>WBZT01000034.1_pt1 | contig 114098 bp, 102 predicted proteins | sample 5204241 | NCBI WGS metagenome assembly WBZT01 (sample SAMN12344358, study PRJNA552823) | activated sludge metagenome | biome: Activated sludge suspended growth; feature: Nitrification reactor; material: Wastewater; isolation source: activated sludge from nitrification reactor of wastewater...
AAAAGCGGCAGAAGGCTAAGCTGGAAGACCCGGATGGTACCGATCGCCCGGACTGGACGGTCCCCCTGTTCCGCTATACCGCCAAGGTGAGCCGCCAGGTCCTGCGGTTCTTCAAACTCTGTTTCCTCAAAACAGCCTCGCCAGGGCTCTATGAACGCGAGTTAGGGCCTATGCTGAAGGCTTACCTATGACCTCAACCGGACACCGTTGCCACCTGGTTGAACACCGAGCGGCCGAATCTTCGGCTGGCGATCCCGGCCTGGCCACCGTAACAGCACAGATAACCGGGATCTTGAATATCCGCTCGGCCCGGCCATCAGCCCTAGGACACAAACCCATATCGCAAACCCCGCCCCCGGCAGCGGGAGGCATAGGCCGACCGCAGGCCAGATATCCCATTATTAAACATAGTTTTAGTCGAACACCCACGTCGCAAACCAGGGTCTGCCTGGCCGGAAAATTTGGCTTTGTTTCGAAATTTGGCCAATTTTCGCACCCACAATCTTCCCTTACTGACTGATGGCTAATGACCTCGGTTGGGATGGGAACCCTGGAACGGATTTTGGCTTCGTTTCGTAGTAGAGGTCTGCCTGGCCGGCTGGGTTGGCTTAGTTTCGTAGTTTGGCTAATTTTCGACCGCCGGCAGGATAGAGATCCCTGCAATACTCTCTGCTACGACGACATCGACTTCATGATCGAACCGAACCATAAAACCACAATCAACCAAGACCAGCCATTACATCCTGCCTTTTATTGGGGGTGGAGAGATCCATGGAGGCTATAGTTCTCGCGGGAGGGCGTGGCACGCGCCTCAAAGCAGTGGTGTCCGAGTTGCCGAAACCCATGGCGCCTATCGGCAACCGCCCTTTCCTTCAGATTCTCCTAGAGTTCCTCGCACGCCAGCGTTTCACCCGTATCGTGTTATCCCTTGGCTACAAGGCCCAGTGCATAGTGGACCACTTCGGTGATCGTTTTCGGGACATGGAAATCTTCTACGAGATCGAGCAGGAGGCGCTCGGTACCGGAGGGGCGGTGCGCCGTGCATTGGCCCGTTGCACATCTGATCCAGTTTTTGTCTTCAATGGCGACACCTACCTCGAACTCGACGTTGGCGCCGTCCTGGCCCAATGGCGGCAATATCGGCTGCCGATCATCGTCGCCAGGCAGGTGCCGGACACGGCGCGATACGGACGCCTGGACACGGCGGGCAACAGCCTCCTGCGGTTTGTCGAGAAAGGCGTGGGCGGCCCCGGCCTCATTAACGCCGGCTGCTACGTGTTTCCAAGGAGGATTGGCGTAGAATTCCCTCCCGATAAGACATTCTCACTGGAACAGGACATGCTCGCCAAGACCGTTAATCGATTGTCTTACCAGGTTTTTATCAGCACGGGCAAGTTCATTGATATTGGAATCCCGGCGGACTATGCCCGGGCTCAGTTGGAATTGAGCCAGGTCTAGCCTTTATGCAAAGCCTCAACCCCTCCCTGCGGGACATGTGCCTGCGGAACGATGAACCTGTTCTCCAGGCCATCAACTGCCTCGAAGGCAGCCGGACCCAGATCGCCTTCGTGCTCGATGCCACCTACCGACTGGTCGGCGTCGTCACCAATGGCGACATCCGCCGCTTCGTGTTGGAGGGTGGCCGGGGCAGCGACAGCGTCCAGCGCTGCATGAATCGCAGTTTCCGTTCGGCCCCCCCGGACGCCACGCGTGAAGACCTGCTCAAATTGCTCGACCTCGGCTTCAATGCCATCCCCAGGGTGGACGCCGAGGGGCGCCTGATTGAGGTCGTCACCCCTGAGAACCTGCCCACCGTGCGGGAAGCCCCCGTCCTCGTCCGCTCCCGTGCGCCGGTCCGCGTCAGCTTCGGCGGTGGCGGGTCCGACCTGACCTACTTTTTCCTCGATCATGCTGGGGCCGTGCTCAGCACCGCCATCTCCCTGTTTTGTCACGTCACCCTGATCCCCAGGAGCGATGAAGAAATTCATCTGCATGCGGAGGATCTCGATACCAGCCAGTCCTTTGCATCGATCGGCGACCTGCAAGCGCATCGGGAACAGCATAGCCTGCTCGCCGCAACCGTTTCCATCATCCAGCCAACCGTCGGTTTTGACCTTTACGTCCACTCCGACTTTCCGGTCGGCTCCGGTCTTGGCGGATCATCAGCGGTTACGACCGCCATCGTCGCGGCCTTCAACGAACTGCGCCTGGATCGCTGGACCACCTATGACGTGGCCGAAGTCAGCTTCCAGGCCGAGCGGCTCTGCTTCGGAGTCGCGGGAGGCTGGCAGGATCAGTATGCCTCGGCCTTCGGCGGCTTTAACCTGATCGAATTTGACGGCACCCAAAACCGCGTTTACCCGGTTCGCCTCGAACACGCCATCATCAACGAGTTGGAAGAGTGTCTGATCCTCTGCGATACCCAAATCCCCCACCAGTCGGACACTATCCACCGGGCCCAACGGACCGACTTCCACCAGGATAAGAAGGCAACCCACCTCACCGAGGTGGTAGACCTCTGCCGCAAGATGCACCATCATCTCATCCGCGGCGAATTGGCCGCCTTCGGGCGGGCCCTGCACGCGGGGTGGCAACTGAAACGGGGACTCACCGCCACGGTCAGCAACAGCCGCGTCGATGAAATCTATACCGCGGCCATGAGCGCCGGCGCCCTCGGCGGCAAACTGCTGGGCGCCGGGGGGGGTGGGCATTTCCTGTTCTTCGTCCAGCCCCGGTACCGTAAGGCGGTTGCCGATAGCCTGACAAATTCGGGTTGTCACCTCGCGCCATTTCGCTTCGAATCGCGGGGCGTCGAATCCTGGCGGACTAAACAGGCATGAGTGATAAGACATTCGATATCAACGGCTTTCCGGTAGGTGGCCCCCGCGTCTTCGTCATCGCCGAGATCGGCAACAACCATAACGGTTCCCTGGAACTGGCCAGGCAACTGGTCGATGCCGCCACCGCGACCGGGGCGGATTGCGTCAAGTTCCAATTGCGCAATCGCGCCGCCCTGTACCGCGCCCGTGCCAACGGCTCCGTGACCGAGGACCTGGGCGTCGAATACATTCAGGATCTCTTGAGCAAAGTCGAACTGACCCTCGATGAACACCGGCTCATCCGCCAGTACTGCCAGGACCGCGGCATCACCTATCTCTGCACACCCTGGGACGAGCCCAGCGTAGACGTGCTCGCGACCTTCAACGTCGCCGGGCTCAAGCTCGCCTCGGCGGACCTGTGCAACCCCTATCTCATCGGCAAGGCGGCTGCCTTGGGCAAGCCCCTGCTCCTCTCTACCGGGATGTCCTTCGAGCACGAAATCGTCCGTGCCATTACCCAACTGCGGGCCTTAGAGGTCCCCTTCGCCCTGCTGCATTGCATCAGTGCCTACCCAGCCCCTGAGACCGACATCCAATTAGGTTACCTGACACGCCTGGCCGAACTGCATGACATCGTCGGCTATTCCGGCCACGAACGCGGCACGGCGATCTCCATCGCCGCCGTTGCCTTGGGCGCGAAGATCATCGAACGTCACCTCACCCTGGATCGCAACCTGGAGGGTCCGGATCACCTGGCCAGCCTCGAACCCCAGGAATTCCGCTCCCTGATCGAGGGCATTCGCCAGGTCGAACAAGCCCTGCCCTGGACCGGGCCGGGGCGGCATGTCAGCCAGGGCGAACTGCTGAATCGGGAGAATCTCGGCAAGAGCGTCGTCGCCGCCCGCGACATCCCCCCGGGCGAGACTTTCGACGAGTCCGCCTTGCGGGTCGCCAGCCCCGGTCAAGGACTCCCGCCTTACCGACTCCCCGATCTGCTCGGCCGGCAGGCCCAGCGACCGATCCAGTGCGGCGACTTTCTGTTCGAGAGCGACCTAATTGATCAGACCCTCATCAATCGGCGCTACCGCTTCCCCGTCAAATGGGGGGTACCGGTGCGTTATCACGATTTCAAACAATACCGCGACTGGATCGACCCCGACCTGTTCGAGTTTCATCTGTCCTATCGCGACCTCGGCAACGACCCCCGGCCCTTTCTGGAGCCAACCGCCTGTTCGCGACTGGTCGTTCACGCCCCCGAACTCTTCGAGCAGAGTGAACTCCTCGACCTTGCCGCTGAGGACCCGGCCTATCGGCGGCGGTCCATCGACAACCTGCAGCGAGTCGTGGCCGCGGCGGAGGTGATCAGCGAGTATTTCCCCCAGGCCGATTCCGTGCTGATCGTGGCCAACGTCGGTGGATTCTCGGCGGACCAACCCTTGCCCAAGGCCCACCGGCCAGAACTGTACGATCGCTTCAGTGTCTCGTGCGAGCAGATCGATTTCGGCCGCACCGAACTGATTCCCCAGAACATGGCCCCCTTCCCATGGCACTTCGGTGGCCAGCGGCATCAGAACATCTTCATGATGCCCGATGAACTCGCCGCCGAGGCGCAGCGACTGAGCCTGCGCCTCTGTCTGGACCTGTCCCACCTGCAGATGACCTGCACCCATTTTGGACTGGACTTCCAGGAAGCCCTGGCCCTGCTGCTGCCGCACTCCGCCCACCTGCATGTGGCCGACGCGAAAGGGACAAATGGTGAAGGCGTTTTGATGGGCACCGGGGACATTGACTGGGCGCAAACCTGGCGGCAAATCCGCCAGTACCCAAACCTCGGCTTCATCCCCGAGGTCTGGCAGGGGCACAAGGATCACGGGGCGGGATTCTGGTCGGCGTTTGAATTTCTCATGATGCTGGAGAATGTCACCAGCGATCATCAGATCAAAGTCGGCATTTAGAGGAATCCAAGTGACATCAACCCAGCTTCAAAGTCGGCTTGAAGGGCTCTTGTCCGAAAGCCTGGAGTCCGTACTGGACCGCGAACAGCACGACCTCGAAAGGAAGATGGGTACCCTCGACGAGGATTTCGTGCTCTTTGGCGCGGGCAATCTCGGCCGGAAGGTACTAAGGACACTTCAGGAGATTGGCAAGAGGCCCATAGCCTTTATCGACAATAATCCTGCCCTTTGGGGTACGCAGACCGAGGGCGTTCCTATCATGGGCCCGGGCGATCTCGCGCGCCAGGTCAATCCGGACTCAGTCGGCGTCATAACCACGATCTGGTGCGGTGAAGCGACCGACAAGATGTCCGATCGCGTCGCACCCTTGATGCAGTTGGGATTTCGCAAGATCGGCCTCTTCGGTCATCTGGCGTGGAAGTTTCCGGACGCATTTCTGCCCCACTACTGCCTCGACCGGCCCTCAAAGGTCATCGCACAATCCGATCGCGTGATGGCTGGGTTTGAATTGCTGGCCGATGATGAGTCGCGCGAAATCTTTGTCAATCACATCGCATGGCGCCTCTTCCTTGATTATGACCTGCTGCCCTCCCCCGCCCCGGACGAGATCTATTTCAACGAAAAGTTCGTGAACCTCAATCCGTCCGAGGTGCTCTATGATATCGGTGCCTACACTGGTGATTCCGTCGAGAATTTCCTTGCCACCCGCCGCGGCGCGGAATTTTCGCAAATCCATTCGTTCGAACCGTCGCCGGCAAACTTTGAGCAGTTACAGCGATACCTTACCTACATGGGCACAGGCAATGGTCGGATCATCGCGCACCATCTCGCCATGGGCGACAACGTCGGCGTGATCCAAGTCGAGACGGTTAATGGGCCTGCCGCGCGGGTCGGTCGCGGCGCCGAAACCGTCGCGATGACGACCATTGACGAATTTCGACGTTCGCAGCCCGCCCCGACCTTCATTAAGATCGACATTGAGGGTTTCGAGCCGCAATGTCTGGCGGGCGCGCGGCTGACGATCTCAGATGCCGCCCCCGTTGTTGCGGTATGCGTGTATCACCTGCAATCCCACATCTGGGACATCCCGCTCCAACTGCATTCGTATCAACCGGGCTACACGTTTCGTCTATGTCCGCATCTTGCGGATGGCTGGGACCTGGTGCTGTACGCCGTTCCCACGAATCGTCGCCCTGGCTAGTCGTTGAACCATCAGTCAAACCAGAGCACTCTTATGCGGGTTGCAGATTACGTTTTTCAGTTCGTTGCTCGCCAGGGAGTTAAGTACGTCTTCTTCCTCCCTGGCGGGGGGGCGATGCACCTCAACAATGGCTTGCTCAAGGAGAGGGCAATCCTCCCGATCAGCATGCTCCACGAGCAGGGTGCCGCGATCGCGGCTGAAGGGTATGCGCGCACCTCCGGCCGTTTCGGTGTATGCCTGGTAACCTCGGGACCAGGTGCGACAAATGCCATGACGGGACTCGCCGGGGCCTGGTTTGAATCAACGCCGGTAATGTTCATTTCGGGACAAGTCAAACGGGCAGACCTGAGCCTCGACAGTGGTGTTAGGCAACTCGGCTCGCAAGAACTCGCGATCGTTCCCGTGGTTAAATCCCTGACCAAGTATGCGGTGTGTCTGACAGAACCATCCGCGGTCAGGCGTGAGTTGGAGAAAGCCCTCTACTGGATGCTCGAGGGCCGGCGTGGACCGGTATGGCTCGATATTCCATTGGACGTGCAGGCGGCGGTGATCGACCCGGAGCATCTGCTCGGATTCGCTCCCCCGGGGCACCCTGTTGCATCTGTCGATAAGACAAAACTGGCCGAACTCTTGGGCTTGCTTCAGTCCGCCAAGCGTCCAGTCCTGCTTGCCGGCAACGGCGTACACGGCGCTGGAGCCGAAAGCCTGTTGCGGGAATTGATTGAGCGACTCAACCTACCCACGTTGACGACCTGGACTGCTGCCGACCTGCTTGAGAATGACCACCCACTGCACTTCGGGCGGCCCGGCACTGCCGCTTCGCGGGGTGCTAATTTCGTGATACAGAACGCCGATCTGCTGCTCGCCGTGGGGACGAGGATGGATTTCTCGATCACGGGCTTCGATCGTGCACAATTCGCTCGTGATGCCACGATAGCAGTGGTCGACATCGACTCCGCCGAGATTGCCAAACTAGGGGATTTGGTGGACCTTGCCTTCGTGACGGACGCCAAGGACTTCATTTCAACAATGCTGAAAGAGTCGGGGTCGCAGCGGTATTCATATCCGGACTGGGTACGTCAATGTTCCGTTTGGAAGGATCGATATCCCGTCGTGCTCGCGGAATATCGCACGCAGGCCGGCCCTTCCAATTCGTATGTCGTTGCCGAGACGCTGTGCGAAGAATTAGCGGAAGACGACCTTATAGTTCCGGGAAGTTCCGGCGCCGCGATCGACACCTTCTGGCTGGCCGCTAAATTGAAGCGGGGGCAACGGGCAGTTGCCACCGGTGGCCTGGGCTCGATGGGATACGGATTGCCGGCCGCCATCGGCGCCTGCCTAGGTGGCGGTCGGCGGCGCACTGTATCGGTCGACGGTGATGGTGGATTCGTAATGAACATTCAGGAGTTGGAGGTGGTACGCCGACTCAATTTGCCGATTAAATTCTTTGTGCTCAACAATAATGGTTATGCCTCGATCAGGGCATCGCAGAGCGGTTACTTCAAGGAAACCATCGGCTGCGATCCTGACTCCGGACTGACGCTACCGGATATTTGTGCAGTCGCCACAGCCTTCGGAATCAAGACCGCCCGTATTGTAAACCAAGCCGATCTTCGACAGGCGGTTCGGCAAGTGCTCGATATCGACGGACCCATTGTCTGCGAGGTGATAGTCCAACCAGATCAGACCATCGGCCCGCGGGTCTCCTCGCGTATCAGAAGCGATGGGACCATGGTGTCAACGCCACTTGAGGATTTGTTTCCATTTCTGGATCGGGACGAACTCAAGGCCAACATGATGATCCCTCTGCTTGAGGATTGACGATGAACGGCGATTATCTGGCGGCCTTTCCGCACTCTGGGCTCTACGTCATGCAGGGCAGGCTCTCGCCTCCCGAGGGCGGCCGGTTTCAATCCTTCCCGCGGGCCGGCTGGCAAGCGGAGATTGCAGCAGCATCGCAGATACCGCTGCGCGGGATAGAGTGGATTTTCGACACCTACGGTGAAGGGGCAAATCCACTCGAAACGACAGACGGACGAAACGAACTTCGCGAATTGCTGGTGCGCTTTAGATGCAGGGTGGCTTCGATCTGCGCTGACTATTTCATGGACTGCCCGCTGATAGCGACCATACCGGCCGTCATCGACGAGCGTATTGGGAGGCTAGAGTGGCTTATCTCCATTTGCCCCGACCTCGGAATTGGTAGAATCGTGTTGCCCTTCGTCGATGCTTCGCGAATTAGTGGGCCGGCTGCGTCAGAGCAGGTTCTCCGTGTCTTGCATGCAGTCCTGGAACATGCGCATCGCTACGGAATCGAATTGCACCTTGAAACAGATATGTCACCGGGAGACTTTAAGTCTTTCCTAGCCGAGATTGAGGACCCTTTCGTCAAGGTCAACTATGACTCCGGCAATAGCGGGGCACTGGGATACGCCCCCAGCAAGGAATTCGCGGCCTACGGCGAGCGCATCGGGAGCTTTCACGTTAAAGATCGTGTGTTAGGCGGAGGCACCGTGCCACTAGGTCAAGGTGCAGTAGACTTCACTACGCTGCGACGCGCCCTGATCGATATTGACTATCAGGGTGACTTCGTGATGCAGATCGCGCGCGGGGAGTTGGGGGATGAACTGCCGTGGGTGCGTAACAACGCCGTGGTCGTCGCAGGCTGGCTGCGCGGCGAAGTCGAGATCCACTGACGAGGGGAATTTCATGCGGGTATTGTTCTGCGGGCTTGGTGGAATCGGGCAAAGACATTTGCGCAATCTGCGCTCTCTGCTGGGTGACGAACTGGACGTGCATGCGTATCGGGTCCGGCGCAATCGGTCCAAGCTTCGGGACAATCTGACCGTCGAGCCTGACGCTGATCTCGAGGTGGATTATCGGATCACTGTCCACCACGATCTGCATGATGCGCTTGCGGTTACTCCCGATGCGGTCTTCGTATGCAATCCGAGCCGCATGCATACGAAGATCGCCTTGGCCGCCGCCTCCGCGGGATCGCATCTTTTCATCGAAAAACCGCTGTCGAGTTCTCTGGACCACCTCGTTGAACTTCATGAGCTAATTAGAGCGAAGGGGCTTATTTGCTACGTCGGATACAATTTTCGCTTTCATCCCGGCCTGATTCGGATGAAGGAATTAATTGACTCGGGCCATTTCGGTAACATTCTCAGCGTGAGCGCGGAGATTGGCGAATATCTGCCGGCCTGGCACAAGTATGAGGACTACCGGCAAATGTATGCAGCGCGCAAGGACTTGGGCGGGGGTGTCATTCTTTCCCAAATCCATGAGATGGATCTCATTTATTGGTTTTTCGGTCTGCCCAAGACCGTGCTGTGTCGTGGCGGAAAGTTAAGCAGTTTGGAGATCGACGTTGAAGATACCGCCTCGTCGCTGATGCAGTACGACGGCCCCAAGGGACGTTTTCCGATCTCGCTGCACCAGGATTTCCTGCAGCGCCCTGCAGTGAGGACTTTCAAGGTCATTGGCGACGCGGGCGTGGCGAGAATAGACCTGATCCAGCCCCATTTGCAGGTGTTCGGTGAGGATGGGACGCTGCAGGAGGACTTGAACTTCCCAAGTTTTCAACGTAATGAAATGTTCCTGAATCAGGCCCGCCATTTCCTCGACTGTGTGACGAAAGGCGCGACTCCCCGCGTTGCTCTGAGTGACGGTCTGCAGAGTCTCCGCCTCGCACTTGCCACCAAGGAGTCGTTGGCAACAGGCGTCGAGGTAGCCTTGAGCTGATGCAATACGTGAGGTGTCCCAGTGCTTGAGCTGTTCGATTTGAAGGGAAGAGTCGCAATTATCACCGGTGGCGGGGGCCTGTTAGGCTTTCAGCATGCGGCTGCGATCATGGATTTGGGCGGTACCACGGTGCTTCTCGATATCCGCGAATCGGCACTTGAGGAAAATGCTGCCAAGCTTCAATCGGAGTTTGGGGCCTTGCCCTTGATGCTCAAATGCGATATCACGAATCTTGACTCAGTAATGCACGCCAGGGACGAGGTGTTTAATCAATTTCAGCGCATCGATATTCTCATCAACAATGCGGCACGAAACCCCAAGGTCGAGGAGGGTGGGGACGAGAGCTTTCTCCGGCTTGAAAACTTTCCATCTGATCAATGGCGGATGGACCTGGATGTCGGGCTTGGCGGCGCGTTCAACTGTTGCAAAGTATTCGGCGCTCAGATGGCTGGGTCTGGACGCGGCGGGGTTATCTTAAACATTGCCTCGGACCTTGGTGTAATCGCGCCTGATCAGAGGCTATACAGCGTGGCGGATCGACCCCGGCATCTTCAACCTGTTAAGCCTGTGACCTATTCGGTCGTGAAACATGGGATTATCGGGCTAACGAAGTATCTGGCTACCTACTGGTGTGAACAGGGAGTACGATGCAACTCTCTGTCGCCAGGTGGCGTGTATGCAGGTCAAAGCGATGCATTCGTCTGTAATCTTGCCAGGTTGATTCCAATGGGGCGAATGGCCAAGCCTGACGAGTACCGCGGGGCCATCGCATTCCTTTGTTCGGACGCATCAAGTTATATGAATGGTGCAAACCTGATCGTAGACGGCGGAAGAACGGCATGGTGAGAATATGCTAAAGCCCACTTTGGTGGACTCCAATGAACGGATTGCGCACCGCTGTATTTGCTGTTCAAGTGAAGATCTCAGTCGGTCCCCCGCGATTCTGATGCCATTTGTGGCGAAAAGGGTATTCGGCTGGGAGCCGGTGGAAATTACCGACGATTGGGGATTGCGGGACATCAAGTCGGGGATGGCTTATGCGCTCTGCAATTCAGTTCAGTGTGGCCATTGTGGGTTGCTTTTTCTTGACATTCGATTCACGGATGAGGAGATGTCTCGACTGTATACTGGCTACCGGGAAGACGAATACACTAACTTGAGGGATCGATACGAAACAGGATACAAAGAGCGCAGCGTGATAATCGAGTCAGGCGCGACGCATATGCTGGAGGTAGAAAGATTTCTGGTCTCCCATGTGCCACCGCGACCGAAAATTCTCGATTGGGGTGGAGATACGGGGTGTAATACCCCTTTTAAAGCTAGCGCGGAAATATTTCATATTTTTGAAATTTCAGAAAAAGCTACTATCGCTGGTGCCGTCCGGGTTGGGGGGGCGACGATCAATAGCATGCATTACGACCTGATCGTACTGAGCCATGTATTGGAGCATCTACCCTGGCCAGCCCAGACTCTTGCGCAAATCGCTTCAATAATGGATGATGAAACCCTCCTTTATATCGAAACCCCTTACGAAGACCTTGTGCGACTCAATGCCAGTATTACTGACTTATACATGCGAAAAAAATACTGGCACGAGCACATTAACTTCTTTACCCCTGAATCGTTGAAGGCATTGCTTAATTGCTGCGGCATGCAGGTGGAGGAAATGCGTGTTATCGAAGCTGATGGTGGCGGAAAGCATTGGCATGTTTTCGCGATCATAGCACGAAAGCTGTGAATTGTATGCCAATAATGGTCTCCAACCTGACTGCTGCCGCGGCATCAACAATAGATTTGTAGGGATCAAGATGGCTTTATTGAGTATCGTTACGGGCTGCTTCAACGAAGAAGAAAATGTTACTGAACTGTATGACGGTATCTGTAAGATTTTTTCTGATAAAATTCCGGAATATTCATTCGAACTAATTTTTATTGACAACGCTTCAACAGATAAAACAGTAGAGATACTGAAGGGAATTGCACATACGGACAGACGCGTCAAAATCATAGTCAATAATCGAAATTTCGGACACATTCGTTCCGGTTATCACGCCCTTCTGCAGGCAAAGGGTCAAGCAGTGATAGCAATGGCTTCCGACCTCCAGGACCCTCCAGAGATGATCCCGCAGTTCGTCCGTAAATGGGAGGCTGGATACAAAGTAGTTTTGGCACAGAAGGTGAACACAGAAGAGTCGCTTCTTTTTTCTTTTATTCGCAAATCATATTACGCTGTTATCAGTCACCTGTCTGAGATTGAATTGGTGAAGGATGCGACCGGATTTGGCCTGTATGATCGACAGGTCATTGAAGATATTCGGAAAATTGACGATCCATATCCATATTTTCGCGGCTTGATCTGCGATTTAGGATACGATCGCGCCCTGATCCCTTTCACGCAACCAACCAGAAAACGTGGATTGACAAAGAATAATATTTATACACTCTGGGACCTTGCCATGCTTGGCATTACGAACCACTCAAAGGTCCCGTTGCGATTAGCCGTTTTCGCGGGATTTCTTGTTGGTGCTTTCAGTTTTTTAATCGCATTTGTATATCTGGTATACAAACTGGTCTTCTGGTCAAGCTTTCAAGTTGGAACAGCTCCGTTGGTAATTGGTATGTTCTTCATTGGGGCGGTCCAGCTTATTTTTATCGGCCTACTCGGTGAATACATAGGAGCAATTCACACGCAGGTACTCCATCGTCCTTTAGTGACCGAAAGAGAAAGAATCAACTTTGACTGAGTTATTTGACCTTCCCACTAATCTAACTCGCAACTCTCGGGGATCAGGCCAGGCCACGGCTGGATCATGACTCCAGCAAAGACTTTGTTGACAGGGGGCACTGGCTTTTTCGGACGTGCTTTGCTACGCACGTGGTTGGCAAAGTCAGTTAGATGCGAACCAGTCGCGCATGTGACCGTGCTGTCACGCGACCCTAGTTCCTTCCTCTTGCGCTTTCCAGAGTTTCAACATGTTCCCTGGCTTTCATTCCACAGGGGCGACATCTGCGACCCGTCGTCCTTGCCGTGGGGAACTCACTTCGCGCAGATGCTGCATGCCGCGGCAGATTCGATCCCCGGGGTTCGGCTGACGCCACTGGCCCGCCACCAACAGGTTTTCGAGGGTACCCGAAACATCCTTGAACTTGCGGTCACCGTCGGAGCACGCCGCTTTCTTCTAACCAGTTCTGGCGGCGTCTATGGCCCCCAACCCCCGGATTTAGCAGCCCTGGCCGAGGACTGGCCCGGCAGCCCGGATCTGCGCAACCCCGCCAACGCCTACAGTCTTGGCAAGCGTGCCGCCGAACATCTGTGCGCCCTGTACCAGGAGGCTTATGGGATTGAAGTGGTCATTGCCCGGTGTTTTGCTTTCGTCGGTCGGGACCTGCCGCTGGACGCGCATTTCGCCATCGGTAATTTCATCCGCGACGCCCTTAACCGGGAGGCTATCGAGGTGGCGGGCGATGGCTCGCCGATGCGGACTTACCTGGACCAGGATGACCTGGCCCACTGGCTCCTGACCCTACTGGCCTGTGGTCGGCCAGGGGAAGTCTATAATGTCGGTTCCGACGAGGTGGTGACGATCGCGGAATTGGCCCACCTGGTGCGTGACCTGCTGGCGCCGGACAAACCGGTGCGGGTCCACGGGCAGCGCCAGGACACCTCGGGGCGTAACCGCTATGTGCCGGATATCCGCAAGGCACGCGCGGAACTGGGCCTCGGCGTCACGATCCCCCTGGCCGAGGCGATCCGGCGCACGGGCGCGGCGCATCGGGAACGGGTCATGAGCTGAAAGTCCCGCCCGGGCTGCTTGAATGACCGGGGCCATCCAGCCCTCGCCCCTTACCATTAGCTTGGGATTGCGTACACACACATGAATCGGCCCCCGCTCGCCGCTCTGCGGCAAATCCGCAGCCCCGCGGACCTGTGGCGGCGGCGCGAATTGCGCTATCTCGTCGTCGGCGGCATCAATACCCTCTTTGGCTACAGCCTGGGCGTCGGGCTCTATCTGGCCCTCTCGCCCTTGCTGCATATCCTGGTCATCGGCGTCATCGGCAGTGTCATCGCCATCACCTTCTCGTTTACCACCTATAAGCTGTTTGTTTTCGGCACGCGCGGGCACTGGCTTCAGGAGTATCTGCGCAGCTATGTGGTGTATGGCGGTACCGGGGTGCTGGGTATCCTACTGATATGGTTGCTGGTTGATGGCCTGGGGATGCCTATCTGGATCGCGCAGGGCATCTCGATCCTCCTTACCATCCTCTTTTCGTACCTGGGCCATGCCAGCTTTACCTTCCGGCCCTTGGGGAGCAAGCCCCCCTGAAGGATCAAACCCGGGGCCGCGGTAACGGCTCAATCGGCAACTTTGACAACCAGAAGGTATCCCCATGGAACCCCTGATGAGCCACCTGACCGAAAAGCAGCGGGAGTGGGCGACGGTCCTGCTCGTCTTCGGGCTCTTGCTGGCGATCTTCCATGGCATCTACGGCCGCTTCTTCCCAACGGCGCAAGGAACCCTGGGGCATGACATGGGCCTGGCCTTTGCGAGTATGCTGGATGGCTTCATCTGGTTTGCCAAAAACGGGATGTGGGAGGTGCCCTGGTTCAGCCCCGCCTTCTGCGGCGGCCAGCCCTACTTCGCCGACCCCCAGTCTGGCTATTATTCCCTGCTGCAGTGGCTGACCTTTGTCACCGATCCCTTGTCGGCGACCTATCTGACGCTGCTGTTGTTTGCCTCGGTGGGCTTTTTTGGCACCTATCTGCTGGCCCGGCGTCACTTCGGGCTTGCGCTGCCCTGGGCCATCCTGGCCGCGGTCCTCTACTTCTTTAATGGCTTTTTGCCCCACCGCATGATCATCGGGCACTTGGGCTACCCCGCCCTGACTCTGGCCCCTTGGCTGGCCCTGGCCCTGCTCACCCCCGCCGCCAGCCGGGTATCGACCATCGGCTTGAGCATTCTGGCGGGCTTGATTGCCGCCACCTGGCTGCAATCCGGCCTGACGACCCTGATGCTGCCGGCGGCCCTGAGCGTGGCGCTGATTCTGCTGGTCTATCGGTTGCGCCAGCCCTGGCCGAGCGACCTGCTCCCCCGGATGCTGATCGCGGTGGGGATCAGCCTGGTGTTATCGGCCAGCAAACTGGTGGCCAGCCTGGCCTTCTACAGCCGCTTCGAGCGCACCCAGTACCTGTTACCCGGGTTCGACAATCCCTTGGCCCTGCTGGTGACTAATCTACTGGCGTTGTTTGGTCCCAGCGAGGCGGCGGCCGCGGTCGCTAACGCCTGGCTGGTCAATGCCCAGTGGACACTCTTCGCGCACGAGTGGGCCTTTGGGTTTACGGTGGTGCCGCTCTTTGTGCTCTTCCGGGCCCGGGTGCTGTTACGACGCCGGACGGACGTCAGCGCAACCAGCGGGTCGGGGGATGTCACCGGCGGCGCGACCCCGAGGAGCAAAGGAATGCAGAGGGCGGCGGCGCTGGCGATCCTGGCGATTGCCCTGATACCACTGGCCTTGCAGTTCTACACCCCGGCCTACAACGCCTGGTTGAAGGCCCTGCCGCTGGTCGGCGCCACGGCAGCTCCCGAACGCTGGCTGATCGTCTATCTGCCCGTCCTGCCCATCGCCATAGCCCTGCTAGGTAGCCTGACACTGGCACGCCTGGGCCAGGTGGACCGAGCCCCCCGGTTGGTCTTCAGCTTCATCCTGATGCTGGTCGTTATCAATGTAGCCGAGCCGCGTCGCTACTACTTCGAGCAAGGTTATCAACCGGATGCCTTGCTCGCTGGTTACGACCGCCTGGCCGCCGGTGGGGCCGCTAGCCACCGGATTAAGGCGATCGGGCTGACGACGCCCGCGGACGCGGGCGAGGGTCTGGCCGGCTTGTCGGGCAGTGATGTCATGCTTGCGGGCATCTCCCAGGCGCGGTGCTACAACCCTTCCTTTGGCTATCGCCTGGAGAATCTGCCCCCAGCCAAGCTGGAGTTGGGAGACGTGCTCGTAGAACGGGATGGCCTTTTGAATATCCGCAACCCCGCTTGTTTTGTCTTCCCGGTGGAGAATGGCTGCCAGCCGGGGGACCAGTTCCGCGCCGACCAGCGGGCAGAGGCGGAGGCCTTTGTCTCTTATGCGCCCTTTCCATTTCATAAAAGCCGGGCGCAACGCGTGGCGGATGGGGTGACGCTGGGCGGTCTCATGGCCACGGCCATCTTTCTCGGGGTGGCGTGGCCGTTGTCGGCTTGGCGGCGGCATCGCCTATCAGGTAGGTGTTGATGCCTATCCTTGAGGACGGTTTGGATATCCGGATTGAGTTTCACAAGCCCGAATTTTGGGTTTGATAGCCAACAGTACCTGGGGGTACCACCATGACTGAAACCAAATTCAAGGGATTTGAGCAAGATTACCCCCCGGATTTTCTTACCGGGTTGGCTATGCTGTATCTCGCCCTACCCTTGTTTATGTTTTTTCTGGGTTGGTATAAATGGCCTCTAGGGCTCTTGCTAGGAGGCGTGACAGCCCTGGGTCTCGCTCGCCCCTTGGCAGTAATATTTTCCATCCCTAATCAGGCCAGACGATTTGCGCCAAGGATTTTTCTGATTATCGGATTGGTCGCCATCTGCTGGTCAGCGTTGGGAGGCGCGGGGCATTTTTTCTTTGCTAATTTTGATTGGGATATTCGCGATGCGGTGCTGCGCGATTTAGTGGTCTCGCCCTGGCCGCCGGGTTACGGCCAATCAGGCCATGGCGATATGATTTTACGGGCTCCGGTTGCCTATTACCTCCCGGCCGCGGTTTTCGGCTGGGGCCTGGGTCTACAATTCGCGGACCTGGCGCTATGGTTCTGGACCGCGCTTGGCACTGGCCTCTTCCTGGCCTTGCTGCCACTTCCCCCAACCCTCTCTTTCCGATTTTTTGCAAGTCTGAGCCTGGTCATTCTCTTCAGTGGCATGGATATGCTGGGCTGGCTCACTGTTAGGCAATCACCTCCGGCCCTAGGGGAACACATTGAATGGTGGGCCTTATTCTTTCAATATTCCTCTAATACCACCCAGTTGTTTTGGGTACCTAATCATGCGCTTCCGGCATGGATCACCATTGCCATCTTTTTTAGGCACTGGAAACATCCTGAATTTTATAATTTTGTGCCCATCACCCTGGCGCTTTTGCCTTTATGGTCCCCCTTTGCGGCACTCGGCATATCGCCCTTTTATCTGGCCTGGCTGTTTTCATACCATCGGCACATCAAATGGTATCCTTCAGTGTGGGGGCCTGCGATTGGCCTGCTCGCCTTTACGGTCCCGTATCTTACGTTGGACCTATCCTCGGTTGCCACCCACGCACCAGCCGCATTTGATGATTTCGGCCCCTACGTTTTTATTAGGCTGGCCTTCGTCTTTATTCTTTATGAATTTTTATTATTATGGAGCATGCTGTTACATAAGAGGGACAGGCTATTGCTGGCAGTCACAGGCACGGTTTTGATCCTTTTGCCATTATTTTACCTGGGTCCCAGCAATGATCTGGTCATGCGCGCCTCGATTCCCGCGCTGATGATGCTCTGTATTTTAACGCTGCAAGCCGTTGGGAATTCCTCCGGTGTTTCTTCAGGGCGGCGACTCCGCATTATCCTGGTGCTGGTGCTCGGGGCTGTGACGCCTCTTCAGGAATTCATCCGGGCCATGACGAACGAGCGCTGGGCACCCCGGCTGGACCTCAGTCTGTATGAGGCGGCTGGCCGTTCCCTGCCACCCCACTATTCAGCCTCCTTGGACCAAAGCTGCCTCAAGGCCCTGTTCAGGGAACCTTCCGCCTCGCTTATCCGGTAAATCTCGTCGAGGAGGCCGCACCCGTGGCCAGGGTGTGATCACCCTGGCTTCCCACGAGCGCTGGTCCAGAGGGTCAGCAATGCCGAGGGAGCGAAGGTCAGGCTGACTGCCACAAGCGGGGCCGGGATGATCCCCCAGTAATCATTGTTGGGGCGACCGATAAAGAAAAAGGCGAGGTTGTAGCCCGCAACTAACAATAGCAGCCGATTGCCGAGGGGCTCTTGCCTGGCCCCTGCCCCTAGCAAAGCCAGGGGCACCCAGAGGGCCGTGAGCCAAGCGCTTGCCGTTGGGATGAGCAAGTTCCAATGATTGAAAGCCAGGACCCTTGCCCACCCCCCCAGATCGAGCCAACCGCCACCCTGGCGCGCCTCGGGATTGAGATGCTCGGATATGGCGGCGCCGTGCAGCGTCAGGCCAATGGCAAATGCCAGGATACCCAGCACCCATGCAGCGGCCTCGGCCCGGCGGCCATCCCAGAAGGCACAGGCAGCCATCACCAGCACGAAGGGGAGCGCCAACTCACGAAAGGCCAGCGCGGCTAACCCAGACACCACACTGAGCGGCCACCCACGCTGTTGGAGGGGCAGTGACAAGGCCATCAGGGTCGCGGCCCAGATCTCGTGCAGATAGATAGTAGGGATCGGCAAGGCCAGATACATTCCGGAGCACACCAGGAGCGCGCCGGAGATCACCCCAGGTTTACCCAGTCCTAAGTCCATCAGGGCCTGGACCCAGGCCAGCAGGGCCAGCAGGGCCAGCAGGCGCAGCACATTGGCGGCCCAAACCTCGCCCAGGCGACTGATGATCCAGGCGGCGGTTGGCAGGCGCCAGGTCAGGAAGGGCTTGGTCGCATAGCCACGCTGGTGCTGCTCGTCTCCCGCTGCCTCGTAGTAACCCTCGCCGGCACTCATGCGCTGGACCAGGGCGCGATAGAGGGCGACATCACCTCTGTCAATTGCCGCGACGGCCGCCTGGCGATTGTCATCGCCGAGTGGTGGGTCAGGCAGCAGCAGGCCATACCCCATCGTCAAAACCAAGGCGAGCAGGGCGAGACGGGCTCTGAATGGGGACCAGGTGGCGAAGCGGCAGGCTGCCATCAAGCAAGCCCCTGCCCCAGACTACTTACCCCTGGCCACACAGACCTGCTCGCAAGCATCGCGGCTGGTAAAGGGGATCGGGCCATGGCAGGTGCCGTACTTGAACCCGCGACAGGTATCGCTGGGATAGTCGTAATAAAAGCCCGGGATGGTGCCATTGCATTGACCCGCCTTGGGCTTGTCGAGACAATGGACGGGTAGGTCATTGGATTTTTGCTGGGTGACGGCGCAACCGGCGAGCAAGACCAGGGGTAGGACGAAGACCAGGAGACGAATCAAGCGAATAAACCTCATTACAGCTTCTGCCGCCAGACGAGGGGGCAGGGAAGGCGCGCATGGTACGACTTGACGACCCCGTCTTTCCAGCCAACGTGATGGACCACGACGCCCGTAGCCTTGACAGTCCACACGTTTCGATCCAATCCCCTTGCCGACTCCCGCCATGCCGATCATACCCGCCCTCCAGTTCCTCCCCGGCACCCGGATGCCCATGCCGGATTACGCGGGAGGGAGCATCGTCAATCTCATGGCCTCCATTATTCGCGCCTTGGGCGGCGCGACGGATTACCCCAATCTCCACCTGCTCCCGCCGGAGCAACTGGCGGGCTACACCAACATCCTCCTGTTGGTCATCGATGGCCTGGGGGCGGCATGGCTGGCGGAGCGCTCACCCCTGGGCATCTTGAGCCGCCACCAGCTCGGGACCCTCACCTCCGTCTTTCCAACCACCACGGCCTCCGCCATCACGACCTTTCTCACCGGCGATGCCCCCCAACAGCACGGCATCACCGGCTGGTTCACCTACCTGCGGGAACTCGGCTGCGTCATGCGGATCTTGCCGGGGCAACCCCGCTACGGCGGCGTCGGTTTCCGCCAGGCTGGCGTCGATCTTGGCCAGCTCTTGTGCACCCGGCCGATTGCCAGCCGCATCCCCATCCAGACCTATATCCTCACCCCGGCCGCCATAGCCCATTCCGACTTCAACCTGGCCCACCGGGGATCCGCCCGATCACTGCCCTTCGCGGACCTGCAGGACATGTTCCGCCAGGCGGCCCGCGTTCTGGGGTCGGATGCGGCGCCTAAATACCTCTATCTCTACTGGCCAGGCCTGGATAGCCTTGGCCATGAGACCGGCATGGATACCGCGAACTCGGCGGCCCCGCGCCATCTGGCCGCCATCGAGCAGGCCCTGGCTGACTTTCTGGTCACCGCTGCCGGCACCCGCACCCTGGTGTTAGTCACCGCCGATCATGGCCAGATCGACACCGGGCCCGAGGACAACCTCGCACTGGCGGATCACCCCCTCCTGGATACGTGCCTCGCCCTGCCCCTGTGTGGCGAGCCCCGCGCCGCCTTCTGTTATGTTCGCCCTGGCCGCATCCGGGACTTTGAGCACTACTGCCAGGAGACCCTCGCCCGCCATGTCCGGCTTTTCCCTAGCCACACCTTAGCCGAATTAGGCCTTTATGGCTTAGGCGAGCCCAATCCCCATTTACAAGAGCGCATAGGGGACTACACTATATTCCCGGTTGGGCATCAGGTTTTCCGTGACCGGTTACTGAGCGAGAAGGTCTTCACGCAGATCGGTTGCCACGGTGGCTTGAGCGAGCGCGAATTGATGGTGCCGCTCTGCGGCTTGAGCGCCTGAGGTCAGGGCCTCGGTTCTTGACGGAAATAGCCATACTGGCCAATTAAAACCCTGATGGCTTGTGTAGATTCATAGCAATTCGTCACATTTTCGCGTAACTGCTGGGGTAACATAGAGGTGTGGATTTGAGATACCTGGATGAGTATTCCAAATCCTGGCACAATTGGGTATGGACGGGCTTGGGCACTGACGAGTATCGTCCTTGTAGCAATCGCTGTAACCGTAACAGAGAGTAACGTCATGAAAAACTTCCTCCTTAAACTCTGGAAAGACGAAGAGGGCGCTGAGCTGGTGGAGTGGGTCATCATCGTGGCCTTGATCGCCGTCGCCGCCATTGCCACCTACACCATGCTGGCAACCGCCATGTCCACCAAGATGACTCAGGTTCTTGCCGCCATCACAGTGCCCTAGAGGTTTTGGTTACGTCGGGTTCTTCCCGAGCAGATGTTGGCAAGGCCTCCCACGTTTATCGGCCTTGCCAAATCCTGAATGGAAATTGATAGCTTTAACCCCGCCATTCCAATCCCGACCTTTCTGGTCTTGGCGGCACTGGCATTCAGTGCCGCCGTTTGGGATCTTGCCACCCACCGCATTCCCAATCTCCTGATCCTAGGGGGCGCCGCCCTCGGCCTCCTGTCTGGCCTCTACCATCAGGGGCTGACGGGTCTTGCCGCCAGCCTTTTGGGGCTACTGGTGGGGATGTGCCTCTTCTTGCCGGGCTACCTGATGCGCATGACCGGGGGCGGTGATCTCAAGCTCATGGGCGCTGTTGGCAGCCTGCTGGGACCCAGCCTGACCCTCCACGCCTTCTTCCTCTACATCCTGTTCGGACTGGTCTGGGCTCTCCTGCATGGCTTGTTTGCCTGGGCCTTCCAAGAGGCCGAACTCCCCCTTACCCGCTACTGGGCCATGCTGCGTACCCTGCTGTCCACGGGTCAATGCTCCTATATCCGGCCCAAGCCCAGCGAGGCCCTGGGTCGGCGCTTACCCATGGCCCCCGCCATCGCCCTCGGCGCCATCCTCGCCCCCCTTCTGTTTTCATCCTAGGCATTTATATCCTTGGATTAGGGCCAATCACTGCGCTAAACTCTTGCGCGGATGAGCGTAAGGGTCCGACACCACCTCACCAGGCGGCATAACCCTAGCCATCCGGCAACCCTGCTCGGGTATCAAAACGATAATCATTAGGGCGATGTCATGAAAAGGGGTAGCCTGATTACGATCCTGGGTTCCTTGGTCTTCGCCGCCCTTGTGGCCTGGCTGGGCAATGCCTGGATCGAAAAGAAATATAGCGTCACGGCTCCACCCCCTGAGCCCAGAGTCCAGGTCCTGGTGGCCGCCAAGGACATTCCCATTGACACCAAGATCGACCAGAGCTTCCTCAAGACGCTGGATTTGCCAGCCGCCAGCGCACCGGAAGGTCATCTGACCACGCCAGATCAGATCCTGGGCAAGCGGTTGAAGGAACCCATGTACGCGGGAGAGATCATCCTGAGTCGGCGTTTATCGGAGAACACGAACTCCAATGTGCTGTCGGCGATCCTGACCCCCGGCATGCGCGCCGTTGCCTTGCGTGTCGATGAACTTATCGGTGTGTCCGGTTTTATCCTCCCCGGCAGCCGGGTGGATGTTATGGCCGCCGGAGGTGGCCTGGGTGCGCGTACTGTGCTCCAGGATATCAGGGTCTTGTCCGTTGATCAGGTTCTGACCGCGGAGGGAAGTGCCCTACCAGCCAAATACGTCAACCTGGAGGTGCACCCCCGCCAGGCCGAGCTTTTGATGGAGGTAACGGGGAGCGCCAGCATCCGCTTGGCCTTACGCCCTCCAGGGGACCGGGATATCAATCCCTCGAGTACGGTCACCCAACTTAAGCCCATGAGGACGGTCACCCAGATCAAAGGTATGAGTTCGACACCCGCGGGCCAATGGGAATACTCACCCAACTCCGGGATACCCCTAGAGGTAAAACCGTGATCCCACCCCGCCCAACCACAACCTCTTGCCGCCACCCCTGTGGCGGCTTGGGCCCCTCGTCCCCGCTGCTATATCTGGTCGCCCTCCTGCTCGGCCTGGGGGCCTGGCCGGGAGACGGACCAGCGGCGCCGCTCCAGGATCAGCAGACCCTTACGGTGCCCATCAACAAGTCCCGAATCTTGGATCTGCGCGAGGCCATCGCCCGCGTCTCGGTGGCCGATCCCGCCATTGCCGATATCCTGGTCATCAACCCCAAGCAGATCTATATCAACGGCAAGGAGTTGGGCGCCACGAATATGATCCTCTGGAATGATCAGGATAAGGTGGTGCGCCAGATCGGCCTGGAGGTGACCTATGACCTGGAGACCCTCAAGGAAAAGCTCTATCGCCTGCTGCCCGGGGAGCGCATTCGGGTCGAATCGGCCCAAAAGAACATTTTACTGAGCGGCACGGCCTCTAGCCCGGCGCGCATGGCAGCGGCACTGCAAGTGGCGAAAAGCTACGACCCAAACGCCATCAACCTGATGCAGGTCGGCGGTGCCCAGCAGGTGTTGCTTGAGGTCAAGGTGGCGGAGGTCAACCGCACCCTGGGCAAGAGCATTGATGCCCGCTTCCTGGGTATCTATGATGGAGGCAGCGTCAAGATCGGACTGGCCCAGAATGCGATAAAGCCGATATTAGGAGAACAGGGCAAAATTATCGATCCGAATACTTTTATCGATAATATTGCCGGCTCCGGCCTTGCGGCCTTGATCAATTCCGGGAATTTCTATGCCGATATCTTTTTGCAGGCCGCCCAGGATCAGGGCCTGGCCAGAATCCTGGCTGAACCCAACCTGACGACCTTGAGCGGACAAGAGGCTGAATTCCTCTCTGGAGGCTCTTTTTTCATCCCCTCCCAGGGTTTTTCAGCGGCCCCCCCTGAAGAGGTGAAATATGGTATCCAACTCAAATTTATTCCCTTCGTCATGGATTCCGGTCTGATAAATCTCAAGGTCAATGTGTCCGTCTCCGAACCCGGACCACCTACTTTATCGGGAGGGGAACTGAATACCAGCATCCTCGCCCGGGGCGCCAATGCTACCGTAGAAGTTCCCAGCGGACAGGTCATCGCCATAGCCGGGCTCTTGAGTGAAAGATCCCGGGATCAAACCGAAAAGTTTCCCGGGCTAGGGGATGTGCCCATCCTGGGTGCTCTGTTCCGGGGTCAGAATATGACGCAGGAGCAAACGGAACTCATCATCTTCGTCACCCCCAGACTCGCCAACAGCTTCGAGCCTCGACAGGCCAAACTCCCCACGGAGGGCTTTGTCGAACCCAGCGACGTCGAATTTTATCTCATGGGGAAGACCCCGGGCCGCCGGGCCGCCGTGCCCGGCAAGACCACCAACCCCAAGGTGGGCGCCAGTCAGCGGCTGGGGCCGGACAAGCAGGGCACCGAAGGACTCTTCGGTCATGACCTCTGAGACAGCTTTAGCCGCGCCAAACCGTATCTTGACCTTAGGTAACGGACCCAGGACCGCCATGAACCGCCATATCCTACTCGCGCCTGGTAGCCTGCTGGGTGCCATCCCGATCCTGCTGCTTTTGACGGCTTGCGCCAGCGAGAATGACAGGACCGATGCCCACTTTGGGGACTCCGTTCGCCGTATGATCGCTCTGCAGACCGCCAACCCCGGCCGCAGCGCCTACGGCCTTGATGGCCAAAAGGCCGCCCTGACCCTGGAACGATACCGAACAGACGTGGCCAACCCCCACGAGGTGGACACCACAGCCCTTGGTACCTCCAAAGCCACGGATGCCGTAACGCAATGATAATGTCCCGGTTCCCCATGCCATCGACCGAACCGGTGACCTGGTCATATCCCGGGCCTGACCAGGGGCCCTCGCCAACCTGGGGCCACCTTTCATCGGGGTTTTGATCAGGCAGCCTTGCTATGTACGTCTCGCTTCAACTCTTGATCGTCGCCCGCTCCCGACCGGCCATAAACCCGGTGATGGAGGTCATGGAGGGGCATCCGGGCCTTGAGCTGCTTCCCTTGGTGCTCCCTGCGGGTCAGATACTGCTGCCTGAATACATGCGCCCTATGCCCGACGGCCTGATCTTCGTGGTGGACGAGGCGTGGCGCCAGGGGATCTGGGAGACCATCGAGGGCATCCCCACGCCGCGCCCACCGCTTTTTATCGTCAGCCAGAGTAATGACATGGAGATCCTGCGCCTGGCCATGCGCTACGGGGTGCGGGATGTCTTTCCTACCCCCCTCCAAGTCGAGGAGTGCCTCAACACCATCTCCAAGGTGGTCCATGAGGAGCGTGCGCGCCTGGGTAAGGCTGGCTCGCGCCTCATTTCTTTCATGAACACCAAGGGCGGCAGCGGCGCCAGCCTCATCGCCGCAAACGTGGCCCTGGCCATGGCTCAGGACGCCCGCTTTAGCCGGCCCATCTTGCTGGTGGACTTTGACTTCCAGTTCGGTGGCTTGCCCACCTACCTCAATCTGGTGGCCCGGGATGGCCTCATCAAGGCCATGGAATTTGTCGAGACCCTCGATGCCACGGCCATCCAGGCCTATGTTCTGCGCCATCCCAGCGGCCTGCACCTACTCGCGGCGGGCATGGACGAGATTATCGTCCCCGACGACATCAGCGCCGAGCGCACCCAGAGGCTGCTCGATGCCCTCAATGGCGCCTACGCCGACGTCCTCATCGACCTGCCCCACCGGATCGACCCGGCCATGGCGACCATTCTCAACCATTCCGACATCATCGCCCTGGCTACCCAGCAGACGATCGCCCATCTTCACGACACCAAGCGTCTGCTCTTCCTGTTGCGGGATCGCCTGGGTATCTCCCTGGACCGCGTCATTCTGCTGATCAATCGCTACGACACTAAGGCAGAGGTCCGGCTGGAAGACTTCATGGAGGTCTTTCCCCAGGTGCGCATCGAGACCCTGCCCAGCGATTACGTCCGTGCCAGCGAGAGCCTCAACCTGGGAATTCCTATTTGCGAAAGCGCGGCCAACTCGCCCCTGGGTAAGGCCTTGCTGAAATTGATGAGGGATCTTACCAATCAGGGCCAGACCGTAGCCACTAGTACCCCTCGCGCCATCAATGCCCCCCCTCCCAGCAGGTCCGCCCGCAAGGCGGGCTTGTTCGGGTGGCTCAAAACATGATGCCCGGCAAGGCAACCCGCCGCGCCAACCCCTAACCCCCAACCCTCACTTAACCCGCGCCCATGGCCCTGATCCGCAAACCAGCCCCCCTCGACAGCCACAGTGCGCCCCTAGCCATTGGCAATGTCTGGACCCGGGCCATGGGCGCGGGTGCCAGCCTCGGTATCGCCCTTTCCCAAGCCGAGACGGATTGGAAGCGTAAGATCTTCGATCGTGTCGTCAAGTCACTTGATCTGGGCCTGCTACAAAACCTCGACAACAACGATGCCCGCCAGCAGATTCATGAAACCTGTATCCGGCTCATGGCCCAGGATGAGGTTCCCTTTCCACAGAGTACGCGGCAACGCATCGTCCGTGACATCCAGGACGAAATCCTCGGGCTTGGTCCCCTGGAAAATCTGCTACGGGATCCCAGCATCTCGGACATTTTGGTGAATGGCGCCTCCCAGGTCTATGTGGAACGGCGCGGCAAGCTGGAGCAGGTCCCGGTCTATTTCGACAGCAATGCCCATTTGATGAGCATTATCGAGCGCATCGTCTCCCGGGTGGGGCGGCGTATCGACGAGTCCTCCCCCATGGTGGACGCCCGGCTACCGGATGGCTCCCGGGTTAATGCCATCATCCCACCCCTCGCTATGGACGGCCCCGCCCTGTCCATCCGCCGCTTCCCGGCGGACCGTCTGACCATTCATCGGCTGATCGAACTGGGCGCCCTGACACGGGACATGGCCAAACTGGTAGCAGCGGCGGTCCGCGGCCGGCTCAATATCCTGATTGCCGGCGGTACGGGTACGGGCAAAACCACCCTGCTGAACTGCCTCTCCGCCGAGATCCCTCCGGACGAGCGCATCGTCACGGTCGAGGACTCCGCTGAACTCCAAATGCAGCAGCCCCATGTGGTGCGCCTGGAAACGCGCCCTCCCAATATCGAGGGCAAGGGCGAGGTCAATCAGCGCGACCTGGTGCGCAATTGTCTGCGCATGAGACCCGACCGGATCATCCTGGGCGAGATCCGCGGCGCCGAGGCCATGGATATGCTCCAGGCCATGAACACCGGTCATGACGGCTCCCTGGCCACCATTCACGCCAATTCTCCCCGCGACACCCTCACCCGCCTGGAGAGCATGGTGGCCATGACCGGCCTGAACCTGCCCACCGGCCCGGTCCGTTCCCAGATTGCCTCCGCCCTGGACCTGCTCCTGCAACTGGAGCGTCAGGAGGATGGCCGCCGCCGGCTGATCAGCATCGATGAGCTGCAGGGCCTGGAGGGCGATGTCATTACCACCGCCCAAATATTTCGTTTCGACCGTCGTGGCATCGACACCGAGGGCAATGTCATCGGCAACTTTACCGCCACCGGCCTGGTACCCAAGTTCGCCGAACGCCTGCGTCAGCATGGCATCGACATCGACCTGTCCCTCTTCCACCCCAGCCAAGACGCCTTCCGTTAGACACAGCCATGCTCGATCGCGCCCTACTCGTGGCCGGCATCTTCTTCCTCGTCCTGCTCCTGACGCAGGTCTTCACCGCGCCCGTGACCAGTACCAGTGCCCAAAGCCGGCGACGCCTGCGCCAGCGCATCGCCCAACTCGCGAATCAGGTGGAGGAGATCGAAAAAATCTCGCTGGTCCGCCATACCTACCTGCAAGGTTTGAGCCCTTTTGAGCGCTCGCTGGAGACCTGGCCCATCCTGGCCCCCCTGGTCCGGCTCGTCGAGCAGGCCGGTGTGGAAATGCCCGCTTACCGCTTGGCCGCGCTGGGGCTGGGCGGGGCCGGCGCCACCCTGGTGTTGCTTCCTCTCGTGATCCAGAAGGATTTCCTGGTCATCGGCGTGACCCTGCTCGTCGGCCTCGGCCCCTGGATCTGGCTCAAATACAAAAAGGGCCAGCGCCTGACCAATTTTGAAGAAAACCTCCCCGAGGCCCTGTCGATGCTGGCACGGACCCTGCGGGCGGGTCTGCCCCTGACGCAGGCCCTCCAGATCGTTTCCCAGGAAATGGTTGGCCCGGTGGCGAAGGAATTTGGCACCGTCTTCAATGAACTCAACTATGGTGGCGAGCTGCGCAGCGCCTTCCTAGCCATGCTGGAGCGCATCCCCAGTATCTCCGTCATGGCCATGGCCGTCTCCATCATGATTCAGCGCGAGACCGGCGGCAATTTGGCCGAGTCCGTATCCCGCCTGGAACTGCTGCTACGCGAACGCTTCAAATTTCAACGGCATCTGCGCGGCCTCACGGCCTCCAACCGGACCTCGGCCTGGATCGTGGGCTCCATACCTGCGATGTTGGCGGGGGTTCTGGAACTCATGTCTCCCGGCTACATCGCCACCCTCACGGATCACCCCGTCGGGGTGCAACTCTTCTACGGGGCCCTGGCCCTCCAGGCTGTTGGCATCGTCTGGATCATGCGCATGATCCGGATAGACGTCTAGGACCCCGCCCCATGGCCTGGCTCGATCCTCTCGAATCCTTGCTTAACCCCCTGCTGGCCGATGCCGATGTGTTGCGATGGGCCTTTCTGGGGGGGCTGGGCCTCTTGATCTTCCTGCTGGCCTTCCTGATCGGCCGAGCGATCGAGCGGCGCCTGGACCCGGTCAAGGGACGCATCGACGCCTTGGTTACGTCCCCCATGACCGGGGGCGGCGGCCAGAGCATACCGCTCAGTAGGGAGGCGCGAGGGCAACGGCTGCTCCAACGCCTTGGCCGAGGCCTGACCCCCACCAGCTCCGAAAAAAAGGTCCAGGCGGCCGACAAACTGGCGCGGATTGGCTACCGCAGTCCAGGCGCAACGGACCTGTTCTTCAGCATCAAGGTCCTGGGGGCCCTGGGCCTGCCTCTGGGGACCACGATCCTCATCCTCCTGTTCCAACTCATGCCCTTGAAATCGGCCGTGCCCCTGATTGCCTTGACCGTGCCCATTGGCCTGATATTCCCCGACTACTGGCTGACGAAGAAGTGGCAAAAACGCCAGGCGGCCCTGCGCAGGTCCCTGCCCGACGCCCTGGACATGCTGGTGGTCTGCACCCAGGCGGGCATGGGCCTCAACGCCGCCATTCAGCGGGTGGCGATGGAGATGGACATCCAGCACCCGGAACTGGCGGACGAACTCAATACCACCATGCTCCACATGGGGGCGGGCATGGACAGCCGCACCGCCTTGCAGGAACTGGCGAAACGCACGGGTTTGGAGGAGATGCGCTCCCTGGTATCCACCCTACAGCAGGCCATGCGCTATGGCAGCAGCGTCGGCGACACCCTCCGCGCCTATGCGGAGGAGATGCGGAACAAGCGCCTGGAGTACGCCCAGGAACAGGCGGCCAAGGTCGGCGTCAAGATGCTCATCCCCATCGCCCTCTGCATGCTACCCGCCGTCATGCTCGTGGTCATGGGTCCACCCATGATCAAGCTCATGGAGGGCCTCGGCGGCAAATGAGGACCGCAGGGGGCGCCACCCGCTACCTGGCCCCGGTCGCCGCCTTGGGGTTGGGTCTCCTGGCTGGCTGCGCCGGCCAGGACCTCAAGGATAATCCGGACGGAGACTATGCCGGCCTCCTGGGCGCCCCATCCGTGTCAGCCAACCCCAGCGAGTCCGCGACCAGTCCCGCCACCGCGGCCCTCGCCCGGGGTGATGCCGCGCTCAAGGTAGGCGACGGCGACCGCGCCCTTTTCGAATACCTCCGCGCCCTGCGGCAGGATGACGGCAACGCCGAGGCCCTCTACAAAATCGGCGTCATCCAGGCCAGCAAGGGCCAGGATGACGCCGCCGAGACCGCCTACCGCCGCGCCCTGGCCACCGACCCCCGCCACGCGGCCGCCATGACCGGCCTCGGCATCTTGCTCACCCGCAACCGCAACTACCCGGAGGCCGAATCCCAGTTGCGCGCCGCCCTCCGGCTGGACCCCCGGCAGGCCGCCGCCCACAATGCCCTCGGCGTCCTCGCCGACCTCGACCGCGACCATGACCGCGCCCAGGGGCACTATCAGGATGGCCTGGCCCTGACCCCGCGCTCGCCGACCCTGCACAACAATCTCGGTTATTCCTTTTACCAGGCCGGCAACAATCGGGCCGCCATCGCCGCCTTCCGCGCCGCCCTGGAGATCGACCCCCAGTACGCCCTGGCCTGGCGCAACCTGGGCCTGGTCTATAGTCGCCAAGGCAAGTACCCGGAGGCCTTGGCCGCCTTCGGCAAGGTCCAGGACCCGGCCAAGGCCCACAATGACGTCGGCTACCTCGCCATGGTCGCCGGCCGCCTCGACGACGCCCAGGCCTTCTTCGACGAGGCCCAGCGCCTCTCCCCCGAGTACTACCCCACCGCCCGCGACAATGCCCAGCGCGTGCGCCGCCTCAAGGGTCAATAAGACCCCCACCTCAATAGAGAATGGTGCCCTCGGCCTGAGACTTGAGGGTAGCAGGGCCAAACCACAGCAGTTGTGGCAGGACCAGCGGCTGATAGCGCGCCGTCACGCAAACGCGGACGGGCATGCCAGGCTGATTGTTGACGTCATTATTCATGGCGGGACTGTTGCTCATGCAGTCACAGGGAGTCCCGAAGGTGCCAGACCAACAGGCCGAGACGGTTACCGGAGATAACAAACCCAGACCATTGACGAAAGTCGTTAGTGTGGCACCCGATGCCGGCGCATCGGTACGGCCGGCATCCTGGCTCGCCAGGGAACCCCGTACCACGGCGTAGCGCACCGCCTCATGGGCGAGATACCCGGTAGCATTGTATGCATAGAGGAGCCGCGCGATTTCCGCGCCGCCAAAAATGAGCATGAAGAAAACGCCCAGGGTCAGGGCCAGGGCGACGACCTCGGCGCCCCGCTGCCGCCCGCGGCGGCCATGAGACCCCCGTTGACTCCCCACTCCTAGCCGTCGCGCCAGACTGAATGGCCGCATGACTCAATATCCCGCCAGGATGGCATCGCGTGTCAAGACCAAGGGATCACGCCGCAGCAAAACCAAGTCAACCTGGGTCGAGGCCGTCATCGCGAGATGGATTTCCGGATCGGAGCAAGCCCGAATGATGGTCGTATTGCAGAGTCCCAGATTATTGGCCCCTGGGTTTGATGGATCGAATTCCGGGCAAAGGCACTGAGCTATCACCTCGGCGGCGTTGATGGTCAGGGGATGCTTGCTGGGATTCGCGTCCGCGCGAGCGGCGGCCGTCATCGCATCGAAGACCACCTGCTGAACACTGATATTGCCCTGGGTATCCCGGGTATAACCCCCCGACTGATTCAGACGGTAGCTACCGGTCGCCACCCCCACGCGCACGGCGCTGTCAAGGGCAACCGCGGCATGCATCATTTTGGCATAGTCAGTGGCCCCGACCAGGATGAGCAGCAAAAAGGGCAGGACGATCAGCAACTCGATGATCGCATTTCCGCGCCACCGCGCCAGCGGGCAGTGAGGCCGTGGGCTCATTGTATCAGCCCAGTGGTGAGTTCCAGGGGCGCACCACAGGAGGATCCACCAAAGACCTCCGAGTCGCTGTCTATGGTTACCGTGGAACTTGTCAATTGAAGAGCTTCCGCATAAATCCGCACGAAGCCGGTCAGAGTACTGCTATCAAGGTCCACCGCGTAATTATTGCCATGGGTCGCGGTTTCGCTCAGCAGGATCACGCCATCCCCGGCTGCACTAACCGTGCTACTAATGATGGTCAATTTACCATCTGTGCCATTGCCATTCGTTTGGTTAACAAACCTGAACACCATAGTGGCACCATCCCGGGCCAGGGTCACATTATTAGCGCTATCGATTTCTAAGCCACCACAATAGGTTCCCGCCCGCAGCGTAACATTGTCGGTTGTTACCTTTTTATTGACATAAACCTTATCTGCGGCGAAGTCACAACCATTCGGGTTATTGTGTCCGCTTTGGTTACATACATAGTCATTGCAATCAACGATTGGGTAGTTGTAATGGGGCTGTAACGCCGCGTCCAATGGCTGGTTTAATTCCGGGCAGGGGGAGGGCTTGAGGCGGCAAATATAAGTGACATTCGGGTTGCCCTGCCCACCGGCGGCCTTCACCCAATCGGCCGTCACAATGCTGGAGGTACCAGCAAGGGCATTATTATCGGCAAGGTCAATCAGGATGCCGCCGTTACTGACCGTGAGGGTTGAGGACTTAATATCGAGTCCCTTCGGACCCCCAGTGGGTGTGATATAGATACCCGGACAGGACATAGGCCTTTCTTTCGCGCGTGTCATGGCCACAACCGTTACCGGGGGAAAATTTATCATCCTCAAAAAACGCGCGAAATAACTCGTTGTACTTTTGGTCAACGCGACATGGACGTAGGCCGCCGTATCCGCCTCGGCCCCTCCCCCGGCTTCCGCGGCCAGGGGGTAAGAGGGACTTGGGCTCGCTACCCGGGTATTGGTATTCCCGAGATTCCAACAGGGACCCGTACCCGTGACAGCCCCAACCTCCGAGGCTTTAGGACAATAAGTAATTTGAATCGCGGTATTCTCAAAACCCGCCGCATTGGCCGCGTTCCGCACCGCAGTGCGCACATGCCCGGCCTTGGCCGTAGCCGACAGGGTTGCCATGGGGGTATCAAAGACCCGCCTGACCACATTGATGCCAGCCTGGGCCGCGGCATCGGCCACGGTCTGGGCCTTGCTCTTATCGTTCTGGAACAGGCCGACATCGACGGAAAAGGCCAGAAAGCCCACCAGCACGGGGATCATGACGAACACCCAGATCAGGTAAACACCGGTCTGGAGGCGCGGTGAATGAGTCAGATCAGGACGCATGGCAGGTCTCTTTTCAGCATTAGGAATTGGCAGGATGGCTCGCCGCCGGGCACCCGTCCCTGGCCCAGGAACATCCAGGCAGGCTACCTCTTTAGTATAGTGCGCAAGGACCAGAACGACAGCCCCGGGAGCTGGCGAGCCCAAGTAATTAGGGGGTTGCCGCCGGGCGGGAATGCAGCTTGACCCAGGCCCCGCGACTCATTGCCCCCCTGCCTTGGGCCTCTCCAAGCCGCCAGGCGCCGCGGCGCTCCCGGCACCCCAGACCCGCAGCAACAGGGCCTGGCCCTCGACGGGCACGCGCTCCAGCCAGGCGGGGATGTCACCGGCAACCAGGCGGTCCTGTAACCTACCAACGTCCGTCGCCCCGGCCGGGGCGGTAGCGGAGCCACCCGGGCACAGCAGGAGCAAGGCCACCCCCCGCCGCTCGACGACGGCCCTCGCAGTAGCCTCATCCTGATCCAGGATGGCGCTGTTATCCCGCAGACCCTCGGCATCGCGGTGATAGGGCCCCGCCAGTACCGCATGGGGCGTGCCCCAGAGGATCTCGGCACTCTTGAAGATGGGCGCGGCGATGAGAAGGGGGGCCTGGTCCAGGTAGGGGCTTTGGTTGAGAACCGCCAGGATCGGGGTCAGATCGCAAGATCCCGGCTTGGGGGCCGCGGGGGCCCCGGTCCAGCTAGCCACCACCGCGGCGCCGGCATGGGGCGCCAGGGCCACCAGCAGGGCCGGTCCCGCCCGCCGGGCCAGGCGCAACAACAGTCCTGGGGTCTGGTCGGCCCGAACACTCATCCAGGCCGCCAGCCAGGTCAGGCTCAGGCCGGCGTAAACGTTGGCGAGAAAGCCGCCGCGTATCTGCCACCAGGGCAGGATGCAACCGCCCGCCACCAGGACTCCCAGGGCCAGCCAGAGGCTGCGCTGCGACGCGGATCCCTGGATGAGTCGCCAGGCGACGAGGAGCAGGCCGGCCAGAGGCAGAGTCATCAGGTAGGCAGCGGTGACCGGCTCGTGGCTCAGAATCACGCCCAGGGAGTGGGATTCCCCGGTGCTGGCGACGAGCGCCAGGACCTCGGGGGCCAGCTCGCCATAGGGGCTGGCCAGGCAATGGGGAAAGAAGTGCCAGAGCAGGGCGAGCAGGGGCAGGGCCAGGAGCAGGGTGACAAGGAGGCGGCGCGCCCCGTTCAGGGCCCCGGCGCGACGCTCCGCCCCCGCGGCGCCCAGACCGAAGAGGGCCACGGCGGCGGCCAGGGCAACACTGACCAGGGAGAAGGCATCGCAGCAGGTGGAACCCCGCTGGCCGGGGGCCAGGGCGAGGGGCAGGATCACCAGGCTACAGGCCAGGGTCGCCCCGCCGAAGAGCGCCAGACGATCAGCCGCCCAGCGCCCTTCCCGCCACCAGAGGACAACGAGGCCCGCGGTGGTCAGGGCGAAGGGCGGAATGGCCTCGGCGCCGATCCAGAGGCCGAGGGCGGCGCTGAATCCCGCCACCAGGGGTAGCCCGCGCCCCCGCTCCCCCGCCGCCAGGCGCAGGAGGGCCCCCGCCATCATTAGGGCCAGAATGAGTTGCCAACCGTGGTGGTCGATGCGCCCGGCGTTGAAGACCAATAGCGGCAGACTGGCGGTCAGGGCAATGAGGCCGGCCTGGGGGCTGGCGGCGCGCCCGGTCAGGGGCTGGGCGGCCCAGACGAAGGCCGCGAAATAGGCCAGGGCCAGGAGGGCCGGCACCAGGGTCGCGGTAAAGCGAATGGCGTCCGCGCGGCCCAACCAGAGTTCGGACAGGACCAGGGTGCCCAGGAGGGGCAGATCCGGCGGGCGCGCCCAGTGCATGGCCAGCCCCGCGGGGGGATTGATCCGGTACTGGGTCAGGTCATACCAGCCCCCGCCATCCCGCCAGGCCAAAACCTGTAACATGCGCATGACGTCATCCGAGTCCTGGAAGGGCAGGTCCGGAATCAGGGGATGGTTGCCGACATTCAGGAGACTGATGGCGACCAGGACACCGGCCATCAGGGTTAATATCAGGCGCCGACTTAATGGGGGAGCAGAGCTGGGTGGATTTTGCAAGGCCAGGTATCCAGGCGGTGGCTTGGCTCAGGGTGCGGAACGGGCCGCGAGGTGCCATAAGGGAGGGCTACTGTGGGCGGGCGATGATGACTATGATCGCCTCTTGTGACCGGCTTGGCCAGCGGTGACTGTTGGCGGCCCAGCCTGATTCGGAAACAGGATGAAGAATCTCACCATTATCATCATCGGCGCGGGACCGGCGGGACTGACGGCGGCCCTGGAACTGCTGCGACGCGGACGCCACCGGGTGATCCTGCTGGAGGCGAGCGGTGACTTGGGCGGTATCTCCAAGACCGTGGCTTTCCAAGGTAACCGCATCGACATTGGCGGCCATCGCTTTTTTTCCAAATCCGATTGGGTCATGAATTGGTGGCAGGACATCCTGCCCATCGCCAGCCCGGACCCGGACCTGGAAATCGCCTACCACCACAGCCGAAGGCAGGTGGCGGCCCGCGGCGGCACCGAGGATGATCCCCAGGTCATGCTGGTGCGCAAGCGGCTGTCGCGCATCTATTTCGAGGGCAAGTTTTTCGCTTACCCGGTCAAGGCGAATCTCGATACCGCCCTCAAGCTGGGACTGCCCCGGGTCGGCCGGATGCTGGCCAGCTACGGCTGGGCGCGAGCCAGACCCCGATGCCCCGAGAACTCGCTGGAGGATTTTTTGCTCAATCGCTTTGGGCGCGAGCTCTACGAGACCTTTTTCAAGCACTACACCGAGAAGGTGTGGGGCGTGTCCTGCGCCGAGATCAGCGCCGCCTGGGGCGCGCAGCGCATCAAGGGCCTGAGCGTGACCCGTGCCCTCCGCCACGCCTTGGCGTCGCCCCTCCGGTCCCTCGGCTTGATGGGCGCTGGGGCGACCCCTACCAGCCTGATCGAACGCTTCCTCTATCCCAAATATGGGCCGGGCCAGATGTGGGAGACGGTGGCCGAACAGGTCCGCGCGGCCGGTGGGGAGATCCACCTCTGGCACCAGGCGGTGGGGCTGGACATTCGGGATGGGCGGGTCATGAGCGTGACGATGGCGGCTGCCGGGTCCGGCGAAAGGACTCGCCTGGCGGCGGACTACGTCATTTCCACCATGCCGGTCGCCGACCTGATCCAGGCCATGGGCGCCGCAGCCCCCGCGCCGGTGGCGCGGGTCGCCCAAGGCCTGGAGTACCGGGATTTCATCACGGTGGGGCTGCTGCTGCGCGGTTTGCAGAAGACGCCGGGGACCATCCCTGGCTCGCCCATCAACCTGGTTCCGGACAACTGGATCTACATCCAGGACCAGGACGTCAAGGTGGGACGGCTCCAGTTTTTCAACAACTGGAGCCCCTACCTGGTGGCCGACCCGGCCACGGTCTGGGTGGGGATGGAGTATTTCTGCCGGGAGGGCGACGCCCTCTGGTCCCAGTCCGATGCGGCGCTGGTGGATTTTGGGATCGGCGAGATGGAGAGCCTCGGCCTGGCACGCCGCGCGGACCTGATCGACGGCCTGGTGTTGCGCGTACCCAAGGCCTATCCCGGTTACTACGGGAGCTACGGGGAATTCGGTACCCTCCGGGCCTATACGGACAGCATCGCCAATCTCTTTCTGATCGGGCGCAATGGGATGCATCGCTACAACAATCAGGATCATTCCATGCTCACGGCGCGCCTGGCAGTGGAGGCCATCCTTAGCAATACCCGGAGCAAGGAGGCAATTTGGGCGGTAAACATTGATGATGATTACCATGAGACTGTCTCTGCCCCTGACCCGGAGGCCTTAACGCCTCATGGCGATTGAGGCAACCGGAATCCAGGCGGGTAATCAGGCGCCCTCGCCTGGCCCAGGGCTGAAGGTGGGAGGGCAAGCCCTGGGGGCGGGGATACTGGGCGCCAGTCTCTTCGTCATCGTCTTTGGTTACTGGGGGGTGGAACAGAATGCACGCCTCTACGCTATTCAGGCCTTATCCTGGATTTATCCCCGGCTGAGAGAGGATGTCTATCTGCGCTTTGGGTCCCAAGACGATTACTCGATATTTTCCTGGCTTTATGCGCCCCTTATTCAGGCCCTGGGCCTGGAACAGGCCGCCCTGGTCTGTACCCTTCTGTCTCTGGTGACCCTCTTCGCCGCTACCTATTACCTGCTGTCGGCCCGCCTGGGATGGGCACCCGCCCTGGCCAGCACCCTGACGGTAGCGATCTGGACGGTACCCTACAGCGCCTCGGCCCTGTTCAACGTCGCGGAACCCTTTACGACGCCTAGGCCACTCGCGTCCGCTCTGGGTTTACTGGCGGTGGCCTGGGCGCTGCGCGGCCGGCCCCTACCGGCCGCCCTGGCGGCGGCCATGGCCCTCCTGATCCATCCGCTGCTGGCCTGGTCAGCCGTAATGCTGGCGCTCATGGTGTATTGCCGGCCCAAGGTGACTGCGATCCTGACCATCCTGGGCGGTTTGACGCTGGTCGGGGGGGCCTGGCTGGGTCTCCCCCTGCTGGCCAGACTGTTCCTGGTCATGGACCCCGCCTGGCGGGAGGTGACAGAGCAACTGTCGGGCTTCCTCTGGACGGCCCATTGGTCCCCGGCGGACTGGAACCTGGTCGGGGTGGCAGTGTTTTCACCCCTGCTAGTAGCTTGGCGCCTGGACGGCATATTGCGAAGGCTCTTCCTGAGCGCCGGGATCATCGGCGGCCTCGGGGTGCTGTTGGCCCTGGTGCTTGGGGATGGGTTGGAAAGTCTGCTGATCCTGCAGGTGCAACCCTGGCGGGCCCTGTGGCTGACGCATTGGCTCGGCGTGGCAGGCATGGGCCTCCTGCTGATCGGATTTTCGGCGCGTCGGGATAAGGCGGATCTCATCGCCGGCATGGGGTTGTTGGCCAGCGAGCTATTGATCTCGGCTGGGATACCTATTCTTCTAACCACCGCTGCCGCCCTCTACACCTATGCGCGAGCGCCGAGTGACAAGATCAGGAAGTGGCTCCCGCTGGCCATGGCCGCCGGCCTGGCGCTCGCCCTCCTGATGAGCCTGCTTGGCACGGCAGCAACGACCGGGATGAGGGATCTTTTTATCGGTAACACCCTGGCCATGATGGCCATTCTTGGCGTCTTTTATCATTTGATCCCCAAGTTGAGCTCTGCTGCATTACAGGGCCTGGTGGTAGGGACAGCCATGATGGTGGTGGTTGTCCTGGCATGGCTCAGAATCAGTCAATCCCTTGTCCTGCTCCAACCAAAACCGGAGACGATACCCGCCGCCGCGGGCTATTTTCAGCGGCTCCCCGCTAGGGGCAGCATTCTCTGGGCGGGCGATATTAAATACCCCTGGTACCAGCTTCATTACCCCAGCTACCTGTCACGGATCCAAATCACGGGCGCCCTCTTTTCCCGCGAAAAGCTGATGGAGGCCAAAAGACGTGCGGCCCACCTTGAAGGCATCCTGGGTCCCCTGGACTTGATTCAAGGGCATGCCATGCATCTGGCCCTGCCCGAGATGGACAAGGCACAGATTGATCAGCTGTGTGCCGACCCAGACCTGTCAGCGATTTATTTATCCAGCCCCCGGCCACTCCCGAATTCCCAGACGATCGCGAATGAACAAGGCACGGTGATTGGCACCCTGGTGTTGTGCGCTGGATCACCCTGAAACGCGATCTGTTCAGGCAGATGTTGCGCCTGCGGCTAGTCCGCTAGCTGGCATCGGGCGACACCGCACAGGGTTTAACTGACATGCGCTCCTTTATTCGCCGGACATGGATCCACAGAATCGCCACGAGCAGGAGACTGGACAAGGGAAAGCCAACGAGATCACGTAGTAGCAGGGCCACCAGGCCATAGATCCAGATGGCGGCCAACATTAGGAAGTCTCTGGGATTTTCCGGTTGCAAATCCTGGATCAGGAAAAAGAGGGCCAGGGCAACGTCATAAAACAGGGTTTGGGGTGAGAGCAGGAGTACCAGATGAGGGGCAAGGACAAACCGTTGCTCTTCGCGTCTCATATACCAGGCCGACAGGATGAGCAGGCCCGCCGCTAACCCGTAAGCCCAGGGTAGCCCAGGGGCACCGGCACCCTGGATGAAGGCGAAGGCCCAGTACATGACTCCGGCAATGGAGATCATGTTGTGGTCGTTGATAGTGAAATTGGCGTCGCCGAATTGGGTTGCCGCGCTGAGCCAGACCAGAGGCCAGGACACCCCGAGGACCAGGGTGCCGAGCATGTAGAGGGTTAAGGCCCCCAGCGACCATCCGATCAACTCGTCCCTGTTGGCCCGACTGAGCAGATACAAAAAAAAGATCGCTCCAAACTGGGGTTTATAGAGAAGGAGCGAGGAACCAAGCCCGACCAGCAGGGCCTGCCCCTGCCGCGAGGCCCCATAAATCAGGGCAAAGCACAAGATCGTGAGCGCCGTATTCTGAACGCCCACCAGGGCAATCTGCAGGGGCGCGAAGCTCATCAGATACAGCAGCGTAAAGAGAAAATGCTGGCGGATGAAGGCGCTCGATTGCCGGGCGAGCAGAAGGGCGACCATAAGTGCAACAAAGAGCAGCCCGGAGGCCATGGCCTTGGCAAGCAATGGCGGGAGGGAGGCCAATGGCGCGAGCAGGAGGGCGAAAAAGGGTGGATAGGCAAAGATGTAATAACCGCCCACAAAATCTGGCCAATAGCGATTCTCGATCTCACGCTGCCGTTCGAAGTCATAGAGGGCCGCCCCTTGGCCAGTCCAGACGAGCTCGGCCGCGGCGTAAAAGGCGGGAAAATCTCCCCGAAAAAAGGAGGATTCCTCGCGATTGCCAACGACAAGGTAAAACAAGAGGCCGATCATTAAGCCCATGGCCAATGCCAGGCTCATGCGTTTGAGATGGGCACCCGTGGGTTGCAATGGGGAGTTAGCCGGCACGAGTATTTCAGGTCATTTTGGCGGCGCGCCGCACCGTCACCCAGAACAGCAGCATCAAGGTCATCAGGGCTAAGGGTAGGTTCGTCATCATGGCGAGGGGGCGCCAAAACAAGGGCGTCAGCCACGCCAGGGCCAAGACGCTGATTTCCCATTCCAGAAATCCCCGGCGCAGGCCCTCCGCAACGAGGGCCGCCAGGGCGATGCTCGACAGAGTGGCATCATAATCCCAGACCAGGGGAGCGGCCAGCAGGGTCCCGACGACCAGCGCGGCGATCTTGACGGCATGGCCCGCGGTCCCCTGCCATACCCACCCGACGGTCATTGCGACCGTCAGGCTGACCAGACCCTGCAGGGCCCAGGCGAGGCCGACCGAGGCACCTAGCATTCGCGCCGCCCCGAAGCTGGTGATCATCTTTTGCCAAGGGGTCAGACCCTGCTCCACAATCAGGCGGGTGAATTCGGCATTGGCCAGAAAGGCCGTCCAGACCTGGGCGCCCAATAGGCCATAACTCAAGCCGGTGAGGGTAAGCGCCGCTAGCCCGGCACCCAGGAAGGCCCGCCAGTTCCCGGCCGCCAGCAGGGCCACCGGCACCAACAATCCGAGGTGTGGCTTATAGATCAGGGCCCCCATCAGAGCCCCGCCCAACCAGGGACGCCGCGGTAGCAGGATGAGGCCCCAGCCCATCAGCGCCGTGGACAGAAAGGCATTCTGGCCATGGCCCAAATTGATGAAGACAGGCGAGAAGGCCACCATGGGCAAGAGGGCGCGGCGATCGGGCAAGATTCGCCAGAGGGCGGTCATATAGCCCAGCAGGGTGACCCCCAACCAAGCGGTGAGCGCTGGTAAATAGGGCAGGGCTGCCAATGGCGCTACCACCAGAAGGGCCATAGGGGGGTATAGCCAGGCGTAAGAGGGGGCATCCATGCCAACGATGGACTGACAGATGGCCCCTAAGCTGGTCGGGTCATAAGCGGCCTCGGGCCGGCCTTGCCAAAGCAGATAGGATGCGGACCAAAAATGGAGGAAGTCCGTACCCAAGGGTTTTCCGCTTGGATCCAGCACCCCCTGGCCAAAGATGACGGCAGCCAGGGTAACGGCGAGTGATACACCGAAATAGATACGCGGATAAACCCGTAACCGCTTGGCCGTAACCCAGCCGCCAGTCCTGATTTGTTCGATTAAGGTGAATGTGTTTGGGGCCATGGACCTAGTATAAAGGGCGGTTTGGTCATTGCCACTCAGCCCCTCTCGGGCCGAAACGCGAATCAAACAGTGATGGCCCACTAAATTCAGACCTGTCCAGTCAGAATCGGAGGTGTGTGATGCATAGCTGGCAAATTCAAGAAGTCAAGGCGGGGATGTCCGAACTGGTTAATTCTACTTTGTCAGATTGATTTGGCTACGCATTCACGATGGAATCATGTATAATAAGCTCTTGTTTAAAAAGAGTAAATCACGATGAAGTCGTGAAAATACTACCGCCCCTTGCCTGCCATTTGCCCTTCAGGGCCTGCCAGCGGCGCTCAGCGCCCATTTGGCGCCTTTCTCCCGGTTTTTCCGCTCCTGCACCCGCGACGCCACAGCGACCTTTGGCGGCTATGTGCGCGGGTTGTTCCAGTCGGAGCGGGCGAACATGCTGCGCATGAGCGAAGTCAACGCGGTCGATCATCAGTCGATGCAGCATTTGCTGAGCGAAGGCGCGGTCGACTGGGACGGGTTTGGCGACCAGTTGGCCCAGGATGCCGATGGGCTGCTGGGCAGTGCCCAGTCGGTATTGCTGATCGATGAAAGCGGCTTTGCCAAGAAGGGCGAACGTTCGGCCGGGGTCGCCCGGCAGTGGCATGGCCGACTGGGCAAGGTCGACAACTGCCAGGTGGGCGTGTTCGCGGCCCTGTGCCGAGGAGCGATGGCCAGCTTGGTGGACGCCCGCCTGTATCTGCCCCAGGCGTGGGCGGATGATCCCGAGCGCTGCGAACGGGCCGCCATCCCGGAGAACGCCCGCGACTACCGCAGCAAGACCACGTTGGCACTGGAGATGGTCGTCACGGCGCAGCGGCGTGGGCTGCGCTTCGGGTATGTCGGCGTGGACGGCGGCTACGGCAAGGAGCCGGCCTTTCTGTACGGGCTCGACGCCTTGGACTGCCGGTTCGTCGCCGATGTCCATTGCCATCAATCGGTTTATCTTCAGGACCCCGCCCCGCGGGTGCCCGCGTGGTCGGGCCGCGGACGCCGCCCGCTGCACCCCCAGGCGCAATCGGCCCCGGTGCGGGTCGACCACTGGGCCGCCGCCCAACCAGCTGACGCCTGGCAACGGCTGTGCCTGCGCGGGGGGGAGAAAGGGCCGTTGGTCGCCGAGTACCTGCAGACCCGTGTCTGGGTCTGGGACCACTCCCAAGCTCAGGCTCGCTGCTGGCATCTGTTCGTGCGGCGGGAAGTCGGCGCCAATGAGATCTCCCACTATTGCCTGTCCAACGCCCCCGAGCACACGTCTTGGATCGAACTGGCGCGCGTCCAGGCCCAACGCTTCTTCATCGAGCACAGCTTTCGCGAGGCCAAGAGCGAATGCGGTCTGGCCGACTATCAGGTCCGCCGATGGGATGCCTGGCATCATCATATGGCCTTGGTGATGTTGGCGACACTGTTCCTGGTCAAACAGAAGATCCAAGGCCGGAACCAGTGGCCGATGCTCTCGTTCAACGATTTGGTCACGGCTCTGGCCCATCTGCTACCCCGTCGCCAACTCACCGCCGAAGACTTGGCCGAGATCATCACCAAGCGTCACAGGATGCGGGAGCAGGCCAAGGAGTCCCATGCCCGAAGGGCTGCGGCGGCGTTGGAATGAATCTGACAAAGTAGAATTAAGCGCGCGCAAATTCAACCCCAGGACATCACCCTGAACGGCAAGTCGGTCGCCGTCGTGATCTCGCGCGAGGCCTTTGATCGCCTGTCGCAAGCACAGGACGCGCTGGTCGACTTCATGCGGCGTTCACCGCTCCATGGCGCGGACGACATTGAATTCGAACGCGATCAGAGCTTGACCCGCGAGGTATCCCTTTGAGTTACCTCCTCGATACCAAGGTCCTGTCTGAACTGCGCCGCAAATCACCCGACCAGGGTGTGGTGCAGTCATTCTCTCGGCGGTCCCCCTGGCAAGGTTTTATTTGAACGTGCTGACCTTGGGGGAGATTCGCAAAGGCATCGAGGGCGTGAGCGATGAGTCGCGACGGCAGACGTTGCTTGACTGGCTTGAATCCGATCTGCCGACCTTTTTTTCTGGTCGCGTATTACCTATTGATGAGGCCGTTGCTGACCGTTGGGGGCGCCTGGTCGCCGCCGCAGGACGGCCCTTACCTGCTATCGACAGCTTGTTGGGGGCAACCGCGATCGAGCACGATTTGGTATTGGTCACACGCAATGTCAAAGACTTCGCGGGCCTGCCTGTCCAGATTTTTAATCCCTGGTCGCAGTGATCAAAGCCGGTTCGGCGAGATGGCCCATGCTCCAGCCTTGGCGATTCAGGAGGCTCGGGGCTTGGACGTGTACGCCATTGGGGTCATGCCCGTTTGGATTCCTGCTAGGATGAAGGTCAAGGAACCCTGAGACACGGCCATGACCACCCTCCTCGATCCCAAAAACGATTTCGTATTCAAGAAGCTCTTTGCCGAGGCCCCGCTGCTGCTGACGGCGCTGATCAATGCCGTGCGCAGCCGGGAACCGCCGCTGGCGGTGGTGGAGGTTCTCAATCCGCGTATCGATCCTGAGGAACTGACGGGTAAGTTCATTGTGCTGGATATCCTGGCCCAGGATGCGCGGGGACGGCGCTATAACCTGGAGATGCAGGTGCGTCAGTTCCGGGCCTGGAGCGCGCGCAGCGCTTACTATCTGGCCCGCACCCTGACCCAGCAGTTGGCCAGCGGTGATGATTACCGGCAACTGCAACCGGCCATCGGTATCCACCTGCTCGATTTCGACTTATTCACCGCGCCGGAACATCAGCGCCAGGCGGTGTGGTGCTTTGAGTTGCGGGATCGCTGGCAGCCGGCCTTGAAGTTGGGTGACGAACTCCAATTGAATCTGATCGAACTCCCCAAGGCCGACCGCCTGGGGACGGGCGAACCGGCGCTGGCAGCCTGGGTGGCCTTTCTTGAACACTGGCAGGAGGAGAGCAAAATGCAACAGATCGACTACCCCCCGGTGCAACAAGCCCTGGAGCGCATCCGCGGCCTGAGCGCCGACGAGGAGACCCGGCGCCTGGCCTTTGTGCGCGAACGCGCCCTGCGCGATGAGCGCAGTGAATTGGGTGCGGCGCGGGATGAGGGGTTGGAGGAGGGCTTGGCGAGGGGTTTGGCCAAGGGTTTGGCCAAGGGTTTGGCCGAAGGTATGACCAAGGGGGAGGCCACCGTCCTGGAGCGGCAACTCCGCCGCCGTTTCGGCCCGCTCAGCGACGACACCCTGGCCCGGCTGGGTACCGCCACTCCCGAACAACTGGAGTTATGGGCGGATCGCGTGCTGGATGCCCCCGATCTCGCGGCGGTCTTTCAGGTGCAATGATCTAGGCGGTATCCATTAGGTCCGCCGATCGTCCGTCCCCGGAGGCGGGGTCGGCAAGGCCGCGGCGCCCACCTGGGCGCTGGTCTCGCCGCCCAAGCGATGCTGGATGCGTTTCACATAGGCTTGGGTCTCGGGATAGGGGGGTATGCCGCCGTGTTTGGCGACCGCTTGTTCGCCGGCGTTGTAACCGGCCAGGGCCAATTCCAGATCGCCGTTGAAATGATCGAGCAACCAGCGCAGGTAGGCCATGCCGCCCCGGAGGTTTTGCACGGGATCCCAGACATTGGCGACGCCGAAACGCTCGGCGGTGGCGGGGATGAGTTGCATCAGCCCTTGGGCGTTCTTGGGGGACAGGGCGTCGAGGGCAAAGTTGGATTCGGTTTCGATGACGGCCAACACCAAATTGGGGTCCAGGCGGTAGTCGGGCGCCAGGCGCTGGACCAGCGCTTTGATGTCAGCGGGGTCGATCTCGCGCAGGCGGGGGCTGTCCGACTTGGGATCAGGGGCGGCGGGGTCGGAGGGCCCACTGGGTGCTGCGGGGGGACGGAGGTCGGCGATGCGGCGGTCAACCATGGCGGCTCGGAGCACACAGGCAGGATCGGCATCCAGGTCCAGGTCCGTAGCCTCCAGGCGTTGCAGTTGTTGGCCGGCCCGCGCGTGGCCCAGTTCCAGGGCGGTCTTGAACCAGGCGGCGGCGAGGACCTCATCGATCTTGCCGAGCCGGCCGCTGACATAAAGCCAACCGAGATGGTAGCGGGCATCGGCTAGCCCCAGGTGGGCGGCCTCGCAATAGCGGCCAATGGCACGATCCAGGTCCTGTGGGGCTCCGATACCATTTTCGTAACGCTGGCCAGAGATCATGCAGGCCCCGGGGTCGGCGGCACTGCCCGGGACTAGGGGCTGTTCCCCGGGCGGGGGTTCCGCCCAGGTCAAACCGCCGGGCAGGCCCAAGAGCAGAAGGCCCATGAGACCCAGGAGCCTAAGGAACCTCAGGGGGCTGGCGGCTTGGCGGATCACGGTCATGTCTCCTCATCCCCTTCAGGAACCTTGGGCACGGCATAAAATTTCAGAATTCAACCTTTCCGCTATATCATTGCCCGCGACCGGATGCAAGTTAGCCACTGCTTTAAAGGGCTTGAATTCGCGTAATACTCACTGACCGGCCGCGCGTCATAATTAGGAGGACTTTGATCACCCATGGCTGATGACAACAAGATCGTAACCAAAAAGACCACAACCCCAAAGGCGCCGGCCGTCCCGGTCGCGCCGAAGACCCCGGTGGTTAAGAACTCCCCGGCCCCCTCGGCCCCGGCCCCCGCCGCCAAGACCGCCGCTGCCACCAAGAGCCCGACGCCGGCGCGCAAGACCCCTGCCAGCCCAGCCACCCCCGCCGCGGCGACGCGGGCGGCTCCGACGACTGCCAGCACCGCCAAGGCCACAACCTCAACCCCGGCTTCAGCACCCCAGGCCCCTGCCCGCGCCGCCGTTACCCCCAAGGCAGCCCCCAAAGCGACCCCAGCCGCCGCCCGCAAGCCTGCCCGGGCTGCCACCGCCGCCCCCAGGCCCTCGTCGCCCAGATCCAGGACCTCGGCCCCGCCAACCCCCGTGGACGCCGAGGGGCGCGAGGCTATGATTCGCGAAGCCGCCTACTACCTCGCCGAGAAGCATGGCTTTGACCCCAGCTTCGACAGCTTGAATTGGGAAGAGGCGACCCAGCAGATCGATGCCCTCCTGGCCAAGGGTGGCCGGGGTTAATTCAAGCCATCGCGTCTGGACCCTGCGCCGATGGATTGAAGAGGCGTAGGAAATTGTCATGGGTGGCGGATACCAGCTTATCCGTCTCCAGACCCCGTATCTCGGCAATGCAGTGAGCGACATGGGTGACGTATTTCGGCTCGTTGGGGCGCCCCCGGTGGGGCACGGGGGTCAGGTAGGGGCTATCGGTCTCGATCAGCATCCGGTCCAGGGGCAGCCTGGCGGCGACCTGCCGTAATTCTTCAGCGCCCGCGAAGGTGATGATGCCGGAAAAGCTGATGTAAAAGCCCAGGTCCAGGGCCTGGCTGGCCATGTCCCAGTCCTCGGTAAAACAGTGCAACACGCCCCCGACCTCCCGGGCCCCCTCCTCGCGCAGGATGCGGATAGTATCCGCGCGCGCTTCACGGGTATGGATGATCAAGGGCTTACCGCAGGCCTTGGCGGCGGCGATGTGGTTGCGAAAGCGCTGGTGCTGCCAGGCCAGATCACCCTCGCTCCGGTAATAGTCGAGCCCGGTCTCGCCGATGGCGACATTGCGGGGGTCTGCTGCCAGCGCCACCAGTTCCTCGACCGCGGGTTCGTGGCGGTTGACCTCGTTGGGATGAACGCCCACTGAAACCGACACCTGGGGATAGGGCTCGACGAGGGCGCGCATTTTGGGGTAATGCTCCAGGTCGATGGCGACGCAGAGCATGCGCCCTACCCCGCTGGCCAGGGTCTCCGCCATGAAGCGGCCGAAATCCTTGTCATAGGCCTTGAGACTGACCCGGTCGAGATGGCAATGGGAGTCCACGAGCATCGAGATGCACCTGCTGGAGGTTAGAGGTTAAGCGGCCAGCTACATGGTATGGGTGGGCCGGTCCAGTTCCAGCATACCGGCCAAATAGAGCTCGATCTTGCTGCGCGCCGCCCCCTTGTCCTGGTCGCCAAACTGGATGCCGATGCCAATGGAACGGTTGCCCTCGGCGCCGGGCGGGGTAACCCAAACTACCTTGCCGGCAATAGGCAGGCTTTCGGGGTCGTCCAGCAACTGGAGAACCAGAAAGATGTCATCCCCCAGTTCGTAGCGGCGGCTATTGGTAATGAAGATGCCCCCATTATGGATGAAGGGCATATAGGCGGCGTAGAGGGCGGCCTTGTCGCGGATCGCTACATTGAGAATGCGGGGACGCGGGCTCATGGCGGAAGGTTCCATCGCCTTCTCCCTTAGTGAGGGTGACGGCCGGCGGCAGGACTATAGAGACTGGCCCACTCCAGGAGCCAAGTCTCATAGAGCAGCAGGCGGTTGAGATTCGAGGTATCGCTGGTGCCTGCCCTCCAGACCTGGCGCAGGAGGCGATGACCGGCGCCGGGGTCCACCCGGGCCGCCAGGGATCTGAACTCGCCCGCCCGGTCGGCATTGATCAGCCGGGGCTGGGATCCGCTGAGGCACGGGATGAGCCGCAAGAGGTCGCTGATCCAGCCCCCCAGCCAATCGATGAGAAGGGCCGGTTCGGCCTGGTTCCAGTTCGCCGCCTCGGCGAGAGGATCGCGCTGGCCCTGCGCCACCTCCACAAACCCCGTAATCAAGCGATCGCGCAAGGCCAGGCGCTCCGGGTTTGCCAGTTCTAGGGCGCGTAAGGGGGCCCCGTGGGCCAAGTGCAGCAGGGTCAGGGCATCGAATCCAGGGATTCTGGACGCCAGCCAGGCCAGGGCCTCCGCCTCGGGGGGGACGGCCAGACGCAGGACCTGACACCGGCTGCGAATGGTGGCTGGCAGGCGACTGGGCTGTTCGCTGACCAGGCACAGCAGGGTGCTGGGCGCCGGTTCCTCCAGGGTCTTGAGCAGGGCATTGGCGGCGGAGGCATTCATGCGATGCGCCGGGTCGATGAGGATCAGCTTCCAGCCGCCACGATGGGCGGTCAGGCCCTCGGCGCTGGCCAGGGCGCGGATGGCATCCACCTTGATCTCGCCGGACTTGCCCTCCTCGTCGGGCCCCACGCGGGCCAGGTCGGGATGGGTACCGGCGGCCAGCAAGCGACAATCGGGACAGCGACCGCAAGCCCGTCCCCCCGGCAGATTGTGGTGGCACAGGAGAGCGTTGGCCAGGGCTGCGAGCAGGGTACGCTTACCCACCCCAGCGGGGCCGGTCAGGAGCAGGGCATGGGGAAAGCGATCGGCTCGGCGGGCGCCATGCAGTGCCGCCCAGGGCTCCTGGAGCCAGGGGGGCAAGACTTCCAGGGGAGCGGGGGTGGTCATGGACGGGAATTTCTGTCTCCGGTGGCAAAGTCGCGGATGGCCGTGACGACGGCCTGGCTCACCTGAGCGAGGGGGGCACTGGCGTCGATGAGGCGCATCCGCCCAGGCTCGGCCTGGGCACGGGCCAGATAGGCCGAGCGGACACCCGCAAAGAAGCGCGCCGTCTCACCCTCGAAGCGATCCGGCGCCGAACGCTTGCCAGCGCGCTCCAGCCCCAGGGTCACCGGCAGATCGAAGAGCAGGGTCAGGTCCGGGCGCAGCTCGCCCTGCACCCATTGCTCCAGAGCGGCGATGCGCGCCGGCTCCAGGCCGCGGCCCCCGCCCTGATAGGCGTAACTGGCATCGGTAAAGCGATCGCAAACCACCCAGTCACCGCGCCTCAGGGCCGGGAGGATGGTCTTGTCCAGGTGTTCGGCACGGGCGGCAAACACCAGCAACAGCTCGGCATCCGCAGTCATACCTTGACACTCGGGGTCGAGCAGGACCTGCCGGACCCGCTCGGCGATGGGAGAGCCACCCGGCTCACGGGTGAGCAGGACCTGGTAACCCAGTTGGGCGAGGGTGGCCTGAATCAGGGGCAATTGGGTCGATTTACCCGCGCCCTCGCTGCCTTCCAGGGTGATGAATTGCCCTCTTGGCCTCATGGCTTGGTCCCCCCCTCCCGATGCCCCAACTGATAGCGGCGCACCGCCTGATTATGTTCCTCCAGGGTGGCGGAGAACCAGTGGCTGCCATCGCCTTTGGCGACAAAGTAGAGGCTATCGCCCGCCTCCGGGTGCAGGGCCGCATGGATAGAGGCCCGGCCAGGCATGGCGATCGGGGTAGGTGGCAACCCCTGCCGGATATAGGTGTTGTAGGGCGTATCCCGGGTCAGATCGGCGCGGCGCAGATCACCATCGAAGGCGGCTCCCAAACCATAAATGACCGTGGGGTCCGTTTGGAGCTTCATGCCGAGTTGGAGGCGGCGGATGAAGACACCGGCGATGAGGGGGCGCTCTCTGGCCTGGCCCGTTTCCTTTTCGATGATGGAGGCCAGAACCAGGGCCTGATCCGGGCTCTCCAGGGGCAGACCGGGGGCGCGGTCCCGCCACTCCTCGGCCATGACCTTATCCATGGCTTGGGCGGCGCGCCCCAGGATATCGAGATCACTGGCACCCTTGGTAAAACGGTAGGTATCGGGGAAAAAACGCCCTTCAGGATGCTGGCCCGGCCGGCCCAGGGTGACCATCAGGTCCTGGGGCCAAGCTCCCTCCAGTTTGCCCACCAGGCGATCATCCTTGGCCAAGGCGGCGAGCAGCTGAGCCAGGGTCCAGCCTTCGATGAGGGTTATGGCGTGCTGGAAGACCTGGTTCTTGACCAGTTTATCCAGTAGGGCATCCGGGGTCATGCCAGGGCTAATCTCGTATTCCCCGGCCTTGACCCGGGCCGCTTCGCCACGGAGATAGGCGAGGGCGAGAAAATAATAGGGGTGTTCCAGCACCCCCAAGGCCGTCAACTCCTCGGCCAGGGTGCGCAGGGACATACCGAGGGGGATCTCGAACAAGAAGGGATGATCTGGCCCCGCCGTCGCGGGCACCGCGAGCGGCCTTGCCTTGAAGGCCTCAAAGTCTGATCGGATACCCAGCCCCGTCAGACCCAGCGCCAGTACCAGGACAAGGAGAATCCCCAGGTTCCTGAAGCGGTGGTGCCTGGGGGGTCTGGGGGGCGGCGAGGGGCCAAGGCCGCTGTCCGGACTGATGACGGCAGCCGGGGACAGGGCAATCAGGGTCCCGGGCGGGTCTCCCACGGGCTCGGCGTCATTGGCGAGGCCGCCCTCAGGACTGGCCTCAGATTCGCCGGAAGACGAGGGAACCGTTGGTACCGCCGAAGCCAAAGGAGTTGCTGATCGCCACATCGATTTTCATGGGGCGAGCGACGTTGGGAACATAGTCCAGGTCGCAGTCGGGATCGGGCGTGTCGTAATTGATGGTAGGTGGTGCTACCTGGTCCCGCATGGCCAACAGGGTGAAGATAGCCTCGGCTCCGCCCGCCGCGCCCAGCATATGGCCGGTCATAGACTTGGTGGAGCTGACGGCGACCTTGTAAGCGTTTGCACCGAAGGCGCGTTTGATGCCCTTGGTCTCGGCGATGTCGCCCGCCGGGGTCGAGGTACCGTGGGCATTGATGTAGTCAACCTGGTCGGGCCCCATACCCGCCATCTCCATGGCCAGGCGCATACAATCGGCGGCGCCCTCGCCATCTTCCGAGGGGGCGGTCATATGGTAGGCGTCGGAATTCATCCCGAAGCCAACCAACTCCGCGTAAATATTGGCCCCACGCGCCTTGGCCATCTCGTATTCTTCGAGCATGATGACGCCGGCACCGTCGCTGAGGACGAAGCCATCGCGGTCACGATCGAAGGGGCGACTGGCCAGTTGCGGGGCGTCGTTGCGGGTGGAAAGAGCCTTGGCGGCTGCAAAACCACCGAGCCCGACGGGGGTAGTCGCCATCTCAGCGCCGCCCGCGAGCATGGCATCGACCATGCCGTGACGAATCATAAGGGCGGCCTCACCGATGTTGTGGGTGCCGGTACTACAAGCGGAAACGATCGAGTAATTAGGCCCCTTGAGGCCATATTTGATCGAGAGATCCCCGGCGACCATATTCACGATATTGGCGGGCACGAAGAAGGGCGAAATCTTGCGAGGCCCCCCATGGAGATAGGCCGCGTAGCTGTTTTCGATGCCGGCAATACCGCCAATACCGGAGCCAACGGCAACGCCGATGCGACGACAATTCTGCTCCGTGATTTCGAGGCCTGAATCCTCCATGGCCTGGGTCCCGGCGCCAATGCCGTAATGGATAAACTTATCCATCTTCTTGACGTCTTTCTTGGAGACGTAGAGCTCGGGGTCGAAACCGTAGATAGGCCCACCGAACCGGGTAGAAAAGGGCGCTATTTCGAAATGGGTGATGGGCTGAATACCGCTACGCCCGGCCAGGATGCTCTCCCACCCGGACTTGGTATCCAGTCCCACCGGGGCGACAAGGCCGACGCCGGTGACTACAACCCTTCTGATCGACATAGAAGATACCCTCGAACCTAATCGGGAGCCTGTTCTGGAGTCTGGCTGGCGACTGCGCCCCGAGGCGCCACCCACCCGCCCGCGATAACGCCAGGGACCTGATTAGGCCTGATGCGCGTTGATATAATCGATGGCCTGCTTGACCGTGGTGATCTTCTCGGCATCCTCATCTGGGATCTCGGTTTCAAACTCCTCTTCCAGGGCCATCACCAACTCGACGGTATCCAGGGAGTCGGCTCCGAGGTCATCAACGAAGGAGGACTCTAGGGTCACCTCTTCCTCCTTGACACCCAACTGCTCCACTACGATCTTGCGGACTCGCTCTTCAACGCTGCTCATTGTAATTGACCCTCACGGATTAAAAATATCGCCCCAAGAAGGGCGGTGCCTATTCTAGGCGTATTCGGTGACGGATGAAAGGCGCCCCGGGGCACGCCCGCACTTGCGTCAGACCATCCACATACCGCCGTTGACGTGGATGGTCTCGCCGGTGATGTAGGCCGCTCCGGGTGACGCCAGGAAGACCACGGTCGCGGCCACCTCTTCCACCGAGCCCCAGCGCCCCAGAGGGATGCCGGCCAGGATTTGTTGCTGATGGGCCTCATCCAGGGCGCGGGTCATATCGGTGTCGATCAGGCCCGGCGCCACGCAGTTGATGGTGATGCCCCGGGAACCGACTTCGCGCGCCAGGGACTTACTGAAGCCAATCATGCCGGCCTTGGCCGCCGCATAATTGGCCTGACCGGCATTGCCCATGACGGCGACCACCGAGGCGATATTGATGATGCGCCCTTTGCGAGCCTTGGTCATGGCGCGCAAGCAAGCCTTGGACATACGATAAACAGAGCCGAGATTGGTGTCCACTAAAGTATTCCAATCGGATTCCTTCATGCGCATCAAGAGGTTGTCACGAGTGATGCCAGCGTTGTTGACCAGAATACTGGGCTCGCCTAAATCCAGCCTCATACGTTCCATCAGACTGTCCACGGAAAGCGGATCGGCGACGTCGAGGACCAGGCCGGCACCCTGACAACCGTTGGCGGTCAGGGTTTCGCTGATACGCTCGGCACCGGCCTCCGTAGTCGCGGTGCCCCCGACCACGGCCCCGGCCCGGCCGAGGGCCAAGGCAATGGCCTGGCCGATGCCCCGGGAGGCACCCGTTACCAGAGCGATTTCACCTTCAAGCATGATTCGTTGCCTCCAGAGCCAGGGCCAGGCCCTTGGGGTCCAGGACCGCCAGGGCCTCCAGCCGGTCATCAATGCGCTTGGTCAGACCCGTCAGCACCTTGCCAGGGCCGGCTTCCAGCAACAGTTCAACCCCCTGGTCCGCCAGGCACCGCACCGTTGCTACCCATCGCACCGGACTATAGAGTTGGCGCACCAAGCGATCGCGGATGGCTACCGAATCAGCCACGGCATCAACGGTGACATTGTGTAACACGGGAATCCGGGGCGCCTTGAGGGTGATAGCCGCCAGGGCCGCCGCCAGCCGCTCGGCGGCGGGACGCATGAGGGCGCAATGGGAGGGTACGCTGACGGGCAAGAGGACGGCGCGCTTGGCGCCAGCCGATTTGGCGGCCGCAATGCCCCGTTCGACCGCCGCCGCCGCGCCGGCGATAACCACCTGACCCGGGGAATTGAAGTTGACGGGTTCCAGAATCTCGCCCTGGGCGGCCTGGACGCAAACGGCGACGACCTGGTCGTCGGCAAGCCCGAGCACGGCAGCCATGGCGCCAGCGCCGGCGGGCACCGCCTCCTGCATAAAGCGGCCACGCTGGGCGACCAGGGCTACGGCATCGGCAAAGCCTAGGGCCTCGGCACAGACCAAGGCGGTGAACTCGCCCAGGCTATGCCCCGCCATCCAGGCCGGCTGATGACCGCCTGCCTGGTTCCAGACCCGCCAGACGGCGACACCCGCGGCGAGCATGGCGGGCTGGGTCAGATCGGTGCGATCAAGCAACTCCCTAGGACCCTCGCTCACCAGGTGCCAGAGATCGGTATCCAGGGTATCCGAGGCCTCGGCGAAGGTCTCGCGGACCACCGGCCAGGCCGCCGCCAGTTCGCCCAACATACCGATGGACTGGGACCCCTGTCCCGGAAAGACGATGGCGATCTGCTTGTTCATGAGGGAATTCGTAGCGACAAGGGTTGGGTTCAGAAGCGCGCCAACACCGAACCCCAGGTGAAGCCACCGCCAAAGCCTTCCATCAGGATGGTTTGGCCGCGCTGGATGCGCCCATCCCGCACGGCCGTATCCAGGGCCAGAGGAATGGAGGCGGCAGAGGTATTGCCATGATCGGCAACGGTCACCACTACCTGCTCCATGGGCAAATTGAGTCGGCGAGCCGTGGCCTGGATGATGCGGATATTGGCCTGATGGGGTACCAGCCAGTCGATCTCCGACTTATCCATGCCGTTGGCCACCAGGGTCTCCTCGACGATGCGGCCCAGGGTACTGACCGCCCAGCGAAAGACCTCGTTGCCGCGCATTTCGAGATAAGGGTCTTCGCAGCCACCCCGGCCAATGCCCTTGGGAACTTGCAGCAGGTCCTTATAGGCTCCATCGGCGCTGATATGGGTGGAGATGATGCCGGGCTCCTCGGCGGCACCCAGGACCACGGCCCCAGCCCCGTCGGCAAAGAGGACGCAGGTCGAACGATCCTGCCAGTCGAGGAGTCGGGACATGGTGTCTGCGCCAATCACCAGGGCGCGCTTGGCGCTGCCGGTGCGGATGTATTGATCGGCGACGCTGAGGGCATAGACGAAACCGGCGCAGACCGCCTGAACATCAAAGGCGGGCACGCCCTTGATACCCAGCCGGGGCTGAATGATGCAGGCCGTGCTGGGAAAAATTTGGTCCGGTGTTGTCGTCGCCAGAATAATGAGATCGATCTCGCTTGGGGCGACCCCCGCGGCATCCATGGCGGCGCGGGCCGCGGCGACGGCCAGGTCCGAGCAGGTCTCCCCCTCTACCACCACATGGCGCTGGCGGATGCCGGTACGCTCGAAAATCCATTCATCCGTGGTATCGACGATGTCCTCGATATCCTTATTGGTGAGGATTTTCTTGGGCAAATAGCTGCCCGTGCCCAGGATTCGGGAATAGAGCTTCACGCGATCGGCCTTTGTTGGCGTTCGGCATCAAGCTGACCGCCTACGCGGTGGGCGATGCGCTCAGGAATATTACAGTGGATTTCCTTCTCCGCGATATGGATCGCGTTTTCAAAGGCGAGAATATCGGCACCGCCGTGGCTCTTGATAACGATGCCCCGCAGGCCGAGCAGGCTGGCGCCATTGTAGCGACGCGGGTCAAAGGCTCGGCTAAAGCGCTTAAGAACAGGCATCGCCGCCAGGGCCGACAGGCGCGTCAACCAGTTGCGTTTGAAATTCTCAGTGAGAAAGTGCCGCACCATCTTGGCCACACCCTCGCTGGACTTCAGCGCGACATTACCCACGAATCCGTCTGTCACCACCACATCAACCACGCCGAGGTAAATGTCATCCCCCTCTACATAGCCGATGTAATTCAGGGAACTGCGGGCCAGAAGCTCATGTGCCCCCTTGACCTGTTCATTGCCCTTGATTTCCTCGGCGCCAATGTTGAGAAGTCCAACCTTGGGCGCACTGATGCCCTCCACGGCGGTAACGGTCTCGCTACCCATCACGGCGAACTGGAAGAGGTGCTGGGCCGTGCAATCGACGTTAGCCCCCAAATCCAGCAGATGAGTGCTGCCGGTCACGGAGGGCACCGCCGTCATGATGGCCGGCCGGTCGATGTTAGGCAGCGTCTTGAGGACAAAGCGGGCGGTGGCCATGAGGGCGCCGGTGTTGCCCGCGCTGACGCAGGCATGGGCCTCGCCGGACTTGACCAGGTCGATGGCGACCCGCATGGAGGAGTCCTTCTTCTGGCGCAAGGCCTTGGATGGCAACTCATTCATCGCCACCTCCTGGGAGGCATGGCGAATGCTCAGACGATCAGGTAGCGTACCCCCAGGAAGAAACTTGACGATTTCATCTTCCTTGCCCACCAGAATGAGGGACACCTCGCGGGTGGCGCGCAAATAATCAAGAGCCGCCGGAACCACGACCTTAGGCCCGTGATCTCCGCCCATGACATCCAGGGCGATGGTCAAACGATCAATCACGGCTTTGGCCGCTACTGCGGAGGTAGGGGGAGACTTCGACTTCAGTCCTTGGTCTCAACGACCTTACGGCCACGATAGAAGCCATCTGGGGACACATGATGGCGACGATGCACCTCGCCACTCTGAGGTTCGACGGATAGGGTGGGGCCCTTCAGGGCGTCGTGGGAACGCCGCATGTCGCGCCGGGAAGAGGTCTTACGATTTTGTGGAACAGCCATTTTTTTCTCCGTGACAGGGGATGCCGCCCAAGCCTTTGAGGATGAACGGCAGCCACCAATAAATACCATAATATCCGTAACATCGCGGGGATGTCACCGGGATTTCAGCCCTTCCCGCCCCGGGTCAGCACGCCGAGAATGGCGAACGGGTTAGGAGCCCCGGGAGCCACCGGCTCACCGCCTTCCGCCCTCGCCTCCCAACCGGGAGGGACGCATTCACCAGGCTCGTGCATGGCGATCTGCGGCAGGGCCAGCAACAACTCATCCTCGATCAGGTCCAGCAACCGAATCGACGCCTCGGAAACCAGTAAGGGGTCGAGTTCTTCCGGCAGCAGCCGGGCCTCGTCGAGTCCGGAAATCAGCGCCAACCCCAGGGGGGCGTTAACGTCCCAAACCAGGGCTCCCAGGCAACGCTGACAGGTCAACACCAGTCGGGCTTCGATGTCGCCCCTCAGGATGCCGCGACCTTCCAGATCGCGCGCGAAGACCAACCGATACCCAACCTCGCCTACCGCCTCCCTTAAAGACTCCCGTAACCGTGGCAGATCCGAGAGAGGACAGGCGCCCTCAAATTCAGCGCCCGCGTCCACGGCTCGCCAAGGGTCGATCAAATCCGGAAGCGGCGAAGACATAACCTGCGCATCTTATTCAGCCTGGCTCCCTTTCGTCAAGAACGGATGCGACTCAGGCCAGATCCGCCCCCACCGGCCAGCCTGTCGAACTTGCTGGCCAGGTTCACCGGGTTCATGGGCTGTCCTTACTTCTCGGGTTTCCGGTTGGCCAAGGCCTGCGTCAACCGCCTGGGCAGTTGGTCTCTAGCCGCCATCAGGTCCAGCACCTCGATGCGGGCGAGATCAGCCCCCGTCAGTTCGGCTATAGGTGGCAGCTGCTCTCCCCGGCACCAGGCGGCAAGGGCGTCGGCCGTACCGCCGCTGCGGGCGAGCGCCAGGACCCGGCCCCGCTGACGCAGCCGGTGCAGGACGTCCCAGCGGGTGACCTCCCCGCCCCCGGCGACCAACATCAGGGTGCCCCGCCCGCCCGCCAGGCGCTCCGCCACGGCTGTGAGCCAAGGGGATTCGTCGCCCCAGTGCTCACCGGGGACCAGGAGGAAGTGGCTGTGGTGGGGATCGAGGGTCACCCGAGGCTCGAACTCACCCCGATCCTGTCGCGGCGCAGACTCCGTAAGGGGCCCGTTGGGGCCAGCCACTTGGACTTCAGCCTCGGCCTGATGTAACCGTACAGACCCCTCTCCCCAACCCTCCCCCGCAAGGGGGGAGGGATCAAGAGAATCAGTGGCTTGAGCTATCGAACCCAACTCATGCAGCCGAGGGGTCTGAACGGATACGACCTCTTCAGGGTGAAAGGACCCGCCACTGTCAGCGCTCGGCAGGGCGGAAGAACCGCCATGTCCGCCGGGTGAGATCCCCGCCGGTGCCTCCACGCGGCCGCGCGGGGCGATTCCGATCAAGGGGAAGCCTCCCGCGGCACGCTGGCGCGCCGTCCCCATCAGCGCCATGACGCCGAAGGGGGTCCCGCCATCAATCACCGCCGCCCCCAGCCGGTCCAAAAGGGGTACCAGGCTCGTGAAGAGAGGTAGCAGTTGTGCCGCCACCCCGCCATCGAGACTGGCGGCCCCACCGACCAGGATCAGGACCGGGTGGGGTCCGCTCAACCCGATTGCCGCCAGAGCCCCGCCCACGGCCATAGCCGGCGAACCCTGAGGGCAGGCGATCAGAGCCGAGAATATCTGGCCGGTGGCGGGAGGGTTAGGGTTCATTCGGCGGACAGGGTCCTGGGCGGAGAGCTGGCGAAGGTCGCCCCATGCCAGAGTCTATCCCAATCAGAGGCGTTTTGCGCCCGTCAACGCAACGTCGCCGGGGTTATTATCCAGATGCTGCGTTCGAGTACTGGGGCTCAGGGTGCCTTTAGGAAACATTTGGTATAGTGATTCGGCATCTGCCCAGGCCAGGGAGGGGATGGTCTCCAGGTGGCGCTGATTCCAGATCGATAACCCTATTGTGAATCCGGGGAGCGGCAGATGGCCTCACGATTATTCTGGTTCCTATCGACCCTGGCGCTGGCGCTGATCATGGCCGGCTGCGCGGGCCTCAAGTCAGTCGAGCCGGTGGACCGGGTCGCTTCCCAGGCCATCGCCGATCCTAAGACCACCCCCCTGGGGAAGCAAATCCAGCGCCTGGTCAGAACCCAGCCAGCGGGCCAGTCGGGTTTCCTGCTCCTGGATAAGGGCGAGGAGGCCCTGCTGTGGCGGGGCATGCTGGCCGACCAGGCCACCCGCACCATCGATACCCAGTACTTCATCTGGTATCAGGACAATGTCGGCAAGATCGCCGCCGAGCGCCTCCTGCGGGCGGCGGAGCGGGGCGTCCGGGTCCGGGTCATCGTCGACGAGATTTCTCTCGACGCCGATCCCCGTTTTCTCGCCTTCCTGAACGATCACCCCCAGGTCGAGATCCGTCTGTACAACCCCGTGGGGGCCCTGGGTCTGGGTACCCTGGGCAAGCTGGCGCAGATCATCGGCTCGGTGGGGGATTTTCCGCGTCTCAACCGGCGCATGCACAACAAGACCTTCATCGTTGACGGCAGCCTGGCCATCCTCGGGGGCCGCAACGTGGCCGATGAGTACTATGACCTCGACGAGGAGTTTAATTTCCGGGATCTCGATGTCCTGGCGCTGGGGCCTGTGGTGCCGAAGATATCCAGCAGTTTTGACGAGTACTGGAACCACCCCTGGGTGGTCCCCCTGGAGGCGGTGGTTGATATCGCCATCACCCCGAAGGAACGGGAGGCCTATTACCGCGGGCTGCACCAGTATGCCGCTCACCCCGAGAACTTCCCCCCGCGTTTCGACGCCGGCCTCGCGGCTACCGCTACCCGCTTCAAGTCGCTGCGAGCCGCGGATCTCAACTGGGGCCAGGCGCGACTCATCTCTGACCGACCTGGCAAGAACCCGGAGTTGGACCGTTACGACGCCTTCGGCGAGAGCGGTCGCCAGTTGACCGAACTGGCCCTGGGCGCCCGACGGGAACTGCTCGCCGCGACGCCCTACCTGATCATGCTCCCGGGGACCTTTAGCCTGCTGGAGGACCTGCGGGAGCGCGACGTTCGGGTGGCCATCCTCACCAATTCCATGGCGGCCAACGATGCCATCTGGGTGCATTCGCGCTACGCCTTTCAGCGCCGCCGTCTGCTGGGCATGGGGGTCGAGTTGTTCGAATACCGCGGCGACGCCGAGGACCAGCCGCTCCTGATCGACCGTTACGCACGGATGCCGGACCAGGTTCCCCTGGTTCTGCATGCCAAGACCCTGGTCATCGATCGCCAGGTGGTTTACATCGGCTCCTTCAACATGGACCCCCGCTCCACGCACCTGAATACGGAGATCGGCCTCATCATCGAGAGTCCGCCCCTGGCCCAGGCGGTGGCCGCCCTCATCGAACGGGACATGGCCCCCCACAACAGTTGGCGCCTGGAACTGACCACGGAGGGGCGGATCGAGTGGGTGACCCAGCGGGAAGGGCGGCCGGTGCGCGCCGAGGCCGAGCCGGACATCGGGGTTGGCGAGGCGCTCAAGTTCCTAATCCTCACTCTCCTCCCGATTGGAGAATTGATCTGAGGGGCCTGCGGATGGGCGTGACGTCCCGATCCGTCAGGGGTTGTCCCGGCCGGTGGCTACAGCAGGTCTTCCCCCCGCAGGTTCTCCGCGGCATAGGCGGCGCCAATGTCGCGCAGCAGGGGGATCAGCTTGAGATTGTCAATCTCAAAGCTGGTTTTGGCGACCTGCTGGGCGCGGACGATCTGTTCGGGGGAGAAGTCCAGATTGTAGCGGAGATAGGTGAAGTTACGACCTGGGGCGGCGGTCGGATCGGCGCTTTTGAGGTCGCCGATCTCGCAATCGATCTCGTCGCCGAACCGGCAGTGGCCGAGGACCCGGCACATCAGGTCCTGCTGCAGACTGGACGAGTCGATCAGGGCCACCGGCACCCGGCGGGCGTGAAAGAGCAGGCTCATCTCCCCCGCCGTGGCCGTGCCGGAGGTGACGCGGACCCGTCCGGTCCCGATCGAGATCAGGAGCAGCTGATCCAGCCCCCGCTCCCATTCCAGATGAAAACAGGGCAGGGTTGCCATGAGATAGAGAAGCAGGCTGGGGTTGTTGTAAGGTGTGATGCCGCCATCCACGAAGACTTGCCGCCGGCCGCCGAGGACGATGGTCTCCGGGGGGAAAAAGGTCGGAGCGGCGGTACTGGCCCGAACCAGTTGCCAGAGGGGGATGTGCAGGTTGCACTCGGGCGAGGTGGGATCGTTGAAGCGGGCAGCGGGGTTGTTGGAGATGGGCCAGGGGGAGCCGGTGGAATAGTTGCGCATCACCAGGCAGAGCAGGGTGCGCAATCGGCGCGTGCCCAGCAAGGCCGGCATCTGGCCCGCCTCGTCCTCCGAGAAGACCTCTTTCAGCATCCCGGTAATGGCCTCCGCGGCATATTTGCTCTGCCAGCGTTTGTACCAGGGCGCAGGCCGGAAGATCTCCATCCCCCGGCGGATGTAGAGGTCTTCGATCTCAGTGACCGGCATACCCCAGGACAGGCAGGTGGCGATGATGCCGCCGGTACTGGTGCCGGCGATATAGTCGAAATAATCCGCCAGGACCAGATCGGGCCGGCCAGTCCGAGCGCGCAGCATTGCCTCCATTCGCGCCAGGACCTCCAGGGTGAAGATGCCGCGAATACCGCCACCATCCAGGGCCAGGAGTCGTTTCATAGTCCACCCATTGCGTCACTCAACCATAGCGGGGTTCCTGGCCCAGGGTGAACCAGTCGGCGATTTCCCGTGCCAGGTAGTGTTCGGTGCGGGCGATCGCCCGTTGCAAGGCATTCAGATTCTGACAGGCTTCTGTCTCAGCCCGGGCCGCGATCAGGAAAGTCGTCAGGGTGCAGGAGTGGGCCAACTTGCGATTGAGGTCGAAGACTGAAATCAGCGCCAGTGCGCAACCGGCCAGACAGGGGAGCGCCAGAGGCAAGAAGTGGGTAAGGGTCCGGCTGGCCTCCGGACCCAGGCTGTCCGTACCGTACAGACCGGCAAAGAGTCCGCGCAATACGGCCAGGGCCGAAAAAACCCAGAAGAAGCTGATCAGGCGCTGACGGTACCGGGTAAGCCGGTCAGCACGGGCCTGATGGTAGTGGAGCTGATCATCGATGCGCTGGCGCAGGTAACGCTCCCGGATCTCCTCCAGAGGCGGGGTGACAGCCGGGCGGCTACAGAGGTGCAGCATCCTGACCGAGGTCGTGAGGCGGGCAAAGGTATCGCCCAAACCCTGCAGGTCTGGCAGCACCAGCCGTGGCAATTCCCAGGTGGCGATCGCGGCCCGGCAGATCTCAGCAGCCACGCGGCAATGGATCCAGCGTTGATGCACCTTGCGAAATTTCAGATAGAAGCCGGCCCCCATGGCTCCGGCGGTCATGAGGAAGACTAGGGCGTCCAGTGCCCGCAGGCGCAGGGCGAAGGCAATGATGAAGGCCACCAGCAGGGTCGCGCCCGTATTCAGTACCAGCGACGAGGCAACCCAGCGCCGGAAATTCGGCGCCGTACGGGTGGCCATCTGATCGACCTTGTTGAAAAAGCGCCATAAGGTCGGGGGGGCCGGCGATGAGACCGGGGGTTCTATCGTGACACCCTCGCCAAGGTCGTTGAGGAAGTGGATTTCACGATCCTGGAAGGGATGGCCGTCCCAACCCACACGCCGGACCTCGAGGGTCTCAGGGTTGAGAATGATCAGCGGTTTCCCGACACTGCGGGCGTAGGCGACGAAACCCCCCGTTGCCCCTGGTAGCGCCCCGGGCCTCTCGTCCCAGACGGCGATGAGCAGGTCCGCCTGATCGACGGTGTCCAGGCCGCACTCCAGGTCGGCCTCGTCCCTAACCGTGGCTCCGCCGCGAACCTGGATCTCGGCTGCCCGCACCAGGAGGCGTTCGCGGTACCGCCAATCCTCCTCGGTAAAGTCCTGGCGCATCTCGGCCAGGGACACCGGCAGCAGGGCACGCCAGGGGAGCGACAAGGCCAGGATCGCCTCGGCAAAGAGGGTGTCAGCCCCGCGGGCAATGGAAGATATCCCCACCAGGGTGCCATCGATCTCTTCGCTCAGGGCGCCAAGCAGAGCGGCGAGCGCCTCACCAACCGCCACTGGCTGCCGCAACCGCCGGTGGCCTTTGAGGGCGATGAGCCAATAGGGCCGGAGAGAAGAGGAGGCTTGCGGGGATGCCATCGCGAAGGGGCCACCATTGCCAGGTAGCGGGTCGGGTGAACCCGCCCGGACAGAAGAGCGTTCTGGTCGGTAATAATATACTGAACTTTGGCCTATCCTGTCTCTTAACGACCGACGCCTCCTTCTCGCCCTTTTCCCCATGCTGCAGGTGATGCCCATGGCTGACCCCCAGGTTCGCATCTTCGTCTCTTCCCCCTCCGACCTGGATCATGAGCGGGCCCTGACGCGGAACATCATCGAGGCCCTGGCCCAGGAGTATCTGCCCTATTTCAAGGTCCAGGCAGTCCTTTGGGAACAGGAGGCCCTGACCGCGGCTCAGAGCTTCCAGGCGGGCCTGGTGCGACCCTCGGACTGCGAGATCGTACTGGTCATGCTCTGGGCCCGGCTGGGGACGCCCCTGGCCAATGACCCCTATGGCGGCCTGACCGGGACTGAGTGGGAGTTCGTCGACGCGGTGGAGGCCTCGGCGCGCACCGGCAGCCCGGAGGTGCTGGTCTATCGCAAGACCGCCCCCTGCCTGGTGGACGTCAACAATCCCGAACTGGCGCGGGAGGCCCTGGCGGACCGCAGCCGTCTCGAAGCCTTTTTCCGCACCCATTTCTTCAACTCTGATGGCAGCTTCCGGCGTGCCTTCCGCCAGTTCGGCAATGACCATTCCTTTCGCGAGCTGATTGAGACCCAACTGCGTAAGCTCCTCAACCGCCGCATCAGCGCCGAGCGGCGCCTGACCTCACACCTCCAGGATTGGCAGGGCAGCCCCTTTCGGGTGGACCGGCCCTTCGAGTTTCCCGACCATCCGATCTTCGTCGGCCGTGAGACCGAGACCCGGGAGCTGATCACTCGCCTGGAGGCCAACGTCGAGCGGGGCCGGGGTCTCCTGCTGGTCACCGGCCCCAGTGGCGTCGGCAAAAGTTCCCTGATCCGCGCCGGCCTGCTGCCCCGGCTGGCGCGGCCCTTCCTCTTCCCGGGGATCGCCCTGTGCCGCTCGTGCCTGGTCGACCTGGGAGGTGAGGAGGAGCCCCTCAAGGCCCTGGCCACGGCCGTGAGCGCACCGGGGATCCTCGGCGCGGCGCTGCAAGGGTTCGGGCTCGATAGCCAGTCCCTGGCCGATCTCCTGATCGCCACCCCGGAGGTAGCCGCCGCCGAACTGGCCGCGGCCCTGGCTCAGGTCAGCGTCAAGTTCGCCGAACAGGCGGATGCTAATGGCGGCCGGGCGCAACTGGTCATCGTCGTCGATTCCCTAGACCCCTTGTTTGGTGCCACGACCTCCCGGGCCTTCCTCGCCGCCCTGCCCTGCCTGGCGGCGCGGGATGGGATCTGGGTCATCGCCACCCTGCGCAGCGACTATCTCCCCCTGCTTGCCGAACTGCCCGAACTGGCGGCGGAACTGGATGAGGTGAGCTGGTTTCCCCTGCAACCGCCCGCCACGGCCCGCATCCGCCAGGTGATCGAGATCCCTGCCCGGATCGCCGCCATCGATTACGAGGAACCGACCAGCGGCACCGGACGCGGACTGGTGGACGTCCTGGAGACGGAGGTCAGTCTCCTGACCCATTGGCCCCCGGTGTTACAGGAGGTCCTGGAAGACCTTTACCGGCGGGCGGCCAGGCGCCTGGGCGAGACCGCAGCGCATCAATCCCTGCTGACCCTGGCCGACCTGCGCAGTCTGGGCGGGGTGGCCGGGAGCCTCATCGCCCGCGCCGACCAGCTCTGGGAGGAGCTGGAACCACCCCAGCGCGCTGCCCTGCCAACCCTGTGCCGGGCCCTGATCACCCTGGAAGGAAGTGGTGCCCCCCGGCCCGGCATCCGCGCCGGGGACCTTCAGACTCTGACCCACCTGCCCGCGGTGGCGCCCCTGGTGGAGCGCCTGATCGCGGCACGCCTGGTGGTGGCCGATGCGGAGGAGGAGGAAGCGGAGGCGGTGGCGGCCCCCCTAGCCGCCCCAAGCATTTGGGACGACCTGCGTCGACTCTGGCGGCAGTCCCGGGAGGAGCGGCTTATCCGTCACGGTGGAGTGGGACGCCTGTTACGCCTGGGCACGGATCTCATCGGCAAGGAGGAGACCCTGACGGCCAGCAAGGCCCCCGCTACCGCGGCCCCGAAACCCCGGGAGACCAGCCGGCACTGGGAACGCTTTCGGCCCATCGCCGCCTTCGTCCATCCGGTACTGCTCGAGCGCTGGCAGCCGGTACGGGACTGGCTGGCGGAACCGGCCCGACGCCGCAATCTCATCCTGCGTTACCAGCTCACCCGCCAGGCACGGCTCTGGCGACGTACCGACCGCAACCGGGAATATCTCCTGGGGGAAACCGGCTACGCCGCCGCCCAGCTCTTCGCCACCACCTATGCTGAGGAACTGGAACCCCTGGAGCGCGACTACCTGGAACAGAGCCGCCTGTATCTGGGCGTGCAGCGGCGCCGTAACCGTCAGGCGCGCATCCTGGGCTGGACCCTCCTCAGCCTCCTGGTGATCGCCACCTCCACCGCCTGGTGGGCCTGGGATGCCTCGAACAAGTCTCGGCTCAGCTTCTACCGCAGCGAGTTGCGCAACGCCGAGAGCGCCATCGACCGCGGCAATACCGCCGAGGCCGTCCGCCTGGCCCTGGCGGCCGGCCCCTATCTGCCCGCGGAGGCCACGGACAGCCTGAGCCGGGCCTTCATTCGCAACCGCCTGCTCAGCCTGGTCAGCGCCCCGCCCGCGAACGGCGCCGCCGCCCTGGCAGCGGCCTTCAGCGACGATGGGGAGCGTCTGGCGATGCCGGCCCCTGGGGGGGGCGCCGAACTCTGGACCCTACAGGGCCAGCGCTATCATTTCGCCGGCGAGTTGGCCGGACCGGAACTGCCCATCCACAGCCTGCGGCTGGTCGGTACGGGTGAGGGGATGCTTGCGCTGGGAATCGGCGAAGAGGGTGTCTGGCGCCTCCCCGCCGCGGCGACTGATCCACCGACCTGGAACTGTGGCGGGCGCCCTCGCTCCCCCATCGCCCTCGATCCCGGCGGGCGCACTCTGGCGCTCATCCATGGCGAGTGGCGCTCTCCCACCCTCTGCGTCCTGAACCTGGTGACCCCCGGGGTAGTCCTTTGGGATCGCCAGATCCATGATCGCGGCGTTCGCAGTCTGGCCTTTTCCCCCGATGGGCAGCGACTGGTGACGGCCTCCTTCGATGGCACCGCCAAGGTAGTCGATACCCTCACCGGGGAGGAGATCATCGTCCTCCCGGCCAGCGAGTCCCGGGGACGCCCGGCCTACCACGCCGTCTTCGACCCCAGCGGTAACCGGGTCGCCGTCGCCTTCGCCGACGACCGCATCCGGATTTACGACCTGACCGGGCGGGAGTTGGCGGAGCTGGGGGTCGTCACGCGGGATGGCCGCAAGATCCGCATCCACCGGGCCTCGGTGCGCCGCCTCGCCTTTGGCCCCGGGGGAAACAACCTGGTGGCGGTTGATGACGATGGCCAGGTGGTGCGCTGGGACCTGGCGACGGGTGAGGCCCAGATTTTCGGTCATCACGACCTGGCGGTGGACCAGGTGCAGATTGCGTCGGGACAGGACGCCGGCGAGGAGGAACCCCTCGTCCTCTCCGCCTCCCAGGATGACACCATCCGGCTCTGGGGGCTCTGGACCGGCCAGAGTCTGGCCGTCATCAGTCATGAGGGGGATGTCACCGAGGCACGCTTCAGCCAGGATCAGCGCCGCATCCTCAGCTATTCCAGCGAGGACGGCTCGGCCCGGCTCTGGTCCGTGCGACCGGCGGCGAACTTCGTCCTCCATTTCCCCCAAGGGGATCAGGTCGCCCACCTGGCCCTGGCCCGGGAGCAGGCGGCTGAAGAGGGTGCCCCCCTGGCGGGGAATCCGCCCGGAGCGCCGCCCGCGACCCTGCTGGCGACGGGCGCCCATGATGGCCGCATCGAGGTTTGGCGCCTGGAACGGAGCGCGGCGGGGCTGGTGCCGGCCTTGCGCTGGCGCCTGGGCGGCGGGGACCAGGGCCACCAAGATCGGGTGCGCCGCGTCGGTTTCTCCCCCTCCGGCGGGCTGCTGGCCAGTGCCGGCTTCGACGGCACGGCCCGGATCTGGGATCTGGCCCGGGGGGAGGAGATCTGCACCCTGGCCCTGACACCCGACCTTCATCCCTGTACCCAGAACGGTAGTCCGGACTGCCCGGCGATTTATCAGGCGCTCTTCGCCCCCCACGGCGACTGGCTGCTGACGGCGTCGAACGACTCCTGGCATCCGCTGCGGCTGTGGGACCTGCGCACCTGCACCCCGCTGGGCGAGGACCTGCCCGCGGAGGCGGGCACCGGCGGCGTCCGGGCAGCGGCCCTGGCCCGGGACGCAGAGGGGGAGGTCTGGGTGGCCAGCGGCGCCGAGAATGGCCGGGTCCAGGTGTTGCGGGTCGCTGCTACCGGCCAGTGGACTGAGGTCTGCGCCGGACCCTGGCACAAGAATACCGTCCTGGATCTGGCCTTCAGCCCCGATGCCCGCCTTCTGGCCACGGCCAGCGAGGACGGCCGCATCGCCCTGGTCGAGATCACTGGGGGCTCCTGTGGCAAGCCCCGCTATCTGGAACCCCAGACCGGCCCGGTCTCCAGTGTGCGTTTTGCCCCGGATGGCCAGACCCTGGTCACCGCCAGCGGCGATGGGGACGCCCAGGTCTGGGGCCTGGACGGAACCTCGCTCGCCCGACTGAGAGGCCACAAGGCGCGGATTCTCAGCCTCGACTTTTCCCCCGACGGACGCTGGCTTCTCACCGCCTCCCGCGATGGCACGGTGCGCCTCTGGCCCAGCCCTACCGCACCTCGGGACCAACCGCTGTCAGCCTATCTGACCCTGTCCGCTGGGCTGGGTAGCGCCGCCCACGCCAGCTTCAGTCCGGATGGCCTGAGCATCGGTGCCGCCTACCGCAACGATGTCGCCCTGCTCTGGCAGGTGTGGAGCGAGGGGTCGGGGACGGACCCGGCGCTGGCGGCAACCTGGGGGGCGGATCGGGCGCGTCTGGCCCTGATCCAGGCCGCTCGGCGCTTCATGGACGAGAATTTGCAGCCGGTCCGACCCTTGCCGGCGCCGTGAGGGGGGCGCCCGGCATGATCGCGGGTGGCTAGGCGTTCAGGATCGGGTGGCGTCCCCTTCCCCGCGCGGAACCGTTCAGCCCCCCGGCTGCATGGGTTGGGTTCGATAGCTCAAACCACTGATTCTCTTACTCCCTCCCCCCTTGCGGGGGAGGGTTGGGGAGAGGGGTCTGAAGGGTTACCCCCTGGCGCCAGGCCCGCAAGTCCAGCACCACGGCGGCGGCCAGGCGATCCGCCAGGCGGGTGGCGGCGGCGGCCATGACGGCGGGGGTCTCCCCCGCGACGATTTCCTCGGCATCGTAGCGACGCACCAGGAGGGGGCGGCGGTCACTGGCCCGGATCAGGGTCAGGCTCAGCGTGCCCGCCACCCGGGGTGGCGTCGCCGTGGGCAGGTGCTCGAAACGCTCCACCTCGCCGCTAAGGAGGTAATCGGCGTTTCCCCGGTCGGCGGGGATGAGGACGAAACGAAAGAGGCCAGCGGCGCGGATACTGGCCGCCAGTTGGCGGGACAGGGCCCGTGGCACCGGTTCGTCCCACAGCAACTGGTTGTAGCGCTGGGTTTGCCAGGGGTCCGCCGTGGTACGGAAGAGGATCTGTCGCCCGCCGAGAAAGCCGCGGGCAGCCAGTTCGTTGACCTGCAGATCGGTTGCGTATGAACCGCTGATGGACGAATGGCCGCTGAGTTCGGGAGCGGTCGGGGGAGCCAGGGAGAGGTACCGGTCCTCCTTGACGGTCACCGGCGAACCGCAGCCGCCCAGGCCGGCGCTCAGAAGGCCGATCAGGATGAAGCGCTTCATTTGAACCATGGGGCTTGCTCCTCGGTCTCCCGTGGGCTCAGGAGATGAGTGGGATGGGAGCGCAGTTCCTGCGAAAAGGCGGCCAGGTTGCGGCTGGCGTCCTCGATGTTGGACAGAATCGGAGTCAGGGCCGCCGCCAGGGACTGCAACAGGAACTGGGTGTCATCCAGGGAGCGTTGCAGAGCGGGGCGGTTCTCCTTGACCAAGCCGCGGATTTCGTTGGCCAGGTCCCCATAGTTGTTGACGGTCCGCTGGACGTCCTGGGTGCTGCCGGCCATCTCGGCGGTGATGCGCGCCAGGTCGGCGGACATGGTCTCGACCGAGGCGAGAATGGCGCCGATGGCCTGGGGGTCCACCACCTTGACCAGGTTGTCCGACAGCAGGCGCAGGTTCTCGAAGGCCCCGGCGAGCTGCTCGCGGTTCCCCGCCAGCCCCTGACCCGGGTCCTCGCCGCCGCCGACCAGGAGCTCGATGGTCTTGACCTGATCGCGGATGCTGGCCAGGGTCGGAGCGATGCTCTCCTCGACCACCAGCCGCACCGTCTCGGTGAGGACGGCGAGTTGCTGGGTCAGGTCGGGCTCGGGGGCGAGGGCGGCGATCACCGCGCCGGGGGCCAGCAGTTCCGCGGACTGGCCCCCGGCGATGCGCAGGGCATTGCCCTTCAGCAACCCCAGGGTCGTCAGGCGAACCTCGCTGTCCCGGGGAATGGGCCACTGGTCGCGAATGCGCAAGGTGGCGCGGAAGCAGGGCAAGGCCGGGGAGCGGGGCGGGGCCTCAGCGGCGGGCGGTGGGCAATGGCGGTCATGGGCCGGGTCGCGGGGAAAGACCGGCTTGACCCGCTCGACCAGGCCGATCACATAACCCTCCTGGATCAGTTGCATCCCCGGGTCCAGGCCCTCCGCGTCTGGGAAATAGGCCTCCAGCCGGTAGGTCTGACCCAGGAACCCTGGCACAATCAGGGCGAAGGCCGCCACGACCACCAGGGCCATGCCCAGGACGAAGCCCCCCGCCAGGAGCAACTGGCGGCGCTCGGCCAGGGCCCGGCGCTTGCCGGGGGCCCCGATCTCGGGCGGTGCATAGAGGCGGTCCAGCCGCCGCGCGGCCGGAGGGATGGGGTCGTGATTACTCATCAGATCAGCATATTCGTTGTCATATCAGGCTTCAAAAATTCCCTGCCCAACCCCCTGGCAGTCGGAAAGTGCAATTTCTCGCGGATGCCGAGGTCAAAACCGGCCTCCCAGGGCGGTGCTGAGTTCGAGGTCCTCGGGGCTGGCAGCGGCCAGCGCTTCCCGCGTCCCCAAAAACAGCAGACGCCCGCCGCTCAGCACCGCGACCCGGTCGGCGGTGTCCCCGAAGGCCTCCGGGGTGTTATCGGTGGCGATCAGGGCCATGGCCTGGCGACCGCGCAGGCTGCGCAGGACGGCGAGGATCTCCCGGACCACCGCCGGGTCCAGGCCGTCCGAGAGACCGTCCCAGACTAGGAGCCGCGGGCGGCGGATCAGGGCCCGCGCCAGTTCGACCCGGCGCTGCTGACCCAGGGATAGGGACTGGGGCGGATGATTTTCCAGCCCGTCCAGGCCCAGCAGGGTCATCACCAGCCGCGCCGCCCGCGCCATCTCGCCGCGCGTCAGGGGCGCCTGGTTCAGAGGCAGTAGGATGTTCCCCAGGACGCTGTGATCGGTGAGTAGCGAGCCACGCTGGATCACGGCGCCGACCTCCGCGCGCAGCCGCTCCAGTCCGCGGCCGTCGAGTTGCGCCAAGTCCCGCCCCAGGACCTGGACGCGGCCGGCCGAGGGGCGGTCGAGACCAAGCATCAGTCGGGAGAGCAGGGTCTTGCCCGCCCCATTGGGGCCGCAGACCAGAAGCCAGGCGCCGTCCGCCAGGTCCAGACTCAGGTCCTGGAGGGCCAGGCGCCCGGCTACATGCTGGAAGACCCGGTCCAGCTTCAGCACCCAGGGTATCCCGGTCCTCCCGGTGGCAGCCAACTCAGACCCGCACCAGGATGATATAGAGGAGATCCGTGACCAGGATCGCTGTGACCGCCCCGATCATGGTGCCGGTCGCGGCGCCCGCGATCCCCCCAGCCCGGCGACCCGCACCGATGCCGTTCAGGGTCGCGATCAGGGCGATCAGCACCGCGAACAGCAAGGGTTTGATCAGGGCCTCGACCAGGGCCTCGGGGGTGAGGGCGCTGGTCAGCATTTCGAGGAAGAGGGCCGGCGCCACCCCGGTGCTGGCCCAGAGCCAGGCCCCCGCCACGCCGAAGGTCACCAGGGTCCCCCAGACCGTGAAGACAAAGCTCATCAACAACATGGCCAGCAGGACCGGAGCCAGGGTGAAGGGGATGGGCTGCACCCCGCACACCAGCAGCCCGTCCATCTCGCCAGTGGCGAGCAGGGTCGCCTGCCGCACCGCCAGGGCGACCCCCGCCCGGCCCGCCACCAAGATACCGACCAGAACCGGCAGCACCTCGATGATGAGGACGAAGGCCACCGTCAGGATGACCACCACCGGCAGGTCGAACTGGGTGAGGATGCCTTCGACCTGGTGCCCCAGGATGAGGCCGATGGCGGCCATGACCAGGGTAATGGCCGGCAGGATCGACAGGCCGGACTGCCGCAGGGCGGCAGCGAAGGCCGGCAGGTCGAAGCGCGCCTGCCCGGTCAGGACCCGGCCGTAAAAGGCCAGGCAACTGGACAGGGCCAGGGCCGCCAGCCCCAGCGCCTCGATCCAGCCCCGGGGGCCACGGAAGTTCAGTCGTCTAAGGTCCATGGGAGCCTGCTTGCGGCGGTTGCCGGGTACCTCATCGCGGAATGTCAGTAATCGAAGGTCCATGTCAGGCCGGCGCCGTCTGGGTCGAGCAGAATTCGTTTGTCTGGCCCGCCCGGAAGGCCCCTCATCAGGCTAACTTCCCTCGTTTCCGTATCATAGGCCTTGCCGGGAGCACTCGAATCATCACCCAAGCATGGCAAGGTCTCACCCAAAACGAGTTGGATCTCGGCGCGACGGGCGAACCAGGCCGCCAGTTCCCCCTCCCCCCGCAGGCTGATCCGCCGTTCCGCCTGCGCCAGGAGGGTCAGGAAGTCCCGTCGGGCCTCGGTCGGACTAAGCTGCTGGGCCAAGAGGTCACGGAGGGGATGTGGCAGCAGCAGGAAGAGACCGGCACCCTCGGCACCCTGCATCAACTCCCGGACCAGGTCGCGCTCACGCTGATCCGCCAGGGTGGCGGTAATGAGCAGGGCGCGATCGGGATAACGTTCCTGCAGCCGCTCCCGCAGCCCCGTCGCCAGGCGGCGCAGGGGTTTGCCCCTCGGACAGGCAGGCCCGGGCGGATGGACCCCGAGGATGAGCAGGCGCTGGATGCCGAGCCCCAGGCGAGCGGCCAGGGTCGGCAGGCCGCGCACGGCGAAGCGGTCCAGATCCTTCATGGCCTCGGAGAGGTCCGCGTAGGGGATAAGCTGGGGGTGGAGCTTGCGGGCGTTGTCGCGCACCGGGCCATAGGACCAGCCATCCAGGTAGCGATCCGCCGCCCAGCGCGCGTGCTCGACGATCGCCAGGCGCTCGACCTCCAGGGGGGTCAAGGCAAAGACCTCGACCAGGTCCTCGGCCACCGCCCGGCAGTCGATGACGGCGAGCTTGGCCCAGACATGGTCGGCCTGATGGCGGTTGGCCTGGCGATAGGAGGTCGCCAGCCGCTCCCAGGGCTGGCCGGCTGGCTCCTGGGTTAGATCCCGCCCCTGGGCGGCAATGGTGTCGCAGTAGTGCTCGTGGATGGTCCGCGCCAGCTCGTCTCCGGCCCCATCCAGAAGCAGGGCGGCGCGGCAGGCCTCACGCTGATAGTCAAAGGGAATGATTTGGCCATCCCAGTCCTCGATACCACCCCCCGGTTCGACGGCGCCCACCTCCAGCAGGACCGGGGGCGATACCCCCTGGCTGGCCGCCAATTCCTCAATCAGACGGCGCGCCAGAGCCAGGCTGGAGTGGTCAAAGGGATCCGCGGGGGGACGGTCGTGCAGGACACCAACATTTAACCCTTCAGACCCCTCTCCCCAACCCTCCCCCGCCAGAGGGGAGGGAGCAAGAGCATCCGTGGTTTGAGCGGCAGGGTCAGGGTTCCGATGCGGGCGCGGAGCATCCTCTAGGCAAACCACGGCGAGGGTGACCGGCGGATTGGCGATGGGCGGTGAGTTCTGGTCGGGGGCGTCCGCTGGCCGCAGCACGTTGGACAGTTCCGCCAGGGGCGCGAAGCGCAGGTCGGCGACAAAGGAGGCCTGAGGATAGGCGGCCAAAAACCCGGCGGCGACGGCCTCGTGGCGGTCGCAGGCCAGGCTGATCCGCGGCCGGCCCTGGCCATAATGGGCGAGCCGCAGGGCCTGCAGCAGCAGGGCCCGGGCGGGTGGGGCAAAGCCCAGGAAGAGCAGGTGGGGAACCTGATCGCAACCCGGGTCCAGACCCAGGTGCGGAGGCCAGCGCCGGAAGAGGGCGCGGGCGGCGCGGTCCTCGATAGCGAAGGTCTCGATTTGCAGGGGATCGTCCGGCTCGCAAGGGGGCAAGACCGGGGCGGGGTCCCGGGGATGCATGAGAATCAAGCGCTGAACCGGCCCCAGCCGGCCTTGCCGACCCGCCTGACCACCTGCCGGCCGCCCCGCGCGGCGCTGGCGGGCGGCCTCCCGGGTGCGAGCGAGCAGCGTGGCAACGAGATCCGGGGCATCCGGTGGATCCGCCAGGATCAGGACGGGGGTTCGGGCCGGGTCAAGCACCGCCGGATCCAGCGGGATAGCCGTTCCGGTCATGCCTGGCGCCATTGGCTCCAGCCAGTCGAGGCGCCGCGCCCGATGTCCTTCCTGACGCAGAGCGACGATCACCTGGTCCACCAGAACATCCCTGCCCATGACCAGGATGGCGCGGCGCCGGACATTCTGAAACAGCCGGTCCTTCACCATGCGATATTGCTCAAACTCACTCTCGGCGTCTTGCTTGGCGACCTCCGCGCTAATCCTAGAGGCATCCCGCAAGATCTCGCTCTCATCGGAGACGAGCAAGCCATCCGCAGTGATCTCGGCAATATAACCGGCCGACAGTCTGCCTGCCCTCAGGCGTCGAAGGGATGGCGCTTGACGATAGTCTGGGAGCGGTCCGGACCCGTGGAGATGATATGGATGGGCAGGCCGGACAATTCCTCGATCTTGGCCAGATACCGCTGGGCGTTGACAGGCAGGTCCGCGACCGAGGTAGCACCCACCGTGGATTCCGTCCAGCCCGGCATCTCCAGGTAATGCGGCACACAGCGGTTCAGGTCTTCCACCGCGAGGGGTGGGGCCGCGAGACTCTGGCCATCCAGTTCAAAGGCGGTGCAGATCTTGAGGGTCTCCAGGCCATCCAGCACGTCCAGCTTGGTGATGCAGATGCCAGTGATGCTGTTGATGTCGAAGGAGCGCTTCAGGGTCACCATATCGAGCCAGCCACAGCGGCGCTTGCGTCCGGTGGTGGCCCCAAACTCAAAGCCCTTGGCACTCAGGTGATCGCCGACCGCGTCGAAGAGTTCGGTCGGGAAGGGGCCAGCACCCACCCGCGTCGTGTAGGCCTTGACGATGCCCAAGAGATAATCGAGATAGCGCGGTCCCATGCCGCTGCCACTCGCCGCACCCCCCGCCGTGGTATTGGAAGAGGTCACGAAGGGATAGGTGCCATGATCGATGTCCAGCAGGGCCCCTTGCGCGCCCTCGAAAAGAACATCCGCCCCCGCGCGCCTCAACCCGTGCAGGGTACCCACGACATCGGTCACCATGGGCCTGAGCCGGTCCACTTGACCCAGAAGCTCGTCCAGGACCCGGTGATAATCCAGGGACTCGACCTTGAAATAGTGCTCGAGGGCGAAGTTATGGTAATCCATCACCTGCCTCAGCTTTTCGGCTAAACCGGCCGGGTCCAGGGCGTCACCGAGCCGCAGACCGCGCCGTGATACCTTGTCCTCGTAGGCCGGACCAATGCCCCGCCCCGTGGTGCCAATAGCCTGGCTGCCCCGGGCGATCTCCCGGGCGTGATCGAGAGCGACGTGATAGGGCAAAATGAGGGCGCAGGCGGCGCTGATGGCCAGGCGTTCGCAAACAGGAATCCCCCGGGCCTCCAGCCCGTCGATCTCCTCCAGCAGGGCCTCCGGCGACAGCACGACACCATTGCCAATCAGGCACTTGACGCCATCGCGCAGGATACCCGATGGAATCAGATGCAGGACGGTCTTCTCACCATCGATGACCAGGGTGTGGCCCGCGTTGTGACCACCCTGAAAACGCACGACGGCCGCGGCCCTATCCGTCAACAGATCGACGACCTTGCCCTTTCCCTCGTCACCCCATTGGGTGCCGATCACCACTACATTCTTGCCCATGGTTCTACATCGCTCGTTGTGAATGTGCTCTGCGCCAGGAGGCAACGTCAAACCGGTCGCCGCCGCCAGCGCTCCCCCTCGAAAACCAGTACCTCCGCGCAACCGGCCTCCCGGGCACCCCCCGGCTGGCCAGGCAATTCATTGACCACCCGCTCGCCCGCGGCCCGCAGCCGTTCAACCTCGGCACGCAGGGCGTGATCCGGCAAGGCGGGCGCAAAGATGCCCCCACTCGCCTGATAGCGGGCGTCCAACCTCCGCCCCTGCCGCAGCAACCCCTTGAGGTCTGAGCTAAAACCGACCGCCGGCCGCGCCTGGCCGAAGACGCGGCCAATGTCGTCGTAACGCCCGCCGCGGGCAATCTCCAGGCCCCAGCCCGGGACAAAGGCGGCAAAGACCACCCCGGTCTTGTAATGGTAGCCGCGCAGCTCCGCCAGGTCGAAATGGACCGGCACCTCCGGCAGCCAGGTGTTCAGGCCGGTGCGCAACAAGGACAGGTGGTCCAGGGCCGCCCGAACGCTGACGTCCGCCGCGGCCAGATCGCGGCTCGCCCGCTCCAGGGCGTCGTCGCCATTCAGTTCCGCCAGCACCAGCAGCATGTCCGCGGCCGGCCCGGTCACGCCCCAGTCACGAATCAGGGCCTCCACCTCCGGGATGGCCTTGCGCTGGAGGGTCTCGAACAAGGCCATCTCATGCTCCGGCATCAGACCCGCCTGGCGCGCCAGGCCACGGTAGATGCCCACGTGCCCCAGGTCCAGATAGGCGTTGTCGATGCCCGCCCGTTCCAGGGTCAAGAGGACCAGGCGCAGGATTTCCAGTTCACTCTCGGCACCCGAGTGGCCAAAGATCTCCGCGCCCACCTGCAGGGGGCTGCGGGTCCCGGCGAAGCCATCCGAGCGCGTATGCAGGACGGTGCCCAGATAGCAGAGCCGGGTCGGGCCGGCGCGACGCAGGTGGTGGGCGTCCATACGCGCCACCTGGGGCGTCATATCCGCCCGGACGCCGAGCAGCCGGCCGCTCTCCTGGTCCGTCAGCTTGAAGGTCTGCAGGTCCAGGTCATGGCCCGTGCCGGTCAGCAGCGACTCAAGGAAGTCAATGAAGGGGGGCATGACCAGCTCGTAGCCCCAACTCTGGTAAAGGTCGAGCAGGTCGCGCCGCAACCCCTCGATGACCCGCGCCTGGGGCGGCAAAACCTCCTCGATACCGGCCGGCAACAGCCAGCGTTCCTCTTGCATCCGCGCCTCGCTCCGTCCGGTCTCAGTTCACCAGGTAAAGCAGCCCCAATCCCGCCAACATACTGACTAACCCAGCGACCCGCAGCACCCCATCCTCCTGCTCCACCAGGGTCTGCAGGGCCCGGCGCATGCCCCCCGGGTTCAGGAATGGCCAGATGCCCTCGATGACAAACAGCAGCGCCAGCGCCACCCACAGATCGTGCAGCATAGCAGAGCCTCGCGCCGCTCGGCATCGGGCCGTTCGGCAAAGCGGAGAATCATTGCAGATGATCGCCGCCCTGTCCATCCAGGGACGGCGCTCGCGGAAATGTGCCCATTACAAGGCCCCCCGCCGCAACGCCCGGCCATCGGCGACATAAACCACCGCCAAGTAGATGACGATACAAAGGGTTCCGGCTAACAGGGCGGGTAACCCAAGCAGGGCTAGTCCACGCCCGGCGGCGTAGAGCCCCAACCCCAGGACGAGATAGCCCAGGAGGCGCTTGAGGTCATAGGGCACCGGATAGAAGCGGCGGCCCATGGCCCAGGAGACGATAACCATGAAGCTGTAGCAGATCAGGTGGGCCCAGGCCGCGCCGGCATAGCCATAGTTCGGCACCAGGATCACCAGGGCGGCCACCGTCACCAGGGCTCCCGCGATCGCTACCCAGGCCCCCAGGCCGGTGCGGTCCGTCAGTTTGTACCAGATGGACAGGTTCACATAGACGCCCAGCAGCAGATTGGCCAGCAGCAAGATGGGCACCACCCAGAGGGCCTCCCGATAGGCCGCCCCGACGAAATACTGGAAGATATCCAGGTAGAGGCTCACCAGCAGAAAGATGAATACGCACAGGATCAGGAACCACTTCAGTACCAGAGCGTAAAGTTGGCGGGCGTCCGCCTGGTGGGCATAGGCAAAGAAGAAGGGCTCGCCGGCGTAGCGGAAGGCCTGGATAAAGAGGCTCATAAGGATGGAGAGCTTGTAAACGGCCCCATAAATGCCGAGTTGGGCCATGTTGGTCTCCACATCATACGGGAGCAGAAACTTGAGCGCGGCCCGGTCCAGCATCTCGTTGACGATACCGGCCAGGCCGATAGCCACCATCGGCAGGGAATAGGCCAACAGGCGGCGGACCAGACCCCAGTCGCAACCCGCCGTGATCCCGCGCAGTTCGGGGGCCAGGAGGAGCAGTTTGAACAGGCTCGCCACCAGGTTCGCCAGAAAGACATAGCCGACCCCGATGGCTGGGTCCCAGAGCCCGCCGAGCCAGGAGGTGGGGTCCGCCGCGAAGGCCCGCCGGCAGAGGAGGATGAAAAAGAGATTGAGGGCCATGTTGAGCCCGATCTCGGTCAGCTTGACCGTGGCGAACCGCAGTGCCCTTTGCTCCGCCCGCAGGCGCGCGAAGGCGATGGCCCCCACCGAATCCAAGGCCAGAATGGCGGCAACCCAGAGGATGTATTCCGGATGGGCCGAGTGGCGCAGCAGAGCGGCGATAGGCTGCTGGAAGCCCCAGGCCAGCAGGAAAAAGCCCAGATTGGTCAGAACCACAAAGCGCAGTACCGTGGCGAAGACCAACAGCGGCGACCAGCCAGCCTCGTCCCGAAAACGGAAGTAGCCGGTTTCCAGCCCAAAGGCCAACAGCACCGCCAGAAAGCCCATGTAGGCGTAGAACTCCGCCACCACCCCATAGTCCGCCGGCAGGAAGCTATAGGTGTAGAGGGGTACCAGAAGGTAATTGAGGAATCGTCCGAGGACGCTACTGACGCCATAGACGGCTGTCTGGGAGGCAAGGCGTTTCAGTGGGTTCAAGTTTTGATGGCGCCGGGTCGGGTTGAGAGAGTGGCTGGTGGCGCGGAGCGCGTCCAGACTCAGCAGTTTGACCCGACCCCGCCATGGCGGCAAGTCCCACTACCGACCCTGAAAACCGAATAACTCATGGGTGTTCGGTATAATGGCGGCCTTGTCCACCTGGAACGCCCATGACTACGACACCGGAACTCTTTCGCGCCCAGGCCATGGCGCACGGCCTAGCCCGCGAGGAACTGCACCCAGATCCCTTTCGCCAGTTTCAGGATTGGTTCGAGACGGCCATCGCCACCGGTATCCCCGAGCCCAACGCCATGAGTCTGGCAACGGTGGACGCGGAGGGCCAGCCCTGGCTGCGGACTGTGCTGCTCAAGCTTTACGATGCCCACGGCTTCGTGTTCTTCACCAATTTCGAGAGCCGTAAGTCCCGCCAGATCGAGGGCAACGCCCGGGTCGCTCTCCTCTTTCCCTGGGTCGGCCTGGCCCGGCAGGTCAAGATCCTCGGACGTGCCGAGCGCATCCCCACCCCCGAGTCCCTGGCCTACTTCCTGACCAGGCCCCGCGGCAGCCAGATCGGGGCCTGGGCCTCGCCCCAGAGCCAGGTCATCCGTTCCCGATCCCTATTGGAGGCCAAGGTTGACGAGGTGAAGCGCAAATTTGCCCAGGGCGAAATTCCCCTGCCCGCTTTCTGGGGCGGCTACCGCGTCGTCCCCCACCGTATCGAGTTCTGGCAAGGACGTGACAGCCGCTTGCACGACCGTTTCGCCTTCAGCCTCCAGGGGGACGGGAACTGGACCATCGAGCGCCTGGCACCTTGAGATCTGGCCCTGGGTTTGACTTTCATCAAGACCTCCTGGCCGGGCAAGGCCTAACCTGAATCAGGGTACTCGGGAGTCCGACGTTTGCACGGAGGGGCGGCAGCGGTTAGTGTTTGCGGCTCTGTCGCCCTGCTTCCCCCTCTCCCCAGCCCTCCCCCGCGCAGGTGGGAGGGAGAAAAGGGCAACAGCAATTCTCCGAAACCATCAGCAATCCTTGGTAATTCATGCTAGAAGTCGTCGATTTGGAATGCCGGCGGGGCGATCGCCTCCTCTTCTCGGGGCTGTCCTTCACCCTGGAACCCGGCACCCTGCTCCATGTGCGGGGTCGCAACGGCAGCGGCAAGACTACCTTGCTGCGCACCCTCTGCGGTCTGCTTACCCCGGATGCCGGCGACATTCTCTGGAATGGCGAGAATGTCCGCCGCCTGGGGGAGGACTTTCACCGCGATACCCTCTACTTTGGCCACCTCAACGGTATCAAGAGCGACCTGACCGCCAGCGAGAACCTGAGCGTTTCCGCCATCCTGGATGGCGACCGCGCAGAGCTGGCGGAGATTTTGGCGGCCCTGGACCAGATGGGCCTGACCGGCTTCGAGGATCTGCCCACCAAGATGCTTTCCCAAGGACAAAAAAAGCGCGTCGCCCTGGCCCGCCTGCTCCTGAGCCAGGCCCCGCTCTGGATCCTGGACGAGCCCTTCACGGCCCTGGACCTGGACGCCGTCGATCGGTTGCAGCAGCTCATCGCCCAGCATGTGGCAGGGAAGGGACTGACCATACTGACCACCCACCAGGAGGTGCCCCTGACCTCGGGCCAGATCCGCCGTCTCCATTTGGGCCCACCCCAGGATGCTGACCTGTACCCACTTGGGGATCTGGCCGGGTACATGGAGGAACCCGCCTGATGTGGCGAGTTTTTTTGTGCATCCTCGGTCGCGATCTGCGCCTGGCCATGCGTCGGCGCACCGATGTCCTGACCACCCTCTTCTTTTTTGTCATCGTGATCAGTCTGTTTCCCCTGGGCGTGGGCACGGAGAAACAGATCCTGCGCATCCTGGGGCCCGGCGTGGTCTGGGTCGCAGCCCTGCTGGCCTCCATGCTGGCCCTGGAACGCCTCTTTGCTGCCGATCACGAGGACGGCACCCTGGAACAGATGCTCATGACCCCCCAGCCCCTGTCCCTGGTGGTCCTGGCCAAGGTAACGGCCCACTGGCTGCTGACCGGCCTGCCCTTGGTGGTCATGGCCCCCTTGGTCGGAATGCAGTACCAGTTGCCGGACATCGCCCTGCTGACCATGGTTTTGGCCTTGCTCCTGGGCACACCCGTCCTGAGCCTCATCGGGGCCATCGGTGCGGCCTTGACCCTGGGCCTGCGCGGCGGCGGCATCCTGCTGGCGCTCTTGATCCTGCCCCTCTATATTCCGGTACTGGTATACGGCTCCCGGGCGGTGACCGTCAGCGTCATCGCCTTCGCCGACACGGGACCATATTTTTCGTTGTTGGGAGCCTTCCTGCTGCTAGCCATTATCCTGTCGCCCCTGGCGGCGGCGGCGGCCCTGCGGATTTCCACGGAATAGCGAGGTTGGCCGCACAGCTTGGGGGCCGTTTACCGGAGTGTCAGGTATGATCGGGGGTGGACTGGGTCCAGCTTGTGATCGCGATTGGAATTCGCTCCCCCAGACCTTACTTAATGGCCTCGTGTTCGGCCGCCCGGCCGGCCCATGCTAATCTTGTCCATCGCCCTTTCACTGGCCCTCCTTGCCTGATCGCGCTATGAAGCTATTCCGATTCTCCTCCCCGGCCGCGTTTTACCCCCTGGCGGGAAAATTCATCCCCTTTTTCTGGGTGCTGGGGTTACTGGCACTGGCCATTGGTCTCTATTGGGGCTTGCTTGAGACACCCGACCGACTCGGGGGAACTAATCCCCAGAAGGAGTATTACCGCATTATTTTCATCCATGTGCCGGCGGCCTGGATGTCCATGTGGCTCTACCTCATGCTCGCGGTTTGGTCCGCCATCGGGCTGGTGTTCAACACCCGACTCTCCTTCATGATGACCCGGGCCACGGCGCCCACGGGGGCCGTCTTTACCTTCATTGCCCTCTTTACCGGCTCCCTGTGGGGCCACCCCAGTTGGGGCACCTGGTGGGACTGGGACCCGCGCCTGACCTCGGAGTTGATCCTGTTCTTCCTCTACGTGGGCTACCTGGCCCTTAACTCGGCCATTGATGATCCCCGCCGGGGCGACAAGGCCAGCGCCCTGTTAGCCATCGTTGGCCTGGTGATGTTGCCCATCATCTTTTGGTCCATCAACTGCCCGGACCCGAATCAGTGTGCCGCCCTACACCAACGCTCATCCATGTCCAAAATGGATGGCAATATCCTCTTTGCCATGCTTATTATGACCTTGGGCATGTGGATGTACTCCTTCGCCACCATTCTGACCCGGCTGCGCTCCATCATTCTGGAACGTGAAGGCGATACCAACTGGGTTAAGGAAATCCTGGAGAAAGAATCATGAGCAACTTTCTTGCTCAAGGCGGCTATGGCGCCTATGTCTGGAGTGCCTATGGCCTGACCCTGGTCCTGCTGGTGGCGGAGGTCTGGCAGCTAAGGCGCCAGAGAAGAACTATTTTCGCGCGCCTGAGTCGAATGGTCCGTTTGCGTACCCGTGGAGACCAAGCATGAAAGCCCGTCAGAAACGTATGATTTTTATCGCCGTGGGTATCGCCGGCGTAGGTGTCGCCTCCTGGCTCGCCATTCGCGCCATGCAAAGCAATATCGCCTACTTCTACAGCCCCTCCCAGGTCCTGGCAAACGAGGCCCCACCCAATATTCTCTATCGTTTGGGCGGACTGGTCGTCAAGAATAGCCTGGCGCGCCAACCCGACGGGCTCACGGTCCATTTTGACGTGACCGACATGGCCCAGACGGTTAAGGTCAGCTACACGGGCATACTGCCGGACCTCTTTGGCGAGGGACAGGGCGTGGTCACCAAGGGCCGCATGGGGGCCGGTGGGGTCTTTGTCGCCGAGGAGGTGCTGGCCAAACACGATGAGTCCTACATGCCGCCGGAGGTCCAGGATAGCCTCAAGACCACCCATGCGGAGGGGGTCGTCAAGATGGCGAGTCAGGATACCAACCTGGCCAGCAACCCGGCCCTAGGCAACGCAAGTCCTGGCCAGCCTGGCCGGGTCGCCGCTGGAGATAGCCAATGATCCCCGAACTTGGTCACTTTGCTCTGATCCTGGCGCTGGGCCTGACCCTGATCCAGGCCTCGGTGCCCTTAGCGGGCTCCTACACCGGCAACCGCAATTGGATGAATATGGCCCGTCCCCTGGCCTGGGGGCAATTCACCTTCACTGCTATCGCCTTCGCCCTCCTGCTGCAGGCCTTTTTGACCGACGACTTCTCCGTTGTCTATGTCGCCAGCAACTCTAATACCCTAATGCCAAGCATCTATAAGGTTTCGGCGCTCTGGGGTGCCCACGAGGGCTCCCTGCTGCTTTGGGCGACCTTCCTGGCCGCCTGGGGCGCCGCCGTCGCCACCCTGAGCCGCAATCTCCCCCTGCAAGTCGTGGCCCGGGTGCTGGCCGTCATGGGGATGGTGGGTATCGGCTTCCTGCTGTTTATGTTGCTCACCTCCAATCCCTTCGACCGCATCTTCCCGGCGCCACTAGAAGGGCGCGACCTCAACCCCCTGCTCCAGGACCCTGGCCTGGCCGTTCATCCGCCCTTGCTGTACATGGGCTATGTCGGCTTCTCCGTCGCCTTCTCATTTGCCATAGCCGCACTCCTGGGGGGGAAGCTGGACGCCTCCTGGGCACGCTGGTCGCGGCCCTGGACGACTACGGCCTGGATGCTCCTCACCCTCGGTATCGCCCTGGGGAGTTGGTGGGCTTACTACGAACTGGGTTGGGGCGGCTGGTGGTTCTGGGACCCGGTGGAAAACGCCTCCTTCATGCCCTGGCTGGCCGGTACCGCCCTCATTCACTCCCTGGCAGTCACGGAAAAGCGCGGGGCCTTCAAGAGCTGGACCGTACTGTTGGCCATCACCGCCTTCTCCCTCAGCCTGCTGGGCACCTTCCTGGTCCGCTCCGGCGTCTTAACCTCGGTCCACGCCTTCGCCACCGACCCGGCGCGCGGCGCCTTCATTCTGGTCTTCCTCTGTGTGGTCATCGGGGGCTCCCTGGCCCTTTATGCCTGGCGGGCACCTGAGGTCTCCGGCGGCGGCCGCTTCGAGTTACTGTCCCGCGAGACCCTGCTCCTTTCCAACAACCTCCTACTGACCCTGCTCACCGCCTTCATCCTCCTCGGCACCCTCGCCCCCCTCATCTACGAGGCTATGGGTTGGGGCAAGATCTCCGTGGGCTTTCCCTGGTTTAACACCATGTTCGTGGCCGTCACCCCCTTCCTGGCCTTTCTCATGGGCATAGGCCCCTGGACGCGCTGGAAGCAGGATGATGCCGGGCGCCTGATGCGTGAACTCTGGCTACCTTTGGCCCTGGCTGGAATGGTCTCCTTGCTGACCGTGGCCTTCATGCCCCTCATCGCCACTGGCTGGTTTCTGGTGCCCATCGGCATCGGCCTGGCGGTCTGGCTGCTGGCCTCCCATGTCCTGGTGGTACGCGATCGCCTGCGCCACAAAACCAGCCGTGGTGCCTTCTTCGCCGACCTGGCGGGCAATGGCCGCAGTTTCTACGGCATGGTGCTGGCCCATCTGGGCGTGGCCATGTTCATCGTCGGCGCCACCATGGTCTCTAATTTCGGCCAGGAAAAGGACGTGCGGATGTCACCGGGTGATGTGCAGGAAGTCGCGGGCTACCGATTCCTGTTCCATGGCGTCAAAAACGAGCCTGGGCCCAATTACATGGCGGCGCGCGGCCATTTTCAGGTGTTTGAAGGCGACCGCCAGATCGCCGAACTCTGGCCGGAAAAGCGCAACTACTTTACCTCTAAGAAGCCCATGACCGAGGCCTCCATCGACTGGGGCCTGACCCGAGACCTTTATGTCTCCCTCGGCGAACCCTTGGATGGCGGTGACTGGGCCTTACGCCTCTACTACAAGCCCTATGTGCGCTGGATCTGGCTGTCCGCTATCTTCATGGCGCTCGGTGGCTTGCTGGCGATCACGGACCGGCGTTATCGCGTCGTGCCCAAGGCCGTTAACCTCCCCAACGGCGCCGTCGCCGCCATCAGGAACTGATGTCATGGGTAAGTCCCTCAAATTTTTAATCCCCCTGGGATTATTCGGCGTCCTGGTCGCCCTGCTCTTTTTTGGCCTGACCACGGACCCCAGCAAGGTGCCCTCACCCTTGATCGGCAAACCAGCTCCCGAGTTTTCGCTCCCGGCCTTGGGAGATCCGGCCCGGACCATCTCACGAGCCGACTTCCTGGGCAAGGTCTCCCTCCTCAATGTCTGGGCCTCCTGGTGCCACTCCTGCCGCGCCGAGCACACCCAGCTCATGCGCCTGGCGCGCGAGCTCAAGGAGGTGCAGATCCTGGGCCTGAACTGGAAGGACACGGAGGTGGATGCCAAGCAGATGTTGAAGACCTCCGGCAATCCTTACCGGGTCAGCGCCTTTGACCCTAACAACCAGGCTGGCATTAACTGGGGCGTCTACGGCGCCCCCGAGACCTTCCTGGTCGATGGGGAGGGCCGCATCTGTTACAAAAAAATCGGCCCCGTCGAACCCGGTACTTGGGAGACGGAAATGGCCCCCACCATCGACCTGACCACCAAAAAGTGTAAGGAATCGCGGTCATGACCAACACGCAATGGCCAGCCTTGCTGCTAGCGGGGCTGCTGGCCGCCCCCCTGGCAGGCGCCTATACCCTGGAAGAGTTCCATTTTCAGGACCCCGCCCAAGCCGAGGATTTCCGCCGCCTGACGGGCGAGCTACGCTGCCTGGTGTGCCAGAATGAGTCCCTGGCCGGTTCCCAGGCCGATCTGGCCGAGGACCTGCGCAAGGAGGTTTATCGACTTCTGCAGTCGGGCAAATCCCGTCAGGAGGTCATCACCTTCCTGGTCGATCGTTACGGTGACTTTGTCCTCTATGACCCGCCGCTCAAACCCTCCACCTACCCCCTCTGGTTTGGACCCCTGCTGCTCGCTGGCATCGGCGGCCTCTTTTTACTCCTCACCTTGCGCAAGAAAAAGCAGGCCCGGGAGCAGAATCTGTCGACAGAGGACCGGCAACGGCTGCAAGCCCTCCTGGCGGATGACTCGAACCCCATTAAGGACAAGGCATGACCATCTTCTGGATACTCGTCACCGGCCTCTCCGGCCTGGCCCTCCTATTCGTGATTCCGCCCCTCCTGTCCCGGCGCGCTGCGGCCAAAGACACGGATCAGGACCAACTTAACCTTGAGGTCTTCCGCCAACAGCTCCTTGAATTGGAAACCGACCTGGAGGCAGGCAAATTGGAAAAGGGCCAATATCAGGATGCCCGCCAGGATTTGGAGCGTGAACTCCTGCATGACGTGAATGGCCAGGGCACCAGGTCCACCACCGCCAAACCGGCAACGGCACCCTTTACCGCCCTGGTCCTGGCCCTGGCCTTGCCGGCCTTCGCCATCGGCCTTTACCTCATCCTAGGCGATAGCGCCATCATCCCGCGCCTAGAGATGGCTACTACCGTCTCGGCCACCCAGGCGCCGCCAGACCATGGCGCGGGAGGGGATCAACAGGCCGCCTCCCTCGACATCATGGCCGAGCGGCTGGCCGCCAGAATGGCGGAGCATCCCGAGCAAATGGAGGGCTGGCTAATGCTGGGGAGGACCTATGTGGCCCTGAACCAGCCCGAAAAGGGCGCTGACGCCTTGGCCCGGGCCCTGGCCCTGGCCCCCCAGAACCCCGAGGTCATGATCAACCTGGCCCAGGCCCTGGCAACCGCCGCCAACAGCCAGTTAGCCGGCCGGCCAGCGGAACTGATCGCCGCCGCCCTTCTCATCGAGCCCAAGCACGCCACGGGACGCTGGCTCAACGGCCTCGTCGCCTATCAAGCCGGGGACCTTCCCCTGGCCGTGGCGCGCTGGGAGGCCCTGGGGATGGATCTCGACGCCGCGGGTGAGGATGCCTCGGAACTTCGGCAGATCATCGCCGACGCCCGCGAGCAGGGTGGTCTGCCTCCCGCCACGACCCCAACAAGGCCCTCGGTTGCTACCACTACCGCCATGGCCCCGGTGCCCCCCCCCGCTACCGCCCAGCCGGCCACCGCCGCCACCAAGAGCCCGGCCATACAGGTCCAGGTCAGCCTGGCGGAGCCTTTGAAGGCCAAGGCCGATGCTAACCAGAGCCTCTTCGTCTTCGCTAAGGCCGCCTCCGGCCCACCCATGCCCCTGGCGGTCAAACGCCTGCGCGTCGCGGATCTACCCCTCACCGTCACCCTGGACGACAGCCTGGCCATGACCCCCGCCATGCGCCTGTCTAACTTCCCCCAGGTTATCGTCGGTGCCCGCATCTCCGCCAGCGGCCAGGCCATGCCCCAAAGCGGTGACCTGGAGGGGGAGGTCGGGCCGCTGGCGACAGCAGAGAATCCCTCCCTGCAGGTGGTTATCGACCGCGTGAGGCCCTAAGTCGGCTGGCCTAACCCCAGCGCCTTCGTTGCCAGCTAGGCCAGAGGGTGGGCCCCGCGGGTCAGGGATTGACGAAGGCGCCCGCCGGATCAACCCGCTCGATGAGGCCCAGGTCGTGCAGTTGTTCGGCCAGGGTCCGCCACCTCTCCAGCGTCATGGTCCCCAATGAGCCGTCATCAAGTTGACCCTGGATCAGGGGCTTCTGGATGATGGCCGCCTCAGCGAAGGTCTCGGCGGCCATGGTGGGGTTGAGTGCGTGCATGACGCGGTTGGCTGGGCCTGGATCGGCCAGGTAGGCCTGCCAACCCCGGCGAACAGCGCGCACCAAGGCCCTGACCTGGTCGGGATGTTCCTCAAGGGTTTGCCGCCGCGTGATGATGAGGCCCGTATAGGGGTTAAAGCCAATATCCTTGAGCATAAAGACCTTGGGTTCCACCCCGGCGTGGCGGGCAACGATGGGTTCGGAACTGATAAAACATTGCTGGGCCATCTTGGGATCATGCAGAAAGGGGGCGATATTGTTGTCATGCGGCACCACCTTCACCTTATCCAGCCCGTATTGACGCTCCAGAAGCTTCAGAAAGGGGGTGCCGGGGATAACCCCCAGGGTTCCACCCTGGAAGACCTCCGTCATGGCATTCAGACCCCGGCTGGCGTGAACCATGATGCCCTCGGGAAATGACTGATAGGCCGCATAGATGGCCACCAGATCGGCTCCGCGATCCCGCGCCATCAGCAGGTTATCGCCGCTGCTGATACCGAACGCCACCTGGCCAGCGGCCACCATCTGTTCCACCGGTGACTGCGCCCCACCCGGGCGAATCTCCAAATCCAGCCCCTCGGCAACAAAGGCCCCCAACTCTCGGGCGGCATAATAGCCGCCAAACTCGGGCTCGGGGACCCAGTTAAGTTGCAACGCCATCTTTGGCAAGGCCGAGGTTGGGACATCCTCGCCGAAACAACCGGCGAGCAGCAGCAGTGACAGCAGGTAGAGGCTAAGGCTTGCGCGCTGGATAAACATAGGTTACTCCCGGGTTTCGGCAATGTGCCAATGCCGCATGGTGAAGCGGCTGATGAGATTGATGAGGGCAAAGAAGACGAGACCCAATAGTGAGGCCATGAGCACCGCCGCAAAGACCTTGTCGGTTTTCATTTCCTTGATGGCGACCATGACCTGGGTGCCGATACCGCCGCCAGTCCGATAGTCATCTGCCACGAACTCGCCCACGATGGCGCCGATGACGGCCAGACCGGAGGCGATGCGTAAGCCGGTCAGAAATTGGGGGATGGCAGCCGGGATGCGCAGTTTCAACAAGGTTGTCAGGGTACTGGCCTGGTGCAGACGAAAGAGATCGCGTAATGCCGGATCGGTGGACAAGAGACCGCTCAAGGTATTGGCGACAATTGGAAATACCGAAACGATAAAGCTGACGGCAATAATGGTCTTGAGTCCATAGCCAAACCAGATCACCAGGAGAGGGGCGATGGCGATGATGGGCACGGTCTGAAAGAAAACCGCATAGGGGTAGAAGGCACGCCGCATCCAGTCATTAATCGAAAGCAGTATGGCCGCCGTCACGCCCAGGAGGGCGCTGGCGATCAAGCCTGCACTGGCGGCAAGACTGGTGCGCAGTATAGCCCGGGTCAAATCTGCGCCATGGACATACAGGGCCGTGAACACCTGGGAGGGGCGGGGCATCATATAGGGGGGGATGTCCGCCAGCCAAAGCCCCAACTCCAACATCAGGGTGAGGCCGGCGAAGCTGAGGAGGGGCGGTAGCCAGGTCGCCCGACGAGAACCCGTCACCTGATCCCCTCCCCTGTGACTTCATGATTCAAAGCGGCGGCGAGGCGCTGGATTTGGGCCAGATAGGCCGCCGAGACCCGCGTATCCGCATCCCGGGGGCGGGGCAGCACAACCCGATGATCCAGGACGATGCCGCCGCCGGCTGAGCTCAGCATGACCACGCGATCGGCGAGAAGCACGGCCTCGGCGATGGAATGGGTCACGAATACCACCGTCATGTGGTGATTGAGAAAGAGGGTTTGGAGATGATCGTCAAGGAATTGACGGGTGAACTCGTCCAGGGCCGCGAAGGGTTCATCCAGGAGCAGGAGCCGCGGTTCAGTCACCAGGGCCCGCGCCAGAGAGACCCGCATCTTCATGCCACCGGATAGTTCCTCAGGAAAACGCTCCATGGCCGCGTCGAGCCCCACCGTCTGGATAAGCCGGCGGGCAATTGCCTGACGCTCAGCCCTGGGCATCCCGCTCAACTCCAGAGGCAGGGCGACATTATCCAAAACCCGTCGCCAGGGCAGTAGGCAGGCATCCTGGAAGACATAGGCCTTGGCCTGGGCCGTACTGGCGAGCCGGATTTCGCCCTCATCCGGGCGGTCCAGCCCGGCGATCAGGCGCAGCAGGGTGGTCTTGCCGCAACCCGAGGCCCCTAACAAGGCCAGGAATTCCCCGTCGGCGATACAGAGATCAAGGCCTGCAAGGACCCGGGCTTCCGCGAAGGCGCGGCCGAGGTTGCACAGTTCAACCGCCACCTCCGCCTGTTGGGCAACATGGCTGGGCACCGGAGCCTGGTGAACTTCAGGATGGGCAGAGGTTGGATACATCAAGCGGTGGCGTCCTGGGGGAAATTCTGGTCTCAAGACGAAAGGTTGCAAACCGGTTCTCTGTTCCGGGGGATAACTTCGCACCCATCATACATTCAGAGCACCTCGAATCCAGACCAAACAACCGTCATCGGATAGTAACAAGAATGAGATAATATCTTTAAGGATAACTGGGAGATCACGTTACTTCTTGAAAGTTATTTCAATTTTTGGCATCTTGCTCAGGTCCCAGTTCTCGTGAAAAGCCGGTTCTGATGTTTCAAGAATGGACCCTTGCCAAGGCTGGGGAGTTATATCGCATTCCCTATTGGGGATCTGGGTATTTTGGCCTTTCCGAAGATGGCAAGGTCACGGTGGGGGCGGACTTCCCCAGCGGCCGGGTCGAGGTACCCCTTCTGGACATCCTCTCCGGCATGCATCAGCGTGGCCTGCGGGCGCCGGCATTGCTGCGGGTCGAGAATCTCCTCTATGCCCAAATCACCCGGATCCACGAAAGCTTTCACGCCGCCATCGCCAGCCTAGACTACCAGGGTGCCTATCGGGGCGTCTTTCCCATCAAGGTCAACCAACAACGCCAGGTCATCGAGGAGATCACGGCCTTTGGTTCCCGTTACGGCCATGGCCTGGAGGCTGGCAGTAAGGCGGAACTCATCATCGCTCTCTTCGCCCTCGCTGGCCGCGATGGTCTCATCGTCTGTAACGGTTACAAGGACCAGGAATTCTTCGTGCTGGGCCTGCTAGCCCAGCGCATTGGCTACCAGTGCCTCTTTGTGATCGAGACCCCCGCGGAACTGTCCGTCCTCCTGGCATGCGCCGAGCAGACAGGGGTCCGGCCCCGTATCGGTGCCCGCATCAAGCTCGCATCCCGGGCGGGCGGCCTCTGGAATGAGTCCAGCGGCGACCGCAGCCTGTTCGGCCTTACCCCTCATCAACTGATGGATCTGGTGGATGAGTTGCGCAGTCGAGACATGCTCGACTGCCTGGAGCTCCTGCACTTCCACCTGGGATCCCAGATTCCCAACATCCGCGACATCCGCAACGGCGTCCTGGAGGCATGTCGCTTCTATGTTGAGTTGATCCGGGAAGGGGCGCGCCTGGGTTTCCTGGACCTTGGCGGCGGCCTGGCAGTTGATTACGAGGGCGCCAACGCCAACCATCCCTACAGCAAGAATTACTCCCTGGACGAGTATTGTACCGACGTGGTCGAGGCGGTGATGACCGTGCTGGACCCAGCCGGGGTGGCTCACCCCACCATTCTTACCGAATCCGGCCGGGCCACCGTCGCTTACTCCTCCATCCTGGTTTTCAACGCCCTGGACGTGACCCGCTTCGAGCCGCCCCCCCTACCCGACCGGCTGGATCCCGAGGAGCATCCGCAACTCCACTACCTGCTGCAAGTGGATGAGGACCTTTCGGCCAAGAACCTCCAGGAATGCTACAACGATGCCCACTACTACCTGGACGAGATACGTGACCTCTTCCGTCGGGGTCAAATCCGTCTTCGTTCCATGGCCTTGGCGGAGAGCCTCTTCCTCAAGATTATTCAGCGCATTGTGGGAGAACTGGAGGTTGGTGTGCCAATACCGGCGGAGCTGGTGGGCTTGGCGGACAGCGTGGCCGACATCTACTATGGCAATTTCAGTGTCTTCCAGTCCCTGCCGGACGCTTGGGCCATTGGCCAGCTGTTTCCGGTCGTGCCCTTGCACCGCCACCGGGAGGCACCGACGCGCCTGGCAGTTATCGCTGATATCACCTGCGATAGCGATGGCAAGATCGACCGCTTCATCGATGCCCACCAAATCCGCCGCACCCTGCCCGTCCACCCCTTGCGTCCGGGGGAGGAGTACTACCTGGGCGTCTTTCTGGTCGGTGCTTACCAGGAGACCCTCGGGGACCTGCATAACCTCATGGGCGACACCCATGTCGTGAGCGTCCGCCTCAACCCGGAGGGTGGCTTCGATTTCGTCAAGGAGATTCCTGGCGACAGCATCGCCGACGTCCTGGGTTATATCGAATACGACCCGCGCGAGTTACGGGAACGGCTGCGCATGACGGCGGAATGCGCGGTGCGGGACGGCCGGATCTCACCTCCTGAACGCCAATGGATTCTGGAGGCCTTCGGCGCCAGCCTGCGTGGTTATACCTATTTGGAAAAGTGACCCCGTGGCGAGAGGCAACTGCCCTGCCCCCTGCTGGCCGAGCCCGCGCCCGAACCCAGGAGTAACACAACCCATGTCCAAAGTAGTGATCGTCGGCGCCGGCGGCGTCGGCCAAGTCGTCACCCACAAGTGCGCCCAGGTGCAGGAGGTCTTCTCCGAGATCCTGCTGGCGAGCCGCACCCTGGAAAAATGCCAGCGCATCGCCGCCCAGATCGATCGGCCCATCGCAACGGTCCAGGTGGATGCGGACGATCGCGCCGCCATGACCGCACTCCTGGAGCGGGAGCGCCCTGACCTGGTCATCAACGTCGCCCTCCCCTACCAGGATCTGGCTATCATGGACGCCTGCCTGGCTGCCGGGGTTCACTACCTGGATACCGCCAACTATGAGCCCCCCGATGAGGCCAAGTTCGAATATCGCTGGCAATGGGCCTACCAGGAGCGCTTCCGCGAACAGGGACTGATCGCCCTGCTCGGCAGCGGCTTCGACCCCGGCGTGACTAACGTCTATACCGCCTACATCCACAAGCATTTCCTGGACGAAATCCACGAGCTGGACATTATTGACTGCAATGCCGGCGACCACGGCCAGGCCTTCGCCACCAACTTCAACCCCGAAATCAACATCCGCGAGGTATCTGCGGCAGGTCGCTATTGGCAGGATGGCGACTGGCGGAACACGCCCCCCCTGAGTCACAGCCGCACCTTCGATTTCCCCGAGGGCATAGGGCCGCGCCAGATCTACCTCATGTACCACGAGGAACTCGAATCCCTCGTCAAATATTTTCCCGAGATCCGCCGTGCCCGCTTCTGGATGACCTTCTCCGACAACTACCTCAAGCATCTGGAGGTCCTCAAAAACGTCGGCATGACCCGCATCGACCCGGTGATCTACGAAGGGCACGAGGTCATCCCCCTCAAATTCCTCAAGGCGCTCCTCCCCGATCCGGCCAGCCTGGGCCCCCTGACCAAGGGCCGCACCTGCATCGGCTGTCTCGCCCGTGGCCTCAAACACGGGGAGGAAAGGACCTGTTATCTCTACAACATCTGCGACCATGAGGCCTGCTATCGCGAGGTCCAGTCCCAGGCCATCTCCTATACCACAGGTGTCCCCGCCATGATCGGCGCCAAGCAAATACTTACCAAGGCGTGGCACGGCGCCGGGGTCTTCAACATGGAACAGTTCGACCCGGACCCCTTCATGGATGATCTCAATCGCTACGGCCTGCCTTGGGAAGTCAAATTGCTGGCAAGCGGCATGGAGTAAGGCCTGGCAGCCTGCCGGCCTTTAACCCGCACAACATCGCGCGGGGGAATCAAATCAGGGGTATTTGTTGTGATAAAGGGACGTTTTGCCACCGGCCTGGTGAAATGGCGATGGGTCGCTCGCCAGTGCCACCGTTATTTTCGCTGTCAAATTCGCAGCAGGTAATAGACGCTGAGGAGAGTCCCCGCCGCCGCAATCCCATAACCGACTACCGCCACGGCCCCATCCGCCCGGAGCCCCAGGCCATGCAGCGCGGTGCGCAACCGGTGGGCGGCATGCCACAGACACAGGCTGATGACGCCAAACACCAAGAGCTTACCGAGCCAGCCACCGGCGAAGGCGCGCATGGCATCGTAGCTCAGAGCCGCCGGGGCGTGCCCATAGCCGGCCATGAGCGTGATCAGCACGAACGATGGCAACACGAAGGCGGCGACCGTGCCGCCAGCGGCGAACAGACTCCACACCAAGGGTTTGTTGGATCTAGCCACCGTTGAATACCCCCGCGACGAACAGGATGAGGAGGGAGAGCGCGATCCAAAGGACGAAATGGCCCCCGACTATGATGCCCCCGGGCAAGAACTTCTCGCCGATCTGCACCGGCATCGCCTTCGGCGTCACGCCGAACCAGGAAACGGTGTGGAACAGGGTGACGGCGAGTACCAGCCAATGGAGACCCAGGGACCAGGGGCTGCCCAGGCTGATTAAAAAGGCCTGATAGGCCTCGGGCCCGGCGGCGAGCGCCTTGACCCCCCACAAGAGCAGCAGTGCATAGCCGCCGATGAAGACGGAACTGAGTTCCTGAGCCATGTGCACCCAGTCGCGCCGGCGGTGCAGATACCAGGTGGTCCGCGGGACCTTCCGGACAAATGGCTTTGAAAGGGATGTTTCGATCATGTCTTTTTGCTCCCAAGCCCCAGGTGGTCCAGATACCAACCGATGGTGCTCCCGATCTTCATCTGCTGGATGGCCCCGGCCGGGTCTACATGTTTTGGACACACGACGGAACAGGCGTCGGCAAAGGCGCAGTCCCAGATCCCGATATTGCTGGCCACCACCTCTTCGCGCTCCTCCCGGCCCTGATCGCGAGAGTCCAAATTGTATCGGTGCGCGAGGGCGAGGGCGGCAGGCCCGAGGAACTCGGGAATCAGGGCATATTGAGGGCAGGCTGCATAACAGCAACAGCAGTTGATGCAGTGGGTAAACTGGAAGAATCGTGCTAATTGGGCCGGTGTCTGCAAATGCTCCCCCTGATCGAGGGCCCGCTCTTCCTTACGAATGATGTAAGGCTTGACCCGTTGGAGTTTCTCCATGAAGTCGTCGAGCACCACCACGAGATCCCGCTCGATGGGGAAGTTCGCGAGGGGCTCGATGCGGATCTTGCGCTCGGGCAGGTCGCGCAGAAAGGTCTTGCAGGACAGCCGCGGCTCCCCGTCGATCATCATGCCGCAACTGCCGCACACCGCCATGTGGCAGGACCAGCGGTAACTGAGGGTGCTGTCCAGGTGATCCTTGATGTAATTGATGGCATCCAGCACCACCCAATCCTCCTCGCAGGGGATCCGGTAGTCCTGGAACCAGGGCGCCTGGTCGGTCTCCGGGCGATAGCGCAGGATCGCCAGCTCGATCGTCTTGTAGCTCATACGCCACCTCCGTAGATCCGCTCACCGGGCGGCGAGCGGGTGATGACCACGTCCAGGTAGTCGATGCGCGGATCAGCGCTGCCGTTATAGTAGGCCAGCGAGTGCTTGAGGAACCGCACATCGTCACGCGCGGTGTAATCGAGACGCTGGTGCGAGCCCCGTGACTCCTTGCGCTGCAAGGCCGAATGGGCGATGGCATGGGCCGCCTCGAGCATGGAACCTACCTCCAGGGTATAGATCAGATGGGTGTTGAAGACGTTGCTCTTATCCTCCAGATGCACCCGGGCATAGCGATCGCGCAGTTCCGCGAGCTTGTCGCAACTGGCCTGCAGTGATGTCTCAGTGCGGTAGATGCCAGCACCGGCCTCCATGGTGTCGTTCATTTCCTTGCGCAGACCGGCGACGCGCTCCGCACCGTCTTCCCGCAAAAAGAGATTGGCAATGCGCTGTCGGGACTCCCAGGCACCTTTGAGCACCGCAGACTCGCTCACGGGAGGACTCACTGCGCGCGCAAGCTGCGCGGCATGGCGGCCGGCGCGTCCGCCGAACACCAGCAGTTCGGTAAGCGAGTTCGATCCCAAGCGATTGGCGCCGTTGATGCTGACGCAGGCGCACTCCCCTGCCGCGTACAGCCCCGGCAGGGGCGTGGCGGCATCGATATCCGTGTGAATGCCACCCATCATGTAGTGGACCACCGGACGCACGGGCACCAGTTCATGCACCGGGTCCGCCCCCACATAACTGGTGGCCAGATCCCGGATCATTGGCAGGCGCTCGTTGATCTTCTTCTCGCCCAGGTGGCGCAGATCCAGATGGACCACTTCGCCCCAGCGGGTGCTGACGGTACGCTCCTTCTGCTGCTCATGCCAGAAGGCCTGACTCAGGCGATCCCGCGGCCCCAGTTCCATAGCCTTGAGGCGCGGCCAGGGATCGGGGGGGCCCAGATCGTAGTCCTGCAGGTAGCGATAGCCGTCTTTATTCACCAGGATGCCGCCCTCGCCGCGGCACGCCTCGGTGAGTAGTATGCCGGTGCCGGGCAAGCCTGTCGGATGATACTGGACGAATTCCATGTCCTTCAAGGGGATACCGGCCCGGTAAGCCATCGCCATACCGTCGGCGGTCTTGATGGCCCCGTTGGTCGTGAAGGGAAACATCCAGCCGGCCCCACCGGTGGCAACAATCACGGCCTTGGCCCGGAACAGGCGCATCAAGCCGGTCCGCATCTCGATTGCAGTGAGGCCCACGCACCGACCATCCTCTACCAGCAGGTCCGTGCAGTAGTATTCATCGAACCGCTGGATGGAGGGAAACTGGAGCGAGGTCTGGAACAGGGTGTGCAGGATGTGGAATCCGCTCTTATCCGCGGCAAACCAGGTTCGTTCAATCTGCATCCCGCCAAATGGGCGGACGTTAACATGACCATCCGGGGTGCGGCTCCAGGGGCAGCCCCAGTGCTCAAGCTGGGTCAACTCCAATGGGGCCTGCTTGACGAAGAGTTCAACGGCATCTTGATCGCACAGCCAATCTCCCCCCGCCACCGTGTCATGAAAATGATGTTCTAGGCTGTCCCCTTTGCCGATGACCCCCGCGGCACCGCCCTCGGCGGCCACGGTGTGGCTGCGCATCGGATAGACTTTTGAAATCAGGGCAATCTTCAGTCCCGGATCGCTCTCGGCAGCAGCGATGGCGGCGCGCAGGCCGGCGCCGCCGGCCCCGATGATCGCAATATCTGTGGTGATGATTTCCATAGACATCCCCTTAACCTAATGTGCCGATGTGGCGATGTGGACGCGGACGCGAAATGAACTGAGAGTGTAACCGCGCCGGGGAGCTTGTGCTATTCCCCCGCTCCGCGATCAGCAAGGGGTATTTGCACATAATAAAATTTATCGCGTATCTGATAAAAACCTTGCGGCAAATACCAGGGAACTAAATTCGCTGCTAACAGAAAATAACCAAATTATAGAGACTTGGAACACAAGTCCAGAAGCCGATTAGTACATCGGATTTTAATAATAAGTTAATTAATTTCAGTTCCTCGCAACGCTTCTTTTCCTGCCCAGTTTCCCAATTTAGGTTCATAATACGATGATGGCAACGTTGCGATTGGCATGGTAATACTCATCCGCGGCGGACCGGATCAATTCGGCGACCGCGCTGGATTCGTCGGTTTCCAGATCTTTCGATTCCCGCCTGCCCATGCGGCGTGATAACGGGTGATGGGGTGGTCTCGCCCAATTGCTCCCGAACAACCTGCGCTCCCCCTGCCCCTTAGCGCACCCCGGGGCGATCCAAGGCCCCATTACAACCTGGAAACAAGGAACAATCGATGCAGATCACTGGCATGTTGTGGGGAGCCAAGCTTCTAAAACTCGTTGATTTTCCAACGGCAGAGATCCTGGGTCCCCAGGCCACGAATGAAGAGATCCGCGGGTTGATCAAACGCTGGGGCCGAATACTGATCAAGCCGATTTTCAAGGGTGGCGTGGGCAAGAAGGGCAAGGCGGGACTGATAGGCCAGGCCAAGGATCTCGCCACCGCCTTGGCCGAACGTGAGCGGCTGTATTTCGTCCGTCATCAACAGGGCCACACCTCCGCCAAGTCAGAAGGCGTCACCTTCGAGGGTGCGGTACCCGCCAAGCACGAGGTCTACATCTCGATTACCGACAATACCCGCTTTCGGGCACCGACCCTGACCCTCACCTATCACGGCGGCATGGATATCGAGGATTTACCCCCCAACCTGATCGCCAGCGTTCCGTTCGATCCCCTCACCGGCCTCAAAGGCTTCGTGGTCTCTAATATCCTCAATGGGTTGAAGGCGCCCAATGAGATCATCAGCCCCTTAGTGCAGAACATCCCTAAGCTCTGGGACCTGTTCAACGACTATGGTATGTCGACCCTGGAGCTAAACCCGGTACGCATGATGCCGGACGACAAGGGGCGGCTCGTTCCCATGGCCTGCGATTTCAAATGCGCGCTGGACGGCGACGACCCGGCCTGGAAGCGCTTGGGCCTCCCGGCCGGTCTCTTCAGCACCGAGCTGTCAGATTTCGAGAGCGAGGTCAACCAGTTGCGCACCTACCAAGGTCAGTCCGACGTCTTTATGATCAACGATCTGGGCACCATCACCGCTATGACCTTCGGCGGGGGGGCCAATGCCCTGGTCACCGAGATGCTGGGGGACGCGGCCACCATCTCCTCAGACTTCGGCGGCAACCCGCCGTATCAAAAGATGTTCGACATCAGCCGCATCGTCTACCGCTACTGGCTCTCCCAGAGCAACGTCTTGTTCATCATCGGCGGCAAGGCGAACAACACCGACATCTTCGAAACCTTCCGCGCTATGGCCGATGCGTTGCACGACTATTTCAATACCCACGGGCCCAAACCCCTGTTCGTGGTGGTGGGCCGCGGAGGTCCCAATCTGGTCCGTGGCATGAGCACGCTCAGAGATACCCTGGACTCCCTTAAGATTCCCTACCGCATGTTCGGCTTCGACTCTTCCATGAGTTCCGTGGTCGACTATGCCAAGTCCATCAACGAATGGATGGAACATGGGGGCGGCAAGGCGGCCATCGCCCGCTCCATGAGCAGCCGTTAGAGACGACCAGGACAACGACATGAATACGACAAACCATGCCGCCCGATACCAAATACACCCCCACGGGATCGCGGCTTTCAAACACTATTACGTCGGCATCGATTCGCTAGAGCAGGTCGCTGTCGCCGAGGACCGGGTGTGTGTCCTTAATATCCTCGGCAGCGAGAGTCAGAAGGTGACGCCGGTCAGCCATGTCTACTCCGGCGGGAACATCATCTGCGGAACCATGCCCGGGCGCAGCGGGGCCACGCTCAAGACCCCCATCGGCGATATCCCCATCTACAACAACGTGGCCGAGGCCCTGCAGGCGGGTCACAACTTCAATGTTGCCGTAGTCTACATGCCCCCGGCCGGGGTGAAGGATGCGGTCATCGAGGCCGTGCGGGTGAATCCGGAGATCAATAAAGTCGTGATCCTCACCGAAAAGGTGCCGCTCGCCGACTCGCGGGTCATCCGCCAGTATTGCCAGCAGCAGGGTGTCGATGTGTTTGGCGCCAACTGCCTGGGTATCGCCGACGCCCATCACCATGTGCGCATCGGCGGAGCCCTCGGCGGCGATGCCCCCGAGGAGTCTTTAGTCCCCGGTACCGTCGCCCTCTATTCCAACTCCGGCAATTTCACCACCACCATCGCCACCTATTTGCTGAGTGCCGGATGGGGCACCACGGTATCTCTGTCGTCGGGAAAGGACGTCTACATCCACTTCTCCGCCCGGGAGTTCATCAACGCCTTCCACCACGATCCCCGGAGTAAGGCCGCTGTGATGTACATCGAGCCAGGCGGATATTACGAACAGACCCTGGAATTTCACAAGCCGGTCATCGCCTGCATCGTCGGCCGCTGGAAGGACAAGCTGACCCGCGCCTGTGGGCATGCCGGCGCCATCGCTGGCAGCGGCGACAATGCGGCCGAAAAGGAACGCTGGTTCATGGAGAAGCTGGGCGTATCCCACGTCTATACGCCGGAGCACCCCGTCTACACCGAAAAAGGGGCCGTGGTCACCAATATCGGCTATATCCCGGAGGCCATGACCGCCGTCATGCGCCTGCATGGGATCGAGCCCGACTTCGCGCCCAAGGGGGACCTGTCGCTCAAGTGCTGGTTCGCCAGCGACGACAAGTTCGCTCTGCCTGAGAAGCTGGACCTGCCGGTGGTAGAGGCTATGGCACCCTACAACCGGCAAATCGCCCGTCTGGCCGAACAGGTCGGGGCGGTATTCCCCCGGCAGACCATGAAAGACGCCTCGGGGGCCTCCCAGATGGACCCGGAGACCCAGGTCAGCCGCCTGCATGGCGTGAGCGTCCTGGAGATGGCAACCAAGTCCTTCGAGAACAACTTGATGCTGGCTCTGCTGCGCGAGTACCCGGACGCGACCGGTTGCGCGCTGACCAATGTGGCCCTCAACGCCTTCATCAACCAGCATGGCACCCCTATGCTGGCGGCGGCCGATGCGGCCCGGGCCGCGGGCAACAGCCCCAACACCGTACTGGCGGCGGCCGTTTCCATCATGGGCCCCCAGTGCGTCGCCCACTCCCGCCAGGCGGCACAGACCCTGTTGGATCTATTTCGCATGGCACGCCAGTTCGACCCCGAAGACGTCTCCTTCGACTTCGGGCCGCAACTAGAACAGGCCCTCGCGAGCAGCACTATCTCGGACATCCTGCTCTCGGAGGAACCCTCTGAGCGGGGCAGCGACATGCTGGCCGCCGTGCGCGCCCGTTCGGCCAAGTCGGTCTTCGTCAGCTTTCTCGAAGCCCTGGCCGAACGGACCGGTAAATCCGTGCGTGGCCAGGTGGTGCTGGCGGCGATTGCCTGCCACCTGGCATGGATTCCCCTGATGGGCAAACAATTGGCGGTCACGACCCTGCTCAACTTACCCTGGCACTTGCGAATCTTTAGTTGCCTGGTCGGCTCAGCGGTGTCCGGCGAAAGGCAGCACGCCACCCGCTTCTGTGGCGTGGACAACCAGGAGCTCATGGACCAATGGAGCTTCGCCGAGATCGCCCACCTGGGCCTGATCGGCAATCGCCCGGATGAGGGTGCCCTCTTTACCTTCTCCATCCTCATCGGTCTGGTCGCCACCAACGGCCCCGGTACCATTTCTGCTCAGGGACCTAAGGGGGCGGTGAGCGCCGATGGCCCCGAGGTACCGGGTCGGGTACAGATTAACAAGTCTTATGTGGGATTCCTCACCCACACCGGCTATGCGCATGGTGGTAACGGTTTCGAGGCCATGGCCTTCCTCATTGACCAGTTCCGCAACGTGGGTCTGAACAACCCCGGCCGTGTCGACCACGGGTTGGACTTGGCCGGTATGGCCGCGCAATACGCGCAAGGCTATCTGGCTTACAAGACCGAGGCGAAGGCCGAAGGCAATCTCTCCTACGCCAAGATCCCCTGCGTCAACCATCCGGTGTTCGCCGGCAAGGACGTCAACTTTGACCCGCGGGAGGTCTATGTTCGCGATCTCATCAAGAAACGAGGGGCCTATAACATCTTTCTCGAGTTTTACCATGAGCTCGTCGAGGCTCTGTGCAGAGTGGGGGTGAGCAGCAATGTCTACTGCGTCAACGTCGATGCCGTGATTGCCGTCATCCTGCTGAGAAAACTGTGGGAGCCCTTCATGGCGGGTCAAGTCAGCGACTCCATGCTAGAATCGGCCGCCTTCACCCTGTTCCTCTTCGGGCGCACCGTCGGCTCCGCTGCCGAGATCGAGGACCATATCAACCGGGGTCGCAACATGGATACGCGCACTGTAGCAAGCGCGTGCCGGTACCTAGGCTAGGCGCTGCGAAAGCCCGTTGGGCTTAGCCAGTAACAATAGCACGGTCAATAGCGCTGGTCAGCCTAGGAAAAAACACGACCGCGAAAGCGACTCATCCACGACATGGCCATCTATACCATGGTCAAAACCACCAGCTTCAACGGCATAGCTATCCCAATCATCGCCCTGTGGAACTCAGACACTGATGCATTGCGGATAATCAGCGCTTTGGCTACGAGGACTTTAGGGATAGGTTGCCCTGAGTTTCCCTGGGGCTTCTCAGCAACGCCTTAAGCCCCCAGATGTGGCCGATGCCTGGTAGGCCTGACGGTTATCAGACCCCCAGCCACTTGAATCAGTAGCTACCCAGCGCCAGATTATTAGAATGGAACCGATGGAATTCGCCCCTATGGGCAGATGGCAGGGTCCCCATTTCACTACTGCCCCGTTGGCCTATGGGCTGAGGGGGAGCACTCAGAGGAGCCGGATTTCGGTCGGGGTCCGAGGGGAAGGGCATAGGACTAGCCGGGGGGCTTTCGGGTTGAGGGGGGCCACCAACGGGAGGGGCGGCAGCCGGGGCTGGGGCTGGGGTCGGGTCCTCAGGGGGAGGCTTGACTGGAGCAGGAGTCGTAACCGGGGGCTTGACCGGCGCCACAGGCCGTGCGGGAGCCATGGGGACGGGGTGGGTGGCCTTAACCGGAGCTGTTTTTGAGGGCAAGGCCGGCGGAACAACCGCGTGGCCGTCATCCCCTGCTGTGGTATCCGTTAGGCCTGTCTTATTGAAATAACGAAAGAAATCCGAATCGGGCTGCAGCACCAGCATATCCCCGCCTTGGCCAAAAGCGGCGCGGTAGGCATTGAGGCTGCGGTAGAAGCTGTAAAAATCCCGGTCCTGATTGTAGGCCTTCGCATAGGTCTCCGCTGCCTTGGCATCACCCTCGCCGCGTGCCTCTTCCGCCAGTTTGTAGGCATCGGCGATGATGACGGTCCGCTGACGATCGGCGTCGGCGCGAATACGCTCGGCGGCCTCTCCGCCCTTGGCGCGCAAGTCGCGAGCCACCCGCTCCCGCTCGGCGCGCATCCGCTCATAGACCGATTCGCTGACCTCCGGTGGCAGATCAATCTTCTTGACCCGCACATCGACCACCTCGATGCCGAGTTCACTGGCCTGACGATCGGCCTCCTTGGTCAAATCGTCCATGAGTTGATAGCGATCCTCGGATACCACCTCCTGGATGGTACGGCGGCCGAACTCGTCGCGGAGCCCAGTATTGATTCGCTCGGCCAGCAAGCGCGCGGTGCGGGTGCTATCCCCGCCCGTAGAGCGGTAGAACTGCCCCGGGTTGGTGATCCGCCACTTGGCATAGTAATCGACGATGACATCCTTCTTTTCCACCGTCAGAAACCGTTGGGGCCGGGAATCATGAGTCTGGATGCGGGCGTCGAACGTCTTGACGTTGTTGATGATCGGGACCATGAAATGCAGGCCAGGCTTGTACTCACTATCGACGATCTCACCGAGACGCAGCTTGATGGCCACTTCCCACTGATTGACGATAAAGGCCGAGGCATAGATAACCAGGGCCAGCACGGCGAGCCCGATAGGGGCCAGAATCTTGATCTGGGGATTCATCAGCGTTCCCTCCGCTCGCGAGCGACATCACGGGTATCCTTCTTGGGAGCCTGAACCGGCTCGGTGGCGGGTGCGGCATGGAGGACGGCCTTCGCTTCCTGACCCGCCTGCGGCTTTTTATTAATCATCTGATCCAAGGGTAAATAGATCAGGCTGTTGCCTCCCTCCTTGACGTCGAGCAGCACCTTGTTGGTATCGCTGAGCACCTGTTCCATGGTCTCCAAATAGAGGCGTTCGCGTGTGACCTCCGGGGCCTTGGCATACTCAGTCAGCACGGAGAGAAAACGGGCGGACTCACCCTCGGCGCTGGCGATGACACGATCACGATAGGCCTTGGCGTCGGCCTCCATGCGCGCCGCCTCGCCACGCGCCTGGGGCAAGATCTCGTTGGAATAGGCCTCGGCCTTGTTCTCTAGGCGCTCTTTGTCCTCGCGGGCCTTGATGGCATCATCAAAGGCCTCCTTGACCTGGTCCGGTGGCTTGGCTGGCTGCATGTTGACCGAGGTGACCTCCAGCCCAGTCTTGTATTGGTTCATCAGGGCCTGTACCCGATCCTTGATGATGGTGGCCACCGCACCCCGGCCTTCCGTAAGGATGTAGTCGAGCTTGCTGGCCCCTATGGTTTTGCGCACCTCGGTCTCGGTAGCGTCACGCAAGGTCTTCTCCGGGGCCTGGTCCTGGAAGAGATAGTCTGCCGCATCCTGGATGCGCGATTGCACCGTCAACTCCAGTTCGACGATATTTTCATCCTGGGTCAGCATGGTAGCCTTGTGGGTGAAGGACGAGATCTCGTCCACGTTGACCTTGACCACATTCTCGAAGGGATACGGAATATGCCAGTGGGGGCCTGGCTCGGTCATGTAGGCATAGGACCCGAAGCGCAGGATCACACCCCGCTCCGCCGGCTGGATAATGTAAATACCGGATGCCAGCCAGATGACGAAGGCAATGCCGGCCACCAGACCGACGACCGAACGGCTGATACCACCGCCGGGCAAGCCAGGAAAGCCACCGCCAGATCCGCCACCTTCGTCCTCGGACCCGGCCCTGGGCGGCTTCTTGTTACCACCGAACAGGTTGCCCAAACGCTCCTGGAGCTTGCGAACCACCTCATCCAGGTCCGGTGGACCACCCTGCGGGTCGCCTCCGCTCTTCCCGCCCCAGGGATCCTTGCTGCCGCCACCACCGGGCTCATTCCAGGCCATAGTTACCCCACGCCATGCTGTTGACCCTTGGGTCGTTGGACAAATCTAGTCCCGCGCCACTAGCACCGGCACGGAGCCAGGCATCGGATCGGGAAGCCACCTCGGGGGAGGATTCGCCATTCGGATGCGACATTGTATTGTAAGGAAGAACAAAGAGGTTCGGCAAACCCGTCGGATTCAAGGCTGGGCTGGCACCGCCAGACCCCCTTCCTCTATCACGGGCGCCACCGGGAGTTCGGTCAGACACCTCGCCACGGCCGGATCGCGGCCCAGTAGCCGTTCCAGGTCGACCCGCGGTACCCGCACCTCCAGATCCCAACCACCCTGTTCCCGGTGCGCCTCCGTCAACACCTGGGAATGAGTGAAGAACCAGGCCCGCAGCGCACCCTCGCCCGGACCCAGGCGCACCGAACGGCGCAGCCGCTCGGCGCCAAAGTGTTCAGCGATGGCCCCCAGCAACAGGTCGATGCCAACGCCGGTCTGGGCGCTCAGCCAGACCCGCCGCACCTGGCCCTGGCCGTCGCGTTCGAGGCGAGGCTCGGCATCCGGGAGTAAGTCGATCTTGTTGAAGACCTGGATCTGGAGCACTTCGCCGGCGCCGATCTCATCCAGGACCTCCGCGACATCGGCGATGCAGCCCTCTCGCCGCGCCCCGGCCGCGTCGATAACATGCAGCAGCAGATCGGCGCCACGCGTCTCCTCCAGGGTCGAGCGGAAGGCGGCCACCAACTCGTGGGGCAGATGATTAATGAAGCCGACGGTGTCGGCCAGAATGACCGCCGGGCCATCAGGAGTCTCCAGGCGGCGTAGGGTCGGGTCCAGGGTGGCGAACAACTTGTCGGCCTGGAGGACTCCGGCTTGGGTGAGGCTGTTGAAGAGGGTTGATTTGCCGGCATTGGTATATCCGACCAACGACACCGTCGACAACTCCGCCTTATCCCGAGCTCGCCGACCCTGGGCCCGCTGGCCGACGATGCGCTCCAGCCGCTTGTTGAGGGTGGCGATGCGCTTTCCGAGCAGGCGGCGGTCAGATTCGAGCTGGGTTTCACCCGGCCCCCGCAGGCCAATACCACCCTTCTGGCGCTCCAGATGGGTCCAGCCACGCACCAGCCGGGTCGAAAGGTGGGTGAGTTGCGCCAGTTCTACCTGGAGCTTGCCCTCAAAGGAGCGGGCGCGTTGGGCGAAGATGTCCAGAATAAGGCCTGAGCGATCCAGCACCCGGCATTGGAGATGGCGCTCCAGGTTGCGCTCCTGACCCGGGGACAGCGCATGGTCAAAGATGACCAGTTCCGCCTGCTCCGCCTCCACCAGCATTTTCAACTCGTCAGCCTTGCCGGAGCCAACGAAGAGGCGCCGATCGGGCGTAGCGCGACTGCCGCCCAGTTCACCCACAATTTCGGCACCGGCTGACCGGGCCAGCAGACGAAATTCCTCGACCTCCTCGGGGTCCGAATCACGTCCCAAATCCAGATGGACCAAGACGGCCTTTTCTCCAGCGCGCGGGCGCTCGAACATGGTATCTGCTTCTGGGGAAAGGAAAAAAATAGGGTGTTGGAGCCTTGGTGGGAAGCGGCGCAGCTGGCCCTCAAGGCCTGCCTGCCGCGACCCGGGTCAGAAATTACCGGGTTCGGGCAAATCGTCCGCCGATGGAGGGGCAATTCTCACGTTGCGCGCTGGGACGACTGTGGAGATGGCGTGCTTGTAGATCATCTGACTGACGTTGTTCTTGAGCAGCACTACAAACTGGTCAAAAGATTCAATCTGGCCCTGGAGTTTGATGCCGTTCACCAGGAAGACGGAGACAGGGATGCGCTCCTTCCTAAGGGCGTTAAGGAAGGGGTCTTGAAGGTTTTGCCCTTTAGACATGGAAGGATCTCCGAATTCTTCTAGTTGTTGCATGTGAGTATATGTCGCAGCGGGAGCCAAAAGACGCTCCCGCGGAAAGTGGATGGGACCACGATATTCCTCTAAAGTTCAAGGACCGGCATCGTGCAAGAGGCGTTGGGCCTGGTCATAAGGGGCTTCGTCATCGAACATCCAGTGGCAATCAGATTCCGCGCGCAACCAGGTCAGTTGCCGTTTGGCCAGTTGCCGCGTGGCGATGACCCCGCGTTCGATCATAACGCCAAAGCTGGAGCCACCCAATAAGTAATTCAATACTTGCCGATAGCCGACGCTGCGCATGGCGGGCAGGTTCGGGGTCAGATCACCCCGCGCCCAGAGTGTTCGCACCTCTTCCTCGAAACCCGCATCCAGCATGGCCTGAAAACGCACGGCGATGCGCTCGCGCAGTACCGCCCGCTCCCGCGGGGCGCGGACCAGTTTGAGCAGGCGATAGGGCAAGGGGTTCTCGGGGGCGGACCCCCGCTGCCACTGGCTCAGAGGTCTGCCAGTGATCTCGAACACCTCCAGGGCCCGCTGGATGCGCTGGGAGTCGTTGGGATGGATGCGGGCGCCCGCCTCCGGATCGACCCTTAACAACCGTTGGTGCAGGTCCGCCCAGCCCAAGGCCTCTGCCTCCCTCTCCAGCCGGGCGCGGACCTCGGGGTCCGCCTCGGGCAGGGACGCAAGCCCGGCTTGCAGGGCGCGAAAATAGAGCAGGGTACCGCCGACCAGGAGGGGCACCCGCCCCCGGGCCTCGATCTCCGCCATCTCGCGCAGGGCATCGGCCCGGAAGCGGGCCGCGGAATAGGCCTCGGTCGGTTCGCAGATATCGATGAGCCGATGGGGCGTGACGGCAAGAACCTCTGCCCCTGGCTTGGCGGAGCCTATGTCCAGGCCACGATAGACCTGGGCCGAATCGACGCTGATGATGTCGCAAGGAAAGCGGCCCGCCAGTTCCACCGCCAGCTCCGTCTTGCCGGAGGCGGTAGGACCCATGAGGAAGATGGCGAGGGGGCGATCGAACATAGTCTTGAAGGATGAGAACCAGGAGAAGAATAGTTGACGCGAAGACTGGGCGGCTACCGTGGGCAGCTTCAGCGACCACGGGCAAACAGACGGTCGAGTTCCGCCAGAGACAGGCGGACCCAGGTCGGGCGACCGTGATTGCACTGGTCCGCCCGCTCGGTCCGCTCCATGTCCCGTAGCAGGGCATTCATCTCCTCCAGGGACAAGCGGCGATTGGCGCGCACGGAGTGATGGCAGGCCAGGGTCGCCAGGACCTCATTGACCCGGGCCTGGAGCATCTCGCTACGACCATGGACAACCAGATCCGCCAGCAGGTCCCGCACCAGGCTCTCCGCATCGGCGCCCTGTAGCAGGACCGGGATCTCCCGCACCGCCAGACTGGCCTCCCCCACCCGATCGATCACCAGGCCAAAGCGGGTAAAGACATCGACATTGGCCGCCGCCAGATCAGCCTCGCGCTCGCTGACACGCACCACCACCGGTACCAGCAGGGGCTGGCGACGCTGACCGCTGGCCAGCTGCTCACCCTGCCCACCCTCCGCCAGACCCGTCTCCCAGGACTGTTTGAGGCGCTCGTAAGCGATTCGCTCATGGGCGGCGTGCATATCGACAATCACCAGGCCATCAGCGGCCTGGGACAGGATGTAAATACCCTGGAGCTGCGCCAGGGCGTACCCGAGGGGCGGAATCCCTTCCAATTCGTCCGCGCCCGACCCCATGCCCGAGATAACACGTGAGAGGTCGCAGGTCAGGGCGCCAGGAGGGGCGCCTGATTCCGGAGGACTGGACCGGGGTGCGGGATCAGGACGTTGGACATCCAGGTACGCACTCCAGTAGCCGCGCCCTTCCGCGATCCGCGAAGACATAGGCAACTGGCGGGGCATGACACCCGTCTCTACGGGTCCCGTCCCAAAACCGCATACCGGCCCTGAATCCGGCGCCACCCGGACCGTCCCCGGTCTGCCCAACTCCCCTTCCGCCAGCCGCCGATGCAGGCTGCGAAAGATGAAGTCATGGACCTGGCGGCCTTCCCGGAAGCGGACCTCCTGCTTGGCCGGGTGGACATTGACGTCCACCAGCACGGGGGGCAGTTCCAGGTAGAGGACATAGGCCGGATGACGGCTCTGATGCAGCACGTCCTGGAAGGCCTGACGGACGGCGTGGGTCACCAGCTTGTCCCGCGCCAGGCGGCCATTGACGTAAAAGAATTGCAGGTCCGACTGGCTGCGCGAAAAGGCCGGCGCCGCCACCCAGCCCTGGAGACGCAGATCGACTGCCCCTTCCTCCACTGCCAGGGCATGTTCCAGGAAGGCCTCCCCCGCCAGTTGCGCCAGGCGCCGCCGCATGCCGTCCTCACCCGCCGCCGTCGGCAGGTCGAGCAGGGTGCGGCCATTATGGTTGAGGCGGAAGCGCGCCCCCTGCCGGGCCAGGGCAATACGCCGCACCACCTGCTCGATGTGGCCCAACTCCGTCTTCTCGGCCTTTAGAAACTTACGCCGGGCCGGGGTGTTGTAAAAGAGATCCCGCACCTCGACCGTGGTGCCGATAAGATGGGAAGCTGGCACCGGTTCCTCGGGGCGATCGCCGCCGTCGCCGCAGATAGCCCAGGCCTGTTCCGCATCCTGGGCACGGGACCGCACCTCCAGCCGTGATACGGAGGCAATGCTCGGCAGGGCCTCGCCCCGGAAGCCCAGGGAGGCCACTGCCTCCAGGTCCGCCAGGCTGGCAATCTTACTGGTGGCGTGACGGCTCAGCGCCAACGCCAGGTCCTCGCGGGGAATACCGCAGCCGTTGTCCCGCACCCGCAGCAGCTTGACGCCCCCCTGCTCCAGATCGATCTCGATGCGATCCGCCCCGGCATCCAGGCTGTTCTCGATCAACTCCTTGGCCACGGAGGCCGGCCGCTCCACCACCTCCCCAGCGGCGATCTGGTTGATAAGTTGGGCAGGCAGTTTGCGGATGCGGAGGAGGCTAGGGGTCGCGATGCTCATGAGCAGGGATGGAAACAAAAAGGACGACGGGAAGCAAGACGCACTTGGCCATCGACAGGGACCGGTCGCCGAAATGAGGCCCGCTGCACCCCTCAGGCCAGGCCGCCCCTCAGGCCAGGCCGACCGGATCAGCCTTCCTGAGTGAGGGCTCTGAAGCGAGATCCCCAAGAGATTGGCCGGGTCCTCCTCCCAGTCGATTACACCCCGCCCCCCCGGCTGGGCTATCATTCCTTACCCTCAACCACTTAGCCACCCCATCCCCAAACATGCCCAAGGATTCCTATACCGGCCAGCCGCCCCGGCTGTCCATCGCCATCACCGGCTCAGGCGGCAGCGGCGCCGTCACGACCGGTTCGATCATGCTGGCGGCCGTGGCCCGCGCAGGCTTCTACGGCCTCATGACCCGCTCCGCCGGTCCTCAGATCCGGGGCGGGGAGTCCGCGGCCATGGTGCGGTTTGGACCGGGTCCGGTGAACTCCATGGACGACCGATTCGACATCCTGGTGGCCTTGGACTGGCTCAATATCAGCCGTTTCCTCGACGAGATACCCCTTGACGACTCCAGCCTGATCCTGTCCGACCCCGCAGGCGGCGCCGTCCCCCCGGAGATCCTCGCGAGCGGGGCCCGGGTGGTGGCCCTCCCGCTTAAAGCCATGGCCGATGCCGTGTCAGGTGGCCGGCTCAACATGGTCGCCTTAGGCGCCGCCGGGGCCATGGCCGGGCTACCCCTGGCGGCCCTAGAGATCGAGGCCAGGGCGACCCTGGGTAAGAAGAGCGCCAGCGTCGCCGACTCCGCCGTCGCCTGCCTCCAGGCCGGCTACGCCGCCGCCCCGGCCAAGCCCGTCACCGAAATTACGGGCACGGAGCGCTGGAATATGAGCGGAAACGAGGCCAGTGGCCTGGGTGCCCTGCGCGGTGGCATCCGCTTCGTCGCCGCCTACCCCATCACCCCCGCCACCGAGATGTTGGAATGGCTCGCCCCCCGCCTGGAAAAGGTCGGCGGCGGTCTGCTCCAGGCCGAGGACGAACTGGCCTCGGTCAATATGATCATCGGCGGCTCCTTCGGTGGCGTACCTTCCCTCACCGCCACTTCGGGTCCCGGTCTCAGTCTCATGATGGAGGGCCTGGGCCTGGCGATCGCCAGTGAGACCCCGATTGTGGTCGCCAATGTCATGCGTGGCGGCCCCTCCACCGGCATCCCCACCAAGTCCGAACAGTCGGACCTCAACATCGCCCTTTACGGCCTCCACGGCGACGCCCCGCACCTGGTGCTGGCGGCCACCGACATCCGCGACTGCGTCTTCACTACCCAGTGGGCGGTGCGGCTGGCGGAACGTCTGCAAACCGTCGCCATCGTCCTTACCGACCAGGCCCTAGGCCAGTCCCGTACCATCTGCGCCCCCCCCGAGGTTTTCCCTGATGCCCTGCCCCGCCTCATGGCTGAACCTGGCGATGAGCCTTACCGCCGTTACGCCCTCACTGAAACTGGCGTCTCCCCCATGGCCCTTCCTGGACAGGCGGGCTGCATGTACACCGCGGATGGGCTGGAGCACAACCCGCGTGGCACCCCCTCCAGCATGGCCAAGGACCACCTGGCCCAGTCTCAGAAACGCCAACACAAGCTCCACCAATTCGATTACGGTCCCTACTGGGCCGAGATCAGCGGCACCGGTCCTATCGCCCTCGTCACCTGGGGCTCAGCCACCGGGGCCGTCGTCGAGGCCGCCGAACGCCTCACCGCCGCTGGCAAGGGGGCCCGTGCCATTGCCCTGCGCCTGATCGCCCCCCTGCGCCACGCCGACCTGGCCCGGGCCCTAGCGGGTGCCGAGGATATCCTGGTCGTTGAGCAGAACCAGGGCGCCCAGCTTTTCCATTACCTGCACGCCGAGCAGGCCTTGCCTGCCGGGTCGCGATCCCTCGCCCGACCCGGTCCCCTGCCCTTGCGGCCCGGCGACATCGTCGCGGCCGCCCTCGCCCGCCCCAACCAGGAGCACTGAGATGGAAGCCGCGACCAGCACCCCGGCCCTCAAGGCCAAGGATTACAAATCCGACATCAACCCCATCTGGTGCCCCGGCTGCGGAGACTTCGGGGTCCTCGCCGCCATGAGCAAGGCTGCCGCCTTCCTGCAATTGCCCAAGGAACAGCTAGCCATGGTCTCGGGCATCGGCTGCTCCTCGCGCCTGCCGGCCTACATCAACAGTTACGGCTTCCACGGCATCCACGGTCGCTCCCTGGCCATTGCCGCCGGTCTCAAGGCCGCCCGTCCAGACCTCACGGTCGTGGTGGCCGGCGGCGATGGCGATGGCTTCTCCATTGGCGGCAACCACTTCCTACACGCCTGTCGCCGCAACATGGATTTGACCTACATCGTCATGGATAACGAGGTCTATGGCATGACCAAGGGCCAGGCCTCGCCCACCACCCAGCCGGACTGGACCCAAAGCAAGCTCACCCCGCGCGGCACCGGTGTGCGGCGCTTCCAGCCCACCGCCCTCGCCCTGGCTGCCGGCGCCTCCTTCATCGCCCGCGGCTTCACGGGCGATCCCAGTGATCTCACCCGCCTGATCGTCCAGGCCATTCAGCACCCGGGCTTCTCCTTCCTCCATGTCCTCAGCCCCTGCCAAACCTACCAACCGGAGCAAAAAGACTGGAAGCACCGGGTGCATCCCAACGCCGCCGGTGCCACCGACGACCCCGCCGAGGCCGCCCGCCGCATCCAACTGGACGACGGCATGTCCCTTGGCATCATCTATGCCCAGGACCTGCCTTCCTGGCAACCGCCCCATCTGTCCAGCGCCACCCTGCCAGAAATCGAAGCGGAGTTTCAGCTATGAGCAACCACCAACCTGAAAGCATCGCCAGCATCCCCGAATTCCTGGCCCACGCCCTGGAGCTGGAATACGAGTCCGCCGAGCGCTACCGGGAACTGGCCGGCAATATGTCCGTGCACAACAACCCTGAGATCTCCGAGCTCTTCACATACCTGGCGCGGATGAGTGACCTCCACGCCCAAGAGGTCGAGGAGCGTGCCCAGGGCATTGCCTTGCCCCAAATCCCACCCTGGGACTTCAAGTGGTCCTCCGGCGGCAGCCCCGAGGCCAACGCCGCTGAGCAGGACGAAGACCTGAACTACCTCATGACCCCCATCCAGGCCCTGCATCTGGCCCTGCATAACGAGATACGCGGTCGCGACTTCTATGCCCAGGTCGCCGCCGGCTCCCCCGATATCGAGGTGCGCCAACTCGCCGCCGAGATGGTCGAGGAAGAGAACGAGCACGCCGCCCTGCTGGAGGAAAAGCTTGCCAGGATGGACCCAACCCGCGCCGAGCCGGTCGAGGATCTGGACCCACCGAATATGCCCGAGTGATATTTTGCTCTGGGCTGATACCGGGTTTGTGTAGGTAAGGGGCGGCACCGACCGAGGTCTGAATAGCCACGGGGTCGCCGCCTGGCCGGAGCCCAAACGGCGACAGGACGGCGCCCCTAGCAGGTTTGGCATGAAGAGGGTGGGACCCTGACCAGGCGACGTACGGGAGAACCAAGCGATGGAAGTCAAACAATCCGAACCACGCCCAAAGGCACGATTACCAGCCCTGCCCGAGCCAGTGGTCGCGGCGGCCCGCCGGGGTGGAGCCTTGGGGCTGCTGATCCTGATATTCGTAGTGATCCTGCCCCTCTACATCTGGTACTTCTGTCGCATCGAGCCCCAGGCGGGTGAAATTGCCATCCTGACGGCCAAGACAGGCCAGGATCTACCCTCCGGCGAGATCCTGGCCCCAGGGCCGGACTACAAGGGCATACAACTCGAGGTCTTGCCCGAGGGCCGCTATTTCCGCGATCCTTATCACTGGGACTGGGAGATCACCCGCATCACCGACATCCCCGCGGGTCGGCTCGGTGTACGCACCCGGCTCTACGGCCGCGACCTCCCCCCGGGGCGCATCGTCGCCGATGAGGACACCAAGGGCATCCTCTCCGAGGTACTGACACCGGGCAAATACCGCATCAACCCCTATGCCTATGCGGTGGAACTGTTCGACGCCATCTCCATCCGTCCCGGCTCCGTAGGCGTGGTCACCTCCCTGGTGGGCAAGGGGGTGCTGGGCGAAGAGTTGCCGCCAGAGGCGCGCAACCTGTTCCTGGTGGGTCCGGGTATGAAGGGCGTGGTGCCGGAGGTGCTGGACCCCGGCACCTATTACCTCAACCCCTACCTGGTGAACGTGGCGGAGGTGACCCTCCAGAGTCAGCGCTTCGAGATGGGCGGCAACGACGCCATCACCTTTTTCACCCTGGACGGCTTCACGGTGCGGGTCGAGGGCACCATCGAATTCAACATCTCCCGGGACAAGGCGGCCCTGATCACCCACCGCGTGGGTGACATGGAGGACGTACTCAAGAAAATCATCCTGCCCCGGGCGCGGGGTTTCAGCCGCATCGAGGGTAGCAAACACCCGGCCATCAATTTCATCATCGGCGAGACCCGCCAGCAGTTTCAGGACAACCTGGAGGCCCACCTGCGCCAGCAGGCAGAGGAGTGGGGGGTGAATGTGCGCTCGGTGCTGATCCGCAACATCCTGCCGCCGGACCAGATCGCCAGCATCATCCGCGAGAGGGAGGTGGCGGTGCAGAATGCCCGCAAATTCGAGCAACAGATTGAGCAGGCCCGTTCCCAGGCAGAACTGGTACGCCAGGAAATGCTGGCGCAGCAGAACAAGGAGAAGGTGCAGGCCGATACGGCTCGCATCCGTGCCGTGATCGGGGCGCAGCAGGAACTGGCGGTGCAGGTGACTGCAGCCCAGCGGGAGTTGGAGGTGTCGCGACTGGAGAAGGATGCTGCCAGGTTCCAGGCGCAGGCCCTTCTGGCCAAGGCCCAGGGCGACCGCGACGTGGTGCACCTCGACAACCAGGCGCGCGCGGCGGTGCTGGGCACCCAGGTTCAGGCCTTTGGCAGCGGTCTGGACCTGGCGCGCTATGCCCTTTACCGTAAGCTTGGGCCGCGCATCGAGTCCATCCTCTCCAACGACGACGACCAGGGCCTGGGCGCCCTGTTCCGGCCCTTCCTACCCAGCACCGGAGCCAAACCATGAAGCGCGCACTCGTTATTCTGGGGCTGGGCCTCGCGGCGCTGCTGTTGGTCGTGTGGTGGGGTTGGTTCCGTTTTTACGTGCCGCCTGGCTACATGGCGGTGCTCACGGCCAAGGAGGGGTCGCCGCTACCCCCAGGACAGATTCTGGCTGGGCCCGGCCAGCAGGGTATCCTGGAACAGGTGCTGGGCGAGGGCCGTCACTTCCGTAACCCTTTGTTCTACGAATGGGAAATCCTGCCCGTAACCACCATCCCTGCCGGCAAGGTCGGCATCGTGGTGTCCAAGATCGGTAGCGATCTCCCCGAAGGCGAGTTCCTCGCCACCCCTGGCCAAAAAGGCATCTGGCGTCAGGGTCTGGGCCCTGGCCGCTATCGCCTCAACCCCTATGGCTACCGCATCGACCTGATCGATGCCATCAGCGTGCCCATTGGCTACGTCGGCGTGGTCACGGGCCTGTCCGGGCGCCAGGCCCCAGTAGGGGAATTCGCCGGCCCCGGTGACAAGGGGGTACGCAAGGACGTGTTGCAGCCTGGCCTCTACTACATCAACCCCAAGGAACTGCGAGTGGATGTGCTTGAGATTGGAGTAAACCAGGTCTCTCTGCTGGGGGAGAAAGGCGGCGAGGTCATCACCAAGGCCCAGATCGCGCCCCAGAATGCGGCCATGGAGCAACTCTCCCGGCGCGTGCTCGACGAGCAGAAGGAGAAGCGCATGGACTACGCGGCCCAGCGCAGCGGTATGCAGGAGAAGTCCGCCCCCACCCCAGCCGCGGCACCCGCCAAGGCCGGCGGGGTACGCCCGGTGCGCCCGCCGGACGCCACCGCGGCCCTGAGTCTGGACCAGGTGGTGGAGTTCCCGTCCCGTGACGGCTTTGAGATCAGCCTGGACATGACCGTCGAGTTTGAACTCCTGCCGGAGCAGATCGCGTCCATCTATCAGAGCTACGGCGACCTCCCGGCGGTGGTGGATAACATCATCATGCCCCAGATCCTATCCGTGTCCCGCCTCAAGGGCTCGGCCTATCGGGCCAAGGACTTCATCGTCGGCGAGGGGCGCGAGCAGTTCCAGAGCGACCTCAAAGAGACCCTCGCCCGCACCCTGGGCAACAAGCGCATCGTCATCCACAACGCCCTGATCCGCCACGTCAACGTGCCGATGCAGATTCTTGACCCCATCCAACAGGCCAGCATCGCGGTCGAACAGAACCTCACCAACAAGGAGAAGCAGAACACCGCGCGCAAACAGGCGGAGCTCAACACCGAGCAGGGTCTGATCGAGCAGCGCCGCGAGCAGGTGGCCCAGGAGACCGAGAAACTCAAGGCGGAGGTGGCCGCCGACCGGGAGAAACAGGTGGCGGAGATCGGCGCCGAGGGGCAGAAGCAGGTGGCGGAGATCCGCAAGGAGACCGCCGCGGTGCGGGCCGACAAGGTGCGCACCCTGGGGCAGGCCCAGGCGGAGGTGGTGACCCTGGTAGAGGGCGAAAAGGCCGCCGGCTTCGCCCTCAAGGCCGCCGCCCTGGGTGACCCCCGGGCCTACACCCTCTGGGAGTTTGCCGACAGCCTCAACGGCGAGATCAAGGTGAACATCCTACACGCGGGCAGCGGCACCCTCTGGACCGACATCGAGCAGCGCACCCTGGGCAACCTGGGTGGAACCAAGGTGTTGCAGCAGTCAGCGACCGGGGGCCCTGCGCCGGACCATTAGGGGATGCGAACGAAACCTTAGCACTTAGGGGTTGTGGCTGCGTAGCGGCTGCCCTCTATGAGCACCAACTCAAAGGCTGATCCGTCCATCTGGCCTCTCGGCGAGAGGGTTCCCAACCAGTACCCAATCTGATTGACCTCCTCTTCTACATCTAAGTCCCTCACAAACGGCATGCGGCGGGGGAGAAAGTTGTCACTTACTTCGGGGCCCGCGTCCCCCAGGTCCATGAGACCTAAGCTTATACAGGGACCAGGTATCTGGGCAGGAGGGATATCCCATTGGTTTACTAGGCCGGTGTCGGGCAGTGTAGCTTGCGTAGATCTGATCTCGCTCCTAGGGTCTCAGGCTGATCGTAAAACCTAAAAACGGCAGTTAGCACCCAACGCCAGCTCGTTACGAGCTGACGGAGCGGGAGCCAATGGTTGCGGAATGGTAGCGGAAACTGGCTATGCCGGTGCAGGCAAGGGGGCGGGGGGCTGCAATTC
>WBZT01000035.1_pt1 | contig 112451 bp, 106 predicted proteins | sample 5204241 | NCBI WGS metagenome assembly WBZT01 (sample SAMN12344358, study PRJNA552823) | activated sludge metagenome | biome: Activated sludge suspended growth; feature: Nitrification reactor; material: Wastewater; isolation source: activated sludge from nitrification reactor of wastewater...
GCCCCCGAACCAGCGGCCGAACCGGCGCCTGTCGTGGCGCCCGAGGAGCTGCCGGCGCCGCCCGCCAGGGTGGAGGCCGCCGCCGAACTGCAGCGTGCGGCACGCATCGTGTCGACGGCGAAGGAGCCGCACAACTCCTGCAGGAACATGCCGGTGCGCAATTGGCCGGTGGAGATTCGCTTCAGCATCGTTTTGTGGCGATTCCAAGGGTTGTCGTTATCGTCCTGTAACGGCGCAAGAACGAAAATCTGAACCGGCCGGGAAGGCGCATGAACAGGCGCTCTTCAGGCATGCACCGCGACACGCCAGGCGGGACGCCGGCTCCGGAAATGGCACGCCTGAAACGGCCATCCCATGCGGACCTCAGGCCTGCCATTCCTGCGAGACCCAGATCGGCGCACCTCCGCGGCGCGCCGGCGCGACAGACACCTCCTGTATAATTCTTGGCCGAGCAATCCCGCCCCGCCGCAATGAACGTCCTGTTCGAGGAAGACGGCAGCTTCAAGACCGCCGCAATCCTCACCGATAACGACACTTCCCTGCAGGTCGAAACCGCCTCCGGCAAGCGCGCCAAGATCAAGGCGGCCAACGTGCTGCTGCGGTTTCGCGAACCGGGCTGTGCTGGCCTGCTCGACGCCGCCGAGTCCCAGGCCGAAACGATCGAAACCGAATTCCTCTACGAGGTCTGCGGCGACGCCGAGTTCGCTTTCGGCGAGCTCGCCCGCGAGTACTACGGACACGAACCGGGCGCGGTGGAATCCACCGCGATCCTGCTGCGCCTGCATGCTGCGCCGATCTGGTTTCACCGCAAGGGAAAGGGCCGCTTCCGCAAGGCGCCGCCAGAGATCCTGCAGGCCGCGCTGGCCGGGCTGGAGAAGAAGAAACACCAGGCCGCAGCCATCGAGCGCATGACCGCCGACCTGCTCGCCGGCCGCCTGCCGGCAGAGTTCGCGCCGCTGATCGAGCAGTTGCTCTACAAACCGGATCGCAACCGCCTCGAGGCCAAGGCACTCGAAGCCGCCTGCGGGGAAAGCGGCGAATCTGCGCCGAAACTGTTGGCGCGCGCCGGCGGCATCGCCAGCGCGCACGACTACCATCTTGGCCGCTTCCTGTTCGAGCAGTTCCCCGAAGGCACCGACTTTCCGACGCACGAAGTAGCCGCCGAACCCGGCGACCTGCCGCTCGCCGGCGTACGCGCCTTTTCGATCGACGACGCGCACACCACCGAGATCGACGATGCGCTGTCGGTCACGCCGACGGCGGACGGCTGGCGCATCGGCATCCACATCGCAGCGCCCGGATTGGGTTTCGCGCCGGGCTCGCCGCTCGACGCAATCGCGCGCCGCCGGCTGTCTACGGTCTATATGCCGGGACGCAAGATCACCATGCTGCCGGACGGGCTGGTCGAACGTTACACGCTGGCCGCCGGCGGCTGTCCAGCCGCGCTCTCGCTCTACCTCGACGTAGGCAGAGACCTGGTGCTGCGCGGCCACGAATCGCGCATCGAGTGCGTGCCGATCGCTGCCAACCTGCGCCACCACGACATCGAACCGCTGTTCAACGACGAGACTGTCGCCGCCGGCACGGTGCCGCCCTTCGAATTCCGCGACGAACTCCTGCTGCTGTGGCAGCTTGCCAACGTGTTCGAAGCCGGGCGCGGCAAGCCGGCTGCCAACCAGCTGGGCAAGGATTACAACTTCCGCGTCGACTGGACGGCCGGCGATGGCGATGGTCCGGGTCGCATCGAGATCGAGGAGCGCAAGCGCGGCAGCCCGCTCGACAAACTGGTGGCCGAAATGATGATCGTCGCCAACAGCACCTGGGGCCGCATGCTGGACGAGGCGAAGGTGCCCGGCCTCTACCGCGCGCAGAACGGCGGCAAGGTGCGCATGACCACCCAGGCGGCGCCTCACGAGGGGCTCGGCGTCGATTGTTATGCCTGGTCGACCAGCCCGCTGCGCCGCTATGTAGACCTGGTGAACCAGTGGCAGATGATCGCGCTGCTGCGCAGCGAAACCGCGCCCTTCGCACCAAAGTCCGACGCGCTGCTCACCGCGATGCGCGACTTCGAGCTCACCTATGCCGCCTATGCCGAATTCCAGCGCAACATGGAACGCTGGTGGTGCCTGCGCTGGCTGCGCCAGCAGGGCCAGACGCGCGTGCCCGCCCGCGTGCTGCGCGAAAGTCTGGTGCGTTGCACCCATCTGCCGCTGGTGCTGCGCGTGCCCTCGCTGCCGGCGCTGGATGCGGGAACCCCGGTCATCCTTGAAGTCGAAGCGATCGACCTGATGGATGCCGAGATCCGCGCCCGATTCCTCGAATTGGCGCCGGAAAGCCCTGCTGACGAGATGGAGCCGGAAGCCGCGCCGGAGTAGAATCCGGGCCCATGTCGAAGCCCGCGCAGGCCGCAAAACCTATCGTCGCTCCAGCCGATCCGGCCGCGAAGCCGGCGTCGAACCGCCCGGGCAAGCCGCGCGCCAAACCGGCAGGCGGCAAGCCCAGGGCGAGGTCGTCGATTCCGCGCCCGGTGTGGCGCGGCATGCTTTCCAACCCCGACAACCGGCTGCAATTGGCGATCACCGCGTCGCTGTTCGTGCATGCGATCGTACTGACGCTGCACTTCAAGTTTCCCGACGCCTCGATCTTCCGCCACAAGGACAGCCAGCTCGAGGTGGTACTGGTCAACTCCAAGAGTTCGACGCGCCCGGAACAGGCCGATGCGCGCGCGCAGAACAACCTCGACGGCGGCGGCAACACCGACGAGGACCGCCGCGCCAAGACGCCGCTGCCCGCTTCGCACCAGAAGCGCGACGGCGATTCGCTGGTCGAAGCCCAGCGCCGCGTGCAGCAGCTCGAGGCGATGCAGCAGAAGCTGATGACGCAGGCCAAGGCCCAAACCGCGGTGATCGCCGAGCAGCAGATCAAGAGCGAGCAGCCCGAACCGCCTGCCCCGGTATCCGGCTCGGATCTGGCGACCAGCGCGCTGGCGATCGCGCGGCTGGAAGCGCAGATCGACAAGAATTTCGAGGAGTACCAGAAGCGGCCGAGAAAGAAGTTCATCGGCGCGCGCACCTCGGAATACCGCTTTGCCCAGTACGTCGAAGACTGGCGCCAGAAGATCGAGCGCGTCGGTACGCTCAACTATCCCGACGCCGCGCGCGGCCGGCTCTACGGCAGCCTGCTGCTTTCGGTCATCATCAAGTCCGACGGCACGGTGCAGAGCGTAGACATCCACCGCTCATCGGGGCAAAAGGTGCTGGACGAGGCAGCGCGACGGATCGTGCAACTCGCCTCGCCATACGCGCCATTCCCTGCCGACATCAAACGCGACACCGACATCATCGAGATCACCCGCACATGGACCTTCACCAACGGCGACCGGCTGGCCGCCGAATGATCGTTTCATGACCGACCGCTACGCCGTCATCGGCAATCCGATCGCCCACAGCAAGTCGCCCCGCATCCACGCGGCATTCGCGCGCCAGACCGGGCAGGACATGCGTTACGAGGCCCTGCTCGCGCCACTGGACGGCTTCGCGGCCACGGTACGCGACTTCCTCGCCGCCGGCGGGCGCGGCATGAACGTGACCGTGCCTTTCAAGCTCGAAGCCTTCGCGCTCGCCAATCGGCACACGCCCCGCGCCGAGGCCGCTCGCGCGGTGAATACGCTGCGTTTCGACGACGGCGCAATCCTCGGCGACAACACCGACGGCGCCGGCCTGGTGGCCGACCTCATGCGCAACCTCGGCTGCACGTTGCGGGGGCGCCGCATCCTGCTGCTCGGCGCGGGCGGTGCGGCGCGCGGTGTGGTGCTGCCGCTGCTCGGTGAATTGCCCGCCGAACTGGTAATTGCCAACCGCACGGAAGCGCGCGCCATCGAACTTCGCGATGCATTCTCCCCGCATGGCCCGGTGACCGCCTTGCCCTTCGGCGCGCTGGCCGGACGCCACTTCGACGTGGTGGTGAATGCCACGAGCGCCAGCCTGAACGATGCCGCACCAGGCATTCCCGACTGCCTTTATGCGCCGGGCTCGACGGCCTACGACATGATGTATGGCAAGGGCCTGACGCCGTTCCTGGAACAGGCGCGACGGCAGGGCGCTAGCCGCCTGGCCGACGGCCTCGGCATGCTGGTCGAGCAGGCGGCGGAATCCTTCCTGCTGTGGCGCGGCGTGCGGCCCGATACCGCACCGGTACTCGCGGAACTGGGCGGCGAACTGCAGCGATGACGCGCGTCGGCCGCTGGATCAAGCGCGCGCTGCTGCTCGCGCTGCTCGCCTTCGTCGCCCTGCAGAGCTGGTACCTGCTGCACATCTTCTACTGGCGTTACGCGGATCCGCACATGACGAGCTTCATGGAGATCCGCCTCGAGGAGATGCGCGAATCCGACCCGCGCGCCTTCATCCGCCAGAGCTGGGTGCCCTACGAGCGCATCTCGCTCCACGCCAAGCGGGCCGTCGTCGCCGCCGAGGACGACAAGTTCATCGATCACGAGGGATTCGACTGGGAAGGCATGCAGAAGGCAATCGAGAAGAACCAGAAGAAGGGCAAGGTCGTGGCCGGCGGCTCGACGATTTCGCAGCAACTGGCGAAGAACCTGTTCCTGTCGCCGTCCAAGACGCCCTGGCGCAAGATGCAGGAAGCGCTGATCACCCTGATGCTCGAATCGGTGCTGGACAAGCGGCGCATCCTCGAGATCTACCTGAACGTGGTCGAATGGGGCAGCGGCATATTCGGCATCGAGGCGGCGGCGCAGCGCTACTACGGCATCCCGTCCGCGCAGCTCAACGCGGCACAGGCCGCGCACCTCGCGGTGATGCTGCCCAACCCGCGCAAGTACGAAGCGAAGTTCGGCCCGCGCCTGCAGGCGCACGCCGGGCGCATTCAGGGCCGCATGCCGGGCGCCGATGTGCCCTGAGGCCGCGATCCGTCCTTAGACGCGAATCGCGTCGCACCGCCCGATACTGCAGTCATAGTGCGAAAGTTGTGTTGCCACAGGTAGGCGTCTGCGGCACAGTAGTGCTCACAAAAACAACCGACAGAGAGAACGTGGCTCCGGCATGGTCATGATTGCTCGGACACTTGGTTTCACGGGGATGCTGTTCCTCCTGCTGCTGAGTGGGCGACTCGGCGCGGCCGAGGTGGGTGTCGTCACGGTCGCCGAGGGCGCGATCCGCGTGATGCGCGGCACCATGGCGCTCCAGGCCGCGCAGGGCGCGCGGGTACAGCCGGGCGACATCCTCGAAACCGACAATCGCGGCATCGGCGTGGTCGAATTCGGCGACGGACTGATCCTCGGCCTGGGACCGGGCACGCGCCTTTTTCTCCCCGAGACGACATCACGCGGCCGCGGGGCCGAACCCGGCCAGCCCATCATCCTGCTCGCCGGCTGGCTCAAAGCCGAAGCCGGCAAGCAGGCGCCGGCCGATGGTTACCGCATCCTTGCGCCGGCGCTGGGGGTGGCAATACGCGAAGCAAGGCTTCTCGCCCGGGCGTCGGCACCCAGCGCCAGCCTGTTTCTCGAATCCGGCGCCGGGCGCCTGCTCGAACCGGATGCCGCCGGCAAGACCACCCGCGGCGCCGAACTGGGCCCGGGCCAATTCGCGCAGCGCGCGCCGGCGCAGCGTCCGGTTATCCTCGATCGGCCGGCGACCGAATTCCTTGCATCCATGCCGCGCAGCTTTCGCGATGCCCTGCCCGCCCGGCCTGCGCTGTTGAAGACCGCGGCGGTGGCGCCCAGGGTCGAACGCGAGGTCCGCTACGATGACGTGCGGGACTGGCTCCAGTTGCCCGCGGCATGGCGTGGCGAGTTGACGAAGCGTCTCGCGGTGCGGCTGCGCGATCCGGATTTCCGCGCGGCGGCGATCGCCAACGCACCGAGCCATCCCGAATGGCATTCGACACTTTTCCCGCCGCGCCCGCCCGAAGGCGCGCCTGCCCAACAATAGCCGGAAGCTCAGGAGACGTCGTCACATGAAACTCATCGTCAAGTTCAATCTCGTGCTCCTGATGGTGTTCCTGCTCGGCATGGCCGCCACGGCCTACGTTTCGCACGAACTGCTGCACGCCAATGCAAGGTCGGAGATCCGCGAGAATGCGCGCATCCTGATGGACTCGGCACTAGCGGTACGCAAGTACACCAGCGAGCAGATCAAGCCGCTGCTGGAAACCCAGATGAAGTACGAGTTCCTGCCGCAGTCGGTGCCGAGCTATTCGGCCACAGAGTATTTCTCCGAGATCCATCGCAAGTTTCCCGAGTATTCGTACAAGGAGGCAGCGCTCAACCCGACCAATCCGCGCGACCGCGCGGCCGACTGGGAGGCGGACATCGTGCACGCCTTCCGCTCGGACGATGCGAAGACCGAAGTCTTCGGCGAACGCGACACGCCGAACGGCCGCACGCTCTTTCTTGCCCGGCCGCTGAAGATCAAGGACCCGGCCTGCCTGCTGTGCCACAGCACGGTCGAGATCGCACCCAAGACCATGCTGGACAAGTACGGCACGGCCAACGGTTTCGGCTGGAACCTGAACGAGACGATCGGTGCGCAAGTGGTGTCGGTGCCGATGCAGGTGCCGATCGAGCGCGCGAACAACGCCTTCAAGGTGTTCATGGCGCTGTTCGGCATGGTGTTCGCCTTCCTCTTCGTGTCGATGAACCTGCTCTTGTGGCTACTGGTGGTGCGGCCGGTGAATCGCCTGGCGCGCATCGCCGACCAAGTCAGCCTGGGCGACATGGATGCGCCGGAATTCGTGGTCAAGGGCCGCGACGAGATCGCACGCCTGGGCGAATCGTTCAACCGCATGAAGAAGAGCCTGGTGCAGGTCTTCAAGATGATTTCCGGCTGATCGGCGGAGCGAACGCATGAAACACCCGCACCGCCTCGGCAAGTACGAGATCACCAGCGTGCTCGGCAAGGGCGGCATGGGAACGGTCTATCTCGGCCGCGACCCGATCATCGACCGCAGCGTGGCGCTCAAGACAATCCGCAAGGATCTGCTCGAGGACAGCGGCCCGGAGATCGTGCGCCGCTTCCGCAACGAGGCGCGCGCCGCGGGACGGCTCAACCACCCCGGCATCGTCGCGATCTATGACTACGGAGAGGAAGGCGACTATGCCTTCATCGCCATGGAGTACATCGAAGGTTGCGAGCTGCGAGTGCTGTTGCGCGAGAAGGTCGCGCTACCGATCGCCGACACCTGCGGCTTCATGCTGCAGTTGCTCGAGGCGCTCGCCTACGCGCACGGCGCAGGCGTGATCCATCGCGACGTGAAGCCCTCGAACGCGATGATCACGCGCGGCGGCAAGCTCAAGCTTGCCGACTTCGGCATCGCCCGGATCGACGATTCGAGCCTGACGCGCGTCGGCACCATGATGGGCACGCCGGGCTACATGGCACCCGAGCATTTCAAGCTCGATTCGATCGACCATCGCGCAGACCTGTTTTCCGCCGGCGTGATCTTCTACGAGATGCTGACCCACGAGCGGCCCTTCGCCGGGCCGCAGGAAGCGATCGTGCATCGCATCTGCAACGAGGCGGAACGGCCACCGTCCGAGGTTGTGCCCGGGCTGTCGCCGCGCTTCGACAAGGTGGTGGCGCGTGCGCTGGCAAAAGACCCCGCCCAGCGCTTCCAGAATGCCGACGAGTTCGCCGGCGCGATTCGCGCAGCCCACGAATCGGCCTTCTCGGCCGCGCCCAGCGCGGACGTGTCGGAGAGCACGATCATGGTCACGATGGCCCTGATGCAACAGCCGCGACGCTCCGGCGCCGGTTCGCAGCAGGCGAACACGCAGTCCTCGGCATCGCTGTGGCAGGACGAAACGCTGCGCACCATCGAGCGCCAGCTCGCCGCGTTCATCGGCCCGGTGGCGCGCCTCCATGTCCGCAGCGCCTCGACGCAGACCAGCGATTTCGGACAATTGTGCGCCATGCTCGCCGAAAATCTGGATACGGATGCGGCACGGCACTCGTTCCTGAGCGAAGCGCGCAAGCTCAAGCTCGATACTGGCTACGCAACTCCCGCCGCCGGCACGGGCACGCCCGCCGGCGGACGCAGCAACACGCAGACACGCCACACCTCCACGCCGGTGTCGAGCGGGCTTTCGTCGATCCCGGTCACGCCCGAAGCCGTCGAACGTGCGGCACGCGCGCTGGCCCATTACATCGGCCCGATCGCCAACGTGCTCGCGCGCAAGGCGGCCGGCCAGGCCACGGACGAGGCACATCTTTATACGCTGCTCGCGGCGCACCTCGCCGGCGGCGACCGCGACGCGTTTCTGGGCCAGCTCAAGCGTCCGCTGCACTGACCGGCCGCACACCGCGGCAACGCCGCGCCCCGCCCGCACGAACGCGCCCGCGATCGCAAACATGGCGCAATGCCGTGCAACATCGCAGGGCGGGCTCAACGCCGAGGCGGTAGAATCTCGCACCTTTGTTGCACCTGCACCTCGCCGAGCGTTTCCGTTCCATGGCCGACACCGAAGAGCTCCTGCACCAGGAAGACGTCCAGCAGCGCCTGCGCGAAGTGCAGGATCTGCTGTCGCGCCATCGCCTGGTCGAGAACCTGGTGCAGCGACAGGAGATGAACAAGCACGACATCGTCGAGAACCTGGTTCACAAGCAGCACACGGTCGAACTGTCGCGCAAGCTGGCCGACATGCACCCGGCAGACGTTGCCTTCGTACTGGAAGCGCTGCCGCTGGAAGACCGCCTGATCGTCTGGGATCTGATCGAGGCCGACCGCCAGGGCGAGGTGCTGCTCGAAGTGTCGGACGCCGTCCGCGAGACGCTGATCCGCTCGATGGAACCCAACGAGCTGGTCGCCGCGGCGGAAACGCTGGACGCCGACGAGCTGGCCGACCTCGCGCCCGACCTGCCGCAGGAGGTCATGCAGGATGTCTATCTCGCGCTCGACACCGAAGAGCGCGAGCAGCTGCGGGCGGCCATGTCCTACCCGGAAGACTCGGTCGGCGCGCTGATGGATTTCGAGATGGTGACGGTGCGCGAGGACGTGACGCTGGAAGTCGTGCTGCGCTACCTGCGCCGTTTCGACGAACTGCCCGACCACACCGACCAGTTGTTCGTGATCGATCGCGAAGAACACCTGCAGGGTGTACTGCCGTTCAACCTGCTGCTGGTCAACGATCCGGAAATCGAAGTATCGACCATCATGCAGACCGACATGATGGCACTGCACCCGGACGACAAGGCCGATGCGGCGGCGCAGGCCTTCGAGCGCTACGACCTCGTCTCGGCGCCGGTGGTCGATCCGGAAAATCGACTGGTCGGGCGCGTCACGGTCAATGCGGTAATGGACTTCATCCGCGAAGATGCCGAATCGGACATGCTGGCACAGGCCGGCCTGAAGGAGGAGGAGGACATCTTCGCCTCGGTCTGGAGTTCGGTGAAGAACCGCTGGGCCTGGCTGGCGATCAACCTCGTCACGGCGTTCATCGCCTCGCGCGTGATCGGCGCCTTCGAAAGTTCGATCGAGAAGCTCGCGGCGCTCGCCGCGCTGATGCCGATCGTGGCCGGCATCGGCGGCAACTCCGGCAACCAGACGATCACCATGATCGTGCGTGCCATCGCGCTGGGCCAGGTCGAGCAGGATGCGGCGCGCAAGCTGTTCCGCAAGGAAATCGGCGTGGCCGGCCTGAACGGGCTGATCTGGGGCGGACTGCTGGGCGTGATCGTCTGGCTGCTCTACGGCAGCGTCAAGCTCGGGCTGGTGATGACCTCGGCGATGACGCTGAATCTGGTGCTGGCCGCCACGGTCGGCGTGATGATCCCGATGACGATGGCGCGTCTCGGGCGCGATCCGGCCGTCGGCGCCAGCGTGCTGATCACCGCCGTCACCGACTCGGGCGGTTTCTTCATCTTCCTTGGCCTGGCCAGCCTGCTTCTGCTCTGAAACGACGGGCCGGCGTGCGGGAACGACGCCGGCGCCAGAACCCTCATTGCCCCCGCCCTGCAACCCGCATGGAATGGCGTTCTTCAGCCTGCCCGCCCGGTGAGGCAATATTTATGCAGCTTTCGTGGCATGCATGCCCAGGATCGAGCATCCATGAGGGCCACAGCCGGCCCCATGAAAAATCCGTTGCACGCCCCTGCGTTGTTCAGAACAGCGGCGCCGGTAGCGGCAGTTGCGGCAGATCCGGCGGCGGCACCGCATCCGGCGTGGCGATGAAATCCGCGCAGGCACGCAGCACGGCGCGATCGCGCAGGATGCGGTTGTGCCCCAGACCGTGCGTACGCACGAGGTGCGCGCGCGGCATCAGCCGCGACAGGCGCTGTGCGTTGGCGAAAGGCACCTGTCGATCCTGTGCATCGTGGAGGAACAGCGCCGGTGTCGAGACGCGCGCCAGTTCCTCGATGCGGTCGATGTCGTCAAAGGCAATGCCGTAGCGGCGTTCCACGACGGCGCGCAGCGCGTCCAGCACGCGCGGCGTCAGCCCCAGTTGGCGGCCGAAGCTGCGCAGGTGATCGCGGATCGAAGCCGGCGTGCCGAGGAACACGACACGTTCCAGGCACAACCCGCGGCGCAGCGCCAGCCCCAGCGCGGCTGCCCCGAGCGAATGACCGACGGCACCTTGGAACGGGCCGTGGGTGCGCGACAGGGCATGCAGCGTGCGCTCGAAATCCGGCAACGCAACCGGCCCGGCGCCACTTTCGCCGTGGCCCGGCTGGTCGAACCAGACGACGCGATATCCTGCCTCGCGCAGCGGCGCGACGAATCCCGCCATCTGCGCCCCGCGACCGCCCCATCCATGCGCCAACAGCACGGCAGGCGCATCCGGCGCACCGTCATGCCACACGGCAAGGTGATGCCGACCGACCGTGACCGTTTCACGCCGCGCATCCGGCGCCTGCGCTCCGCGGTGCGCATGCCGCGGCGGCAGGGTAAACAGGCGCTCTGCCTGCGCCTTCGCCAGCCGGGGGACGATGCGCGATGTCGCTGCAAAATACGCGCGCAGGGCAGCAGCGGCAGGCAAAAACCGCACGAGCGTGCTTTTTAAAGGCGATAGCGTGGCACTCGTCATGGCGAAGCTCCTCTCGTCAGGGGGTGGCGGCTGCGACCAGCCGTTCGAAGGCGGCGCGCGCACGCGCCGCCGACACGTCGCGCTTCATCAGGCGACTGCCGTGGTAGTAGGCGAAGATGACGCCCAGCATGTCGAACACGAATTGGGCGACATCCAGATTGGGCCGCAGATGGCCCTGCCCCATCGCCAACTCGACCGCCCGGGCGAGTTCGCGCTCGAGCCGCTCGTAATGCCAGACCACGGCGTCGCGCACCGCGCCCGGCCTGTCGTCGAATTCGATTGCTGCCGCCTGCATCGGACATCCGTGCCCGAGGCCGCTGCGCACGGTCCAGTCGAGCCAGCCGTCGAACAGCGCGCGGATGCGCGGTAGGCCGCGCGGCGCCTTGAGTGCTGGCGCAAAAACCATCTCGGTGAAGCGAGCCGCCGCGGCTTCGATCGCCGCGACCTGCAGTTCCTCGCGCGAGCCGAAATGGGCGAACAGGCCGCTTTTCGACAAACCCGTGCGTTCGGCCAGCGAGCCGATGGTGAGCGATTCAAAGCCGAACTCGCTCGCCTGCGCGACAGCGGCTTCGAGTATCAGGTTGCGCGTGTCTTCGCCTTTTCCCATGCGCGCATGGTACGAACGGTCGTTCTATTTGTCAACCGGACCTGCAGCCGATGGGACCGCGCGACGGCGCAAGGCCGTCAAGTGCTCAGCACACCAACTTCCAGTTCGGCGAACCAGTCGATGAAGCGACGCACATCCTCGCCCTGGTAGATGGCGCCGTGCTGGGGGCACAGCATGTCGATGTCCATTCTCGAAACGCGCTCGCACCAATCGAGCTTGGCGCGGTTCGAACCCATCCAGCGCCGATGGAATCCTTCCGCGTGCTTGATGTGGGCATCGAAATTCTTGACCACCAGTTCGTCCTCGCCCGGCGGCAGCAGCGCCGCCCCGACATCGCCCGAGAACAGAATGCGCGCAAGCGGATCGTAGAGGTGAAAGTTGCCGGACGAATGCAGGTAGTGCGCAGGCACGGCTTCGAGCGTCGCCGCGCCCACGGCAAGCTTGGCGCCACCGTCCGGAATTGCGACGAACGTGTCGGCATTTCCGCCGAAATGAGGGATAAAAGACGCCCAAAGCCATGAGACATGACACTTGATGCGCGGGTTGAACTCGAGCCACAGGGCGAGCGAAGAGATGATGTCCGGATCCTGGTGCGAGGCGAAGATCGTCTCGATCTGGCGCGGGTCGAACTGCTCGCTGACGGCGGAAAACACGGCCGGAAAGATCTCGGTGCCGCCGGGATCGCACAGCACGGCGTGGCCGTCGTGTGCGATGAGGTATTCGTTGGTGTCGATCAGGTAATCGGGCCGCTCGGGATCGCGCGTGATTGCAAGCCACCGGTGACTGCCTTCGCTGTAAATGACGCCTGCCTTTTTCATCTCGCGCTGCCTCGATCAGGTTTTCGCCAGGGCTTCGAGCGACTTGCGGATCGACTCCACGGTGCGGTCGAAGTCGTTCGACACTTGGGTCAGCGCCTCGGCGAAACTGCCGCCGTAGGCCGCTTCTATTTTTGCCGACCGGGCAAGCACCCCACCCAGATCGACGCGCTGGCGCATTTCGTCCAGTGCCATGTTGAGGCGGCGCTGCCGTTCGCGCAGTTCGTTTTCGAGCGTTTGCAGCGTCTCCGCGTTGCGCGCGATGGCGGTGTCGATGGCCTCTTCGCCCCGCGCGACACCCATGGCCCGCAGGCGCGACAGGTTCTCGACCGTTCTCTCGCAGCGCAGGCGGCTCGAAACGATGGTGACCGACGCGGAGGTCAGTCCGCGCAGCGTCTTCATGACGCTGCCGAGGTCGACGGCAAAACTGCGCAGCTCATTGGAAAGAACGCCGAACCCGAGTGCCGACTGCCCGGCCTGTTTAGCGAGAAAGATCGCGTTGAGTGCCATCAGGTTGATCGAGAACGCGGTCGCGACGACCGCCTTGATGTGCTCGTTGACGCGTACGATGCGCTGGAGCTCACCGGCATGGGCGGCCGCAACTGCCGCTTCGGACACCGTATTCAGAACGTTCATGGATCGCCGGCCGAATGCCGGTTCAGACTGTCATCAGCACATCAACGGCCGCCGGCCGCACGGCTTGAGGCTCGCGCAACGCTCAGACCCATCTTGCGGCCAACCCGCCCGATGCCTCATGCAGTGCCCCCATGAGCGTGCGCGCGGCGAGAAACTGCGACTTGAGCGTGAAATCGAACAAGGCTAGCTGATCCTGGGCGCAGGCTTCCGCGAACGTGGCCGCGTCACCGGGTGCAAGATCAAGCCAGGCGTCGACCTCTCCGCCGTACCGCGCCAGGCGCATGCGTGCCTTGCGGGCAATCCGCAGCATTGCGGCGTTTTCGGCAAGGAAATGGACGAACAGCGCATCCACCTGCCGGTTGCGTGCGAACGTGACCGCACGTGCAAAAAGCGCGCTGCCAATCCCCCGTTTCCGATACGCCGGCAACACGCTCACGCCGAACTCGGCATTGCTGCGCACCATGGCAACATGGGCCACACCGGCAAGGCGCACCTCGCCATCGAGGACGCCGAACACCCCGTCGCTGTCGAAATCGATGTCGTCCACATACGCGACGATCGAGGGCAGGGCCAACGCATGGCCGAAGCGCAGGCGCAAATCCTCCTTCGACAAGCAAAGGAAATGGTCGACCAGCTCGTCTCGAAGCTTGGCGGGCAACGGCAGCATCGGATTGGTCGTCATGACGTTTCAATGCGGAACGGCGATATTGATTCCCGCCCCGCAGCCGGAATCGCAACGAAAGTGCGACTAGCCCTGCCGAATCGCGGCGAATGCCTCCCGCGCCAGCGCCACCGTCGTCTCGATATCCGCCGGCGAATGGGCCGCAGAAACGAAACCGGCCTCGAATGCGGAAGGCGCCAGATACACCCCGCGGTCGAGCATGGCATGGAAGAAACGGTTGAAGCGCTCGCGGTCGGATTGCATCACTTCGGCGTAGCTTGCCGGAAGGCCGTCGCGGAAATAGATGCCGAACATGCCGCCGACCGACTGCGCACGGAACGCGATTTCCGCCTCGCGCGCGGCCGCTTCGAGCCCATCGACGAGTCGCGCGGCGGTTTGCCCAAGGCGATCGTGAAATCCCGGCTCGCCCACGATCTTGAGCGTGGCCAGGCCCGCCGCGACCGCAACCGGATTGCCCGAAAGCGTGCCGGCCTGATAGACCGGACCGAGCGGCGCGATGTGCTGCATGACGTCGCGCCGGCCGCCGAAGGCGCCGACCGGCATGCCGCCGCCGATCACCTTGCCCAGCGTCGTAAGGTCCGGCGTGATGCCATGAAGCCCCTGCGCGCCCTGCGGGCCGACGCGAAAACCGGTCATCACTTCGTCGTAAATCAGCAGCGAGCCGTGCTGCGAGCACAGCTCGCGCAAGCGGCGGATGAATGCCGGCGAGGGCTGGATCAGGTTCATGTTCCCGACCACCGGCTCGAGGATGACAGCCGCGATGCGATCGGCAGCCCGCGCGAAGGTATCTTCGAGCTGTCCGATATCGTTGTAGTCGAGCACCAGCGTGTGCTTGGCGAAATCCTCGGGCACCCCCCCGGAACTGGGATTGCCGAAGGTGAGCAGGCCGCTGCCCGCCTTGACCAGCAGGCTGTCTGCGTGGCCGTGATAGCAGCCCTCGAACTTGACGATCGCGTCGCGGCCGGTAAAGCCGCGCGCCAGACGAATCGCGCTCATCGTGGCCTCGGTGCCCGAGCTCACCAGGCGCACCATCTCGAGGCTCGGCAGCATCGCACACAGGAGTTCGGCCAGTTCGACCTCGGCCTCGGTCGGCGCGCCGAACGACAACCCCTGTGCGGCGGCGCGCTGGACGGCGTCGATCACCGCGGGATGGGCGTGCCCCACGATCGCCGGCCCCCAGGAGCCGACAAAGTCGATGTATTCCTTGCCGTCGGCATCCACCAGCCGGGATCCGGCGCCCGAGACGAAGAAGCGCGGGGTGCCGCCGACCGAACGGAATGCACGGACGGGCGAGTTGACGCCACCGGGAATTGTCTTCTGGGCGCGTGCGAAAAGTTGCTCATTATTGTTCATGCAAGGGCTCCATTCAGGCGAACAGCGCGGCATAGGCCGCCGCACGCGACGTGATATCCGGATTGTCGAACAGGTCAGACACGACTGCCAGCAGATCCGCACCCGATGCGATCAGGCCTGGCGCATTTGCCAGCGTGATGCCGCCGATGGCGGCCACGCGCACGCCGCATTCGCGTGCCTTCGCCAGCACGTCGTGCAGCACCGGCGGGGCATGCGGTTTCGTCGCCGATGCGAAAACCGCACCGATGCCAACGATCTCGGCACCTGCCGCACGGGCCTCGCGAACCCGCGCAAGGTCGCCATAGCATGAAATGCCGAGCAGGCGATCCGGGCCGATGCGGGACCGGACCGGCGCACAATCGCCGTCATCCCGCCCAAGATGTACGCCGTCGGCATCGATCTGCACGGCGAGATCGAGGTCGTCGTTGATGATCAGCGGCACCGCTGCCTGGCGGCAGACGGCCCGCAGGGCAAGCGCCTGTTCCCGGCGCAGGTCGGCCGAAGCCGTCTTGTTGCGGTACTGGACCAGTGCCGCGCCGCCGGCCACGGCCGCCGCAACCGCACGGGTCAGGCGCGCCGTGTCCTGCCAGTCTGGCGTGACCGCGTAGAGGCCGCGCAGGCGATCAATCGCTGGATGGCTCATCCTCGGATTCGCGCGCCCAGAAGAATCGGTCAGGAAAGTGCTGCCCCATTCCGGGACGGAAGCCTCCGGCGAGCGCCTGCCATGTGTACTCCTGCGCGTCCCGAACGGCATCGGGAATGTCGAGCCCGTTCGCCAGATTTGCCGCGATAGCAGATGCGAGCGTGCAGCCGGACCCATGGTACGAGCCCGGCAAGCGGTCCCAACTGTCGGCACGCACCACGCCGGCATCGGAATACAGGGTATTGATGACTTTGGGCGTGGTTTCGTGCGTGCCGGTGACAAGCACGTATTCGCTGCCGGCATCGACCAGCCTTCGCGCGCACTCCGCAAGGTCGGGATCATCGTCCTCGATGTCCTCGTCCAGCGCCAGGCGGCGCGCCTCTAGGCTGTTCGGCGTCAGGATCGTGGTCTGCGGCAGCAGGAGTTCGGTCAGCGCGGCGATGATCTCCTCGCTGGCCAGCTCGTCGCCCCGACCGGACGCGAGCACCGGATCAAGGATCAGGGGAATGTGCGGGTAGTCGGACAGGATCTCGGCAATCGCGGCAATGTTTTCGACGCTCCCCAGCATGCCGATCTTGAACGCGGCGACCGGCATGTCCTCAAGCAGCGCCCTGGCCTGGTCTGCCACCCAGTCGGCGTCGACCGGAAACAGCGCCTCGACGCCAGCCGAATCCTGCACGGTGATGGCAGTGACGACGGACAACGGATGGCAGCCCATGCTCGAGAGGGTCATGATGTCCGCCTGAAGGCCGGCGCCGCCCGTCGGGTCGGAACCCGCAAAGGTCAAAACGATCGGCGGCACGAGTTCGTGCGGCCCGGGGATGGTCGAGACGGAACTGGACATGGGGAACGGTTGGATGAGAAGGAACCGTCAGGGAAGCAACCGACCGCCACTCGCCGGCAGTCCGCAGCAGACCGATGGTTTGTTGCAGTAAGATCTTGAAGATTCTAACCGAAAACGCCACGACACCATGACGATGACTGCCCAGGCTCCATACAAGTCCTACATGTGCCTGATCTGCGGACTGATCTACGAGGAAGAGAAGGGAAGCCCGGCGGAAGGCATTGCGCCGGGCACGCGCTGGGAGGACGTGCCGCCCAACTGGACCTGCCCGGAATGCGGCGCACGCAAGGACGATTTCGAGCTCGTCGAAATTTAGCTGCGTCGCAACAAACGCCGCAGCCGGGATTTCTGACAACAAAATCACGTTATTGGTCCTATAGATAGGCGCGACATCGGAGAAAAAGGTATAGAATCCTTCCCGATTCGTGGGTGACGACCATCCTTGAGGCAAGAGTGTCTCGGAGGTCGAATTAGCATACCGAGGAGAAGGCGTGGCTGATACCGCAAATCTCAGCGGCATCAAGGTCATGGTGATCGACGACAGCAACACGATCCGTCGAAGCGCCGAGATCTTTCTTGTGCAGGCCGGCTGTCAGGTCATCCTGGCCGAAGATGGCTTCGATGCGCTTGCCAAGATCGCCGACCACCATCCCGACGTGATTTTCGTCGACATCATGATGCCGCGCCTAGACGGATACCAGACGTGTGCGCTCATCAAGAAGAACCCCCGTTTCGGAACGACGCCGGTCGTGATGCTCTCGTCCAAGGACGGCCTCTTCGATCGCGCGCGCGGGCGCATGGTCGGGTCGGACGAATACCTCACCAAACCTTTCACGAAGGACAGTCTGTTGAAGGCGGTGGCGTCGCACACATCGTCCGCCCCCTGATTCGCGTACTCATTCCCGAGGCTTTATCCATGCCGATCCAGAAAATCCTTGTTGTCGACGATTCGCCGACGGAGCGTTTTGCACTGAATGAGTTTCTCAGCCGGCAGGGTTTCAATGTGGTGACCGCGGAAAGCGGTGAGGAAGCAATTGCCAAGGCGCGCAGCGAGAACCCGGATCTGATACTGATGGATGTCGTGATGCCAGGCATCAACGGCTATCAGGCAACCCGCACGATCTCGCGCGACGAGGCGACTCGCAGCATTCCCATCATCATGTGCACCAGCAAGGGGCAGGATACAGACAAGATCTGGGGCATGCGTCAGGGCGCGCAAGCCTATATGGTCAAGCCGATCGACCATGAGGCCCTGCTCTCCAAGATCCAGGAACTGGGCTGATCCGGACGGAATCAGATATGGCGAAGAAGATCAGCCTGCGCGAATTCCAGGAAACCCTGGTCAAGCGCCTCACGACGGCTCAGCAGGGTCAAACCACGCATGCTGCGCTTGGCGTGCAGGCCGGCCGGGAGTACTGGCTGCTCGACCTGACCGAATCGGGTGAAATCATTCCGACACCGCCCCTCTCGCACGTCCCGCTAACCCAACCCTGGTTCAGGGGTCTGGCGAACATTCGCGGCAGCCTCTACAGCGTCGTGGACTTTGCCGCTTTCCAGGGCGGAGAACCAACGCCTGCTTCAGCCGAATCACGCCTGCTGCTGGTCGGTGCGCGCCTGGGCCTTAACAGCGCAATTCTCGTCACACGTGCGCTCGGACTGCGCAACATGGATGAGTTCGAACCGGCCGACCGGAAGGATGAATCGCGCCCGTGGGTCGGCGATGCGTTCGTCGACCTGCAGGGCCGGCCGTGGAACAAGCTCCTCGTGCGCAATCTGGTGATGCAACCACGGTTTTTGGACGTAGGTATTTGAACATCCCGCAACCTTTTTTCCTTGGCCCGTCGGGCCGCACGGAGAACGGAAGATGGCATTGAAACTCCCGGCGCTTGGCACGGATACCGTAACGGAAGACAGCGGTAGCGAGAGAACCTTGATCGTTCCCCCCAGCCAGAGCGTGCCGGCGCCGGCAACCGCGCCGGCGGCGCTCCCGTTGATCGGCGGACGGCCGACGCAGGAACAGTTCAAGATCCTTGCGGCGGCAGTCGCGATATCGGTCCTGCTTGCGCTCGTCATGCTCATGCTGACCGCACGCAGCAACAGTCATAGCGCGAGCTACATTTCGGCAGCCGGCCAGATGCGCATGCTGTCCCAGCGCATCGCGAAATCCGCACAGGTTTCGCTGCTCGGCAACCAGGCGGCGCTGACCGAATTGAGCACAAGCCGAACCAAGTTCTCGGAGCTCCTGCAAGCGGTTTCGCAGGGCGGACCGGTCGACGAGCGTTCCGTGCCGGCCAGCCCGGCCGGCGTCGCGCCGCAACTCGATGCGCTGACTGCGGAATGGGAAAAGACCGACCGCAACGTCAGCATGGTGCTGTCGCAGGAGAAGAACCTGGTTGCCCTGGGCAACGCGGTTTCGGCGATCAACTCCAAGAATCCGCAGTTGCTCGAACTGGCGGAACAGGTCGCCGCGCTCAAGCTGCAGGTCGGCGCCAACGCACGCGAAATTGCGACGGCCAATCAGGTGGTGATGCTCACGCAGCGTATCGCGAAGAACGCAAACCAGTTGCTGGTCGGCGATGCGATCGCGCCCGAGGTTGCCTTCCTGCTCGGCAAGGACAGCACCAATTTCCGGCAATTGATCAACGGACTGACCAACGGCTCCGAGGCGTTGCGCATTGGCGCGGCAAACGACCCCGACACCAAGGAACGCCTGGGCCGCCTCGACAAGGCGGCACAGGAGAATGAACAGGCGATCAGCAGCATCCTGTCGAGCGTCCAGCCGCTGGTACAGGCCAAGCAGGCCGGCAGCGCAATCGTTCGTGACAGCGGCGCCCTGTTCGATGCCGCAGACAAGCTCGATCAAGCCTACGACGCCCGATTCGGCGGCATATCGCTGACCACGCTTCTCGCCGTCGTGTTCGGCATGCTGGCACTCGGCGCGGTGTTCCTGATGGCACGCCTCTACAACAACGACATCCAGCGGCGGCGCCAGGAAGCGGAAGAGCAAATGGCCCGCTCCGAGGAAGAACGCAGCGGCGCCCAACAGGCGATTCTGCGGTTGATGAACGAGATGGGCGATCTGGCGGACGGCGACCTGACGGTCAGGACGACGGTGACGGAAGACATCACGGGCGCGATTGCCGATTCGGTCAATTACACGATTGAAGAACTGCGCGTGCTGGTACGACGCATCAACGACGCCGCACAGCGCGTATCGGCGGCAACCACGTCGGCCCAGCGTACTTCGAGCGAACTGCTTGCCGCAACCGAGCGCCAGTCGCAGGAAATTACCGAAGCGGGCGACGCCGTCCTGTCGATGGCCCGGTCGATCAGCGAAGTATCGAACAACGCCAACCAGTCGGCCCAGGTTGCACGCCAGTCGCTGGAAGCTGCCGAGAAGGGCGCGCTGGCCGTGTCCAACTCGATTCGCGGCATGAATGACATTCGCGATCAGATCCAGGAAACCTCGAAGCGGATCAAGCGCCTCGGCGAATCCTCGCAGGAGATCGGCGAAATCGTGGAACTGATCTCCGACATTACCGAACAGACCAACGTGCTCGCGCTGAACGCGGCCATCCAGGCGGCGAGCGCAGGCGAAGCGGGTCGCGGATTCACGGTGGTTGCGGAGGAAGTCCAGCGACTTGCGGAACGTTCTGCAGAAGCGACCAAGCAGATTGCCGCCATCGTGAAAACCATTCAGACCGACACCCAGGATGCCGTATCCGCGATGGAGAACTCGACGCGCGGCGTGGTCGACGGGGCGAAACTTTCCGACAACGCGGGCCAGGCGCTGGCAGAGATTTCCGAGGTGTCGCAACGACTCGCGAGCCTGATCGAACAGATCACCCTGCAGACCCAGCAACAGGCGGGCAAGGCAACCCAAGTTGCGCAAACCATGAAGAGCATTTTGCGCGTAACCGAGCAGACGACGCAGGGAACGCAGGAAACCGCAGTGTCGATCGGCCAGCTTGCAGAACTGGCCGTGGAACTCAAGGGTTCGGTCTCGGGCTTCAAGGTCTAAACCCCTTCCCCACGAAAGCAGCATGTGAGGCTGACATGAATCTTGGCGCCGCCGAAACGGATCTGGGCCCCCTCTCCTGGGTAAAGGGAGAAATCGACATTGCGCTCGGACGGAGTTTCGACGCCTTGTCGCTGGCTGCCGAGGGCGAGCAGGCCCAGCTGCGGACGGCACAGACGCATCTTCACCAGGCGCACGGCGCCCTGTCGATCGTCGGACTGGACGGGCTGACGCAATTTTCCGAAGCGCTCGAACAGCTGATCGGCAGCATGGCCGACGGTTCGCTTGCATCCGGTGGAATCGCCCTTGCAGGGCGGAGCATTTCGGCGCTGCGCCAGTTTCTCGACGATCTCGCTGCAGGCGCACCCAATCAGCCCTTGAGGCTGGGCGGCCTGTACAAGGAAATCCAGATTGCACGCGGCCAGCCGGCACCCGCTCCGAGCGACCTGTTCTACCCCGACCTCATGTTGCGCCCGCCGCGGCGCGACGTGCCGGCACAGCCGTTGTCGCCCAAACAAATGCGGCTGGAACGGGCGCGTCTCGAACGTGGCTTGCTGGAAGTGTTCCGCGGCAAGACCGGCATCGGTCTGCAGTTCATGCGAACGGCCATCGCCAATGTCGAGCGCGCGCAAACACTGCCTGCGACACGCGCGCTCTGGTGGGCGTCTCTCGGTCTCTTCGATGCGCTGCTGAGCGGCGACGTCGCCGTCACGCCACCCATCAAGAAATTGTGCGCACGCATTGACGGGCAGATGCGCAAGCTTGCCGAGGGTTCGACCGTAGTCGGCGAAAGGCTGATGCGCGACGTGCTCTATCACGTCGCCGCAGCGCCCGCGACGACCCCTCTACTGCGTGAGATCAAGTCTGCCTACAAGCTCGATGCGCTGATTCCATCGCCCGACACCTCGCTGGAAGGCTCCTCGCTCAAGCCCTTGCTGCGCGCCCTGCGGGAGCGCCTAGGTGAAGCCAAGGACGCCTGGAACCGCTTCGGTGCCGGTGCAGCGGTCGCGCTGCCGCAGTTCGAAGAGAAGATTCGCTCGCTTCGGAGCGAAATGAATGCACTCGGGCGCACCGAGTTTGCCGCCCTTGCCAGCGCGATCGACGATACGACGCAATGGCTGCGCAAGGATCCCTTGCGCCATAGCGATGAAATCGCGATGGAAATGGCGACCGCCCTGCTCGTGCTCGAGACGGGCCTCGAACAGTTCGCCCAGCCGGGTTCCGATTTCGCACGGCAAAGCACGACGATGGTGGCGCGGCTGAGCACGGTCCAGAGTGGTGAAGTGCTGCCGGCCGCTCAGATACCGCTACTGAACGAACTCTCGCGGCGTGCGCAAGAGCGCCTGCTGATGGCGCAGGTAGCGCGTGAAATCCAGGCCAGCCTCGGTCAGATCGAACAGGCGCTCGATGCGTTCTTCCGCGATCCGACCCAGAGCGCCGGTCTCGAAAAGCTCGACGCACCGCTCAAGCAGGTTGAGGGCGCACTCGCGATGCTCGGGGAGATCCGGGCCATCACTGTCCTGCGCGAAGCCGGTGCGCAAATCAAGGATTTCTGCCAGCTCGGCGCACTCGCCGACGCCCAGCAGTTCGAGTCCGTCGCCCACAAGCTGTCCGCGATCGGTTTCTACGTCGATTCGCTGCAGTACGGCAGTGCGGATCTGGAAAACCTGCTTTCGCCGGGAAGCAAGCCGGCAGCAGTCGAAGAATCAGCTGCAAGCTCCGCCATGGAAGACGAGCTTGCCCAGCAGGTGAGGGACGCACAGGCCCTCGCGGCGCAGCTCAAGGACAAACCCGAGGACGACGGCCTGCGCGAGGAACTGAAGCAGAACCTCGAGACCATCCGCAAGGACGCGACGATCGTCGCGGATTCAGCACTGGAGCAGCAGGCACGCGACGCTCTGCAGGCACTGGAAACCAGCCCCGACGCCGAGTTCGATGCGACGGCGACCAACATTCAGGCACTGCTCGCAAACGCCACTCCCGAACCGGCCGCCCCCCCCGCCCCGTCCGCCGACACGACGCGTCTCGCGGAATCGACCGAAGAAGAAATCGATGCGGAACTGCTCGAGATCTTCCTGCAGGAGGCACACGAAGTCCTCGCGACCATCGGCGACAACATCGAGCCGGCGCGCAACAACCCGGGAGACCGCGAAGTCCTGACGACGATCCGTCGGGGTTTCCACACGCTCAAGGGGAGTAGCCGCATGGTCGGCCTCAAGGAGTTCGGCGAGGCGGCCTGGGGCATCGAGCAGGTCATGAACCGCGTGCTGCAGGCGGACGATGCGATTGCAACGCCCTCGTTGCTGGCCTTGGTCGGCGACGCGCGGGAGCAGTTTGCCGCATGGGTGCATCAGCTGGAATCGGGCGGTCCGACGCATCGCGACGCATCCGAACTGATGGCGCAGGCGGAGAGAGTGAAGGCTGGAGATCAGGCAACCGAGCCGGAAATACTCGCGCCCACGCTTCCGAGCATGGAAATGCCGGCTGCGGCAATACCCGCCGTACCGCCGGAGCACGAGGCTTCGCCCTTCGCGGAAACCATCGCGATGGGCGACCAGCTCTATATCGGACGCGACGAGGAATTCGCGCGTCCGAATGAAGGCGAGCCCGAAATCCTGATGCCGGAGCTGTCCTTCCCGGACAGCAGCATGAAGGATGGACTCGACCTCGAAGCATCGACGATCCTCGATATCGAGACGCTGGCCGCGCTCGGCGACGAGGCCGCCAACGAACAGCAGGAAATCGAAATCGTTCCCCTCGAAGGGCCGGAGGACGAACTGTCCCTGCTCGACCAGTCGGCGACAGAGCCAGATGCAGTCGTGCTCGGGAATCGCACCATCTCGTCGGGGCTTCTCGAGATGTTCCTCACCGAGGCGCGCGGGCACATTGCCACCCTGCGCCGAGAACTTGCCCGCCTGCACGTCAACCCGGCTTTGCTGCCGCCTGAACCTGCAGTGCGCGCTGCGCATACGCTGGCCGGCATCGCCAGCACCATCGGCGCCGATTCGATCCATGATCTCGGGCGTGCGCTGGAAGGGGCCCAGGCCCGTTTGGTACGAGCGGATCTGGCACCGAACGCCGAACACTCGGCGCTCCTGAACAACGTCGCAAGCGTTCTGGAAGGCATGGTCGGATCGATTGCCGAACGGCAGTTGCCGCCCCCCGCCCCCGACCTCATCGATCAGCTTTCCGCAATCGCTGCAGCCCCCTTCAAGGCAGAGGTGGTCCAGCTTCGTGTCGTCAGCCCGCCGTTCACGCCCGAACAGCCCGCCGAGCAGCCTGAGCCGATCCCTGAATCCGTTGCCGAGGCGCCGACGCGCGAACCGGCCCCTCAGGATGCCGAGGACCAACCATCCGAAGCGGAACACGTTGCGGAACCCCTGCCGCAATCGGCATCGACGGCAACGCCGGAACCTGCAGTTGTCGAACTGCCCGCCGGGGCCGGGATTGCGGAAGAACCCGTCGCCATACAGGCTGCAGCAGCCGAGTTCGTACCTGCCGCGGAACTGCCTACGCCCCACGAGGAGCGGCGCCGCAAGCTGCGTCTGTCGGATGATCTCGACTTGCAACTGCTTCCCCTGTTCCTGGAGGAAGCTGACGACCTCCAGCGTGAAATCGGGATGGAATTGCGCCAATGGCGCAGCGAGCCCGAAGCCATGGAGCACGCGCAATCGCTTGCTCGTCTGTTGCACACGCTCAAGGGCAGCGCCCGCATGGCCGGCGCGATGGGCCTGGGCGAACTCGTTCATGCGATGGAATCGCGCGTCGAGCAATGCAGCGCCGAAGACATCGCATCGACTGCCTTCCTCGACGAGGTCGAAACCTCCTACGACCATGCCGGCGCGATGATCGAGCGCCTGCGTGGCGGCGAGCCTTCGGTTCCGGCCCCGGCGCCGACGGTTGCCGAACCGGTTGCGCTTGCGGCCACGGCGATATCGACCGCGACCATGGAGGATCTCGAAACCGAACTTGCGGCACAGCGGGCCATGGTTCGCGTCCGCGCCGAGTTGATCGACCGCTTCGTCAACGAGGCAGGCGAGATCAGCATCGCGCGCACCCGCGTGGAGGGCGAAATGCGCACCCTGCGCGGATCGCTGCTCGACCTGACCGAGAACGTGATCCGCCTGCGCAACCAGTTGCGCGAAATCGAGATTCAGGCCGAATCCCAGATGCAATCGCGTATTGCACAAGCCCAGGCACGCGACACGGATTTCGATCCGCTGGAGATGGACCGCTATACGCGGTTGCAGGAAGTCACGCGCATGATGGCCGAGTCGGTAAACGACGTGACCACCGTGCAGCACAACCTGCTGCGCAACCTCGATGCAGCGGACGCTGCCCTGATCTCGCAGTCACGCCTGAATCGCGACCTGCACCAGGGCCTCATGAGCATGCGCCTGATGCCTTTCGATTCGATTGCGGAACGACTCTACCGCGTCGTGCGGCAGACGGCGAAGGATCAGGGCAAGAAGGTGAACCTCGACCTGCGCGGCGGTCAGATCGAAATCGACCGGGGCGTTCTCGACAAGATGACTGCACCGATCGAGCACCTGCTGCGGAATTCGGTGACCCACGGCATCGAATCGCGCGAAGTTCGTGCCCACCGCGGTAAGCCGGAAATCGGCCAGATCGTTCTTGCGCTCACGCAGGAGGGCAACGACGTCGCCATCACCATGACCGACGATGGCGGTGGCCTGGACTTTGATCGCATTCGTGCAAAAGGCCTGGCCCTCGGCATGCTGCAGCCAGAGCAGACCCACGACGAAGCCGTGCTGACCAATCTCATCTTCGCGCCGGGTTTCTCAACCGCCGAGCAACTGACCGAGGTCGCGGGTCGTGGCGTCGGGATGGACGTGGTACAGAGCGAGACGGCAACGGTGGGAGGGCGCATCGAGGTGCGTTCCGATGCCGGTGTCGGCGCCCGGTTCTCCATCGTGCTACCGCAAACGACCGCGGTCACGCAGGCGCTGCTCGTGACGGCAGCCGGCAAGACCTACGCCATTCCCTCGGCCATGGTCGAGCAGGTTCGCGAACTCAAGCAAGCCGTGCTCGACAAGATCATCGCCGACGGCGCGGCTGAATGGATGGAGGAGCGCTATCCGTACCATTACCTGCCCCGCCTGCTTGGTGACTACGAAAGCGTACCGGAAGTTTCCCGGTTGAGCTGGGTGCTGCTGTTGCGCGCCGGCGCGCAACGCGTCGCACTGCGGGTAGATGCCCTGCGCGGCAATCAGGAAATCGTGCTCAAGAAGACGGGGCCGCAACTGGCGCGCGTCATCGGCGTCGCCGGTGCCACGGTACTGGGCGACGGGGAGATTGTGCTGATGCTCAACCCGATCGCGCTCGCCGGCCGCGAACTGCGCGCACCGCAGCATGCCAAGGCCGTTGCACCGCGCCTGGAACCGGCCCGCCTGCCGACGGTGATGGTGGTCGACGATTCCCTTACCGTTCGCAAGATCACCGGCCGTCTGCTCGAGCGCTCGGGCTATCACGTCGTCACGGCGAAGGACGGCGTCGACGCCCTCGAGCAGTTGATCGATACCGTACCCGACGTGATGCTGGTCGATATCGAAATGCCGCGCATGGATGGCTTCGACCTGACGCGAAACGTGCGGGCTGACGAGCGGACGAAGAAGATCCCGATCATCATGATCACCTCGCGCATCGCCGACAAGCATCGCAACTATGCGAAAGAGATCGGCGTCAATCACTACCTGGGCAAGCCCTACCAGGAAGAAGAACTGCTGCAAATGATCGGCAGTTACGCCAAGGCGCCCGCAACTGCCTGATGCATTGCGGGGCTCCGCCCCGCAATCCGCTTTCGCCTCTCCAGTTCCCGACGCCCTGCGCTACTCGCCACCCGCCGCCTTAACCACCTTGTAACGCACCAGTGTGCGCGCACGTGCGACAGCGTGCTCGACCAGCGGCGCGGGATAGTCGGTTCCGATGCGACACCCGGCGACCTGCTGCTCGGCCTCGCTCATCAACCACGGTGCGTGGATGCGCTTGTCCGGCACGTGGACAAGTTCCGGCACGTAGCGACGAATGAATGCGCCGGTGGCGTCGAAGCGCTCCGACTGGGTCACCGGATTGAAGATGCGAAAGTAGGGCTGCGCATCGCAGCCGGTCGACGCCGCCCATTGCCAGCCGCCATTGTTCGACGCGAGGTCGAAATCGTTGAGTTGCCGCGCGAACCACGCCTCACCCTGGCGCCAGTCGATGCCGAGGTCCTTGACCAGAAAGGATGCCGCCACCATGCGCAAGCGGTTATGCATGTAGCCGGTGGCGTCTAGCTGGCGCATCGCGGCATCGACCAGCGGATAGCCGGTGCGGCCTTCGCACCACGCGGCATACCAGTCCGGGCGCTGGTCGAATTGCACGGCATCGTATTCCGGCCGGAACGACGCACCGACGACATGCGGATTGAGAGCGAGAATCATGTGGTAGAAATCGCGCCACACCAACTCGTTGAGCCAGATCTCGGCACCCTTGCTGCCGTGGAGCATGCGCACGTGGGCCTCGCGCGCCAGTTCGCGAATCGAGATGGTGCCGAAGCGCAAGTGGGTCGACAGGTAGGAGGGCCCCTTGATCGCCGGGTAGTCGCGCCGCTCGTGGTAGGCGTCGATGCGTGCCAGGAAATCGGCAAACAGCGAACGGGCACCCGTCATGCCGCAGGGCAGTTTCAACGCATGAAGGTTCGTCGGTTCGAAACCGATCTGCGCCAATGTCGGGATGGCCGCACTCTCCGGCGGTGGTGCAAGCCTGGGGTGCGCGTCGCACGGATGCGGGGCAAGGTCCCGCGGCGTGAGCTGTCGCATCCAGGCATTGCGATAGGGCGTGTAAACCGAAAACGGCTTGCCGGCGCCGCTCAGCACCTCGCGGCGCTCGAAGATCACCTGATCCTTGAACGTGCGCAGCGCCACGCCTTGCGACTCGAGCGCCTTGCCGACTGTGGCGTCGCGCGCAACCGCCTGTGGTTCGTAATCGCGGTTGCAGAACACCGCCGCGACACCAAGTTCGTGCGCCAGGCGCGGAATCACGTCGCGTGCTGCGCCTTGACGCACGATCAGGCCCCCGCCCTTTTTGCCCAACTGTTCGTCGAGTTCGACCAGGCTGTCGCGGATGAATTCGACACGCCGGTCCGTCCGCGATGCGAGGGCGTCGAGAATCTCGGTATCGAACACGAATGCGCAGTACACCCGCTCGAACTCGGCAAGTGCGTGCGACAGCGCCGTGTGGTCGAAGTCGCGCAGATCGCGTCGAAACCAGACCAGCGCGGCAGGTGGGGTGAATTTCATGGGATGCTCGGTCGAGGCGCCGGCATGCGGCCGGATTTGTTTGCGCACGCTGCGCACCGTCTCGCATCATGCCGCGTTGCCGGAACGCAGTAAACACGGACATCTCGGGCATGGCATGCCGCTTGGCCAATAACCACGCCGGTTCCAAGGCGCCAGGCTTGAAGATCGAACACCCATGCGCCTCCTGACCTGCACACGCCATGACGGACGGACAACCCGGCCGAAACATGCGATCCCGCCGCGGGCGCCGGTTTGAACTGCATTGCGCCACGGCGGTAAAATCACGGTCGTGATCAAACCGCCCGAAATCAACGTCAATCTGACGAACCACTTTCTGATCGCCATGCCCGCCATGGTGGATCCGAACTTTTCCCGCACGCTGACCTTCATCTGCGAGCATTCGGATCAGGGCGCGCTTGGCGTAATCGTCAATCGTCCGCTCGACATGTCGCTCGACACGCTGTTCGAACGCGTCGATCTCAAGCTCGAAAGCGAACGCTTCCAGGACATGCCGGTGTATTTCGGCGGCCCGGTCCAGACCGACCGCGGCTTCGTGCTGCACCGGCCGGCAGGGAGCTGGAACTCCACGCTCGCAATCGGCGAGACGCTTGCTTTGACATCCTCGCGCGACATCCTCGAGGCCTTTGGCCATGAAGGCGAACCACAACAGGTACTGGTCACGCTCGGCTACGCCGGCTGGTCGGCCGGCCAGCTCGAGCACGAACTGGCGCAGAATGCCTGGCTCACGGTGCCGGCCGAACACGCCATCATGTTCGACCTGCCTCCGGAGGAGCGCCTGCCGGCCGCAATGCAGTTGCTGGGTATCGATTTCGCGAACCTTTCCGAAGTCGCCGGGCATGCGTGACCACAGCGCACTGCCCGCCTTGACCGATCCCAGCCAAACCCCCGTTCCCGCCGCTTCAGCCACGGTGCTCGCTTTCGACTTCGGCGAAGCGCGCATCGGCGTCGCGGTGGGCGAAACCCTTGTTGGCAGCGCCCGTCCGCTGATCACGATCGCCGAGCCGTCAAACGTCGCGCGTTTTGCAGCGATTGCGCGGCTTGTCGAGGAATGGCAGCCGGCCCGGCTCGTTGTCGGGCTTCCGCAAAACGACGACGGAAGCGAGCATGCGATGAGCGCACGATGCCAGCGCTTCGCCAACCAGTTGCAGGGCCGCTTCGGCGTTCCGGTCACGCTGGTGGACGAGCGCTATAGCTCGCTCGAGGCCGACACCGATCTGCAACAGCGCGGGCTGCGGTGGCAGGCACGCAAGCCGCTCCTCGATGCACATGCGGCACAGGTGATTCTTCAAAGCTATCTTCAGGATCAACATGGAACTTCCCGAGGCTGAACGACTGATCGTCGAACTCGTCGCGCAGATGCGCCCGGCCATCACGCCGGACACGGCACTGGTCGGCATCCACACCGGCGGCGTCTGGCTCGCCGAGCGTCTGCATGCCGAACTGGGACTCGAAGCGCCGCTGGGCAGCATCGATGTTGCGTTTTACCGCGACGACCTCGACAGCCGCGGCCTGCACGCCAAGGCCCGCCGGTCCGAGATTCCGTTCGATGTCGAGGGACGGCCGGTGGTCATCGTCGATGACGTGCTCTATACCGGCCGTACCACGCGCGCCGCGCTCAACGAACTGTTCGACTACGGCAGGCCGGCGCGCGTCGATCTCGCGGTGCTCGTCGATCGTGGCGGGCGCGAGTTGCCAATCGAGGCGCGCTATTGTGCGCATCGGCTCGAGCGGCCACTGCCGCCCAACCGCAACCTGCAACTGGACCGTGGCGACGACGGCCTGTTTTCGCTGCGCCTGATCGAAGCCAAATAGCCTCCGACGACAATGGCCAAGAACCCGCAACTCAACGCCAACGGCGAACTCAAGCACCTGCTCTCGATCGAGGGCCTGCCGCGCGACATCATCAGCGCGATTCTGGATACGGCAGAACCCTTCACCGAGGTCGCCGAACGCGAGGTGAAGAAGCTCCCGCTGCTGCGTGGCAAGAGCGTGTTCAACCTGTTCTTCGAGAACTCGACGCGCACGCGCACCACATTCGAGATTGCAGCAAAACGTCTGTCCGCCGACGTGATCAACCTCAACGTCTCGACCTCGTCGACCAACAAGGGCGAAACCCTGCTCGACACGGTGGACAACCTGGTCGCGATGCAGGCCGACATGTTCGTCGTGCGGCACGCGTCGAGCGGCGCCCCCTACCTGATCGCACAGCATCTCGAATCGACCAATCGGCCGAACGTACACGTCGTGAATGCCGGCGACGGCCGCCATGCCCATCCGACGCAGGGTTTGCTGGACATGTACACCATCCGCCACTTCAAGCGCGATTTCACGCAACTAACGGTGGCGATCATCGGTGACATCCTGCATTCGCGCGTGGCGCGCAGCCAGATCCATGCGTTGACCACGCTGGGCGTGCCCGAAGTGCGCGCGATCGGCCCCAAGACGCTGCTGCCGACTGATGTCGAGCGGCTCGGCGTGCGCGTGTTCCATGACATGCGCGAGGGGCTGAAGGGTGTCGACGTGGTCATGATGCTGCGGCTGCAGAACGAACGCATGACCGGTTCGCTGCTGCCCAGCCCGCAGGAGTATTTCAAGTTCTTCGGCCTTACGGAGGAGAAACTCGCGCTCGCCAAACCGGACGCGATCGTGCTGCATCCGGGGCCGATGAACCGTGGCGTCGAGATCGATTCCGCAGTGGCGGACGGCGTTCAGGCCGTGATCCTGCCGCAGGTGACTTTCGGCATTGCCGTACGCATGGCGGTAATGAGCATGCTGGCTCGTGGATGACAGGATGAAGATACATATCAGGAACGGACACGTCGTCGACCCGGCAAACCGGATCGACGCCAGACAGGATCTTTTCATCGCCGCCGGACGCATCGTTGCGGTCGGCCAAGCGCCGGAAGGCTTCACTGCCAACCGGACCGTCGATGCTGCGGGGTTGATCGTCGCCCCGGGCTTGGTCGACCTCTCCGCCCGCCTGCGCGAACCGGGGTTCGAATACAAGGCAACGCTGGAGTCGGAGCTTGGCGCCGCGGTCGCCGGCGGCGTAACCAGCCTGGCCTGTCCGCCGGACACCGACCCGCCGCTCGATGAACCGGGCCTGGTCGAGATGCTCAAGCACCGCGCACGAAACCTCAATCTGGCCCACGTCTATCCGCACGGTGCGCTGACCGTGAAACTCAAGGGCCAGACGCTGACGGAAATGGGCGAACTTGCCGAGGCGGGTTGCGTGGCCTTCAGCCAGGCAAACACCGTGGTGCAGGACACCCAGGTGTTGATGCGCGCCCTGCAATACGCCGCGACCTTCGGCTACAGCGTGTGGCTGCAGCCGCAGGACAGCTATCTGGCCAAGGAAGGCGTGGCGCACGATGGCGAGGTCGCCTCGCGCCTGGGCCTGGCTGGTATTCCCGTGCTGGCGGAAACCGTGGCCATCGCGACCGTCGTGCAACTGGTTCGTGCCACCGGAGTGCATGTGCACTTTGCCCGGATTTCCAGCGCGGCCGGCCTGCGCATGATCGAGGAAGCACGCGCCGAGGGCCTGAAGGTGACCTGCGACGTCTCGATCAACCACCTGCATCTGTGCGACGTCGATATCGGCTACTTCAATGCGCATTGCCGCATGGAACCGCCCTTGCGCGCCCAGTCCGACCGGGAGGCGCTGCGTCGCGGGCTCGCCGAGGGGCGAATTGACGCGGTGTGTTCGGACCATACGCCGGTCGACGACGACGCGAAGCAACTGCCATTTGCCGAAGCGGAAACGGGCGCAACCGGGCTCGAGCTTCTGCTGCCGCTCACGCTCAAGTGGGCACAGGAAATGAAACTGCCGCTGTCGACCGCGCTTGCCCGCATCACGTCCGATGCAGCGCGCATTCTCGGCATCCCCGCGGGAACGCTCTCGCCCGGCGCAAACGCGGACATCTGCATATTCGACCCGCGCGCCGATTCCCGTATCTCCCGCGAATCGCTGAGAAGCCAGGGCAAGAACACGCCGTTCCTCGGCCTGGAACTGGCCGGACTGACGCGCTACACCCTCGCAGCAGGCCACGTCGTGTTCGAGCGCTAGTATCTCCTCGACCCAGGTCGATGGATGTAGCGGTCGGCCTGCATGGCGTGGCAGGGCGCCAGGGGTTCCGACAGACGTGACCCGCGGGAAACGGACCGTTCAGGCCGGGATGCGTGCCTCCAGTTCACGCAGTGCGGCGCTGACGGAATCCGTCTGCGCGCGCACCACCCAGTCTTCGCCGAATTTGCTGCACATATGTACGACCGGTGCGGGTTCGAGAAAGGCGGTGTCACCCGAGCTGTGCCCGATTGCTATGACATCCCCGCCGCAGTCGGACCATGTTCGGACACAGCGGCGCACGCGATCGGCGATTCCCGATACAGGCAAGCGGCGCATCCAGTGGCAGCCTTCGACGATCAGCAGACCCGGTCGAATGTTGGCCTCGCGCGCTGCAACAGGACTACCCATTTCAAGCCGCTCGACGAGGGCAGTAACTGCGTCGAGCGGCGCGTGGGACAAAACGGTACAGCGCAGATAGCTGAGATGGCTTTCTGTCACGCCCGGGGCGGCAAGCCCGGGGCGCAGCAACTGCCCGTCCATATCCGTGATTCTGCGAGAGTAGGAATCGATCTCCGGATCGAGAGCGATCAGGACTGCCCGGGCACCGCCGGCCAGCGCCTTACGCAGCCGGTCGCACACGAATTCGATCCTGTCGGCACCCGGTGGCGCAGCGATTCTCAACAGATTGCCTGTGTACTTGTCGGACACGCCGTACGACTCGACAAAGAACGGAGAATCATTCTAGGAGCGCCGGCTCGAGAGGCCCGCCAAAGTTCTCACGGGTGGCAGCAATCAACCGGCCAGCCCGGCGCCTTGCTCAAGCGTCCGGCCGACTCAGCGCCGCGACGACCGTATCGACATCTGCCGATGCGACGCGGAGACGCTTCTGCCGCGAGGAAAGGCCGCTCACTATCGAAACGCGGGGGCGCGGCAAACCGAGCAGTCGGGCGATGAATGCTGTCAGCTCCGCGTTGGCCTTCCCGTCGACGGGCGGCGCCCCGAGGCGCAGCTTGAGCGACGACCCGTGTTCGCCGACGATCGCCGATCGTGCCGCGCCGGGCTGGACGTGGACGCAAATCACCACATCATCGCCGTCGCGCCGCAGCCAGACGGGTGCGGTGGTCACATGAGTACGGGAAGCAGAGACAGCCTCACCTGACCGATGACCATCAGCACGATCTGCAGGATGAGCAGCAGCACCAGGGGTGACAAGTCGATGTTGGCGATCGGGGGAATGATTTTCTGGAATGGCCGCAGGAACGGGCGCGCGAGGTTGTTGAGAATGGGCGAGATTGGCGAGTAAGGGCTGATCCAGGAAAGCACGGCCGACATGATCACGATGATGATCAAAAGCCAGACCGACAGCCGGATCACCTCCAGCACACCGACCGCGAGCACGATCGCAGCAAGCCGCACCGGGTCGATGCCGATCGGCGAACCGCGCAACCACAGCACCACGGCGATTTCGATCGCTTGCAGAATGACGGCCGGCACGAGACTTGACAGATCCAGCCCGCCCAGACTCGGCACGAAACGCCGCAGCGGCAGCACCAGCCAATTGGTCAATTGCGTGACGAACCCGCCGATCTGGTTGCGGAACGACACCCGCATCCATTGCATGTAGAACCGCAACAGGAGGGTGATCGAAAGCAGGCTAATCACCGCATCGACGATCATCAGGAAGATGGTGGTCAGCATCGTTCAGCCCCCGGCGCCCAGTTCGTCGCCAAGCACCTTGCCGCGGACGCAGGCTGCAGCGACCGCCCGAGAAATCGCAGCGGCAACCTTATCGGCATCGAGAGATTTCAGCGCCGCTTCGGTGGTGCCGCCCTTCGACGTCACCCGCTCGCGCAGCACGGTCGGCGATTCGTTCGATTCGGCAGCCAGTTTGGTGGCGCCCGAGAAGGTCTCGATCGCGAGCTTCCTGGCCGTATCCGGCGAAAAACCCAGCGCCTCGCCCGCCGCCTGCAGCGCCTCGATGAAATAGAAAACGTAGGCCGGCCCGCTGCCGGAGACTGCCGTCACCGCGTCCATCTGCGATTCATCGTCGATCCAGACGGTCTGGCCGACTGCAGCCAGCACCGCATCCGCCGTGCGGCGCTGTTCGTGGTCGACCGATTCGTCCGCGCATAGCCCGGCGATGCCCGCACCCACCAGCGCCGGCGTATTCGGCATCGCACGCACGATGCAGCGATAGTCGCCGAGCCAGCGTGCAATGTCGACCATGCGGACGCCCGCAGCGATGCTCAAGACGAGTTGGCAGGAAAGCCGCCCGGCGAGCGGTGCGAGCGCATCGCGGAGTTGTTGCGGCTTGACCGCGAGGACGAGCACGTCACAAGCCAGCACCGCATCGTCCGCAACGGCGGCGCAGCGCACGCCGAACTGCTCGGTCAGGCGCTCGCGCGCGGGCGGAACCAGTTCGACAACCTGTATTGCCGCAGCCGAATAGCCGCGCTTGAGCATGCCGCCGATCAATGCGGCCGCCATGTTTCCACCGCCGATAAAGCTGATTTTCATCCTGTCGTTCCGTTTGCCGGATTTCGCGCGCCAAAAATTGCCGAGCCGACACGCACGATGGTCGCCCCCTCCTCGATGGCAAGTTCGAGGTCCGACGACATTCCCATTGATAGCGTATCAAGCCCGAGCCCGTCCGTGTTCAGCGCATCGCGCAGGCTGCGCAATTCCGCATAGCGGCGACGCAGCAGCGCAGCATCCGGCGTGGGCTCGGGAATGGTCATCAGACCGCGTAGACGCAGGCGCGGCAACATCGCGACGGCGTGCGCCAGGTCCGACACCGAATTCCGGTCAGCCCCGCCCTTGGTCGCTTCGCCACTCAAGTTGACCTGAATGCAGACGTTGAGCGGTGGGAGATGGGCGTCGCGCGCCTCGGAGAGGCGCTGCGCAATCTTGTATCGGTCAATACCATGCACCCAGTTGAAGTGCGAGGCGACAAGCCGCGTCTTGTTACTTTGCAACGGCCCGGTGAAATGCCAATCGATGTCGAGGCCGGCGAGTTCCGTGATCTTTTCGACGGCCTCCTGCACATAGTTTTCGCCGAAACTGCGCTGTCCTGCAAAATACGCCTCTTGTATGCTTGGTGTCGGAAACGTCTTGGAGATGGCAAGCAGGAGTACACTCGCCGGGGGGCGACGGGCTTGACGGCACGCCGCGTCGATACGCTGCATGACCGTTTGCAGGTTGGCTTGGATTGTTGTCATAATTCATTGAAATCAGTGCAAAATTATAGCATCCGACAAACGCGCACTGCGCCCGGATGCGGCGCTGCGAGCATTTGCTGCGCATGGACAGGGAATGGCGAATGGATATCACCGAACTGCTGGCTTTTGCCGTAAAGAACAAGGCATCCGATCTGCACCTGTCGTCTGGCCTGCCGCCGATGATTCGCGTGCACGGCGACATTCGCCGCATCAACCTTCCGCCCATGGAACACAAGGACGTCCATGGCATGGTGTACGACATCATGAACGACGGCCAGCGGAAGGTTTACGAAGAACATTTCGAGTGCGACTTCTCCTTCGCGGTTCCAAACCTCGCACGATTCCGCGTCAATGCCTACGTGCAAATGCGTGGCGCCGGCGCGGTATTCAGGACGATCCCCTCCAAGGTATTGACGCTCGAGGAACTCGAAGCGCCGAAGATCTTCAAGGAAATCTCCAACCAGCCACGCGGCATCGTGCTGGTTACCGGCCCGACCGGTTCGGGCAAGTCGACCACGCTGGCAGCGATGATCGATTACGTGAACGATAACGAGTACGGCCACATCCTCACCATCGAGGATCCGATCGAGTTCGTGCACGAATCGAAGCGCTGTCTGATCAACCAGCGCGAAGTCGGTAAGGACACCCTGTCGTTCAACAATGCCCTGCGGTCAGCGCTGCGGGAAGATCCGGACGTGATCCTGGTTGGCGAAATGCGCGACCTCGAGACGATCCGGTTGGCGCTGACTGCCGCCGAAACCGGACACCTCGTGTTTGGCACCCTTCACACCAGTTCGGCTGCCAAAACGATCGACCGTATCGTCGACGTGTTTCCTGCTGCGGAAAAAGACATGGTCCGTGCGATGCTGTCCGAGTCGCTGCGTGCCGTCATCGCGCAGACCCTGCTCAAGACGAAGGACGGCTCGGGTCGCGTTGCCGCCCACGAGATCATGATCGGCACCCCCGCGATTCGCAACCTGATTCGCGAGAACAAGATCGCGCAGATGTACTCGATGATCCAGACCGGCCAGAACGCGGGCATGCAGACCCTCGACCAGTGCCTGCTCGATCTCGTCCGCCGCAACGTCGTATCCGCGGCCGAAGCCCGTGTGCGCGCGCAGAACAAGGACAGCTTCGCAGCTTGACCCGGCCCGGGCCTAACAGTGCGCAGGCGGAAAATGGTATCGCCCCGGCCGTAACAGCAGGAGAACCAGTATGGAACGCGATCAGGCCCTGAAGTTCATGCATGACCTGCTGAGGCTGATGATCAGCAAGAGGGGATCCGACCTGTTCATCACAGCAGGCTTCCCGCCGGCAATAAAGATCGACGGCAAGATTACCCCGCAATCGAATCAGACCTTGAGTCCGCAACACACGGCCGAACTCGCCCGCTCGATCATGAACGATCGGCAGGCGGCAGAATTCGAATCGACCAAGGAATGCAACTTCGCGATCTCGCCAACTGGCATCGGTCGCTTCCGCGTCAACGCCTTCGTCCAGCAGGGCCGCATCGGCTGCGTGCTGCGCACAATTCAACAGAAGATTCCGACCTTCGACGAGCTCGGCATGCCGCCAGTCCTCAAGGACATCGCGATGACAAAGCGCGGACTGGTGATCTTCGTCGGCGGCACTGGCACCGGCAAGACCACGTCGCTTGCGGCGTTGGTCGATTACCGGAACACGAACACGTTCGGCCACATCGTGACGGTGGAGGATCCGATCGAATACGTGCATGACCACAAGAATTGCATCGTCACGCAACGCGAGATCGGCGTCGATACCGACTCCTGGGGCGCTGCACTCAAGAACACGTTGCGGCAGGCACCGGACGTGATCCTCATGGGCGAGATCCGCGATCGCGAGACGATGGACTACGCAATCGCCTTTGCCGAAACCGGACACCTATGCCTCGCCACGCTGCATGCCAACAGTGCCAACCAGGCGATCGACCGGATCATCAACTTCTTCCCGGAAGAGCGCAGGCCCCAGCTGCTGATGGACCTCTCGCTCAACCTGCGCGCGATGGTGTCGCAACGTCTGCTGCCGATGAAGAACAGCAAGGGGCGCGTGCCGGCGGTGGAGATCATGCTCAACTCACCGCTGATCGCCGATCTCGTCTTCAAGGGTGAGGTATCCGAGATCAAGGATGTGATGAAGCGTTCGCGCGAGCTTGGCATGCAGACCTTCGACATGGCGCTGTTCGAATTGCACGAAGCGGACAAGATCACCTACGAAGACGCGCTGCGTAACGCCGATTCGGTCAACGACCTGCGCCTGACGATCAAGCTTCAGGGCAAGGAATCGAAAGACCGCGATCTCACTGCGGGCGTGGGACACCTCGACATCATCTGATTCGCGTCCCCGGCGCAGTCAGTCGGCGGCGCCGCGGGACTTGTCGAGTTTACCGGCGACGATCCTGTATTCGTAAAGCCGGCACTCGAGAGCGCCGTTGTATAGAGGCGTCCGCTTGGTTGCCTTCAAACCGATCAGCTTCGGCAGATTCTCGTCCCCGGAGAAAAAATAGCATCGCCACCCCGAGAACCGCTGCTTGAGCGCATCCCCCAGCCGCGGATACATCGCATCCAGCAGCTTCTGTTCGCCAAGACGCACCCCATAAGGTGGGTTCGCAACCATCACGCCAGTCGGTGCAGGTGCGGTCACGGCAAGGATGTCGGCATCGACAACCTTGATCTTGCCGTCCAGGCTGGCGTACTGCAGATTGCGGCGGGCCCGGTCGGCCTCAACCGGATCGTTGTCGGCACCGCCGATTTTGAACTCGACATCGCGTCGCGACGAGCGTGCTTCCGTCACCAGCGATTTCCACATCGGCTGATCGAAGCGGCGGAAACGCTCGAACCCGAAGTTGCGCCCCAGACCAGGCGCAATATCGAGCGCTATTTGCGCAGCCTCGAGCAGGAAGGTTCCACTGCCGCACATCGGATCAAATAGCGTCTCATCGGGCTTCCATCCCGAAAGCAGCAGAATGCCCGCGGCGAGATTCTCCTTGAGTGGCGCCTCGACCTTGGCGCGCTTCATGCCTCGCTTGTACAAGGGTTCACCCGAGGTGTCCAGATACAACATGGCCTGGTGTTCGTCGACGAACACATGAATGCGCATGTCCGGATTCGCGGTGTCGACGCTCGGCCGCCTGCCGAGCGCAGCACGAAATGCGTCGCATATGGCGTCCTTGGTGCGCAGCGCGAGAAACTCGAGGCTCTTCAGAGGACTGCGAATTGCAGTGACATAAACTCGGATCGTCAGATCGACGGCAAACCATTCGTGCCATGGCAGGCCACGCGCGAGCGCATAGATGTCGTCTTCGGTCCGATAGTCGCCATGTGCAACGCGCCATAGCACGCGAGTCGCCAGGCGACTCCACAGATTGATCCTGTAGCACACACGCCAATCCGCAACGAAATGCACGCCCCCGGGCACTGGCGTCACGGCCGTTGCGGAAAGCCCGCCAATCTCGTCCGCCAACAAGGCCTCGAGTCCGCGCGGACAAGGTGCGAAGAACTGCTGAGGTCCAAGGTACAGACCTGCGGTGGCGTTCAGCGAGGAAGCCGGACCGGGAACGACTCTTCGCAAACGAGATTGGGTCACGGACTCCACCTGTTCAGAACGGCTTGAAGATGACAAGCCAGACAACGATGAACAACACGATAACCGGCAGTTCATTGAACCACCGGAACCACACATGTCCGCGCTCGACCGTCCCTGAGGCGAAGCGGTGCAGCAGGCGACCGCAGTAAAGGTGATATGCGATCAGCGCCACCACCAGCAGTGTCTTTGCATGCAGCCACCCGCCGGCGAATCCGAATCCGAACCAAAGCCACAATCCGAGCACCACTGCCAGTATCCCGAGCGGCGTCATGAAACGATACAACTTGCCCGCCATCAGCAGCAGCCGCGCGCGCTCCGCCGTGCTATCGACCGGCACCATGGCCAGGTTCACAAAGATGCGGGGAAGGTAGAACAAGCCAGCGAACCAGCTTACAACGAATACGATGTGCAGCGTCTTGATCCAGAGCATGGGACGCACTCCGCTCAGAAGTTCCAGTCAACAGCAAGTTCCTCGCCGCGCGCGATCCGTTTGCCCGCGCCTCCGATCACGATGGCGTTCTGCCCGAATACGGTGCCATGTTCGCGGCTAGCCCGGAACTCATTCAGCGTCGCGAGGGGTTCGCCGGCACGATCACGTACGCCGAGATAGGGATCAACCGTGGTGATGATGCAGCGCGCACACGGCTTCACGATCCGCAGCACAATGCCGCTTGTCGTGCGCAACTCATGTACATGGTCCTCGTCGAACGCGTCCAACCCCTCGATCGTCAGGTTCGGTCGGAATCGCCGCATTACTGCAGGCGCGACGCCCTTCTCGACAAGCCGTTCGTTGAGCGAGGTCAGTGACGCGTCAGCGACGACCAGCATGGAGAATCCGTCGGAGAACTGGCTAGTGGCGCCGCTGTCTCCAGCGTAGTCCGTGTCGCTCAGACGCGGAACAGCACCATCGAAGGCCACTAACCGGCATTGGACACCGACAACATCGGAAAACCATCTTGCCACTTTATCCCCGGTATCGATGGCCGAACAGGTGTCGCGCCAAACCGTGACAGACACCCTTTCGCCGTCGCTCTCGAGAGGAATTTCAATGTCGGACATACCGGGCGCAGACGCGCTCAACGCATCATCGCCCAGCGCCGTTCCAATCAGCGCCATCCCCGGGAACTGGCGTTGGGTGAGAAAGCGACCATCGGTGTCCACCAGCATCCAATGACGATCCCACGCAAGACCATCACGGGTCAGCAACGACGTTTCGCACTCGATACCGCGACAGGATTTGATCGGATATATCCACAGACCGCTGACCTCGGCCATTCAGCGCTCCCGCAGATGGCGCAGACCATCGGTGATGGTCGGATAGCGCAGCCGTACTCGCAACTCTCGCTTCACGCGCGCGTTGAGGATACGACGCGATTCGGACATGAACGACAAAGTCATCGGCGAAAGCCTTCCGACCGCTTCGGAGCGTTCGACGCGCGGCGGGCGGGGCAGATTCAGCGCATCGGCGACCTGGTCGAAATAGTCGCCCATTCGGAGTGCGCTGTCGTCACAGGCATTGAATACCCTGCCCGATCCGGCACGAAAGAGCGCAAGTCCGGCCAATCGGGCCAGATCGTCCGCGTGAATGTGGTTCGTGAACACGTCGTCCTGCCGAGCAAGGACCGGGTCGCCACGCTTGAGACGCTCGACCGGCAGACGATCGGCAGCATAAATGCCCGGAGCACGCAGGATCGCGACGCCACAACCATGCCGCCCACCAAATCGGCGCAGCACGCTCTCAGCATCCACCCGGCGCCTTGCCCTTGCAGTGGCCGCGCGCACAGGACGCGTTTCCGGCACCGCCTCGCCCATGCAATCGCCATAAACGCCAGTGGTGGAAATGTAGGAAATCCGCTGTGGTAGACTCGATCGGAACGAGAGGGCGGCAACCAGACGACGCGTTCTTCCGTCGCGCGAATTCTGCTCCGGCGGCGGTGCAGTGTGAAGGATGCAATGCGCAACACCGGCAAGTCTGCGCAGTGAATTCGGTCTATCTAGGTCTGCGAACAACGGAACGGCGCCCAGTTTCCGGGCAATCGCTTTGTCGGACGCGTTCCGAACCACGGCGTACACGCGAAAGCGCTTCGTCAGCCAAGGCATGGCACGCTTGGCCACATCTCCGTAGCCGATGATAAGCAGTCTTCTCACTAGCCAATTATCTCACGACGCGATTGAGGAATCGTTCAAGCCATGACGGTGAAGATCAGCATCACGCCCAGCGGGCATAGCTACGACGCAGACCCCGCGCAAACTGTCCTGCAATCGGCACTGGACGCGGGTTTCATCCTTCCATACGGATGTCGCAACGGTGCGTGCGGGACCTGCAAGGGCAGAATCCTGTCGGGCGACTTCGATCTCGGCGACTTCCAGGACAACGCGTTGACTGCGGAAGATCGAGCAAGAGGCTACGCCCTGTTCTGCTGCGCCAAACCGCGAACCGACCTCACGATCGAATGCCGCGAAGTCGGATCCCTTAGAGACATACCGATTCGCACCCTGCCCTGCCGCGTGCAGAAGATCGAACGGCCTGCGGAGGACGTCTCAATCCTGTATCTGAAGTTGCCGGCAAATGAGCGTCTGCAGTTCCTGCCCGGGCAGTACATCGACTTCCTTCTGAAGGACGGCAGGCGTCGCAGTTTCTCGCTGGCTAACGCCCCTCACGACGACGAATTCCTGCAACTGCATATCCGCCACGTCCCGGGGGGTCAATTCACCGACCATGTATTCGGAGCGATGAAGGAACGCGACATATTGCGACTGGAAGGCCCGCTGGGCAGTTTCTACCTTCGTGAGGACGAGAAGAGTGGCAAGAAACCGATCCTGCTGCTCGCCGGCGGCACCGGATTTGCGCCGATCAAGGCCATCGTCGAACATGCCCGCCACCATCGGATGGAACGTCCCATGACCCTCTACTGGGGCGCACGCGACCGCACCGGACTCTATCTCGACGACCTGGCCCAGGAATGGACAAAAACCATCCCGGGATTCAAGTATGTCTCCGTTGTGTCCGATAACCCATCCGAGGACAAGTGGCAGGGCAGAATCGGCCTCGTGCATCAGGCAGTCATGGCCGATCTGCCCGATCTGTCGCAGCATCAGGTGTATGCCTGCGGCGCGCCGGGAATGATCGACGCTGCCCGGCGCGATTTCGTCGGGCACTGCCACTTGCCAGACAGCGAGTTTTTTGCGGACTCTTTCACTTTCGCCGCCGATAGCCAACCAGCCTGATGAGCGTACTGCTTACCCACGAACCGGTCGTCAACAAATCCCGTGCGATAACCGCGAATCGGCTCATCGTTCACGCCCCTTCAATGGAAGCGGCGTGCGACGCATTGAATGAGATTGCGTCGAGTTGGCCCATGGAACGCACCGTGCTGCTCGGGCTGGGAAACATCGCCCCGGATGCGACACTGGTCGAATGGGAATTGCCCGAGAATACTTTGGTCGAATTGCCTGCCACTTTTCTTGCAACGCAGGAAGGTCTGGATCTGGCGACTGCAATGCACGACAAGGGCACCGGAATCTGTGTGACGGGCGCAGGACATGGCGAGAAACTGCCTGGCAATCTATCTTTTCGATTCGGGCTCGTGGACGTTGTGGCGCACCCCAGGGTGCTGCACGGAATCGGTGTCCCGCTTGCTGTAGGACTCGGCAACGCCGCCGGATTCGATGCCGCGGTTTCAGCCGGCTTCGCCGGCGCAACCGGATGGTTCTTCCTGAATGGTTCGCCAAAGGCGCATCGGCTTACACCCGGTCACGCGCAGATCGTGCGAGTGCTCAATCTCGTGCGCCGCGATGCCGAGGTGAAGGAAATCGAAACCGCGCTCAAACAGGATGTGGCGCTGTCTTTCAAGCTGTTGCGATACATCAATTCGGCCGGCTTCGGGCTGCCTGTCGAAATCCAGTCCTTCCGCCACGCGGTAACCATGCTCGGCTACGAAAAGCTGAACAAATGGTTGTCGCTTTTGCTGGTGACCGCAAGCAAGGAACCCGGCGCACCCGCAATCATGCAGGCGGCAATCACGCGCGGCCGCTTCATGGAGCAGATCGGGCAAGTGTTCTTCGACAAGTCTGAACACGACAATCTGTTCATTACCGGCGCGTTTTCACTGCTCAACGTCTTGCTAGGCGCGACCATGGACGCCGTATTGACGGAAATGCACCTGCCAGATTCCATCGTGGCAGCATTGACCGGCCGCGGCGGCGTTTACAAACCTTTCCTCGAACTCGCCCGCGCGTGCGAAGACAACCCCAAGCTGCTCGCGACCCAGGCGCACAACCTCGGCGTCGACCTTCAGGCGATCAATCGCGCACAACTCGCCGCCGTTTCCTTCGCGGACACCCTCCAGAACGACTAATGAACGCTCGGGCGATCGATAGGCAGGAAACATCTTGCGATCAATTATTTTGATATAAATTGAAACAAAATTTGATTTTTCATTATACTGCATTGCAGTAATTTAGAAGCTACACTGTCTTTAATAAAGCTTCTAACTTCTGGAAAACTGCAATGGAATCAATATTGGGGGCGATTTTCTGCCTTGGATTGGCGTTTTCTGCAAACGCAGCAACGACGGAACGTGCCATAGAATACGCGCCGGCAGACTATTTGGTATTTGTGGACAAACCGACTGGCTTTGCCTTCATTCGGACGCCCTATGGATGGAAGTTCGTGCGCAAGATCGAATCGACCCAACTGGCCGAACAAGCCGCTCAACTGCAGGTGGCGCTGAACGACAAGCGCTAGTTGCACCCCGGCGCCTCGCGACCCTCCTCCCGCCTGGCGCCGGACCTGCCTACGGCACGTCCGTGTTGCATCACTCGCCGCCCAGATAGGCCTCGCGAACCTTCGGATTGTCGAGCAGCATGGCAGAACTGTCGGCCAGCACAATCAGTCCGCTATCCATCACATAGCCGCGCGACGATACCGACAAGGCAAGTTTCGCGTTCTGTTCCACCAGCAGGATGGCCACTCCTTCCGCGGCAATCGTCTGGATGACCTCGAAGACTTTTTGAACCATGATGGGTGCCAACCCCATCGACGGCTCGTCGAGCAGAAGCAGCTTGGGTCGCGCCATGAGCGCGCGCCCGATCGCCAGCATCTGCTGCTCCCCGCCAGACAAGGTTCCGGCAAGCTGCGATGCACGCTCCTCGAGGCGCGGCAGCAACCCCAACACGCGCTGGAGATCCGATTCGATCTCGCCGCGGTCGTCGCGACAATAGGCGCCCATCGCGAGGTTCTCGAGCACGCTCAGGCGCGCAAACACGCCGCGCCCCTCGGGTACGAGTGCGAGCCCCTCGCCAATCAAACGGTGGGCGGGCCACTGCACGATGTCATCCCCACGATAGCGAATCTCGCCATGGGCCGGCAGCATGCGGGCCAGCGCTTTCAACGTACTTGTCTTGCCCGCACCATTGCAGCCGATCAGGCAGACGGTTTCGCGGTCTGCGATGTCGAGATCGACACCCTTGACCGCCGCAATGCCTCCATAGGCAACGCGCAGTTCTCGCACCTTGAGCATCAGTCGATCGCTCCGCCCAGATACGCCTCGATCACCTTCGGATCGCGTTGCACGACCTCCGGCACATCCTCTGCGATTTTCTCGCCATACTCAAGTACAGCCACCCGGTCACACAATCCCATGACGAGCTTCACGTCGTGTTCGATCAGGAGCAAGGTCACACCGTCAGCCCGGATCGACTCGATCAGCAAGCGCAACCCGGCGGTCTCCGTCGCGTTCATACCCGCCGCGGGTTCGTCGAGGGCAAGCAGCCTGGGTTCGGTAGCAAGCGCACGCGCGATTTCGAGGCGCCGCTGTTCACCGTAGGAGAGATTGCGCGCAAGATCGTTGGCGCGTGACTCGACGCCCACATACTGGAGCAGCCGGTGCGCACGATCCGTAATGGCGGCCTCTTCCGCCCGCGTTGCCGCCGTCCGCAGTACGGCACCGATCACGCCGGCACGGCTGCGCAGGTGTCGCCCCACCATGACGTTCTCCAGCGCCGTCATGTTTCCGAACAGACGAATGTTCTGGAACGTGCGAGCGATACCCTGTTGCGTTACTTCGTGCGGAACACCGATATTCAAGCGCGTACCATCAAGGATCACCTCGCCCGCGTCGGCTGCGTAGAGCCCGGTAAGCACATTGAAGAAGGTTGTCTTGCCTGCACCGTTGGGGCCAATCAGCCCATAGATCTCCCCACGCCGAATGGTCAGCGACACGTTCTGCAGCGCCTGGACGCCACCGAAACGTTTGCCTATCCCGCTGGCTGCGAGCAGCACGTCACTCACTTCGCCCCTCCGCAGCTTCGCGTGCAACCGCCAGTTCCCGCTTGCGCGTGGCCGAGGGCCAGAGCCCGGCTGGCCGATAGAGCATGACGAGGATCAGCGCGAGGCCGAACAGCAGCATGCGCAGGGATTCGGGAGGAATCAGAACCTTGCCGAACAGCGCCGTCTGGACCGGCACCGCGCCATACCGCAGCGCTTCTGGCAAAACCGTCAGCAGTATCCCGCCGAAAATGACACCTGGAATGTGGCCCATCCCGCCCAGGACAACCATGCACAGCACCATGATCGACTCGAGGAGCGTAAAGCTCTCCGGACTGACGAACTGCTGAAAACCCGCGAACAGGCCCCCCGCCACGCCACCGAACGAGGCGCCCATTGCAAAAGCGAGCAGCTTTATGTTGCGCGTATTGATTCCGCACGACTTGGCCGCGATCTCGTCTTCGCGGATGGCAACCCACGCGCGACCGATGCGGGAATCCTCCAGGCGTATCGACACGAAAACCACGGCCAGCGTCGCAATCAGAAACAGGTAGTAGTAGAGGTAGACGGAAGGGATGACGAAACCGGCCACTTCGACACTTCGCCCGAGCGACACGCCACCGATTGAGATCGGATCGATCTGGGTAATGCCCTGCGGGCCGTTGGTCAGATTCACAGGCCGATTCAGGTTGTTCATGAAGATGCGGATGATCTCGCCGAACCCGAGCGTGACGATTGCAAGGTAATCACCCCGGAGACGCAAGGTCGGCGCCCCGAGAATCACGCCGAAGGTTCCTGCAACCAGCGCACCCAGCGGCAGAATGACCCAGACCGGCCAATGCAATCCGGGTGCGAGCGCCGGAAACGCCACAGCAAGATGCGGAGAACTCAACAGCGCATACAAATAGGCACCGACTGCATAAAACGCGATATAGCCGAGATCGAGCAGCCCCGCGAAACCGACCACGATGTTCAGCCCCAGGGCAAGCATGATGTAAAGCAGCGCGAAATCCAGAACTCGCACCCATGCCGTACCCGCGCCGGCACCGACCACGAAGGGCATGATCGCAAGACCGATCCCGAGCACGACTGCGCCCGCCCTGGCCATACGCGGATCGCGCCGCGCTCCGAGCAGCGAACTCACTGGATTCGTCTCCGCTGGTCGCCGGAGCTCCACGCAGACTGCAAGGCACCGACCGTGCGCAGCCGATTTGCCGTCGATCCGCGCTTCGCCGGCCCTTCCGCCAGGAATCTCATGCGCGCTCCGAAACCCTTTCGCCCATCAGGCCGGAGGGGCGAAGGACGAGAACGAGGATCAACACAAGGAAGGCGAAGACGTCGCGATAGTTCGACCCAAGCACGCCGCCGGTCAGGTCACCGATGTAGCCGGATCCAAGCGATTCGATAAGACCGAGCAGGATGCCGCCAAGCATCGCGCCGGCCAGGTTGCCGATGCCGCCAAGCACCGCAGCCGTGAAGGCCTTCAGGCCCAGCATGAAACCCATGCTGTAGTGCGCGATCGAGTAGTTCGCACTGACCATGACACCCGCCAGCGCCCCTAGCGCGGAACCTATGACGAACGTGAAACTGATGATGCGATTGACGTTCACCCCCATGAGGCTGGCGATGGACGGATTCTCGGCCGTGGCCCGCATTGCGCGACCGATGCGCGTGCGCTGAACCAACAAAACGAGTCCGCCCATGGTCAGCGCCGCAACGGCGATGATGGCGATCTGAAGATCGTTGATGGATGCGCCCATCAAACTATGGGGCGCAGTCGAAAGCAGGGGCGGAAAAGAGAGGTAGGTACTTCCCCATCCGAGCATCATCAACTGCTGCAACACGATCGACACGCCGATTGCGGTAATCAGAGGCGCGAGACGCGGCGCGTTGCGCAGCGGACGATAGGCAACGCGTTCGATGACGAATCCAAGGGCCATGCAGACCGGCACCGCGCCCATCAGGCCAAAAAGCACGATTACCGGCCCGGGCAACCCGGTTCCTGCAAGCGCCTTCACGATCGACAGCGCAGTCAAGGCACCGACCATGACGACTTCGCCGTGCGCAAAGTTGATCAGCCCAAGAATGCCGTAGACCATCGTGTAGCCAAGCGCCACCAGCGCATAGATGCTGCCGAGCACCAGACCATTGATGATCTGCTGAATGAGGGTATCCATATCCCCGAATGATCAGCCGGCGCGCATTTTCATGCGGCGAATCATAGCAAAGCGCAGCTGCAGCCGTATCCGGCCGACAAAGCCGCGCGATCCATCCATCGTGTCCAACTGCACAGGCATTACTTGGCTTCTTGCGGCAACGCGATCCCGATATCATCGCGCGAACAAAGAATCCCGTCCTGTCTCGATGACATCGAATTCCATTCCGCGCGACCCCGTCGAGCTTGCCTACTACGGCGAGTTCATTCCCGGACATTCTCCGGAAGAGGCACGCCGCAAACTGACTGTCGCGCTCGCAATTCCGCCTGACCAGGTCGATGCCGTGTTCTCGGGTCGCCGGGTCGTTCTCAAGAAGTCGGTGCCGGCGAGCGAAGCGGACCGCTTCCTGGCAAAGCTCGAAAGCATCGGCATACTCGCCCGCAGCGAAGCTGAGCGCCCCCAAGCCGCCTCGACGGCCCCTGCCACGCCAGAGAATTCGCCCCGGTCTGACCTTGCCCCTGCGCTGGCGCTCACAGAAGAACCGCCAAAGACCTCACCAGGCGCCCCGGCAGAAGAAGTGGCATGCCCGAAATGCGGCACCCGGCAGCCAAAGCGGAACCTGTGCAGCAACTGCTCGACCGACATGCCGCGCTACGCAGCCGCCCAAAAGACAATCAAGGCTGAAGAACGAGAAACCAAGCTGGCCGCGCTCCGAAGTACGACGCAACCACAAGGTCCGGGCCGCGAGGTGCCGGACGCCGACTACGCGCTCGAAGGCGCGAGTCTGCTCGGAACCGATTTCGGGGGAAGAATCGGGCGCATCGCTTACCTGGTAGGCGGATTCATCCTCTCCGGTTTGCTGATATTCGGCCTCGTCGCAAGCTTGAAAAGCGGATTCTGGCTGCTTCTGCTGCCTCTGCTGTTCGGCGCCTTGTTCGTTTCCCTCAGACTAACCGTACTGCGCTGCCACGATCTGAACTGGAGCGGCTGGTGGTCGCTGCTGATGCTGATCCCATATGCGGGCTCGTTGTTCAACTTGGTGCTGCTCTTTGTCCCAGGCACGCGCGGCAGCAACGACTTCGGACGCCCGTCGCACCCGCCGGGCATGCCGGCGCTCGGGATCAGCGTGCTCGTGATTGCGCTAGCCGGGCTGCTCGCGGCGCCACAGATCTCACGCCTGGAGCCCATGCTGGCTTCCTACGGCATCGACGGCGCGAGACCAGCCGGGGAGCCGCTCGCCGCACTCGAGCACTACGACCCGCGCAGCAATACGGTCGTCATGTATTCGCTCACCACATGCGGTTACTGTGCCGCGAAGCGTCGGGAATTCGACGAACTGGGCATACGTTACACCGAGCTTTTCATCGACGCGGATCAGTCTGCGCGCTCTCAGCTCGACATGAGGCTGGAACAGGCAAATTTCGCGCGCCAGACCTACGGCACGCCAATAGTCGATGTGAATGGCATTCTGCTGCCGAACAACCCGCCGATCGAAGACATCGCACGCCATCTCCGCGGGCGAAGCAGCTAAGCCGCCACACCGCGACCGAAAAAACGGCGCCCGCAGGCGCCGTTTTGTCACTCGAGCAACATCGTTTTTGTCACTTTTTGTCGCCCGCGGGCTTCGATGAATCAGACGCTGCGGCTGGTATCGCTGCAGCATTGCCGCCGACGGTCTCGATCGCCTCCCATTTGCCGCTCTTCACCGCGTAGATGGTCAGCGGGCCATCCTTGAGGTCGCCTTTTTCGTCGAACGCGATCGGCCCGATAACGCCGTTAAGCTGCGTCTTCGGCATCTCTGCGAGTATCCGCGCCGGGTCGGCCGAGCCGGCCCGCTTCATCGCTTCGACGATGACGAACACCGCATCGTAGCCCATGGGCGCAAACAGCTCGACCTCGGCGTTGAACTTGGCCTTGAATTTGTCGAGGAAAGTTTTTCCGCCCGGCATCTTTTCCTTGGGCAGCCCGGGGATCGACGCCATCGCACCTTCCGAGGCATCGCCGGCCAACTTCAGGAAGTTCGGCGTCTGCATTCCGTCGCCCCCGAGCAACTTGGCCTTGATGCCGAGCCCCGCCATCTGCTTGGCCATTGGCCCGGCCTGCGTGTCGATTCCGCCGAAGAACACGAGATCGGGGTTCTTGGATTTGATCGCCGTGAGGATGGCGGTGAAATCCGTATCCTTGTCGGTCGTGTGTTCATGCGCCACGATGGTTGCGCCCAACGCGGTCGCCTTCGCCTCGAACGCGTTGGCAAGCCCTTGGCCATAGGCGGTGGAGTCGTCGATCACGGCAATATTCTTCGCACCGAGTGTTCCAACCGCATACTGCGCACACACCGGCCCTTGCTGGTCGTCATTGGCAACCACGCGGTAGGTCGTCTTGAAACCCTGCTGGGTGTACTTCGGGTTGGTCGATCCCGGCGAAATCTGGACGACACCCGCGTCGGAGTAGATCTTGGAGGCCGGAATCGACGCGCCCGAGTTGAAGTGGCCGACCACCGCAACCACCTTGGCATCGACCAGTTTCTGCGCAACGGTCGTCGCCTTGGTCGGGTTGGCCTCGTCATCCTCGGCCAGCAGTTCGAGTTTGACCTTCTTCCCGCCGATCGTCAGCCCGCTCGCGTTGATGTCATCCACCGCGAGTTGCGTACCGTTCTTGATGTCGATGCCGATGTGCGCCTGCGGCCCGGTCAAGGGAGAAGCTGCACCGATCCGCACCACGCTGACTTCGCTGTCCCGCGTCGCAGCGGACGCGCGCTCTTCCTTCTTACCGCAGGCTGCAAGAACCCCTGCCCCGAGTAGTACGAGGACAAGATTCCTGATCGGAAATTTCATGGACGGTTCTCCGGTAATAAGGGGCGACAGCGCAAAAATGCGACGGCGATTGTGCGGTGCGTCGTCTGGGCATGTCAATCGGAATGGGAATGCGGGTCAATGCTTCCCGAAAATGAAAAAGGCCAGCCTCAAGGCTGGCCTTTGACACGGGATGCCCGCAATTACATCGCGAGAATCCACTTGACGAGCGTCTTGGCCTCGTCGGCGCTGACTTGCGGGTTCGGCGGCATCGGCACCTGGCCCCACACGCCGGAACCACCCTTGACAACCTTCTCGGCGAGTTTGGCTTCTGCACCCTTGTCGGCCTTGTATTTGGCGGCGACTTCCTTGTAGGCCGGGCCGACCAGTTTCTTGTCCACCGCGTGGCAGGCAAGGCAGTTCTTCTTCTGGGCAAGCTCCTGGCTCGCCATGACGGGCGCGGCGACCAGCAGACCGGCGGCGACCGAAGCGATGATGGCAATCTTCATGGTGTTGATCTTCCCTTCACTGTGTGGTTGAACCCGGGAGCGGAGTCTACCCGATGTGCCGGGGCTTGCATACGCGCTCCAGTTCCGCCCAATCGCTGATCGGCGGCAGGCAAGTAACGCCCGAACAGACCCACGCGTTGACGCCCGGTAGCAATGGGCGATCAAGCGCCACCGGCAGATCGCCGGCGGCCTCCGCAAGCGGGACGACGAGGACGGAAGGCCCGGTCCGCCCAGCCAATCCTGCGCGCCACGCTTCCACCTCGTCGCGCGGGCCGCGAAGAATGACGATCGTCGGCGGTTCCAGAAACTCCTCGAGCGCAGCCATGTAGCTGGAAAGCCCACCGGGCGTACTGCACGCAAGATGAAACCCGCAGCGGACACAGCGTTCTGCAGCCAGGAGGTAGCGTGGCTCGCCGACCAGGTGCCCGATACGCTGCAAGGCAAGCGCAGCGATCGAGTTTCCCGAGGGCGTGGCATTGTCGTGTACTGAACGCGGACGGACGATCAAGGTCTCGTGATCGTGGCTCGTGAAATGGAAACCACCGTGTTCGGAATCCTCGAACTGGTCAAGCAGAACGTCAGCAAGTTCGCGCGCCCATACGAGATCCTCGGGCCGAAAATCGACCTGGATCAATTCCAGCATCGCAGCAAGCAGGAACGCGTAGTCATCGAGGTAGGCGTTCAGATGGGCGCGCCCGTCCTTGCCGGTCGCCAGCAGGCGACCGTCTGCCCACAGCGTTTCGCGGATCGTGTCCAGCGCACGACGCGCCGAGTCGACCCACTCCGGATGGCCGAGCAGGGAGCCGGCGCGTGCCAGGCTCTCCAACATCAGGGCGTTCCAGCTCGTCAGCAGCTTGTCATCTCGGCCCGGTGCAACGCGCCGCGCGCGCGCCGACAACAGCTTCTGCCGGCCACACCTCAGTAGGCGCTCGCATTCCGCCGGATCCAACTTGAAGTCTGCCGCGACGTCCTCGACGTCGCGCACAGCAAAAAGGTGCCACTCGCGTCCCTCAAAATTGGGCGCTCGATCGAGGCCGAATCGCCGCGCGAACAACGGGTATTCGGAGTCGGATAGAACGGCGCGCGCGGCAGCCGGTGTCCAGAGGTAGTAGTTGCCTTCTCCGCCTTCCGAATCGGCGTCGAGCGACGATCCGTACCCGGCGGGCAGAATTGCCATATCGCGCAACACCCACGCCGCCGTCTCTTCCGCAACTTCGCGATAGCGCAGCTCGTGGGTCAGGACGAATGCTTCCGCATACAAGCGCAGCATTTGCGCATTGTCGTACAGCATCTTCTCGAAGTGCGGAATCATCCAGCGCTCGTCGACGCTGTAACGGCAGAAGCCGCCGCCGAGATGGTCGTAAATCCCGCCGGCAGCCATCCGATCCAGCGTCGTGAGGAACATTTGTTTCGCACGCACATCAGCATCGACCAGGCATCGGCGCAGCAGAAACGCCAGGTCCGTCGGATGCGGAAACTTAGGCGCCGCACCGAATCCTCCATTGACCGAATCGAAGCTCGCTTCGATCTCGTCGAACAGCTTCCCCAACGGGCGGCGGTCCGGATCGACGCAGTCCGGTCCGTCGCTGTCGCCGGGTTCCCGGGACAGCGCGTTAGATGCCAAGGCCGCCCGCAGACTGGCGTTTTGCGACTCGATATCCTCGCGACGCACGCGAAAGACCGTGGAAACCCTTTCGAGCAGCTCGGGGAACGCCGGCAAGCCGTAACGTGGCGTCTTCGGAAAATAGGTTCCGCCGAAAAACGGCGTGCCGTCCGGCGTCAGGAACAAGGTCAATGGCCATCCGCCGTGCCGTCCGGTCAGCATTTGATGGGCTGCCTGATAAATCTGATCGAGATCCGGGCGCTCCTCACGGTCAACCTTGACGTTGACGAAGCCCGCATTCATCGCAGCGGCGACGGCCTCATCCTCGAAGCACTCATGGGCCATGACATGGCACCAGTGGCAGGCGGAATAGCCGATGGACAGCAGGATCGGCCTGTTGCCCGCTCTGGCGAGAGCAAGCGCTTCCCCTCCCCAGGGAAACCAATCGACGGGGTTGTCGGCGTGCTGCAACAGATACGGGGATGTCTGCTCGATCAGGCGGTTGGGCATGGCGAACGCTCGATGCGGTTACGCGCTATTCCGACTCTAGCACCCGTTCACATCCGGTTTGAGCGAATCGCCGTCCCTGATCGGATCGTCAGCGACGCCAAGAAATCCCGATATCCGGAAATTAACTTTTTTATTCATGACATTACAGACAATCGGCCAATTTTGCTGCGACGCACAAAAAGTTCTTGCATTCCGAGCCGGAGTCCGTATAATCGATTCATGTTGCAACGCAGCAAACCATACGGCCGAGCAGCCCGCCTGGTTCCAGTCTGCGCAAATCCGATTCCGAATCTTGCCAAGGAGATTGCCATGCCCGTCAATACCGAAAAGTTCGCCGATGCCGCAAAGTCGAATCTCGATTCCGTTCTCACCATCGCCGGCACCGCGTTCAGCTGCGTCGAGCGCCTCGCGGCCCTGAACCTGAACACCAGCCGCAACGTTCTCGCCTCGGCGGTCGACAGCAGCAAGGCACTGCTCGGCGTCAAGAACGTCGAGGAACTGGCTGCCGTCCAGATCGACGTTGCCCGCCCGGCGCTGGAAAACGTCATTTCCTACTCGCGTGCCGCCTACGCCATCTGCGTCGAAACCGCTGAAGAACTGAACAAGATCGTCGACGCGCAACTCAACGTGCTGAAGGCCGAGACTGTCGCCGCAATCGACGTCGCCCTGAAGTCGGCGCCGGCCGGCTCGGAGCCCGCGGTCGCCATGTTCAAGTCGACGCTGGCCGCCACCGACTCCGCATACGGCGCGTTCGCCAAGGCCGCCAAGCAGGTCGGCGAAATGGCCGAATCGAGCCTCACGGTCGCGACGGACAACGCGGTCAAGGCGCTCACCAACGTGACCGCCCTGCCGAAGGGCAAGAAGAAGGCAGCCTGAGGATCGGCTTGCCAGAGGGAAGGACGGGCGCCGCAAGGCGCCCGTCTTGTTTCTAGAAGCGCATTCTCACGCTCATGCGGAAGGTGCGAGGTTCGGCCGGATGCAGATGCATGTCCTGCACCGGCGCAACCTCGCCGGCCAGCCGCGATTCGTACAGATACTCGATGTCATTGACCCTGCGGTCGAACAGGTTCAGCGCATCGAAAGTCACCTGCAGCGCGCTGTTGATGCGGTAGCCGGCGCGCAGATTGACCAAGGTCGAACCGCTGGAGCGCACTGAATTGTCTTCGGTCAGCGAACGCGGCCCGAAATAGCGCAGGCGCAATCCGCCGTACCACGGCCCCACGTCGTCTAGCCCAACCCCGAGCGAGGCTACCCGCTCGATCGCGCCGGGTATGCGATCACCAGCCGGATCGGCATCGCGAAAGCGCGCAATCGAAACCGATACGTCGCCGTCTATCGTCAGCCAAGGCAGCGGATGATAGTAGGCGGACCACTCCACCCCCTGGCGCCGGCTCGGGCGGCTCGCCTCGGTGGTGCCCGCGTCGCCAACGAACAGCAACTCCGATGCGATGTCGAGACGCCATAGCGCCAGTGTCGTCTGCAACCCCGGCAGTGGCGCAGAGCGCATGCCCACCTCGTATCCCTTGGCTCGCACCAGAGGCGTCACCCGATCGACGGCGCCGAGAAACCCCGGATCGCGCGGATCTGGATTGACGCGCGTCGTCGCGCCGCGCGCATCGTTGCTGTGGAAACCGCTGCCGGCGTTGAGATAGAACTCCGTGCCGGCCCACGGCCCGAACACCAGGCTCGCCTTGGGTCCGCCGATGTCGTCGTGCGCCCGTCCCGAATTCTCCGCACGGTCGCTATGCACATCGAATCGATAGAAATCGTGCCGCCAGCCCAGCGTGCTGCGCAACCAGGGCGTCCATTGGGTTGCATTCTGCGCAAAAACACCGAGGCTGCTCTGTTCGACGCGGTCTTCGCGGATCGTCGTCAGTCGGTCGCCCCGGCTGGTCAGGTAAAGCGCCACCGGATCGATGCGATCGTGTCGCGTGACGAAGCCGACCGTGTTCTCCAGGTCGAAACCCGCGGCCTTGGCAAACCGGGTCTGCACGCCGCTTGCGCCGAATACGCGCCGGCGATCGGCCTGCTCGAACTGATCGCCTTCGACCGGATTGTCGAGGAAGTACGTGAAATTGGAGACCAGTTTGAGCCGGTAGTCCATCGCGTAGACGTTGCCCCGCGTCGCCGTATCGCTGCCGCTGCGCGCCCAGTCTGCCGACAGGCTGTAACGGTGCGTGCTGCCGCCGTCGCTTGCGTCGAGGGAACCATAACGGCCGATCAATCCGCTGTCGATCGCTCGCTGCGCCACCTGGTCGGTCGAACGCCACTGCGCCCGATATGCCATGCCCGTGATCGACCAGCCGTCGTTTGCCGTGCCGCGGCTGTATCGCAACACCCCGTTTAACTTGCCGAAGTTCTCGGAGATCTGCCACGGGCCATTGCTTTCGTACCATTCCAGGCCATACAGCAGCGCGCCGCCGGCCACTTCCGGAGAACCGGCCAGCAATGCGCGGCGATAGCCGTTTTCTCCGAAACCGAGATCGCCGAAGCTGTGCGGCAGCGTGCGGAAATAGTCGATGCGCGCGCTGCCGGCCGCCGCGAAGTCGCCGTCCTCCGCCGCATACGGGCCCTTGCGGTAGCGCACGCGCTCGACCATTTCGGGAATCAGGAAGTTCAGATCCGAGTAGCCCTGTCCGTGGCCGTGGGTTGGCATATTCACCGGCATGCCGTTCACAATGGTGGCGAAATCGGTCCCGTGGTCGAGGTTGAAGCCGCGCAGGAAATACTGGTTGGCTTTACCGTCGCCGCTGTGCTGCGTGATGATCACGCCCGGCACTACTTCCAGCACCTCGCCCGGACGCAGCAGCGGCCGTGTCTCGAGCTGCTTCGCGGTAACCGTGCCCTCGGTCGCGCTGTCCGCCGTGCCGATCAGTTCGTTGACGCCGGCCTTCACCTGCACCGTATCGAGCGTCGGCACGCCGGCAGCATGCGCGCCAGCAGCGCCGAGCGCTGCAACCAACCCCGCAACCAGGCGCCACTTGAAACCTCCAGCGCGCATGGTCGAAGTCTGTGTAAGTGGATTTTTCATTTGTTCACACCCGGGAAAAAGGCAGCCCGACGACGGCGTGAGGCGTTTCAAATCGATCGGGTCAGCTTGCGGATGTCGTTACCGCCGACACGTCGGCGGCAGGACTTTGGATGCGTGCAAGGCGCACAGCGAAGACGTAGCTGCTCGCGACGCAGAACACGACAGCGGCACCGAAGAGCATGTCCCGCCCTTGGGCCCAGGAATCCACCGCGGGAGAAATGAACTTCGCCGCACCGAACGCCGCGACCAGCAGCGACATTGACGAAACGACCAGGCTCATCACGCGCGACGCGACCAGTGCGACCTGATCGGCACGCGCGATCAGGCGCGAGATCCACAAGCCGTTGACGCCGTCGGTCACCAGCATGCCGAGCATGAACAGCAGGCCCAGCGAAAGCGCATGTTCCCAGCCGCCGAACTGCGTGGCCGTCAAAGCGAAAAGCGCAGCTTGGCTCAGCGTATCGAAAGAAAGCGCGAACAACGCACCGACCAGCATGACCCAACCCGGCCGCGACGAATGCGCAAGCCGCCCAAGCCAGCGCCCCTTGATGCCGACAGGCGCAACGACCTCATGCGGTTGCGCCGCGGTCACGGCGCGCAGATTGACCAGCCCGAGTGCCGTCAGGAAGCCGATGGAAATCCAGGCGCCGGCCGTCTCCACCCAGGCCGGGACTTCCCAGCGCTGCGCCAGCGTGCTGACGACAAGCGCGATCCCGACCACGACCGCGCCGTGTCCGAGCGAGAACAGTGTGCCGCAATAGCGTGCGATGCGCGGGTTCGCGCGCGCATTGAAGCGGGTCAGTCCATCGATGGTCGCCAGATGGTCGGCGTCAAAGCCGTGCTTGATGCCGAGCATGAAGACCAGCGTCGCCAGGGTGGTCAAATCGGTCGGCAGGGCGTGCATCGTCTTCCTCGCGCGGCATTGTTGGTATGAAGAATATAACAAAGCTCATACAACTTTCATGCCCGGCGCGAACGCACCGACGGCGCCAGAGATTTTCATTTCAGTTCAGAGGACTGCAGTTGCAGGAGCAGCGCTGGAGAACGGTTTGCCGACAAGCGGGTTACCGCCACCCCTGCCAATTCGAAAACCGCACGTTCAATCGGCTCGCGGCAGCCTGAGGCGGAATACGGCGCCGCCATCGGGATGGTTGAAAACCTCGAGCTTGCCGCCGTGGCGCTCGACGATGCCGTAGGAAATGGCCAAGCCAAGGCCGGTTCCTTTGCCGACCGCCTTGGTGGTGAAGAAGGGGTCGAAGATCTGGGGCAGGATGTGCGGATCGATCCCGGCGCCGTTGTCGTGGAAGTTCACTTCGATCTCGCGATCGACGATGCATGCGGCAATGTCGAGATTCGGCGCAGTCTGGCTCGCGGTTGCATCGAAGGCGTTCTGCACCAGATTCATCACCACCTGCTGCATCTGCCCGGACGACCCGAGCATGGGCAGCGCGCCGGGTAGGTCGAGCGTGACATTGAAGCGCTCCGACGCGGCCTTGCTCACCCAATGCACCGAACGCTCGATCACGTCCTTGAGGTCGAAGGCACTGTTCTCGTCGCGATCCACGGCCGAGAAACGCTTGAGCCCGTCGACGATGTCGCGTGTGCGCTCGGCGCCTTCGATCGTGCCTTCAATCAGCGGCGCCAGATCCTCGATGATGCGGTCGATGCGCAGCTCGGCACGCAGTTCGGCAACGCGTTCGGGCGACAGACCGCCATGCACGCCCTCGAGATAGCTCTGCAAGCGGCTAGCGTAGCGCTGCAGCGCATGCACGTTGCCGATGATGAAGCTGATAGGGTTGTTCAGCTCGTGCGCGACGCCCGCGACCAGACGGCCGAGCGACGCCATTTTCTCGGAGTGCAGCAGTTGCTGCTGGGTACGCTTGAGGTCGTCGTGCGCCTGGCGCAACGCGTGGTAAGCGCGGCGCAGCTCCCCGACCGGTCGCCCGGTGACCACCATGCCGAGCATCTTGCCAACCGAAGAGTAGCGTGGCGTGCAGTTGAGCGAAACCGGTATCGCCGAGCCGTCAGCGGCACGCAGCTGCAACTCGCAATCGTGTGCCGTCTCTGCACTGTAGCCCGGAAACATTCGCTGCGCGGTCTGGCGCGACACTTCGTCGGCGCACAGGTCGAACAGCGAGGTACCGCGCAGGGAGTCGGCCGTACGCCCGGTGAAATCGACCAGGGAACGATTGACGTCTTCGATTGTGCCATTGCGGCTGCATACGACGAGGATGTCCGACATCGAGGTCAGCACGCTCATCACGAACTGCTGGGTTTCCTCGAGAGTGGCGTTCTTCTCTTCGAGTGCAACCTCGTACTGGAGCAGGTCGCTGTAAACCTCGTCCATCTTCTGGATCACGTCGATCCAGACGTTCTCGTCCAGCATCTGCGGCCGCTCCGTGCCGTCCGCGAAGAGTTGCAGCGGCGAGGGAACCGGCGGAAGCCCCGATTGGCGGTCGCGGGGCATCAGCTGCGCGGCTTGAGGTGGGTATGGCCACGGCCGCTCGGATGGCGATATCGTGCGCCGGCCTGCAGATCGACCGTCACCAGGTTCAGGCTGCCATGACGCACGCCGCGTTCGGCGACCATCGCTTCGGCGAAGCGGCGGACGTCCGACGTCTGCCCGCGCAGGATCACGCTCTCGATGCAGTTCTCGTGATCGAGGTGCGCGTGCATGGTCGATATGCACAGATCGTGATGATCATGCTGCAAGCCGGTCAGACGCTCGGCCAGCTCGCGTTCATGATGGTTGTACACGTAGCTGAGGTTGGCGACGCAATGCGGCGCCTGCTCGGTTTTCTGACGATACTGCTCGAGCTGGCTGCGCAGGATGTCGCGCACCGCTTCTGAGCGGTTGCTGTAGCCGCGCGCCGCGATCAGCCGGTCGAATTCGCGCGCGAGGTCTTCATCCAGCGATATGGTGAAGCGTTCCATGGTCGCCCCTGGTGGACTCAGTGCACCGTGCACACCATGCACGGATCGAAGGAGCGTACCACGTGCTGGATCGCCGGCGCCGCACCGTCCCCTGCAGTCACGCCGACCAGCGCCTGTTCCAGCGCTCCCGGCACGCCCGTCGCGTCGCGCGGCGAAAAGTTCCAGGTCGTAGGCGCCACGATCTGGTAATTGGCGATGCGCCCGCGGCGAATCGAAAGCCAGTGTCCCAGGGCCCCGCGTGCCGCCTCGACCATGCCGACTGAATCAGCCTCGTCGGGCAAGGAGCTGGTCTCGCAGAAAGGCGCCCCGGGTTGCAGTGCCTTCGCCCACCGCTCCATCTGCGGCAACACCAGTGCGATCTCCAGCAGGCGGCACACCACGCGCGCATGGACGCTGCCGCCCGATCGAGCCAGTTCACGCGCCAGCGGATGGCCCTGCACGGCAAGTCTCGCGAGCGCGCCGGTCTCCGCCACACGGCCGTTCCATCGCGGCGCCTTGCACCAGGTGTAGGCCCCGGCCTTGTCCGCTTGCGGCAAGGTCGCGCCCTGGGCCGGATTGCGCGCCGCGTCCTCGCCGGCAAGCCAGGCGTGGCTCACGTCCTCGGTAATCGCTTCGGGCAGCAGTTCGTGCAGATCACCGTCCCATACACCCCTGCGCAACAGGCGCCCGCCCTCGAACGCATAGCTGCCATGGCTCAGGTAAACCCCGGGCCCCGCCCCGATTCGATCGAGCCCGCAGTCGCGCGCCAGTTCGAGGTAGCGGCGGAAGTCACTTTGTGCAACCGGGCGCGCATCGCGCCAGGCATCCAGCGCGGCACAGTTGTCGAGCGCAGCAATTGCCTCGAGCGCGTCGCCGAACAACGTGCGCTCCAGGTATGCGCGGAAGGCTCGGAGCAAGGCAATGATGCGTATGCGTTCCGATGCGTCCACGGGCCGCGTCGAGCCGCCCGGCTGCAACGCCAGCGTATGCGGCCACTTGCCCGCCATGAAACCCTGCAGCTCCAGGAAATCGCGGCGCGCCGGCAGGACTTCCGCCGCCGCGCTACCGCTCACCGCCTTGAAGCGCGAAACCGCCTCGGCGTGCCAGACGCGCTTCGCGTAGGCCTCGCGCGCGAAATCCGGCATGAAGAACAGATAGAAATGACTGAAGTGGTCGGCCAGGTTTTCGCAGCCTGCGATCAGGTTATGGGCCAGTTCGCCATTGACCGGCGCCGACACGCACATCGCCTGCGACAGCGCGGCCGCTGTGGCGGCCGATTGCGAAACCGAGCAGATGCCGCAGATACGTGGCACGAACATCAGGGCATCGAGCGGGTGCTTGCCCAGCAGGATCTGCTCGAAGCCGCGGAAAAGCGGCGAATTCACCTGCGCACTGCGTACCACGCCATCTTCGACATCGAGCGTCACCTCGAGGTCACCCTCGACGCGGTTGAAGGGGCCAACGATCAGGCGCGACATGATTTTTCCGGGTCGAGTCGCCGGAAACCCTGCGATGCGGCGCAGATCCGCAAAGACGACATCCGGCGACCCGTCATTTGAGTCCGGTGCGCTTGATAGCCGGCGTCACCGCGGCATGGTCCGACGTCGCATTCTCGCGCACGCGCTTCGGCGTCGCGGATTTCGACAGCGCGGCAAGCGCCACGAACCAGGCGCGCGGCATGTCGGTCGGCAGCCCGATGGGGATGCCGGCGATCTTCGGCGTCTCACCGAACGGATGGCCCGGCTCCTCGAACCCCGGCTCGGTACAACTGATGCAGGCATAACCGCCGTTGGTGCACGAACCGCTGCCGTTCCAGGCGCGCGTGTTGCAGTCCGCATGCGCCTGGGTGCCCTTGCACCCGAGGTTCTCCATCAGACATCCCAACTGCGAAGGCGCCTCCGCGCTGGCCTTGAATTCGTAGTACTCGTTGCGCGAGCAGCCATGGTGTACCAGTTGATCGGCGTAGAACCGCGGCCGCCCGATCGCGTCCACATCGCGCGCGCCGAAATCGCCGAGCGCGACGGCCAGCAAGGTGTCCGTCACCCATCCCGGATGCGTCGGACAGCCGGCGATGTTGATCACGCGCTCGCCGTTGCCCGATGCATACTGCGGGCCAAGCGCGCCGCCAAGCTGGGCACCGTCGTACTGCAGGCCGCAGGCGTCGGCCGGATTTGCACCGGCCGCCGTCACGCCGCCGTAGGCGGCGCAGGTGCCGACCGCCAGTGTCCAGCGGGCGCGCCGCGCGAGCCGGCGCACCCAGTCGATCATCGGCACGCCGGTACCGGCCAGCATGTGAAAGCGGCCGCTGCCGTTCGGGCCACGCAGCAACGCACCCTCGACGCACAGGATATCGAGTGCTGTACGCCCGTCGGCACAGTCCTCGAGCAGCGCTGTCACCTCGTCGCAACTCGCCTCGGAAAGACTCGGATGCCACAGCAGGTTGATGCCCGCATCGTCCAGCATCTGCACCACATTGGCGGCGTCCGAACACAGCAGCGACATGGTACAACCGCCGCAGCCGCCGGACTGGAGCCAGAGCAGATTGAGTCTGGCGTCACTCACGATGCGCTCCGATCTGCAGCATGCTGGCCGACACGCGCCGCGGAATCCTTCGCAACGCCTGGCTGGAAGGCGCATGGGCAGGCGCGTTCCAGCCACTCCGCGCCACGCGGGCCGCGGGATGGGGCATGCAGCTGTGCATGGCTGCGAAGCGCCGATCCATGCGCCTTCCAGCCCTGCCTCCCGATGACGACGATGCGCTCCATGCTCTGCCCGCGCCGTACTCAGTTCGCCTTGTCCAGTCCGTAACGCGACAGCTTGCTGCGCAAGCCGACGCGCGACAGCCCGAGTTCCGCAGCGGCGCGGGTCTTGTTCCAGCGATGGCGGATCAGCGTCTCGCGCAGCACACGGGCTTCGAGCGCCTCCATGCGATCCTTGAGATTGCCATCGATGCCAGTCAGCACGTCGAGGTCGCGCTCTTCCTCTTCGCGCGCGGCGTGCAGCACCCGCGTCGACAAGTGCTCGGCGCCGATCACCGCGCCGTCCGAAAGCGCCAGCATGCGCAGGATCTCGTTCTGCAATTCCCGTACGTTGCCGGGCCAGCGATAGGCTCTCAGGCACTCGATCACGTTCGGCGCGAATCCCTCCACGTCGCGCCCCAGCGTGATCGCGGAACGGGACAGGAAGCCCTGCGCGATCAATGGAATGTCCATCGGCCGTTCGCGCAGCGGCGGCACCTGCAGCGCGACCGTCGCGATGCGGTAGTAGAGATCCTCGCGGAAGCGACCTTCTCGCACTTCCAGTTCGAGGTCGCGGTTGGTCGCGGCAACGACGCGCACATCCACCGCCTGCGGCCGCGGGCTGCCGAGCGGGCGCACCTCGCCTTCCTGCAGCACGCGCAGCAGCTTGGCCTGGAAAGCCGGCGAGGTCTCGCCGATCTCGTCGAGGAACAGCGTACCGCCGTTGGCCTGCTGGAACAGGCCGATGCGATCCTCGAACGCGCCGGTGAAGGCACCGCGCTTGTAACCGAACAGTTCCGATTCCAGCAACTGGTCGGGCAGCGCGGCACAGTTCTCGGTGACGAAAGGCCGCTCGGCACGGCCGCTCTGGTAGTGCAGTGCGCGCGCCAGCAGCTCCTTGCCGGTACCCGATTCGCCGCTGAGCAGGATTGACACGTCGTACGGCGCCACCTTCTGCACCATCGCGCAGAGCCGGTTCATCGGCGAGCCTTCGGTGCGCGCGATCGAATCGACGCCGAAGCGGTGCTTCGCCTGGGTGCGCTGCACGTCGACGCGCCGCTTGAGCACGGGCTCGGCGGCCCGCAGATCGAGCGACAGGCGCTGATTCTCCTGCTGCAACCGGTGCAGCTCGGCCGCGCCCTTGAGCGTCAGCAACAGCTGGTCGGGCTGCCAGGGCTTGAGCATGTACTGGTAAATGCCCGCATCGTTGATGCCGGCGATGATGTCCTCGGCATCGGTATAGCCCGAGATGATGATGCGGACGGTATCCGGCCATTGCGCCCGCACGCGCTTGAGGAACTGCACGCCCGATGTGCCCGGCATGCGCTGGTCGCACAAGATGAGCTGGATGAACTCGCGCTCCATGATCACCTGCGCCTCGTCGGCGCCAGAGGCGGTGAACACCTCGAACTCCTCTTCCAGCGTGCGGCGCAGCGATTCCTGCGAGCGCACCTCATCGTCGACCACCAGCACCGATGGCAGACGCGGCGGCTTGCCGAGCGGTGCGTTCATGCGGCGCCCTCCGGCACGCACCAGCCCAGCTCGCGATGCAGCGCCAAGTGACGCGGCGTCCACGAATTCGGGCTCTTGGCGACGAAGTGAAAGCGCGCAACGTGATAGCTAGGATCAAAGCCGTAGAAGTTGCGCCGCATGTTGGCAAGCTCCTCGTCGCGATAGATGGCCAGGGGCTTGGTCTTCTCGTCATCCGCACGCCGCGCACGTTTGGCTTCGAGCCGTGCCGCGAAATCCGGCGCCTGCGCGAGCGCAGACGCACGTTCCGCGACCTCCGCTGCAAACCCGGCGGGCGGCGCGTCGATGCAGGCGTCGACCATTTCCTCGCGCAGGGCCTGCGGCGCCGGCAACGGCATCCGGTTGCCGACGATGCGACGCGCACGATCGGCGCCGACACGGCGCGGCAGCAGGTAGGTCCAGTACTCGGAACCGTAGAGGTTGCCCATGTTCTTGTAGTGGGGGTTGAGGATCACGCCGGCACGCGCCCACACCCTATCTGCAGCCAGCGCCAGAAAGGCGCCGCCCGCGCCGGCATTGCCGCACAACGCGGCGACAGTCAGATGGGTATCGGTTTCGATCACGTCGCGCGCGAAATCGTCGATCGCATTGATGTTGTCCCACGAGGCGTCGGCGGGACTGCCTGCCGCCTCGATCATGTTGAGATGGATGCCGTTGCTCCAGTAATCCGTTCCCCCTTCGAGGACGATGACCCGCGTCGGCCGCGAACGCGCGAACGCATAGGCCTGGCGCAGGCGGCTGCATTGTTCGGTCGACATCGCACCGTTGTAGAACTCGAAGGCGAGAAAGCCGACCTGCCCCTGTTCGCGGTAGCGCAACTCGCCCCATTGACCGTCGTCGCGCATCAGGGGCGCAGCGCTCTCCGGCAGCGCAGCCGTCTCCCGCGGGAACGCAACCGTCGCCGGCAACTTGAAACTGCCCGCACGGTCCGCACGCTTGACGTGCCCGATCCACAGCGCGCCGTCGCGCGTAAGTCGCAGCAATGCGCCATCGCGGCGCGCGACGATGTCGCCGGCGGTACCGGCCGGCCGCTGCGCCTCGGCATGTACGTCGAACAGGTTGCACGCAATGCCGAACAGGGAATCCGCGACACCGGGAAAACCATCGGCGGCATTGATCTTCGCCACGATGGTTGCCGTGTCGTCGGTCGACCAGTCGATGCGCCGATCTTCCTGGCGCATCAGCGGACGCAACTGCCCGCGCGCCACGGCCCGGGCCAGCGGCAACGGCCTGAAGCCGGGTGCGGCAAAGCGTTCCACCGCAGCCAGTACCGCTCGTGTCGCCGACTCCGTGACCTCGTTGCGATAGAGGCTGGATTTCTTGGCGCAGCGCATCGGAAAGGTTTCGGCTGCCCAGATGTCACCGGCATCCATTTCGGCATTCGCCTGCAGCACCGTGACACCCCATTCGCGCTCGCCGGCCTGTATCGCCCAGTCGAGCGCCGACGGCCCACGATCGCCGACGATGCCAGGATGCACGACGAGGCAGACATGGCGCGACCAGATCGAGGCCGGGATGGCGCGACGCAGGTAAGGCGCGACGATCAGCTCGGGTCGGAACAGCGCAACGGCTTCCTCGGCCACGCTGTCGGAGATGTCGAACTCGATCGAGACCACGTGGCCGCGCGCGCGCAATTCGCTGAACAGGCGCTGGGTCAGGCTGTTGAAACTGTGGGTCAGGAACAGGATGCGCATGGTCGGCGGCTCAGCAGATGCGCGGCAGTTGTTCGCCCGAAAGCCAATCGACGATGCGCCGGCCGCCGAAGCCGGTCGTCATCTGCACGAAGTGGTGTGGGTCGGCGTGCACCTCACCGATGCGCGCGGCATTGGCACCGAGCGGATGCGCGCGCATCGCGGCGAGCAGCAGGTCGGCGTGTTCCGACGAGCAAATCGCGATCAGCTTGCCTTCGTTGGCGACGTAAAGCGGATCAAGTCCCAGCAACTCGCATGCTGCATTGACCTGCGGCTGGACCGGAATCGCGGCCTCGTCGAGCATCATGCCGACGCCGGCCTGCCTGGCGATCTCGTTCAGCGTCGTGGCAAGACCGCCGCGCGTCGGGTCGCGCAGCACATGGATGTCGGGCACCGCTTCTATCATCGAGGCAACGAGACCATGCAGCGCCGCGGTGTCGGACACGATCTCGGTATCGAACGCGAGCGACTCGCGCTTGCTCATGATGGCCATGCCGTGATCGCCGATGAAGCCGGAAACGAGGATCGCATCGCCCGCCTGCGCGCGATCGCCGGATATGTTCACACCCGGTGGCACCACGCCGACGCCGGTCGTGGTGATGAACACACCGTCGCCCTTGCCCTGCTCCACCACCTTGGTGTCGCCAGTGACGATCGGCACGCCGGCTTCGCGCGCCGCGGTGGCCATCGACTCGACGATGCGCGCAAGCTCTGACAGTGCGAACCCTTCCTCGATGATGAAACTCGCCGACAGATAGAGCGGCTTTGCGCCGGCCATGGCAACGTCGTTGATGGTCCCATGTACAGACAGGCAGCCGATGTCGCCGCCGGGAAAGAACAGCGGCGAGACGACATGCGAATCGGTCGCCATGACCATGCGCCCGCCCTGGATCGCGAAGCTCGCCTGGTCGTTCTGCTGGCGCAGCCATTCGTTGTCGAAAGCCTTGAGGAACAGTTCCTCGATCAGCTGTGCCATCGCGCGGCCACCCGCGCCGTGGCTCATATCCACACGACCGTGCTTCAAGTCGAGCGGGCGGACATAGCCTTTCTTCACTTCCGACATCACATCATCCTTCTGCCGCGACCAACGGAATGTCGCGAAAACGGCCATAGGTGAAATGCGCCGCGCAGGCGCCTTCGGACGACACCATGCACGATCCCATCGGGTTTTCCGGGGTACATACGGTGGCAAACAGCTTGCAATCCTGCGGTTTCTTCACGCCGCGCAGGATCGCGCCGCATTCGCAGGCCTTATTGTCGGGCACCGAGCGGTATTCAAGCGCGAATTTCGCTTCGGCATCATGCGCCGCAAACTCGCGCCGGATGCGCAGCGCGGAATATGGCACCTCGCCAAGGCCGCGCCACTCGAAACTGCGGCGCAGTTCAAACACGTCGCCGACAAGCCGCTGGGCCTTGAGGTTGCCCTCGCGCGTGACTGCACGGGTAAATTCGTTTTCCACCTCGGCGCGCCCTTCGTTGACCTGGCGCACCAGCATGCGGATCGCCTGCATCACGTCGAGCGGCTCGAAACCTGCGATCACCACCGGCTTGCGGTATTCCTCGGCGAAGAATTCATAGGGTTGCGAGCCGATCACGGTGCTCACATGCGCCGGACCGACGAAACCGTCGAGCGGCACGGTACCGTACTGGCGCACCTCGGGCGATTCGAGGATGTTGGAAATGGCCGCAGGCGTCAGCACGTGGTTGCACAGCACGCTGAAATTGCCGATGCCTTCCGCCTTCGCCTGGCGGATCACCAGCGCAGTGGGCGGTGTCGTGGTCTCGAAACCGATAGCGAAGAACACGACCTCGCGTTGCGGCTCGGCGCGGGCCAGCGCCAGTGCGTCCGCAGCCGAATAGATCATGCGGATGTCGGCACCGCGCGCCTTGGCCTTGAGCAGCGAAAGGCTTTCCGAAGCCGGCACGCGCAGGCAGTCGCCATAGGTGCAGATGGTGACGCCTCGATCGAGCGCGAGTTGGATCGCCAGGTCGATGCGGCCGATCGGCAGCACGCAAACCGGGCAGCCGGGACCGTGGATCATGCGCACGTTGGGCGGCAGCAGGTCGGTCACGCCGTAGCGCGAGATCGCATGCGTGTGGCCGCCGCAGAATTCCATAAAGCTGTAGTTGCGTTGCGGATGCACTTCCTGCGCGATGGCCGCCGCCAGCCCGCGCGCGACCTCGCCATCCCTGAACTCGTCGACGTACTTCATTGCGGCGGCAAGGCCTCGGAAATCTCCGCGAACAGTGCGAGCGTCCTGGCCGCTTCTTCCGGATCGAGTTTCGACAGGGCGTATCCGACGTGCACGATCACGTAATCGCCCACGTCCGCCGCATCGATCAGCGCGAGCGACACCTCCTTGCGCACGCCACCGAGATCCACGACAGCCATGTCGCCGTCGAGCTTCTGCGTGATGCGTGCAGGTATGGCAAGACACATGTTGCGATTACTCCTTGAAGTGTTGTGCCGCGACCCAAGCCTGCCCGAGCGAGAGTCCGCCGTCGTTCGGTGGCACCGCCGATGCGCACAGCACGACAAGTCCGTGCGCCTCGAGTCGCGCACGCAGGCCGTGCGACAGGATCCGGTTGAGGAAACACCCGCCCCCCAGCACCACGGTGCCCACGCCGAGGCGCTGTGCCGCCCTGCCGATCCACGCATCGAGCGCGGCGATCAGCGTCGCGTGGAAACGCGCCGCACCCCTCGTGGCATCGCGTTCATGCGACAGCGCATCGAGCAGCGGCAACAGATCGAGCGTGCCATCGGCATCGACACGGTAGGCGTCTTCTGCCTCGACGTCACCGTACTCTTCCGCCAAACCTTCGAGCAGCATCGCGGCCTGTCCTTCGAAGGACATCGCATCGCGCACGCCGAGCAAGCCGGCAGCTGCGTCGAACCAGCGCCCGGCGCTGCTTGTTGCCGGGCAGCGCGTGGCGTTCTCCAGCATCTGCGTGATGGCGGGCGCGGCACCAACGTGGGCGAACCGCCGGCCGATGTCATCACCGCGCCCCATCGCATGCAGGGCGCTCGCCGCCATGCGCCAGGGTTCGCGCGCTGCACGATCCGCCCCGGGCAGCGCCAGCCGGCGCAGATGGCCCAAGCGCTCGAACTGCGCCCCGCTCACATGCAGCAACTCGCCGCCCCATGCCTCTCCGTCGCTCCCCAACCCGACACCATCGAGCGCCACCCCCAGGACGGATGTTTCGCAGCGGCGCTCGGCCAGTACCGCTGCGATGTGGGCGTGATGGTGCTGAACGCCGATCCGCGGCAAAGAACGGGCCGCGGCCAGATCAGCCGCTGCCCGCGTGCTGAAGAAATCCGGGTGCAGGTCGTGGGCAATGAATCGGGGCGTCACATCGAGCACTTTCAGCATGTGCTCGACCGTCTCGATCAGAGCCTCGCAGGTCGCCGCATTGTCGAGATCGCCGATGTGCGGCGAGACAAACGCCTCGTTTCCGCGCGTTAGCGTGATGCTGTTCTTGTACCAGCCACCGAAGGCGAGAATCGGCGGTGCTCCGCACGCAAGGCGGACCGGCTGTGGCGTGAAACCGCGCGCGCGGCGCACGAAATGCATCGCGGCACGCGGCGGGGGCGCGGCCGCGGCCCCCGCCGCGACGACAACTGGCGTCTCGATACTGCTCGCCGTCACCACGCTGTCGTCGCACCGGGCGGCGATTTCACGGTCATGCATGAGAAACAGATCGGCAATGTCATGCAGCCGATCGATCGCTTCGTCGTTGCGCGAAACCAGCGGCTCGCCATGCGGATTGGCGCTCGTCATGACGAGCGCAAGAGGTTGCACCGAATCGAGCCATGCGGTGCCGGTAAGGCGTCCGGCGGCCTGATGAAAGAGCAAATACTGGAGCGGAGTATAGGGCAACATCACACCCAGCCACGCAACCCCAGGCGCGATGCCTGCTAGCGCTTCGTCCGCGCCAGGGCGCTTGCGCAGCAGCACGATCGGTCGCTCTGGCGATTCGAGAACGGCGCGCTCGTGCTCCCCGAGCATGACGAAATCACGCGCCGACGCGACGCCGGCGAACATGACGGCAAAAGGCTTCTCCTCGCGCTGCTTGCGCGACCGCAGGCGAGCGACAGCCTCGGGATCTCGCGCATCGCATGCCAGGTGAAAGCCACCGAGGCCCTTCACCGCAACAATGCCGCCGTTCTGGATGGCGGCGAGCGCCGCGAAGACGGGATCGGCATTTGCAAGTTCGATGCCGTCCCGGTCGGAGAGCCACAGGCGAGGACCGCAGACCGGACAGGCATTCGGCTCGGCGTGGAATCGACGATGCATCGGATCGCAATACTCGCCCGCACAAGCAGGACACTGCTCGAACGCCGACATAGTGGTGTTCGCGCGATCGTAGGGCAGGCTGCGCGTGATGGTGTAGCGGGGGCCGCATTGCGTGCAATTGATGAACGGATAACGATAGCGCCTGTCGCGCGGATTGAACAACTCGGCCAGGCAGTCATCGCAAACCGCGCTATCCGGGCCGATCGCGGTTCTGAGTCGTCCGTCCGACGCCGGACTGCTGTCGGCGATGACGAACCCCTCGCGCTGCGCTTCGCAGCCGCAGGATTCGATCTCGACTTCGTCGATGCGCGATCTCGGGGGTGCTTCGCGTTCGAGGCGTTCGCGAAACACGGCGAGTGCGGTCGGCTTGCCGCAGACTTCGATGAACACGCCGTCACCGTCGTTGCGCACGTAGCCCTGGAGATTGAGATCTGTCGCCAGCCGCCATACGTAGGGCCGGAACCCGACACCCTGCACCAGTCCGCGGCAGCGGATGTGCAGGGCGCTGGTTCGGGTGCGCGGATCCATCAGCATCGGCGCTCAGCGCTTGAGGCGCGCAAGTTCCGCCTCTAGGGCAGCAATGCGGCCTTTCATGGCAGCAATGCTGTCGGCACGCCTGGCGCGCTGTGCGACGACACCCTGCTCGATCCAGGCGAGCCATTCGTCGAACCCTTCGCCAGTTGTCGACGAGGTGTGGATCACCTTCAGTTCCGGATTGACCCTGCGTGCATATTCGATCGCGAGCTTGGCATTGAAGGTCAGGTGAGGCAGCAGATCGACCTTGTTGAGCAGCATCACGCTCGCGGCGCGGAACATGTCGGGGTATTTGAGCGGCTTGTCTTCGCCCTCGGTCACCGAGAGGATGACCACCTTGTGCGCTTCGCCGAGATCGAAGGCCGCCGGACAGACGAGATTGCCGACGTTCTCGATCATCAGCGCCGAGCCCTCCTCGAGCCCGAGCTGGTCCAGCGCACGGCCGACCATGTGCGCGTCGAGATGGCAGCCCTTGCCGGTGTTGATCTGGATGGCACGCGCACCGGTCGACCGAATCCTTTCGGCATCGAAACTGGTCTGCTGGTCACCCTCGACAACGGCAACCGGCAACCGGCCCTTCAGCGATTCGATCGTGCGTATGAGCAGCGTGGTCTTGCCCGAACCGGGGCTGGATACGAGATTCAGCGCGAAGACGCCGAGTTCGTCGAATCGCACGCGGTTGCCGGCGGCGTAATCGTTGTTCTTCGACAGGATGTCGCGCTCGATCTGCACCATCTTCGCCTGCGTCATGCCCGGTGCGTGCGCACCTGCGGGGCCCGTGCCGAAATCGATCAGGTCCGCTTCGGCATGCACATGTTCATGCGTCTCGCCATGGTCGTAGTCGTGCAGGTCGCCGTGGCCATGGCCGTGCTGGTGCGAATGCACCGTACCGTCCGCGTGGCGATGTGCATGCACGTGACCCTCATGGCCGTGGCCATGCTCGCCGGTGTGCTCGTGCTCGTGCAAGTGTTCGCTGCCATCCGCGTGCCGGTGCACGTGCGTGTGGCCTTGTGCGTGGCTGTGCGTCGTGTGGGCATGCACGTGACGATAGACGGTGCCGTCGGCGGCCACGTGCTCATGCTCGTGCTGGTGGGCATGGTCGTGATCGTGCTCGCCCTCGATTCGCGTTTCGCCGGCGCCGCAACCGCATGTGGTACACATTCCTGATCTCCTTCAAACGTCCGACCCGCCCGGGTCAGTCGACTTCCATGTCCTTGACGCGCATCTCGAGGCCTGCCGTCGGCTGCACCTGGTAGCTGCCGCAGCGTGGACAGGCCTCGTAGAGCGCGGCGAGGGGTACCGTCTGCGCGCATTGCATGCACCATCCCGCGCCTGGCACGGCATCTATCTCGAGATGCGCACCCTGCGCGAGGGTGTCGCGTACGACGGCATCGAAACAGAACCGCAACGCCTCGACTTCCACCGACGAAAGCTGACCGATTTCGAGCCGCACGCTGCGCACGCGGCTTACCCCTTGTGCGTGTGCGGTTTCTTCCACGACTTGAAGGATGCCTTCGGCGAGCGACATTTCATGCATGGCTGACGTCGATACGATAGGCCACGCAGGGGTCCAACGCGAGCACCATAGCACGCAGCCTTTGCAGCAGTTGCGCATCGCTGTCGAAGCGCGCGCCGACGAATTCGCGCACCATCGCGCCAGCGGGATGGAAGTTCCATTCCGTCGGCGCCACGATCGCGTAGCGTCCGATCCGGTCGCCCTGCATCTCGACGCGGTGCATCAGCAGTCCGCGGGCGGTGCGGATTCTCGCAAGCCCGATTCCCGGCCCGATTCCATGGCTGTCGATTACGGGCTGAGTAACGGCCCGATTGCCCGCAAGATCAAGCACGCAGTCGACCAGTGCGCCGATGCGCGCGACCACGCGCGCAGCGAGATTCCGGCCTTGACCGAGCAGACGCGATACCAGCGGAAGCGCATGTCCGTGCGCCAGCGCCCCGGTCTCGCAGGCATGATCGTCGTACGTCGGCGTATGACAGAACGCTTCCAAGTCCATCACCTGCGTGGCGCCGGAAAGCGCAGCCGCAGACAAGTCGGGCAATAAAACGGGCGCACGAATCCGGCCGGCCGGTGCCACCGCATCGAATGCGGACAAAGCCTGCAGCATCGGACCCCATTCGCGCGCCGCGGCCGGTTCCAGCAGGGCTGCATCGTCGTCGAGTTCGAGCCATTGCGCGAGCGGCAACGGCAGCAAGGTCCGGTCGCAGTAGTCTACGAGCTCGGACGCAAGCTGGCGACAGCACCCGGCTTCCGCCTCCTCGCGCGCAGCGGCGCAGCGGCGGTACCAGCGCGCGAAAGCGTCACGCAATGGCGGCAATGACAGCAGCGCGGGCCAATCGAGCATCAGGCGCCAAAGGTGTTCTTGGATGGCCTCTAGCCGGACCCGGCGCGTTCTCTTGTCCCGTTCCGAATCCGGGGTGTGTTCGCCAATCGCGGCCTCGATCGCGACGCTGGCGGCAATCTGCTGCGCATGCCCGCATAGCGAGAACAGCATGGGAACGAGCCGCGCGACGTCGGCGGGCGTGCGCCCTGCCAACACGCGCGAAGCCTGCGGGCGCGTCGAGGCAAGCTCGACCGCACGAACCTCGCCATCGGCCACGCGTACTCCGATGGACAGCTCCCCGGCAACGCTCATGCCGCGCCCATCATCGGCCGCCGCGCAGGAACATGCGCCTGGACATCGGCCGCTCGGCAACCGATTTGCCTTCGGCCCGGGCACGCTCGAGCTGCTCGGCCGCGGCCTGGCTCCCGGCGCGCGGATCGGGCTCCGCTTCCATCAAGGCCCGTATGGCAGCCAGTGCAGTATTGACCGCGTCGGCCTGGGTTTCGAACTGCAGCACCGGGGAGAACAACGAGCAAGTCTGGTAATGGCCGATCCCCTCTTCGTTACCGCCCATGAAATCGTAGTGACCCGACGGGAACGACCAGGTCTGGCGCTCGTCCACCGCGAGCGGGCGCACGTTGCCGCCCTCTCCGGGCAAAAGCATCAAGTTGATCGACCACGGCGTAACCAGTACGCCCAGCCACTCACCCTGCCAGGCGCGCCAACCGACCGTGTCCACCTCCATGTCCGGATTCAGTATCGGCAAGTCCGCCATGCGCGTGTGCCAGATGCGCTCGAATGCCGCACGCAGCACCGGGGCAGGATTTTCCCGATGCGGCTGCGGCGCCGGCACGGCCGGCGATGCGCCGCGCGTGGCCGCAGGCGGGTTCATCGCGTTGCCCGGCGTTTCCGACATTCGCTCCACCCAATCTGTCCTATGGCCACCATTCTCTCCCGCCGAACGCTATGCGTCACCGCCGAGAACCATGAATTTGTGGCGCGGCGCATCGCAGTTGGGACATGTCCAGTGATCTGGCAATTGCGCAAACGGGGTGCCGGGCGGAACCTGGCCGATGGAATCGCCAGCCTCGGGATCGTAGACCCACCAGCAGATTCCGCATTCGAGACGCGCTTCGGGAGAGATTTTGTCCCCGTCGCCCAGATAGGATCCTTCGAACATGGCGATACCCTTGCCGCTCAGATGTCGGCCGAGACGGCGATCCATTCTTCCAGCCGCTCGACGGAGTCGGTGTAGTCCTCCTTCGCCGCAAGAGCGACCTCCGGAACGTCCACGATCTCGAGCGTGTTGAGGATCATGTGATCCATGCTGTTGAAATACTGCACCCACCACACGTTCGTAACGCCGGTGCTGCTGATGCGACAGTTGCCGTACCCTCGCGACAGTATCACCGTCGAGCCGGCACCGAGCGATTTCGCGAGGTAATCGAGGTCATCCGGCGTCATCGGCAGCAAGGTCAAATTGATGATGCGCGCTTCGTCGCCCGAACGATGGCTGCAGGCCGCGTCAAGCACTTCGGCCAACACGGCGGGCGCGTTCATTGCCCCCGGAGGCGGCGGCTCGGCACTGACTTCGGTCGATGCGCTGCGGCGAGCACCTTCGACGATGAGGCGCGGGATGGCGCATGCCTCGACCGTATCGCGTGCGATACCGCCGTCAGTTGCCAGCTGCAGCACCCGCCACACGCCGGCAAACGCGGTCTCCTGAACGCGACAATCGACGGCACCACGACTATACGCGGCAACCTCGCCCTCGCCGAGCAGGTCGTTGATCGCGGCACGCACGCGCATGTCGGTCGAGGACAGATCGATGGACGGATAGTCGGACACGCCGAAGCCCGTGGCACGCATGCGATCGAGCAGATTGCGCGCCAGATCGAGCGCCTCGTCCCTCAGGGCGGGATCAACGTCGTCCCGCAAGCCCGGCATGCTGAAGGTATGCATGTCCTTCGGCATGTCCATGTACTCGAGATTCTCGTCCTCTTGCTGCGAACCCGGACCAAACGTGACGACCGGCAGGGGAAACGGCTTCATGGCTTTCCTTTCTTCGGGGGCATGCAACGCGCTCAGTGACAACCGGACGCCGTGGCAGACGCGACCGGGATGCCGATCGACGGTGCACGCCCCGCCGGCCTGGCCAGCATCGCAGCAACCTCGTCGACGAACTCGCTCCAGTCGCGCATGCCTTCGATGGCACCGACATACTGGCCGGCACGCTGGAACACCATTGCCGGCCACCGGGTGATGCCGAACCGCGCCTTCGCAAGCTGACTCTCTTCCGGATCAAGCACTGCACAGCGAATCCGCCCTGCATGTGCCTTGATTACTTCGGGCAGGACGACAACGACGTCGAGCGTTTCGGGAACCCGGACCGGATCGTAGGTCAGCAAGACGACGCTGTCCCCCTCGGCGACGGCGAAGCCGTCGATGCCCGCTGCATTGATGCGTGTAAAGCCATGCTGCTCGACCAGTCGATCGATGAAGCCGGCGAGCGCGAACGCTGCTGTCGGAGTTGAACTGTTCATGCGTCTTCCTTGTTGAGTTGGGCCTGCAGATGGGGCGGCAATTGCGGTTCCCGCCCGGCCAGGTCTTCGAAGAAGCCATCGAAGTCGGCGGAACCTCCGAGAACGGCCTGCAGGCCATCCAGTGCGCGGTTGATCTGGCGGGCACGCGTCTCGTTGATGACCTCCCGCGCCGCGCCTAGGTAGGTGAGCAACCAGGAGCCGGCGTCGACGTCGCCAACCAGCAAGGTGTCGACACGGATTTCGCCGTCCCGCCCCTCGCATAGGGCATGCGTTCCCTCCATGCGCAGTACGCGAACCGGAATGCCGAGGCACATTTCAATCCCGTCCCTTGAAAAACCGATCATCTCCGACACGGCAGGCTTCCACCTCGCTTGGTCGTCCGGTCTCGTAGGCGTCGAGCGAAAGACTGCCTGCGTTGAGGCGCGCTTCGGCATCTCGATCTGCGCGCGGCCGCAGTTCGATGCCGCGCGCACGCAGCCAGTCACTGGCCAGGCGAACCGCCGGCCCGACCTGCGCCTTGACCTCGTCACGCAAGCTGCCGCCGTAGTCTTCGAGCTCCACCGGCTGACACCCGATCAGGACGAGCTCGTCGGGATAGCGCCCGACCAGCTGGGCTGCGGCAAGCACCTCCTGGAAACCGGTCTGGTGCAGGCTCATCTTCTTCGCGCCCATGAAGGCCGGCACGTCCCGGCCCTCGAGTTGCTTCAACGTTCCGGGCTGGAAGCCGAAATCGATCGCATCGAATACGACGAGTTTTTTCGCCGCCTCGACATAGGGCAGCAGATACAGACCCTGCGTGCCGCCGTCCATGACAAGCACGTTGTCGGGCGCGTCGAAAGCCGAATCGAAAGCTTCGACGCATCGCACGCCGAACCCCTCGTCAGCCCAAAGAAGGTTTCCGATGCCCAGCACGAGTACGTCGTGAGAGAGTGTATTCATGTCCGCCGCTTCCAGTAACGTGTTACGTTACACAAGTTGCGTGCCAGACATTGCGGACGAGGAAAATACTTTGTTTACATGACGTTATAACTTCTCCAGCAGCGGCCCGAAAGGGCATCGCACTGCACAAGTTTCCAGTTCGCCGGCAGACTGAAAAGTTGGTTGCCAGCTATTGCGCGGATTGCCGAAAGGTTCTCCAGGCACGGTGCATGTCCCAAGCGGTCTGGAGTTCGATCCACAGCGTGGCATCGGTTCCGAAGAAGATAGCAAGCCGGATCGCGGTATCGGGCGTGATCGATCGCCGGCCGCGGATCAGCTCGTTGACCCTTCTGCGGGAGACACCCATCGCGCGCGCAAGGGCGTCCTGGGTAATACCTGCGGGTTGCATGAAGCGGGATTCAAGAAAATGCCCCGGGGAAACCGGTCGCCGCGCGCTTCGCATCAGAACCGCGGTGCCGCGGTAAGAAGAAGCGCGCGCGGAAACCGGTTCCGCGCGCGAACTCCACGTTTTGGTGGAAGTGGAGGAGACACTGGCACTTGCGATCGACTGCATCGTTGGAACCCCGGACACGTCGAGCCAACCGGTTGCAGACCTGCGTATCCGCAACCGAACATGCCGTCGTCACTTACAACAGTCGTGCCACCGGCAACGAGATTGAAAACTGCGTATTTTCAATACGATGGAATCGCGGGGGCGGAACGGGCCGATAACCCTGCTGCCACATTCCCCGGCGAGCCGAAAGGCCGGTTTCCGCAAGCCCTGGCTACTTGAACAGGCGGAACGCTTTCCTGGCCGGCTTATCGACCGGGGGCAGCGGCAATCCCTGACCGTCGACGAGATAGCCTTCACGCGTCGCGTCCGAGAAGATCTCGTCGACGAGCTTCATGTCAAGCGGCAGCACCCGCTCTATGGTTTCGTATGCCACACCGACTTTTGACATGCGTTCCAGAATGCCCAGCATCTCTGCCGTGACCGGATACCGTGCAAGATTCGGGGAGCGCAAGAAACGCAACAGTTTTCCGCGGAACGGGTGACCAACCGGGGAATCGAGTTCCGTCGGTGCCGGAGGCGGCGCGGTGACGGCCACCGGCTTGGGACTGTGTGCCGCGACACCAGGCGTCGCCTGGCGTGGCGCGACCGGGCCGCGCGCAACAGCGAGATCGAGCTGCCGCATCAATCGCGCGGCCTTGACGGGTTTCAGCAGCAGCCCCGCTTCGCCTGCAGGAACCGCCGGCGCATCGTCGCCGACAAGCTGTATGACTTTGGCCTCGCGCAGGGATGCCTGCGGTGTGGCAAGCAGGGACCGCGTCATGTCGACCAACCAGACATCCGCCGAGCCCAGTGCGCTTACCCAGCCCCATGACTCCGGACGCAGCTTGACGACGGCGCGCACGACGATTGCGTCGCGCTCCTCGAGATTGTCCAACCCGATCGAGAAATTCATGTCCCCTCCGAATGCATGTGCGAATTCTATGCATCCGTGCCAGCGCCTGCGTCGACTTTGTCACGGGACACGACAGCTTTGACGGCAGAAAACAATGCGGCAGGCAGTATTACCTGCCTGCCGCAAGCCGTTACATCCGGCGTTACAGCCGCTCTCGCTGCAGTTCTGATGCGCTCCCGAAGGGAGCCACCATCATTCCTTGAACATGCGGAATCCACTTATCATGGTGCTGATCATGCTCTGCCGGCCCATGATGTCCTCGCGAATTGCCGCATAGACATGGACGATCACGAACAGGATGATCAGCCACATGCCGACGTGATGCCAGGTGTGCAGGTTCTGCGAGTTGCCGAACAGCGGAAGCAGCCAGCTCGTGAACATCGAATGGGACCAGTGTCCCGCCTGCGCACCCTCGCCGTACATCGCAAACCCGGTCGCAATCATGAACACGACCGTAACCAGGAAGAGGAACACCATCGACAGGCGCGCCAGCGGATTGTGCCCGACATAGCGGTTCGGATACGGGCGCAGGAACATGTACCACTTGAGCATCGAAAACAGTTCGCGCCAATAGGCCCCGGTAAGCAGCGGGACCGAGAACAGCTCGCGCGCATGGTGGTTGCCCACGAACGCCCAGTAAACACGCACCAGAAGACCTACCGCGAGCACATACCCGGCCGCAAAATGCGCGAAACGGATGTAGCCGAACACGAAGTTCTCGCTCGCTTCGCCGGCAATCGTCCACGGCGGCGAGCCGATCAGGTACCCGCTCGCCGACAGCACGACGATGCACAAAGCATTGATCCAGTGCCAGGCACGCACCGGAGCCTCATAGACGTAGATCGACTTGAGCGACGCCGCGTGGGCGACCGCCGAGTCGTCGACGCCGGTGACGGTCGACATATCCTGTGACATGGCGGTCTCCCTTAGCGAACCTTGATCGTCGCCATCTCCTGCCCGTCGGCCGACATGACGTGCGTGGAGCAAGCGAGGCAAGGATCGAAACTGTGGATGGTGCGCAGGATCTCCAAAGGCTGATCAGCCACCGCGACCGGCGTATTCATCAGAGAGGCTTCGAACGCACCGATCTGCCCCTTCGAATCACGCGGGCTGCCGTTCCAGGTCGTCGGCACGACACACTGATAGTTGTCGATCTTGGTGTCCTTGATGCGCACCCAGTGCCCCAGCGCACCGCGCGGTGCCTCGGTGAAGCCGACCCCCTTGGCATCCTTGGGCCACTTCGACGGCTCCCACTTCTCGACATTGGCCGTCGCGGTGTCACCTGCCTTGATGTTGGCGATCAGCTTGTCGAAGAAGTATTTTTGCTTCTGCGCCGCCCACGAGGCTTCGAGCGCGCGCGCAGCCGTGCGGCCGAGCGTGGAGAAGATCGCCGTCAGCGGCAGACCGAGATCCTTGAGCAGCTTGTCGACCGGCTCCTTGAATTCGGGTTTCTTCTGCGCATAACCGATCACGTATCGCGCCAGAGGCCCGACTTCCATGGCATGTCCGCGCCAGCGCGGCGACTTGATCCACGAGTACTTGGCCCCTTCGTCGAGCGCCTCGATGCGGGTTCTCGTTCCCTTGGTGTTCGGTCCGAGCACGTAGTTGGGTTCGGTGATGCCGTCCCAGGGATGCAGGCCCTTCGACTCGTCCGGGTACTTGTACCAGGAGTGGTTGACGAACTCCTGAATCTGCTGCGGATCGCGGTGATCGACTTCATGCACCTCGTTGAGGTTGCCGTTGATGATCGCACCGCGCGGCATCAGCAGGTTCTTTGCCGAGTAGTCGTTTGCTCGGTCTGGCACGTCGCCGTAGGCGAGAACCGACTGCCCCGAAAGGCCGCCGCCGTGCAGCCAGTCCTTGTAGAAGCTGGCGATCGCTATGACATCCGGGATGTAGACCTTGTCGATGAACTCGATGGAGTCGTTGATGATCTTCGACACCATGTTCAGGCGCTCCATGTTGATCGCGCCGACGGCACCCACGCCATCGAGATTGATCGCACACGGCATGCCGCCCACCAGCCAGTTCGGATGCGGATTCTTGCCGCCGAAGATGGTGTGGATCTTGACGATCTCCTTCTGGAAATCGAGTGCTTCGAGATAGTGGGTCACCGCCATCAGGTTGGCTTCGGGCGGCAGCTTGTAGGCCGGATTGCCCCAGTAGCCGTTCATGAACGGGCCGAGCTGGCCGGACTCGACGAATTTCTTCAGCCGGTTCTGGATGTCGCGGAAATAGCCGGGCGAGGACATCGGCCAGCTCGAAATGCTCTGCGCAAGCTCGGAAGTCTTCTTGGGATCCGCCTTGAGCGCCGACACGACGTCTACCCAATCCAGCGCGTGCAGGTGGTAGAAATGTACGAGGTGGTCATGGATCTGCAGGTTGAGCTGCATGATGTTCCGGATGCTGTTCGCATTCTCGGGAATCGTGATCCCCAGCGCGTCTTCCACCGCGCGCACGCTGGTCAGGGCATGTGTGCCCGTACATACGCCGCAGATCCGTTCGGTAAACGCCCAAGCGTCGCGCGGATCGCGCCCTTTCAGAATCACCTCGAGGCCGCGCCACATGGTGCCGGTCGACACCGCGTTGCGAATCACGTTGTTGCTGTCGAGGTTGACTTCGACGCGCATGTGGCCTTCGATTCGGCATACCGGGTCGACGACGACCCGCTTGCCGCCGTTATCGATCTTGAAGCCCTGAGTCTCGTAGACACCCATGATTACTTGACCTCCGATTTCTGCTGAACGCCGCTCTTGGCACGCATCAGCGCGCTGACTGCCGCATGCGCGGCGACGGCTGCGCCGGCCACCGCGGCCGCCGTACCGCCAACCTTGTCGGCGTTGGCCTCGATGCCGAATTCCTTGATGTTGGTAAGCCGGTCGTAGAACGAGCCCTTGTCCCAGAAACCGTCTTCCGAACAGCCGATGCATCCGTGACCGGACTGGATCGGGAAGGACACACCTTCGTTCCAGCGCGTGGTCGAACAGGCGTTGTAGGTGGTCGGGCCCTTGCAGCCCATCTTGTAGAGGCAATAGCCCCTGCGCGCGGACTCGTCATCCCATTGTTCGACGAACTGGCCGGCATCGAAGTGCGGGCGGCGATAGCACTTGTCGTGGATACGCTGACCGTAGAACATCTTCGGACGCCCCTGACGATCGAGTTCCGGCAAGCGGTCGAAGGTCAGCATGTAGGTCACGACACCCGTCATCACCTCGGCGATCGGCGGGCAGCCCGGCACCTTGACGATCGGCTTGTCGGTAATGACTTGGTGCACCGGCGTGGCGCGTGTCGGATTCGGCTTGGCGGCCTGCACACAGCCCCAGGATGCGCATGCACCCCACGCAATCACCGCCTTGGCGTCGGCGACCGTTTCCTTCAGCACTTCGACGAACGGGCGCCCGCCATGAATGCAGAACATGCCATCTTCATTGAGCGGCGGGTTGCCCTCGACGGCAACAATGTAGTTGCCCTTGTACTTCTTCTTGACCTCTTCGATGATCGCCTCTGCCTGGTGCCCGGCAGCCGCCATCAGCGTGTCGTCATAGTCGAGCGAGAGCATCGACAACACGACGTCCTTGGTCAGGGGGTGGGCCGAACGGATGAACGACTCCGAGCAGCAGGTGCACTCCAGGCCGTGCAGCCAGATCACCGGCGTGCGCGGCTTGGTTTCGAGCGCATGCGCAATCCGCGGCGCGTAAGCCGACCCGAGGCCGAGCGACGTCGCCGTCAGGCTGCAGAACTTGAGGAAGCTGCGGCGTGTGATCCCTTGCCGGCGCAGCACTTCGTAAAAGGTTTCGACCATCGGTTTGCCTCCCGAACCAGTTTTTATGGCTGCCCGCTACCGACGGACTGAAATCGGCCTTGCCGGTAGATTCATCTCGAACAGTTGCCGGGGCACCAATTACAAGAAGCGTGCCAAATACCAAAAGACTGGATTTGGGATTTTCCAACAAGCAGTTAGGGGAAATCTGCGCGATCGATGCGCGGCGCGGCCCGCAAGGCCTGAATACATGGCTTGCAGCCCGCCGGAAACTTCAATTGCAGTATCCGCGCATACTGGAACGCTTGCTGCACTGCAACCGAAGAACGGGAAAGTGGGGCTAGTTGCTACCCAGTCTTCCCCTCAGGAACAGGCGCCGGGAGGCCAATGGGGGCTGCGCCGGATTCTCCGGTTCGGGCATGGGACGAGGTGCCGGCGCAGTCATCAACACTGTCATCGCATCTTCCGCTGCCGCTCGGGCCGCGGCCATGTCGGCAATGGCAGTCACGGGCGCAATCAGAGGGCAGTACTGGAACGCTGGCAGGTCGGATTCGCCAGCATCGGCGATGAATTCGATCGGCCCGGCCGGGAGTCCGACAAGACGGCGCTCACCTGCCGGAATGTCTTCCCACAGCGTTCCGCCTCCCGGCACCAGCATCAGTTGCAGGCACCACGGCGTCACCACGATACCGAGCCAGTCGCCGTCGACGCGCTGAAAATCCATCACTGCGACATCGAGCGCGGGATTCAGGAATGGCAGCCCCGCCATCCTCTCCGCGTATACCCTGCGGAAATAGCGCTCGACCTGCAGCGCCGGCTGCTCGCCCCACGGCTGCGCGACGACGATCGGCGGGGGCGCCAGCGCAGGCTTACGCAGTCTCGTATTCATTCGATCCGAGAGGATCCGCCGCTTGGCGAGACAGACCGTCCAGACTGGCTGCGAGTTCGGCAAGGGCCTCCTCGATCAGCACGAGCGCATCCGGGTCCACCACGTCTTTCGCAAAGCCCAGATTCGCCAGTACCCACGTGCCGATCGGCTGCGGGCCGAGCAGCAGCATGTTGAGGCATTCCCGCCGGCCGTGACGCTCGGCGGTGGCCACACTGCCGTCGTCCGTCTGCCATTCAACCACCTGCATCGGGATGGACAGGCACATCAGGCTGCCTCGCGCAACGAATCCATCGGCACACCCTCTGCCGCGAGAATCGACCCGATCCGGGCAACCGCGGCCGGCAGCAAAGCCTGCACCGGCCCGGTCATATCCATTCCCAACGACATCGAAACCGGCTGCACCCCGATGACGACGACCTTGCGCGGCGCCCGCCCGGTCAGGTGCAGAGTGGCAAGCACGTCCGACAGCCCCACCTGATGCGGCGAGAGCTTGGTGCGAAAGAAAGCCGGCACCTGATCGTCCTCGAGCACGACGAGGCTCCCCGGTTCGGCACCGACACGCACACAATCCGCGATGACGAGAAGATCGAGGTTCTCGAGATCCTCGAGCATCTCCATCGCGCACGTCCCGCCGTCGAGCACCTGTACCCATGGGGGCAACAGGTGGCTCGCCGCAAACGCTTCGACGATGCGTACACCGACACCCTCGTCGCTCAACAGGATGTTGCCCACACCAAGCAACACCACGCGACGCAATGCTTCAGAACGCGTCTCGGTGGCCATGCTTCAGGCCGCCTTGACGCGCACGACCTCGCCCTGCTCGGTGTCCAGAACATGGACCGCACATGCAAGGCAGGGATCGAAGGAATGCACGGTTCGCAGCACCTCGAGCGGTTTTTCGGGATCGGCGACCGGGTTGTCGAGCAGGCAGGCCTCGTACGCACCCGGCTGGTCCTTCTCATTGCGCGGCGCGGCGTTCCAGGTCGTCGGCACCACGCACTGATAGTTGGCGATCTTGCCGTCGCGAATCACCACCCAGTGCGACAGCACGCCACGCGGCGCCTCGTGGAAACCGACGCCCATCTGCTCACCCTTCGGGAAGGTCGGCCGGTTGAAGGTCTTGAGGTCGCCCTTCGCCATGTTGGCTATCAGCAGATCCCACTGGTGCGCGAGTTCGTCCGACTGGACGGCGCACGAGATGGCGCGCGCCGCATGGCGCCCGATCGTCGAGTGCAGCGCCTCGACCCCCACCTGCGCCTTCGCGATCGCTGACACGCGTTCCAGCGTGGCGGTTGCGTATTTCTTGGTCGGCTCGTGCCCGGCGGCGAGCATCGCCAGCACGCGCGGCAACGGCCCGACCTGCATCGGCTTGCCGTAGAAGGTCGGCGACTTCAACCACGAGTACTTGCCGTCCTCCTGGAAGTCGGTGTATTTCGGCTTGGTCTCGCCCTGGTAGGGATGCAGCGACTTGTCGTCGCCCGAGCCGTATTCGTACCACGAGTGCTTGACCGCCTCACTCACGCCCTTGCGGAAGTACTCGTCGTTGAACGTGTTGATCTGCCTGAACGTGTCGAGCTTGCCGTTCTCGATATGCCCGCCGGGCAGCGCGAACTTCTCGCCCTTGCCGTCGAGCGGAATGTCCGGCACGCACAGGTAATCGGTAATGCCGCGGCCGACCTTGGTCCAGTCAGCATAGAAGGCACCGATCGCGGCGACGTCGACGAGGTAGACGTTCTTGATGAAGTCGTCGAGCTTGACGATCCACTCCTTCACGGCAAGCAGTCGCTCCATCGTCAGCACCGACTGCGAATCGACCGCCAGCGGATTGGCGACGCCGCCGACGGCAACGTTCTGGATGTGCGGCGACTTCGATCCGAGCACCGAGACGATCTTGTTCGCATAGCGCTGCACCTCGAGCGCCTGCAGGTAGTGCGCGACCGCAATCAGATTCACCTCGGGCGGCAGCTTCATCGCCGGGTGGCCCCAATAGCCGTTGGTGAAGATGCCGAGTTGTCCCGTGCCGACGAAGCCAGACAGGCGCTCCTTCACCTTGGCGAACTCGTGCTTGCTGTTGCCGGACCAGTTCGACAGGCTCTCGGCAAGGCTCGACGCCTTTTCCGGATCGGCCTTCAGGGCCGAGACCACATCGACCCAGTCGAGTGCGGACAGGTGGTAGAAATGAACGATGTGGTCATGGATCGCATGCGCCAGAATGATCAGGTTGCGGATGTAGTTCGCATTGACCGGAATCTCCAGCTGCAGAGCGTTCTCGACCGCCCGGACGGAGGCGATCGCATGCACCGTGGTGCATACACCGCAGATGCGCTGGGTGATCGTCCAGGCATCGCGCGGATCGCGACCGATCAGGATGTTCTCGACGCCGCGCCACATCTGGCCCGACGCCCAGGCTTTCTTGACGCGTCCGTTGTCGACCTGCACGTCCACCCGCAAGTGGCCCTCGATGCGCGTCACGGGGTCGATGGTGATGCGTTGGCTCATGATGATCTCTCCTCAGTGTGCTGCCGCTGCGGCGTGGTCTTCGCGCGGAAGCACCGGGAAACGCCGGGTGATGATGATGTAGCCGAGAACCTCGATGGCGAACATGCCGATGGTGACCAGCATTTCCGGCACCGACGGGAAGTAGTTCCAGCCCTCGCCGGTCATGTAGCCGATGAGGAATGCGTTGATCCGCAACAGCACGCCGCCGAGCATCAAAGCCACGCCGGCGAGGAACAGGTTGGCCGGGTTGCGCCGCTTCCCCTCGCTGCCGAGCAGCGCGAAGGGCAGCACGAAGCAGACCGTTTCGACCCAGAACATCAGCGCCTGCAGGCTGGGCTCGAAGGCCCGGCCGAGCGCACCGCGAATCAGGATGTCGCCGAAACGCACCACGAGGAACACGCCGAGCAGCCCCAGCATGATCTTCGACAGCGGCGTGAGCAGGTGCATCTCGATCGAGCGCCGATAGCCCGCCGCTGCGACGCAGGACTCGAACAGCACCACCGCATAGCCCATGACGATTGCCGAGATCAGGAAGATCAGCGGAAGCACGATCGACTGCCACAGCGGATGGATCTGCGTTCCCATCACGACCAGTAGCGAGCCGAGCGACGACTGGTGCATCATCGGCAACACCGTGCCCAACGCGATGAAGAAGAACATCATCCTGTCGAGCTTGCGCCGTGCATCGTGCAGCCCCCACTTCTCGAGGAAGGCCGGCGAGAACTCGATCCACATCACGACGATGTAGAGCGAGATGCACGCTGCGACTTCGAACATCACCGAGTTCGGCGACGCATAGCCCGGCCACAGGATGTGCCAGAAATTCCACCAGCGGCCCAGATCGAAAAGCACGCCGACGCCCGCCAGGGTGTAGCCGAGCAGGCTGGCCAGCAGCGCCGGGCGCACCAGCGCGTGATATCGGCCACGGTTGAAGATGTAGACCAACATGGCAACCGAGAAGCCGCCGCAGGCGAAGGCCGAGCCGATCACCACATCGGCCACCACCCAGATGCCCCATGGATAGCCGTCGTTGAGATTCGTCACCGAACCCAGACCGGAAACGAAACGGACGCCGAGTACCGCGATCGCCACGCCGATCAGCACGGCACAGCTCACCGTCACCGGATTGGCGAGCCGCCCGCCCACCGGGGCCGGCATTGCATGATCATGCACGCTCATCGCGCACCTCCTCGTCGTGTTCGCCAGCCGGCTTCACGTTGCGCTTCGCCACGTAGGCCATCGCACCCAGCACCACCAGCGGCAGCACGAGACCGCCATACAAGGTGTGCTGCAGCGTTTCCGATTGCGAGGCGAATGACCGATCCGGCAATGTCGGTTGGCCGAGTTTCTCGAACGACACGGCGGCGAGCTTGAGCATCTGCGTACCGCCGATCTCGGTCTCGCCGTAAGTGCGCTGGATATAGCGCGCCGCAGCGCCCTCCCAACTGCGGTCAGGGCCGCCCGAGATGTTGCCGCGGGGAAAGCGCGTCGCCTGACCCGGCTTGAGCGCCAACCGGCGCTTGGCCTCGACCTTGAGGTCAGCAACCTTGCCATACAGCGTGGCTCCGGTCGGGCACACCTCGGCACAAGCGGCGTAATGACCATCCTTCACCCGATGGCGGCACAGCTCGCACTTGGCGATCTTGCCGGTGGGCGACGAATAGTCGTACTTCGGTATGCCGAACGGGCAGGCGGCAACGCAGTAGCGGCACCCGATGCAGGCGTCTGCGTCGTACTGGACGATGCCGGTCACCGGATCCTTGGTCATTGCCGTCACCGGGCAGGCCGAGACGCACGAGGGATCGACGCAGTGCAGGCAGGACGATTTCATGAACGCGTAGCCGCCCTGCTCTGCATCCTTCACCGTCGCGGCGCCGTCCTTGTAGGCCTTGATGACGTTGAAGGTGCGCGCATTGGTGTCGAGCGGCAGATCCCAAGGCGAATCGTCCGGCGTGTTGTAGTCGAGCGGAAGATTGTTCTCGCGCTTGCAGGCCGCCACGCAGGCCTTGCAGCCCACGCACAGCGTCGAGTCGAACAGCAGACCGACCGCATCCGGAGAAATCTGCGCATTGCTGCGCGCCTGCACCGGCGGGCACACGGCGGCACCGGCCACCGCCGCGCTACCGGTCAGCGCGCGCTTGAAGAACTCGCGACGGGTGCTCATGGCTACACCCGCCCGGTCCGGTCTTGCGGCTTGCCGTCCTCTGCGGACGCCTGTTCGTTCGACTTGCCCAGCTTGCGCGAAAACACGGCCGTGGCACCGGCAGCCGCACCGGCGACCGCAGCCAGCACTGCCGCCGCGCCAACAGTCACGCCCTTGCCCTGGTTCTCGACGATGCCCGGATACGACACAGGCGGTTCGACATTCTTCACCTTTGCGAGCGTATGGATCGGCTTGGCGAAGCCGACCCCCTGCTCCGTGCACCCGATGCAGGGATGGCCGCAACCCACCGGCCAGGTGCCGGCACCGGCGTCGCCGAACAATGCAGTCGGGCAGTTCGCGTACGTTTCGGGCCCCTTGCACCCGAGCTTGTAGAGACACCAGCCCTTGCGATGCCCGTCGTCGCCGAACTCGATCGCGAAGCGGCCCGCGTCGAAGTGCGCGCGGCGCTCGCAGTTCTCATGCACCAGGCGCGAATAGGCGAACAGCGGCCGGCCGAGCTTGTCGATCGGCGGCAATTGGCCGAAGGTCAGGAAGTGCACGACCGTGGCGAGGAAGTTGTACGGATTGGGCGGACAGCCCGGTATCGTCACCACCGGCTTGTCGATGATCTTGTTGACGCCGACCGCACCGGTCGGATTGGGATCGGTCGATGGCATGCCGCCCCAGGACGCGCAGGAGCCGATCGCGATCACCGCGGCGGCATCGGCCGCGCATTCCCGCGTCAGTTCGATGGCAGTCTTGTTGCCGACCTTGCAGTAGATGCCGTTGTCGCGCGTCGGAATCGCGCCCTCGATCACCAGCAGGTACTTGCCCTTGTTGGCTGCCATCGCGGCCTTGCGCGCGGCCTCCACCTGGTGGCCGGCGGCGGCAAACAGTGTCTCGTGATAGTCGAGCGAGATGACGTCGAGGATGAGCCGCTCGAGCGTCGGGTGTTCGGCGCGCAACATCGACTCGGTGCAGCCGGTGCACTCCTGGAAATGCAGCCAGATCACCGACGGTCGCTTTGCCTTCTCGACCGCTTGCTGAACCGCGGCGTGCGCCCCGGCAGGCAAGCCGAGGGTCGTCGCCAGCGTGGCGCAAAACTGCATGAAATCGCGTCGAGACAAGCCGAAGCGTTTTTCCGCCATGGCGTCCAGCGCGAGAGTTGAATCAGCAACGGTCGGATCGGCAGAGCCCATCTCGTCCCCTCCCACGAACGACTGCACGCTGTTGGGGTACGCGCAGCCTGAAGCGGGTATGCGTCGGCGCCTGCCAGAGGGGCGCGCGATCGATATGTGAGCAAAAGGGTTACAAGAACCGTGCCCTACCTTCGGCGGGTGGATTTCATGCAATAAAACATGTACATAAGGATTTCGATCGAACCAATTGTCGACAAATGCGATGGCAGGGCGCCCGCCAGGCTGGAAGCCTTGTTTCCACTTTTAGAAACATGCCAAACGGGTTCATGCGGACGATTATCATGAATAATTCATTGATGAATCTAGACTTGTTCCAAAACATCGCACGAGCGCCTTTACTGCAGCCCTTCCTTGTGGAAACTTTGGCGATAACAATGTTTCCATTTCCTTGATCTGAATCAACCCGCACGTGCCGCCGTACCGACGCGCGGTTTGCGGCACGTGCGAATGCCGGCGCGCAGCGCCGGCTCCCGATGCGACAATCGGCTCACCAACCTGTCGAGGCCCATTGACGCAATGACTGCTGCCATCACCCGACCCGGAACGCTGACCCTTTACGGCTGCCCCAACACCCGCTCCCTGCGCGCAGCCTGGGCGCTGGAGGAAGCCGGCGCCGATTACGGCTACGTGAAGATCGACCTGATGAAAGGCCAGGGCCGATCGGCGGAATTCCTCGCGATCAACCCCGGCGGCAAGGTGCCCGCACTGTTCGACGATGGTCAGGTGATCACCGAGTCGGGCGCGATCCTCACGCATATCGGGGAACGACACCCCGCCTCGGGCCTGATTCCCGGCCTCGACTCGCCGAAACGGCGTGCGGCTTGTTTCGAGTGGTTGTTTTTCGTGATCGCCGAACTGGAGCAACCGCTCTGGACCATCGCCAAGCATCGATTCGCCCTGCCTGCGGATCTGCGCGTGCCGCAGATCGAAGCCACGGCAGTGAAGGAATTCCAGCGCGCAGTGAATGTCGCGCAGGTTCGCCTGGGCGAACGCGAGTTCGCGCTCGGCGATGCATTCAGCGCCGCCGACATCCTGCTCGCCCACACCGTTGCATGGGCGAAATCGGCGCGCGTGCCTTTCGAATCGGCCGCACTCGAAGCGCATTTCGCGCGCAGTTGGGCGCGCACTGCACGGGAGCGCGCCGACGCGCGCGAGCGGGCACCCACCTGAAGGGCACAACGCGCCCGCAAAAGACAGAGGGCCGCGCTTGCGGCCCTCTTCTTCCCGTCCCGCCTTTGCGACCGCTCAGCGCTGCAACTGCGTGATGTCGCGCACCGCGCCGGTGTCGGCGCTGGTGGTCATCGCGGCATAGGCCTGCAGGGCCGCCGAGACGTGGCGCACGCGGTTCTCCGGCTTCCATGCGCTGGCGCCACGCGCCTGCTGCAGCGAACGACGACGCTCGAGCTGCTCGTCGCTGATTGCCAGGTTGATGCTGCGATTCGGAATGTCGATCTCGATCGTGTCGCCGTTTTCGATCAGCGCGATCTCGCCGCCCATCGCCGCCTCCGGGCTGACGTGCCCAATCGACAGGCCCGACGTGCCGCCGGAGAAGCGGCCGTCGGTCAGCAGCGCGCACTGCTTGCCCAGTCCCTTGCTCTTCAGGTAACTCGTCGGATAGAGCATCTCCTGCATGCCCGGCCCGCCCTTCGGGCCTTCGTAGCGGATCACGACGACATCGCCGGCCTTCACCTCGTCGCCGAGAATGCCGGCCACCGCGTCTTCCTGGCTTTCATAGACGCGCGCGGTGCCGGTGAATTTCAGGATCGAATCGTCGACGCCGGCCGTTTTCACGATGCAGCCGTTGCGCGCGATGTTGCCGTGGAGCACGGCCAGGCCGCCATCCTGCGAAAAGGCGTGCGCCTTGTTGCGGATCACGCCGTGTTCGCGGTCGGCATCCAGCGTCTCGTAACGGCGGTTCTGCGAAAACGCGGTCTGCGTCGGCACGCCGCCCGGCGCGGCGCGGTAGAAGTCTTTCACGGCCGTGCTTGTGGTCGTCACGATGTCGTAGCGCTCGAGCGCCTCGCCGAGCGTCTTGGCATGCACGGTCGGCACGTCGCGATGGAGCAGCCCGGCGCGGTCGAGTTCGGCCAGGATGCCCATGATGCCGCCGGCCCGGTGCACATCCTCCATATGCACGTCGGATTTCGCCGGCGCGACTTTCGACAGGCAGGGCACACGGCGCGAAAGCCGATCGATGTCCTTCATGGTGAAGTCGACGCCGGCCTCGCGTGCGGCAGCCAGCAGATGCAGCACGGTGTTGGTCGAACCGCCCATCGAGACGTCGAGGCTCATCGCGTTCTCGAAGGCCTGGAAACTGGCGATCGAGCGCGGCAACACGCTGGCGTCGTTGCCTTCGTAATAACGGCGCGCGAGTTCCACCGCCAGCCGGCCGGCGCGCAGGAACAGTTCCTTGCGATCGGCGTGCGTGGCCACGATCGAGCCGTTGCCCGGCAGCGACAGCCCGAGCGCCTCGGTCAGGCAGTTCATCGAATTGGCGGTGAACATGCCCGAGCACGACCCGCAGGTCGGGCAGGCGGAACGCTCGTACTCCTCGGCCTCCTCGTCGGAGCAGCCGGGGTCGGCACCCTTGACCATGGCGTCGATCAGGTCGACCGCGATGATCTTCTGGCCCCAGTTCACCTTGCCGGCCTCCATCGGCCCGCCCGAGACGAACACCGCCGGGACGTTCAGGCGCAGCGCGGCCATCAGCATGCCCGGGGTGATCTTGTCGCAGTTCGAGATGCACACCAGCGCATCGGCGCAGTGCGCATTGACCATGTACTCGACCGAGTCGGCGATCAGCTCGCGCGAAGGCAGCGAGTACAGCATGCCGCCGTGGCCCATGGCAATGCCGTCGTCCACCGCGATGGTGTTGAATTCCTTGGCGACGCCGCCGGCAGCCTCGATCTCGCGCGCGACCATCTGGCCGAGATCCTTCAGGTGCACGTGGCCGGGCACGAACTGCGTGAAGCTGTTGGCGATGGCAATGATCGGCTTGCCGAAATCGCCGTCCTTCATGCCGGTGGCGCGCCACAGCGCACGCGCGCCGGCCATGTTGCGTCCGTGGGTGGAAGTGCGGGAACGGTAGTCGGGCATGGTTTTCTCTCGTATCTCGTAAATGCCGCGCCATCGGCGGACGCGGATCAAGTCATCAATTCTAGCCCAGTGCCGACCTGCGATCCCGGCGAGCGGCCTCGCTGCGGCCCGCTGGCTGGGCCGCATCAGGCTGCGAGTAGAATACGCCCTCCGCCGTTCCCCGTTCCGCTGCTGCCGCCAGACCCCATGCTCGTCCATCCGCAATTCGACCCCGTCGCCATCGCCATCGGCCCCATCGCCATCCGCTGGTACGGGCTGATGTACCTCGTCGCCTTCATGCTCTTCATGTGGCTGGGGCGCATCCGGGCGCGGCGCATGGTGCTTTCGGGCTGGATTCCGCGCGACATCGACGATCTGCTGTTCTTCGGCGTGCTCGGCGTGATCCTCGGCGGGCGGCTCGGCTACGTGCTGTTCTACAAACCCGCCTATTACCTGGCAAACCCGCTCGAGATCCTTGCCGTCTGGCAGGGCGGCATGAGCTTCCACGGCGGCTTTCTCGGCGTGCTGATCGCGGTGTGGTTCTACGCCCGGCACAGCGAGCGGCGCTGGCTGGACGTCACCGATTTCATCGCCCCGCTGGTGCCGCTCGGGCTGGCCGCCGGCCGCATGGGCAACTTCATCAACGCCGAACTCGTCGGCCGCGTCACCACCGGCCCGTGGGCGATGGTGTTTCCCAACGTGGACAACCTGCCGCGCCACCCCTCGCAGCTCTACCAGTTCGCGCTGGAGGGCGTGGCGCTGTTCGCACTGCTGTGGTGGTTCGCGGCCTCGCCGCGGCCGCGCGGCGCAGTCTCCGGCGCCTTCCTGCTGGGCTACGGCGTGTTCCGCTTCATCGCCGAATTCGGCCGCGAGCCGGACGACTTCCTCGGCCTGCTGGCGCTGAATCTCTCCATGGGGCAATGGCTGTCGCTGCCCATGGTCGCCGCCGGCATCGCCATGCTCGCCTGGGCCTACCGCAAACGCTGATCGGCCAAAGGCCGCATGGACAGGGCGTCTTCAGCCCGCCCGCCCTGCGGACCGCGCGCAATGGCGCGGGTGGGCATGCCTGCCACGGGAGTGACCATCCATGCGGGTCGTGGCGCGGCCGATCAAAAAAAACGGGCGCCCGAGGGCGCCCGAATATCTCAGTGGAGTGACGCTCAGTAGTGGTAAGCCGTCTCGCCGTGGGCGGTGAGGTCGAGGCCTTCACGTTCTTCGTCTTCAGCGACACGCAGGCCGATGAAGATATCGATCAGTTTCAGGGCGACGAAGGAGACCACCGCCGACACCACGATCGCCGTCAGCACGGCCTGGCACTGCACCCAGACCTGGCCGCTGATCGAGTATTCGGTGCTGGCCGCATTGGCGACGTAGTCGAAGATGCCGGCGCCCCCGAGCGAGGGCGCGGCGAAGATGCCGGTCGCGATCGCGCCCCAGATGCCGCCGAGGCCATGCACGCCGAACACGTCGAGCGCGTCGTCCGCGCCGAGCATCTTCTTCAGGCCGGACACGCCCCACAGGCACAGCGGTGCCACGACCAGTCCGATGACCAGCGCGCCCTTGATGCCGACGAAGCCGCAGGCCGGGGTGATCGCCACCAGGCCGGCGACCGCACCCGAGGCCGCACCGAGCATCGAGGGCTTGCCCTTGAAGATGGCCTCGAAGAAGCACCAGGACAGCGTGGCCATCGCGGTGGCGGCGAGCGTGTTGATGAAGGCCAGCGCGGCCGTGCCGGAGGCTTCGAGGTTGGAGCCGACGTTGAAGCCGAACCAGCCCACCCACAGCAGCGAGGCGCCGATCATGGTCATGGTCAGGCTGTGCGGGGCCATCGATTCCTTGCCGTAGCCAATGCGCTTGCCGATCACGAGGGCTGCCACCAGGCCGGCGACACCGGCGTTGATGTGCACCACCGTGCCGCCTGCGAAGTCGAGCGCGCCCTTGGCCCACAGCCAGCCGGCGTTGGCCGTCACGTTGGCCAGCGTCGCGGCATCGGTGATCGCATCGGGGCCGTCCCAGAACCAGACCATGTGCGCCATCGGCAGATAGGCGAAGGTGAACCAGATCGCCATGAAGATCAGCACCGCGGAGAACTTCATGCGTTCCGCGAAGGCGCCGATGATCAGCGCCGGGGTGATCGCCGCGAAGGTTGCCTGGAACACCACGAACATCATCTCGGGAATGTAGACGCCCTTGCTGAAGGTCGCCCCGCCGCCGGCGAGATTCACGGTGTCGAGGAAGGCCTTCGAAAGCCCGCCGAAGAACGCGTTGCCGCCCGTGAACGCGACGCTGTAGCCGTAGATCACCCACAGCACGACGATCAGCGAGAAGGTGACGAACACCTGCATCAGGATCGACAGCATGTTCTTCGAGCGGACCAGACCGCCGTAGAACAGCGCCAGGCCCGGGATGATCATCAGGATGACCAGCACGGTGGCGATGTACATGAACGTGGTGTCGCCTTTGTTGGGATCCGGCAGCGCAGGGGCCGCTGCCGGCGCAGCGGTTGCCGCGGCGGGTGCTTCTGCCGCGGCCGGAGCGGCGGGCGCAGGCGCGGCTTCGGCCGGCTTGGCTTCGGCCGCCGGCGCGGCCGGCTTGTCCTCGGCCATCGCGCCGCCGGCAAAGCCGACGGCAAGCGCCGTCAGCAGTACTGCGAGAAACTTCTTCATGTCCATTTCTCCCTTAGAGCGCGTCGACGCCGGTTTCACCGGTGCGGATGCGGATGACCTGCTCGAGTTCGAAGACGAAGATCTTGCCGTCGCCGATCTTGCCGGTGCTGGCGGACTTCTCGATCGACTCGATGACCTGATCGAGCAGCTCGTCCTTGATGGCGGCTTCGATCTTCACCTTGGGCAGGAAATCGACGACGTACTCCGCGCCACGGTACAGCTCGGTGTGGCCCTTCTGCCGGCCGAAGCCCTTGACCTCGGTGACGGTGATGCCCTGCACGCCGATGGCGGACAGCGCCTCACGCACTTCGTCAAGCTTGAACGGCTTGATGATGGCGGTGACCAGTTTCATGAGTGCTTCCCCTGTTGAGAGCCGCGCGGCGCGACCGCGCGGCTTCGATTGCAAGTAAACCGTTGTTGCGGATCAGAACGTGCGCTTGATGTAGACCGTCGTCTGGTCCTGCGCGATGTTCTTCGGATACACGCCGCCCTGCTTGGTGCTGCCGTAGCCGAAATCGGACGCGCTGCTGGTGTCGGTGTAGATCAGCCCGACTTCGGTGCCGGCCAGCTTCGGACCGAGCTTGCCGAGGTCGTAGGCCACGCTCACGCGCCAGTCGTCGTAGGAAAAAGCGCTGTCGTTCGACTCGGTGAGCGGCAGGGCACGGTCGCTGCCCTTGTACTTCTGGATGCCGTAGTGCGCACCGACGGTGACGCCGCTCTCGCCGATCGGCACGGCGACCGAGAGATCCCAGTAATCGGTGCCGCGCGCATCGCGCACACCGAACGCCTTCTTCGAGATCACGTTCGAGTACTTGAGGGTGATCCACTTCCAGCCGCCGGCGATGTAGGCCTCGGTCGTGTCCGCCTTGACGAAGCCGGCGGTCGTGTCGCCCGGATACCAGTACTGCAGCAGGCCGACGTCATAGGTGAAATCGCCGACCGCACCCTTGTAGCCGCCGTAGATGTCGATCTCGGCACTGCCGCCGGCCTTGTACGAGCCGTTGTCGCGCAGCCAGGCGATGTTCGAACCCCACAGGCCGACATAGACGCCGCTGGCGTGCGAGTAGTCGAACCCCCCCTGCAGCGCCACTTCCTCGTTGGTCTGCGTCAGGCCGCGGAACACGTACTGGCTGAACAGACCCACGTTGCCGGTGAAGGTGTGCGGAGAAGCCGGTTCATCGGCCGCAGATGCCTGGTTCGAAACGGACAGGGCCGCTGCGAGAGCGGTTGCAAGCAGCGAGAATTTGCGCATCGTTATCACTCCTCAAGGTTCAATAGAAATCTGCAAGGCTATCAAGGCAGAAAATGTGCCTGACGCGAAAACGTCTTTATATTCATAGTGTTATTTATAAAGATTGATTTTTGCCGCGCCAGGCCACGGCAAGCCCGCACAAGCTTGAGGCGCACCAGTTCCGTGTTTTGCACCAAGCCGGTGCGCATGTCGGCCGCGACAGACGCCGGGCGCCCCTGTGCTAAAGTGGTCGCCCCGAATCGGAGAAACCCATGCTCAATCCGAAGTTCTTCGAAGAGTTGTCCGGCAAGATCAGCCAACTCGTCGCCAGCAGCCCTGCCGGCGAGTTCGAGAAGAACGCCCGGGCGGCAATGACGAGCGCCTTTGCGCGCCTCGACCTGGTCACGCGCGAGGAATTCGACGTCCAGCGCGAACTGCTGTCACGCTGCCGCCAGAAACTGGCCGAGCTGGAATCGCGCGTCGCCGCGCTGGAAGGCCGGAACACCGAAGGCCGGGACAGCGGAAGCTGAGATCCGGCTGCTGCGGCAAGACCGCCAGCCCGGGTGCCGGCCTCGTTTCTGACCGCGTTTCCGGCCACGGAACTTTCCGGCCCGGGAATAGTCCTAGTTCGTACTACTTGTCCTCGACGGGAATATTGATCGTGGCTGAAGCCGACGCCAAATTCATGCGCACGCTGCGCGAACTCGCGCGCTGCTACCAGGCCTTCGAATCCTTTTCGGAGGCGCACATCCGCGCCACTGGGCTGACCTCGGCCCAGTTCGACATCATCGCGACCCTCGGCAACACCCGGGGCTTGAGCTTCAAGGACCTGGGCGAGCGCACGCTGATCACGAAGGGCACGCTCACCGGCGTGATCGACCGGCTCGAGGCGCGCGAGCTGGTGCGCCGCACCGAGTGCCCGCACGACGGCCGCAGCCAGATCGTGGTGCTGACGTCGGCGGGCGAAAAGCTCTTCCGGCGCATCTTCCCCGCCCACATGGCCCATCTCTCGAGCGCGTTCGCAGCCGTGCCGGAAACCCAGCTCCTGCACACCGAACTGACGCTGCGCCGGCTGCGCGAGCTGTTCGAGGCCGCGCACGAGCTGTCGCTCGAAGAAGCCGAAATGACCGGGGCTGCCCGCTCCCGCCCACGCAGGGCGGCCTGATGACGAACGGATTGTCGCAAGGCCGCTACACGGCCACCGCCGTCACGCTGCACTGGCTGGTTGCGCTCGGCATCTTCGGCGCGTTTTCGCTCGGCCTGTACATGCACGAGCTGCCGCTTTCGCCGACCAAGCTCAAGCTGTACTCGTATCACAAGTGGGCCGGCGTCACGATCTTCCTGTTCGTCCTGATCCGCCTGGCGTGGCGCGCCACGCACCCGCCGCCGCCGCTGCCGGCCGCAATGCCGGCCTGGCAGCGAACGGTTGCGCACGCACTGCATCACCTGCTGTATCTGCTGATGGTCGCGATACCGATCACCGGCTGGCTGATGAGCTCCGCCAAGGGTTTCCAGACCGTGTGGTTCGGCCTCGTGCCGCTGCCCGACCTGCTCGACAAGAACAAGGAACTCGGCGACACGCTGGCCCTGGTGCACAAGACGCTCAACCTCACCATGGCCGCGCTCGTCATTTCGCATGTGGCAGCGGCGGTGAAGCACCACGTTTTCGATCGCGACGACGTGCTGGCGCGCATGCTGCCCTTCCTCGACAACAACAAGGTGACCCGATGACCCGATTTGCAGCGATTCTTCTTGCCGGCTTCATGTTCGCCGGCATCGCCGGAGCGGCCGAACTCGGCCCGATCCAGGCGGACAAGAGCAGGCTCGCCTTCGTTTCGAAGCAGATGGGCGTGCCGGTGGAAGGCGAGTTCCGCAAGTTCGCCGTCCAGATGAGTTTCGATCCCGCCAAGCCTGAGGCCGGCAAGGCGCAGATCGAAATCGACATGGCGAGTATCGATGCCGGCAGCGCCGAGGCCAACGAGGAAGTCGTCGGCAAGAACTGGTTCAACGTGAAGCAGTTTCCCAAGGCAAGCTTCGTTTCCAGCAGCGTCAAGGCGCTCGGCGGCAATAAGTTCGAGGTCGCAGGCAAGCTCACCATCCGCGACAAGACGCGCGACGTCGCAGCGCCGTTCACCATGGCCCAGCAGGGCGCCAACGCCCAGTTCGAAGGCACTTTCACGATCAAGCGCGCCGACTTCGGCATCGGCCAGGGCGCGTGGGCCGACTTCGACACGGTCGCCAACGAAGTGCAGATCAAATTCAAGTTCGTCGCGGCGGCAAAGAAGTAGCGCCACCCGGAAACCGTATCCGACACCAACAAGGAGAATCCCATGAAGCAACTCGCTGTCGGCATCATTGCCGCGGCCCTCGCCGGCTCGGCCGTCGCTGCCGAAACTTTCACCCTCGACACGCGGCATACCTTCCCGGTGTTCGAGATCAACCACCTCGGTTTCTCGACGCAGCGCGGCCGCTTCAACAAGACCGAAGGCAAGATCACGCTCGATCGCGCCGCCAAGTCCGGCAGCGTCGAAGTCAAGATCGACAGCGCCTCGATCGACATGGGCCTCGACGAATGGGACAAGCACATGCGCGGCGAGGATTTCTTCAATGCCGAACAGTTCCCCACGATGAACTTCAAGGCCGACAAGTTCAGTTTCGACGGTGACAAGCCGGTCGCCGCAGAAGGCACGCTGACCCTGCTCGGCGTCGCCAGGCCGGTGACGCTGAAGATCGCCGGGTTTACGTGCGGCACGCACCCGATCAACAAGAAAGCCCTTTGTGCGGCTGACATCAGCACGACCATCAAGCGTTCCGAATGGGGCATGAAGAAATACCTGCCCGCGGTATCGGACGACGTGACGATCAAGATCCCGGTCGAGGCGTTCAAGGACTGAGGTACGGTGTGCTTGCCAGTGAAACGGGGCGCCGGCGCGCCCCGTTTCACTTTTGCGGCGAACCATGCGCTAGACTCGCGCCATATCCTGTTCGCATCCCGCCCATGTCGCTCGCAGTACTGCGCAGCCGCGCCCTTGCCGGAATGGACGCTCCGGAAGTCACGGTCGAAGTCCATCTCGCCAACGGTCTTCCCAACTTCACCCTGGTCGGCCTGCCGGACACCGAGGTCAAGGAAGCGCGCGACCGTGTGCGCGCGGCGATCCAGACCTCGCGTTTCGAGTTCCCGGCGCGACGCATCACCGTCAATCTGGCGCCTGCCGACCTGCCCAAGGAATCCGGCCGTTTCGACCTGCCGATCGCGCTCGGCCTGCTGATCGCATCCGGCCAGCTCGATGCGCAGCACCTGGACCAGTACGAGTTCGCCGGCGAACTTTCGCTGACCGGCGCACTGCGTCCGATTCGCGGCGCACTCGCCATGTCCTGGTGCGGCAGCCGCGACGGGCATGCGCTCGTTCTGCCGGCCGCGAGCGCCGACGAGGCCGCACTGGTACGCGATGCCCATGTGATTGCAGCAGGCTCGCTGCTCGAAGTCGTGGCGCATCTTGCCGGCCACACCCCGATTGCGCGCCACGCATCGCCCGTCCCCGCCGCACTGGCGAGCTATCCCGATCTTGGGGAAGTCAAGGGCCAGCAACAGGCCAAACGAGCACTCGAAGTCGCCGCAGCCGGCGGCCACAGCCTGCTGATGGTCGGCCCGCCCGGCACCGGCAAGTCGATGCTGGCGCAGCGCTTTCCCGGCCTGCTCCCACCGCTGACCGAAGACGAAGCGATGCAGGCGGCAGCGGTGCAGTCGATCGCAGGCAGCTTTCGCAGCGAGCGGTTCCTGCAACGCAGCTATCGCGCGCCGCATCACACCGCATCGAGTGCGGCGCTGGTCGGTGGCGGCGGCGATCCGCGCCCCGGCGAGATTTCCCTCGCACACCACGGCGTGCTGTTCCTCGACGAGCTGCCCGAATTCGATCGCCGCGTACTCGAAGCGCTACGCGAGCCGCTCGAGACGGGGCACGTCAGCATCGCGCGCGCGGCACGGCGCGTCGACTTCCCGGCGCGTTTCCAGCTCGTCGCGGCGATGAACCCCTGCCCCTGCGGTTACCTCGGCAGCGCGCGCTGCCGCTGCACGCCCGATCAGGTCGCGCGCTACCGCGCCAAGCTGTCAGGGCCGCTGCTCGATCGCATCGACATGACGCTCGAAGTGCCGGCGCTGTCGCAGCAGGAATTGCAGTCCGCGGCAGACGGCGAATCCAGCGATGCGGTGCGCAACCGCGTGATTGCAGCCCGCGACCGCCAACTCGAACGCCAAGGCAAGCCCAACGCGGCACTGGCCAGCGGCGAGATCGACGCCCTGTGCGCGCCCGACGAGGCGGGTGCGAAACTGCTGTCCGCGGCACTGGTGCGCCTGAAGCTCTCGGCGCGCGCCTACCACCGCGTGCTCAAGCTGGCACGAACCGTCGCGGATCTTGCGGGTGCGGCACGGATTGCAAGTCCGCATGTCGCCGAAGCCATCCACTATCGTCGCAATCTCGGCGACAATTGACCGTCGGAAACGTGAATCGAGGTTAGCAATGTCGTCTGCAATTCCCGCACGCCGCCAATCGGGATGGGTTGTCTGGCTGCTCGTCGTCGTACTGGTCGTCGGCGTGCTGTTCGCCGGCTACACCTGGACGGTGCTGAGCTGGAGCTATTCGCAGGGCGAACGCGCAGGCTATGTGCAGAAGTTTTCCCGCAAGGGCTGGATCTGCAAGACCTGGGAGGGCGAACTCGCGATGGTGACGATGCCCGGCACGCTGGCCGACAAGTTCGAATTCTCGGTGCGCGACGACGTCGTCGCCGCGAAGATCAACGAGACCATGGGCCGGCGCGTATCGCTTGCCTATGACCAGCACATCGGCGTGCCGACATCCTGTTTCGGCGAGACGCAGCACTTCGTCAAGGGCGTCAAGCCGGTGGAGGCGCTCGAGTATCAGACGCCGCCGGGCACCCAGCCTGCCGTGCCCGTCGCTCCGGCAGCGGCGCCGGCGGGCAAGTGACTGCGCCAGCCGACGACGGATCGCCGCGGGCCGCCAACCACGCCGGGCTCGCGGTGCTGCTCGCGCTGCTTGCGGCGATCGGCCCCTTCACGATCGACACCTATCTGCCTGCTTTCCCGACCATCGGCAGGTCGCTCGCGGCGACCGAACTCGAGGTGCAGCAGACCTTGACCGCCTACCTGGCGCCGTTCGCGTTCATGACCTTGTGGCACGGCTCGATCTCGGATGCGCTGGGTCGCCGCGTGGTTGTGCTGGTCAGCCTGCTCGGCTTCGCGGCGGCCTCCGCCGTGTGCATGCTGGCGCCGAATATCGAGACGCTGTGGCTCGGCCGTGCCCTGCAGGGCATCACTTCGGGTGCCGGCATGGTGGTCGGCCGCGCCATCGTGCGCGACCTGCTTTCGGGCGCCGAGGCGCAGAAGCTGATGGCACGCATCGCGATGATCTTCGCCATCTCGCCGGCCGTGGCACCGATCATCGGCGGCTGGATCTACGTCGCACTCGGGTGGCGCGCGACTTTCGGTTTCCTGCTGCTGTTCGGTTTGCTGCTGTGTCTTGCCTGCTGGCGCTACCTGCCCGAAACGCTGCCGCCGGACAAACGCCACAGCCTGCATCCGGTGACACTCGGACGGGCTTACCTGCATGCCTTCACGCACCGCCAGTTCCTGCTTCTGATCGCTGCATTGTCGGTGAACTTCGGCGGCTTCTTTCTTTACGTGCTGTCGGCCCCGAAGTTCCTGATCGAGCATCTCGGCGTTTCGCCGCAGGGATTCGGCACCCTGTTCGTGCCGACCGTGCTCGGCATGATGGCCGGTTCGTACATCTCGGGCCGCGTGGCCGGAAAACTCACGCCGCTGCGCACGGTGTCGATCGCCTACGCCATCATGCTGGCGGCCGTCGTGCTCAATGTGCTGCTCAACACCTTCGCTGCACCTGGCGTGCCGCAAAGCATCGTGCCGATCCCGCTCTACAACATCGGCATGGCGCTGGCGATGCCCAACCTGACGCTGCTCGGCCTCGAGCAGTTGCCGCAACGCGGGCTTGCCGCCAGTTGCCAAAGCTTCGCGCAGAGCACGACGACCTCGCTGGCGGCGGCATTCGTCGTGCCGCTGTTGTGGGGATCGCCGCTGGCGCTGGCGCTCGGCATGGCGTGCTTTCTCGGGCTCGGATTGCTGTGCTTCACGCTCTATGCGCTCGCGCCCCACAGGCCGGCGCAGGCGGGGTGAAGAAACCTCAGTCGCGTTGCGCAGCCGGCATCACAAACACGTCGGCGCCAGAGCCGGCATCGGTCTTGGCCGCCAGCGCCTGCATGGCCGCGGCGAACTCGCCCTGCAGGCGCATCATCGCCGCGGCGCTATCGCGTCCGTAGTGGACGACTTCATAACTCACCGGTTCGTCGAGCGCGCTGCGATTGCGCGGCTGGAAATGCTGCCAGGCGGTCTCGACGAGGTGCTTGCGCCGGCTGTCCACGAAAACGATCTCGTCGCGATCGATGATGGCCAGCACCTGCATGCTGCGTATCGGCACGAACACGGCATCGCCACCGCGCGCGAACAGCGTGTGGGCCAGGTTGTACACCGGCGCAGGCAGACTGCGCGGCTCGCGTGCCAATTCCGGCCCCCGATGCAGTTCGATCTTCAACGTGGTGTCAGCACTGCACCCACGGCAGGCGATCATGGCGCCAGCCGTTGATAGAGTTGCGCCGGTGATGGTCGTTGAGGTCACCCTCGAAACCATGCAACACATTGTAGACCTGCGTGAAGCCGGCCTGCTCGAGGGCCTCGCCGGCGGTCTCGGAACGGTTGCCGCTGCGGCAGATCAGCACCAACGGGCGGTCGACGCTGGCTGCCTTGCGCACGTGGGCGACGAAATGGGGGTTGATGTCCCAGTCGGGCCCGTCGTTCCAAGGAATCATGATCGCGCCGACGGGATGGCCGACGAACAGGAATTCCATTTCGCTGCGCACGTCGATCAGCAGCGCATTGGGCGTTTCCTGCATGAACTGGTAGGCTTCCTTGGGCATCAGGTGCTTCATCGCGCAACCCCGCAACGTAGAACGGATGAGACGATTCTAATACTGCCTCGGGAGGAATGCCGGTGCGCAAGCTTTTCGCGATGTTCGCGGCCCTCGCGGCCACCCTTGCCGGCTGCGGCGACAGGCCGCATCTGCAGGCGCAGTTGAAGGCGGGCGTGTCCACTGCCCGCGACGTGCGCGACGCGATGGGTCCGCCGTCGATGGAGTGGAAGCAGTCGGACGGCAGCACGGTCTGGGAATTCACCCGCATGCCGGCCGGCAAGAAGAATTTCATGGCGACCATCGGTCCGGACGAGGTACTGCGCGAACTGGTGCAGGTGGTGACCGAGGAGAACTTCGGGCGCGTCAAGCCGGGCATGGGCAAGGACGAACTGCGCCGCCTGCTCGGCAAGCCAACCGAAACGGCGCGCCTGCCTCTCAAGCCGGTCGAGGTCTGGTCCTGGGCCTACGACGACGTCTTTCCGCGCGAGATGTTTTTCGACGTCAATCTGGACGCCGACGGCAAGGTGATCGACACCAGCCGACGCAACGAACATCGCGGCTGACGCCGCCTCCCTTACAAACCGCACCCCTGCAGGCCGCGCGTACAGGCGCTTTCAGGTCGGTCCGCCCGGAACTCGACGCAGGACGAGGCTCTTGAGCATGGCACGGCCAGGATGGCCATCACATGCGCCCTCCAGGGCATGCGGCGCGAAGAAATGCCGCAACGCACGACCGTCCGTCTTGGCAGCCCGGAAGCAAGCGGATAAAATCCGCTCATTGTCGAGGAGCGCTGCGACCCGCTTGCACCGATGCGGGCCAGGCTCGACAACCGATCAACGGCGCTCACGAACCCCAGCCGGTTTGTAGCGCCGTTTCTCATTGGGTTTCCGCGCATCCGGCCAGCCGTCAGAGAGGCACTACGATGCAACCCGATCGCACATCCGAACTTGCCGCCCTGCTCGAATCGCGCATCCTGATCCTGGATGGCGCGATGGGCACGATGATCCAGCAGCACAAGCTCGGCGAGGCCGACTATCGCGGCGCGCACTTCAAGGATCACGCGAAGGATCTCAAGGGCAACAACGACCTGCTGGTGCTGACGCGGCCCGACGTGGTCGGCGGCATCCACCGCGCCTATCTGGAAGCCGGCGCCGACATCATCGAAACCTGCAGCTTCAACGCCACGCGCGTCTCGCAGGCGGAGTACAGCCTCGCGGACATTGCCTACGAACTCAACGTCGAGGCGGCGCGGCTGGTGCGCACGCTGTGCGACGAATTCACCGCCGCCAACCCTGCCAAGCCGCGCTTCTGCGCCGGCGTGCTTGGGCCGACCTCGCGCACGCTGTCGATTTCGCCCGACGTCAACGATCCGGGTTTCCGCAACATCAGCTTCGATGCGCTGGTCGGCGATTACTACGACTCCGCGCGCGGCCTGCTCGACGGCGGCGCCGACATCCTGCTGATCGAGACCATCTTCGACACGCTCAACGCCAAGGCAGCGGTGTTCGCGATCGAGAAGCTGTTCGAGGATCTCGGCAAGCGCTGGCCGGTGATGATCTCCGGCACCATCACCGATGCGTCCGGCCGCACGCTTTCCGGCCAGACGGCGGAGGCGTTCTGGAATTCGCTTTCGCACATGCAGCCGGTGAGCTTCGGCCTCAACTGCGCCCTCGGCGCTCGGGAACTGCGCGCCTACGTCGAAGAACTGTCGCACGTCTGCGACTGCTTCGTCTCCGCGCACCCGAACGCGGGCCTGCCCAATCCGCTCTCGCCGACCGGCTACGACGAAACGCCCGAGCAGCTCGCCGCCGAGATCGTCGAGTGGGCGCGCAGCGGGCTGGTGAACATCGTCGGCGGCTGTTGCGGCACTTCGCCGGCGCACATCGCGGCGATCGCCAGCGCCGTGGCGCAGGTCGCGCCGCGCGCGCGCCCGCCGATCGAGAAGAAGCTGCGCCTGTCGGGCCTGGAGCCGTTCAACGTCGGCGCCGATTCGCTGTTCGTCAATGTCGGCGAGCGCACCAACGTCACCGGCTCGCGCGCGTTCGCGAAGATGATCCTCGAAGGCCGCTACGACGATGCGCTGGCCGTTGCACGCCAGCAGGTGGAGAACGGCGCGCAGGTCATCGACATCAACATGGACGAGGCGATGCTCGACTCCAAGGCGGCGATGGAGCGCTTCCTCAAGCTGATCGCTTCGGAGCCGGACATCTCGCGCGTGCCGATCATGCTCGATTCCTCGAAGTGGGAGGTAATCGAGACCGGCTTGAAGTGCATCCAGGGCAAGGGCATCGTCAACTCGATCTCGATGAAGGAAGGCGAGGCCGAATTCCTGCGCCAGGCACGGCTGGCACGTCGCTACGGCGCCGCGGTGATCGTGATGGCCTTCGACGAGAAGGGCCAGGCCGACACCTACGCGCGCAAGACCGAGATCTGCTCGCGCGCCTATCAGCTGCTCACAGGGATCGGTTTCCCGCCGGAAGACATCATCTTCGATCCCAACATCTTCGCCATCGCCACCGGCATCGAGGAACACGACAACTACGCGGTCGACTTCATCAACGCGGTCGGCTGGATTCGCGACAAGCTGCCGCACGCAAAGACGTCGGGCGGCGTGTCGAACGTGAGCTTCAGCTTCCGCGGCAACGACCCGGTGCGCGAGGCAATCCACACCGTATTCCTCTACCACGCGGTGAAGAACGGCCTCACCATGGGCATCGTCAATGCCGGCCAGCTCGGCGTCTATGACGACCTCGACGCGGTGCTGCGCCAGAAGGTCGAGGACGTGGTGCTCAATCGCCATGCCGGAGCTGGCGAGGCGTTGGTCGAGTTCGCCCAAACCGTGAAAGGTCAGGCCAAGGAGCAGGCGCAGGATCTGGCTTGGCGCGACTGGCCGGTCGAGCAGCGGCTGTCGCATGCGCTGGTGAAAGGCATCACCGAGTTCGTCGTAGCAGACACCGAGGAAGTGCGCGCGCGACTCGAAGCCGATGGCAAGCCGCCACTCGCCGTGATCGAAGGCCCGCTGATGGCCGGCATGGACGTCGTCGGCGACCTCTTCGGCGCCGGCAAGATGTTCCTGCCGCAGGTGGTGAAATCGGCGCGCGTGATGAAGCAGGCCGTCGCCCACCTGATTCCCTTCATCGAAGCCGAGAAGGCGCGCACCGGTGCGGCCTCGAAAGGCAAGATCGTCATCGCCACGGTGAAGGGCGATGTCCATGACATCGGCAAGAACATCGTCGGCGTGGTGCTCGGCTGCAACGGCTACGACGTGGTCGACCTCGGCGTCATGGTGCCGTGCGAGAAGATCCTGCACGCCGCGCGCGAGCACGGCGCGCAGGCGATCGGCCTTTCCGGCCTTATCACGCCCTCGCTCGAGGAGATGAGCCACGTCGCTGCCGAAATGCAGCGCCAGGGCTTCGACGTGCCGCTGCTGATTGGCGGGGCAACGACCTCGCGTGCCCACACCGCGATCAAGATCGCGCCGCACTACGCGCAACCGGTGATCTACGTGCCCGACGCTTCGCGCGCCGTCGGCGTGGTCACCTCGCTGCTGTCGGAGACACAGCGCGCCGGCTACGCCGCCGAAGTCGCCGCCGATTACGCAAAGCTGCGCGAGCAGCACGCGAACAAGAAGGGACAGAAACTGGTCAGCCTGGAAGCCGCGCGCAGCAACGCGTTCCGGCCGACCTATGCGCCGGTCAGGCCGCGACGGCTCGGCGTACAGGTGATCGCGGACCAGGATCTGGGCGCGCTCGTCGACTACATCGACTGGAGCCCGTTCTTCCAAACCTGGGATCTCGCCGGTTCGTACCCGAAGATTCTCCAGGATGCCGTGGTGGGCGAGGCGGCACGCAACGTGTTCCACGACGCACAGGCAATGCTCAAGCGGATCATCGGCGAGAAGTGGCTGCGCGCCGCCGGTGTATTCGGCCTGTTCCCGGCCAATTCGACAGATGACGACATCGAGGTTTTCGCCGACGAAGCACGTTCATCCGTTGCGATGACCTGGCACAACCTGCGCCAGCAGCACCAACGCCCGGCCGGCAAGCCGAACTATTGCCTCGCGGATTTCGTCGCGCCGAAAGGTACGCCGGACTACGCCGGCGCCTTCGTCGTCACGGCTGGCATCGGCATCGAGGCGAAGCTCGCCGAGTTCGAGGCCCAGCATGACGATTACCACGCGATCATGCTCAAGGCGCTTGCCGATCGTCTCGCCGAAGCATTCGCCGAATTCCTGCACGCAAAGGTGCGGCGCGACGACTGGGGTTACGCGGCCGACGAGACGCTCGACAACGACGCCTTGATCGCCGAGAAATATGCCGGCATCCGCCCGGCGCCCGGTTATCCTGCCTGCCCCGATCACACCGAGAAGGGCGCGCTGTTCGCACTGCTGGGCGCCGCCGACAAAATCGGCGTCACGCTGACCGAGAGCTACGCCATGCTGCCGACTGCGGCGGTGAGCGGTTTTTATCTCGCCCATCCGCAGGCGCAATACTTCGCCGTCAGCAAGATCGGCGAGGATCAGCTTGCGGACATTGCGGCGCGCAAGGACATGACGCTCGAGGTTGCGCGGCGCTGGCTGGCGCCGGTGCTGTGATCGCTAACCGCGCAGTGCGACGAGGCTACGCACGAAGGGCTCCGATCGCCTGATGGTCGCTCGCGCGCGCAACTGACCGCAGGCTCCGTCGATGTCCTGGCCGGCCGAATCGCGCAGCGCGGCCAGGATGCCGTGCTGGTGCAGGTGGCGAGTCATCGATGCTGCTCGCTCCCACGCCGGGCGCCTGAATCCCAGCCCATCGACGTCGTTGTAGGGGATGAAATTCATGATCGCGTACTTCCCGGCGAGCAGGGTTGCAATACCTTCCAGTTCTTCGTCGCTGTCGTTTACGCCTTCTAGCAGGGTCCACTGGTACTGGATCGGATAGCCTGTCGCGCGAGCGTAGCGCTCGCCGAGCTGGACCAGTTCCTCAGGGTCGATGCGCGGCGCGCGCGGCAGCAGTTCTTCGCGCAACGCCGGACGCGTCGAATGCAGCGATATCGCGAGCGCCGGCCTCACGGTTCCAAGCGGCAATCGTTCGAAAACGCGCCGGTCGCCGACGGTGGAGAAAACCAGGTTCTTGTGCCCGATCGCGCCCACCGTGCCGAGCAGCTCGATGGCTTCGAGCACGTTGTCGAGGTTGTGGGCCGGCTCGCCCATGCCCATGAATACGACCTTCCTTACGCTCCGCCGGGAACGCGCAAGCACGACTTGCGCGACGATCTCCGCGCTACCGAGCTGACGCTGCAGGCCAGTGCGGCCCGTCATGCAGAATACGCAGCCGACTGCGCAGCCGACCTGAGTCGACACGCATAGACCATCACGCGGCAGCAGCACGCTTTCCACCGCCTGGCCATCGGCCAACTCGACCAGCAGGCGCGCGGCGCCGTCCTCGCTTGCGTGTTCGGATCGCAGGCGGGCGAGCGCGTCGAGTTCTGCCGTAATGGTGGGCAGTGCGCTACGCAGCCGGCTGGGAAAGAAGTGTTCAGGCCGGCGATTCCCGCTGTCGAGCGGCACCGCCTGCGTCCATGCCCGGAGCACGAGTTCCTCATGGCACGCCTTCGCACCCTGGCTGCGCAACTGCTCTCGAATATCCTCAATGCGCATGTGATCGGCGGAAGTCAGGTACTCCGAGCGTGTGCGTCGGCGTTCCGCAATCGACGGGCGAACTGCGCCTATTCGACCGTCACGCTCTTGGCAAGGTTGCGCGGTTTGTCTACGTCGGTGCCCTTGACCAGCGCAGCGTGGTAGGCGAGCAGTTGCAGTGGCACGACGTGCAGCACGGGCGAGAGCAGTCCGTAGTGCTCGGGCATGCGGATGATGTTCACGCCGCTGCTCTCGGAAATCTCGGATTCCGCATCAGCGAACACGAACAGTTCGCCGCCGCGCGCCTTGACCTCCTGCAGGTTGCTCTTGAGTTTTTCCAGCAGGTCATCGTGCGGCGCGACGGCGATCACCGGCATTTCGGCGTCGACCAGCGCAAGCGGACCATGCTTGAGCTCGCCCGCCGGATACGCCTCGGCATGGATGTAGGAGATTTCCTTGAGTTTCAACGCGCCTTCGAGCGCGATCGGATAGTGACGCCCGCGTCCCAGGAACAGCGCATGCCGCTTGAGGGCGAAACGCTGAGCCCATTCGGCGATCTGCTGCTCGATCTCCAGCACCTTGGCGACGGCTACCGGCAAGTGGCGCAAGGCATTGAGGTGTTCCACTTCGTCTTCAGCACCGAGACGGCCGTTGGCTTTTGCCAGCACCGTTGCCAGCAGGAAGAGCGAAGCCAGCTGGGTCGTGAATGCCTTGGTCGACGCGACGCCGATCTCCGGACCGGCACGCGTCAGGAAACGCAGCCTGGTCTCGCGCACGATCGCCGACTCTGCGACGTTGCAGATCGACAGGGTACGCAACTGGCCCAGCGACTTCGCGTGCTTGACCGCGGCAAGCGTGTCGGCGGTTTCGCCCGACTGCGAAATCGCCACCACGAGCTGGTGCGGATTCGGCACCGAACTACGGTAGCGGTATTCGCTGGCGATCTCGACGGTAACGGGTACCTGGGCAAGCGATTCGATCCAGTAGCGCGCGACGAGGCCGGCATGGAAGCTCGTGCCGCACGCGAGGATCAGCACGCCGGACACGCCGTCGAGCACCTCGGCCGCCTCGGCACCGAAAAGCTGCGGCGAAATCGAGCGCGCACCGCCGATCATCTCGAGCGTGTTGGCGAGTGCCTGCGGCTGCTCGAAGATCTCCTTCTGCATGTAATGACGGTAACTGCCGAGTTCGACCGCGTCGGGCGACAGGCTGCTCACATTGACCGGTCGCTCGACTGGCGTGCCGTCGGCCCGTGCGATGCGAATGCCCTCGCGCCGCAGCTCGGCAATGTCGCCGTCTTCCAAATAGATCATCCGGCGCGTCACCTGCAGCAGTGCTGCGGCATCCGACGCGGCATAGTGGCCGTCGTCACCCATCCCGAGCAGCAGTGGCGCGCCATTGCGCGCCACCACGACGAGATCCGGATTGTCCGCACTGATGACGCCGATCGCATAGGCGCCGACCAGTTCCTGCGTTGCGGCGCGCACCGCGTCGAACAGGCCGGGGCAGGTGCGCCTTTTCCAGTCGACCAGGTGGGCAATCGCCTCGGTGTCGGTGTCGGAAACGAATACGTAACCCTGTTTCGACAGTTGCGCCTTGATCTCTTCGAAGTTCTCGATGATCCCGTTGTGCACGACTGCAAGGCCGCCCGAGATGTGCGGATGGGCGTTGCGCTCGGACGGCACGCCGTGCGTGGCCCAGCGCGTATGCGCGATGCCGATCCGGGCCTGGGTGGATTTCGCCTGCTCCGCGAGTTCGGCGACGCGGCCGACCGAACGCAACCGGTTCAGCCCGCCATTGATGACGGCCAGCCCCGCAGAGTCATAGCCGCGGTACTCGAGCCGCAACAAGCCTTCGAGCAGGATCGGTACGATATTCCGCGCCGCGACTGCCGTTACGATTCCGCACATTGGCTCGACCTCACTTTTTCTTGATCGGCCGTTTCCAGCCGTAGATGGTGACCTGTTTGGCGCGCGACAGCGTCAATTCGCCGGCTGGCGCGTCGCCCGTGAGCGTGGTACCGGCACCGAGCGTCGCCCCACGCCCGACGCGCACCGGCGCAACGAGTTGGGTATCCGACCCGATGAACACCTCGTCCTCGATCACGGTGCGGTACTTGTTCGCGCCGTCGTAGTTGCAGGTAATGGTGCCGGCGCCAATGTTCACCCGGCTGCCGACGTCCGCATCGCCGACATAGGCAAGATGATTGGCCTTGGAGTGGTTGGCTATCACGCTGTTCTTGACCTCGACGAAGTTGCCGAGATGCACGTCGTCGCCCAGCTTGCATCCCGGTCGCATGCGGGAATAGGGACCAATCTGGCATCCCAGCCCCACACTGGACTTCTCGAGATACGAGAACGGGTTGATGACCGTGCCCGCACCGACGACGACATCGCGAAGCACGCAGTTGGCGCCGATTCGCGCACCATCGCCAAGTTCTACGCGCCCCACGAATACGCAGCCCACATCGATCTCGACGTCGCGACCGCAAATCAGCTCCCCGCGCACGTCGATTCGATTGGGATCAATGAGCGTTACGCCCTGATCGAGTAGCGTATGGGCGATCGCCCTTTGATGGATGCGCTCCAGCGCGGCCAGATGCGCCTTGCTGTTAACCCCTGCCGTCTCCCATTCGTGGTCAGGCAGTGTGGTCACCACATCGACACCATCGGCCACTGCAAGGCCGACGATGTCGGTCAGGTAGTACTCGCCCTGCGCATTGTGATTGCCGATTCTGGACAACCAGTCGCGCAGCCTTGCCACCGGTGCAACCAGAATGCCGGTGTTGATTTCGGTGACCGCGAGTTCGTCCGGTGTCGCATCCTTATGTTCGACGATCCGGCGTACGTGGCCATGTTCGTCGCGGATGATGCGGCCGTACCCTGTCGGATCCGAGGCATTGACGGTCAGAAGTGCGAGGCGTTTTTCGCCGGCAGCGGACACCAATCGCTTCAGCGTCGCTTCGCCGGTCAGCGGAACGTCCCCGTAGAGGATCAGAACCGTTCCGGAGTCGGACAAGCAGGGCAGCGCCTGCTGCACGGCGTGGCCGGTGCCGAGTTGCGGTTCCTGTTTCGCCCAGGAGAGGTTCACGCCGGCGAAAGCCTCGCGCACGCGCTCGCCGCCGTGCCCGTACACTACACAGACGCCCGCCTCCGCAACCTTGCGCGCGACGTCGAGCACGTGCGCGAGCAGCGGCCTGCCCGCGAGGGGCTGGAGCACCTTCGGCAGGTCCGAACGCATGCGTTTGCCTTGCCCCGCTGCGAGAATGATGACTTGCATTGTCGTCGTGCGCGACAGCATTGCGCATTGCAATATGGGAAAGGAATGTTATCACTTGGTGCAGCCGTTCCGAGGAAGCATGCCACGGATTGACCTGCGTCATCCGCAGTGCACAATCCGCGATCTAGAATGATTCAACCTTTCGGAGCCGCCAGCCATGCTTGAACCACAGCCTCACTTTATAGAGAACGTCACCTTCGGCGAGATCAAGGTCGGCGACACCGCACGCCTGGTACGCACGCTGCGGCCGGAGGACATCCACCTGTTCGCCGTCATGTCCGGCGACGTCAACCCCACCCACGTGGACGTGGAATACGCCCGTTCGAGCCAGTTCCGGGAAGTGGTGGCGCACGGCATGTGGGGCGGCGCATTGATTTCAAGCGTGCTGGGCACCGAGTACCCGGGCCCGGGCACGGTATACGTCGGCCAGACCTTGCGGTTTCACCGTCCGGTGACCATCGGCGACACGATCACGGTGACCATCACCGTCAGCCAGAAATTCGACCACAACCATCACGTCCTGTTCGACTGTGTCGCAACCAACCAGGACGACATGAAGGTCATTTCCGGCACCGCCGAGGTATTGGCGCCGATCGACAAGGTCAAGCGCCAGCGCATCACACTGCCCGAGGTCACGATCTCCGACAAGGCGCTGCGTTACCAGCACCTGCTCTCTGCAGCCGGCGGCCTGTCGCCGATACCGATCGCCGTCGCCCATCCCTGCGACGCGGAATCGCTGCGCGGCCCGCTGGTCGCCCGTGATGCAGGGCTCGTGATTCCCCTGCTGGTCGGACCGGAGAAACGCATCCGCGCGCTTGCCGAAGATCTGGGCCTCGACCTTTCGGGCGTGAAGATCATCGATCAGCCGCACAGCCATGCCGCAGCCGCGCGGGCCGTGCAACTCGCCCATCGCGGCGAGGTCGAGGCCGTCATGAAGGGCAGCCTCCACACCGACGAACTGATGAGCGAAGTGGTGGCGAAGGACAGCGGCCTGCGCACCGCACGACGCATCAGCCACGTCTTCGTCGCGGATGTGCCGACCTACCCGCGCCCCCTCCTGATCACCGACGCCGCGGTGAACATCGAACCGACGCTCGAGGACAAGGTGGACATCGTTCAGAACGCGATCGACCTCGCGCACATGATGGGCATCGCCGAGCCCAAGGTCGCGATACTCGCGGCGGTCGAAACGGTCACGTCGAAAATGCGTTCGACGATCGATGCAGCCGCGCTGTGCAAGATGGCCGACCGCGGACAGATCCGTGGCGGGCTGCTGGACGGGCCGCTCGCCTTCGACAATGCGGTGTCGCTGGTTGCCGCGAAAACCAAGGGCATCATATCAGGCGTCGCGGGACGAGCCGACATCCTGGTGGTGCCGGAACTGGAAAGCGGCAACATGGTGGCAAAGCAGCTCGAATACCTGGCCGACGCCGTGCTTGCCGGTGTCGTGCTCGGCACGCGCGTACCGATCGTGCTGACGAGCCGCGCCGATTCCGCCGAGACACGCACGGCGTCGTGTGCGATCGCGCAGTTGATTGCACACAAGAGTGGGCGCAAGTCGCACTCGCGGCATTAGGATGGCTGGAAGTCGTCCGGCGGGTCGCAGCTCCGGCTGCCGGCGGAACGCCCGACGACGGCCAAGCGTCGAACTCGCCGGAGGTGATGCATGAAGCAGAAGCTGCTGCTTGCCGCAATCATGGCGTCGCTCGCCGGCGCAACGGCCGCTGAGGTGTATCGCTGGGTCGATCAGAACGGGGTGGTGAACTACGGTACCGCGCCGCCTGCCGGTGTGAAAGCGTCACCCCTCGACCCCGGGAAAGTCCGGTTAAGCGTCGTGGCGTCGCCGCCCAGGCCCGACCGACCGGCGGAACCGGGATCGGCAGACCTGCGCGCCAGAATCAGCCGCCTCGAATCCCAGCTCGAGGAAGAGCGAAGGCTGCGTGCCCTCGCAGACGCCGCCGAAGCGGACAGGCTTGCGCGCGCCCGTACAGAATGCGAAGCCCAGCGGCGGCTCAACTGCGAAACGGATCCATTCGGACCGCAGGAAGCGGCGATACTCGTTCATCCGGTACGGCGGCCGATATTTTTCAGTCATGACGCGCCCGGATTTCACCGGCGTCCGACAGCGCCGCACGCAACGGACGAACCCCGCGCAGTTCGGCGCAGCGTCACACGCCGAATCGACCGCTAGCGCATCCGACAGGCTGTAGAATCGCTGCGAAAAACCTGCGGACAGGACAGTCTTCCGCCCGGAAGATGCGGCGCGGGTATCCCGGACTAAGGAATCGGACTGTGATCGATCAATTCCCGCCACCCCCCCAACGCGGCACAAGGCAACGCGGTTTCACCCTGCTCGAGCTGCTGGTGGTGATGCTGATCATTGGTCTGCTGGCGGGCTACGTGGCGCCGCAGTACT
>WBZT01000036.1_pt1 | contig 110470 bp, 69 predicted proteins | sample 5204241 | NCBI WGS metagenome assembly WBZT01 (sample SAMN12344358, study PRJNA552823) | activated sludge metagenome | biome: Activated sludge suspended growth; feature: Nitrification reactor; material: Wastewater; isolation source: activated sludge from nitrification reactor of wastewater...
TTATACAAATAGTTATAAACAATTTAATAAGCTGGAAAACTCACCTGCTTCAACGCAAAAGACAAAAAAGCTTCCATGATTGAAGTACTAAAAAAAGCAAGAGGCTGCCCTTTTGAGACAGCCTCTTATTATGCCATTCACTGATGCTAATAATTAAGTCGGTAGGAAAAGCTGACCGGAACATTAGGTGTCCAGTTTGTTGAATCTTCAACCGTACATAATCCGGAGAATGAAAAGGCATACGAATTGGCTGTACTGTTCATGTGTGAAACGATTGCCGTTCCGGAACTGGGATAAACGTTTATGTCAGATGAGAAGCCCGTAATGCTGAATGTCAGGTAAAAGCTCAGGTTAGTAGAATAAACTCCGGGAGTCGATGGCATTTCTCCGTTAAACGTAATCAATGTATCCACCATTCCGGTTGTACTGATTTCAAAATCATAGTTTGTTAATTGTTGAACAGTGTAGGAGAGGTCGTTCTCTACGACATTGATAAAACCGATTCCCGGAGCAGAAAAACCGCAAATGAAGAGTGTATCGGAAGCGCTTTGAGCGGTGGTTGAGCATAAGGTGATAAGGCCGATCATGTTTGTGTCAGGATAATTCGAAATGGCAGTCTGTCCGATTACATTGCCATCCTGTGATGTTGCAAAATAGGTGGCCGTTGCTCCCGACGGTACAAGTCCGAAATAAGAACCATTGATAACAGGCAAGGTAACCGGAGCTTTATTGCTTATTTGAAAGCAAATATAACCGTTGGAAGGTTCCCCTTCACAATCTTCAACGATACCGCTGACAATAGCAGATCCAATACAGGGAATGATGAAATCACTTAATGTATAAACAGTTCCTGCTGTGGTTGCGGTGAAGTTAACAGAAGGGGAAATGGATGTAAGATTTGAAGCATATAATTGAAAATTATTGTTGATTGGAATTGGGCCGCTAAAGTAACCAACCGGATTGGTCATCAGGTAGAAACCATTTCCTGCGAAAACAAAGGCGCCGGCAACCGGATTACCGTTACAATCTTTCACATAGCCTTCAATAGTAGCAACATCACCCGGATAATCGCAGTTCCACCATGTAAAATGCGAAACCTCGCCAACATAATTATTTCCTTGTTTCACGGCCGTTCCTTCTTCTTTCCATTTACCGGATGTTTCATCGAAGTACCAGAGTTGGATGGTGGCAGGAGCGGTTGCTGTTTGTGTGGCAGCTATCGGTAAACTTATGGTGGCGGTGATTCCGTCAGCCAGCTGCAAAGGATTTCCGGAGGCATCCTGAAGCTCTACACCTAACATGCCATAGCTGTATAGTGCTCTTTCAGTTCCGGATTGGTCAACCGCCAGCATGTCTCCTCCGGGCACAGAATAGTAGAAGTCAGGATCAGAAGTATACAATGTATTTATTGCAAGTTTAACAGACCCGTTATAAGGCGTACCACCTGAAGTTTCAAATGCATGTGACGGAAAGGTAATCGAACTTCCATTGACGGTTAAGACACCTCCTGTTGCGCCATTTATAAGCTGATCAAACTTCTTTGCTTCAAGGCGGAGGTTGTGAATGTGTTTATCTCCACTCTTTGCTTTAAAGCCAAAAAAATGTGTCCAGTAACCATCCTTTGATGCTTTCAATAAATTTCTTCCCTCGTTTGCAGATACGTTGTTAAAAGAAAAAAAACCATTGTTGTTGGTGGTCATGGTGGAGGATCCGAGCTGTACGGTCGCACCGGGGATAGGTTGGTTGTAGGCATCGTACACGACTCCGGCTATCGAAATTCTGGCGGAGGAGGAAGATGCTTCATTGTTGTTTTCGTCTTTAGCGCATCCTGAAATCAGTAAGAAGCTTAAAAACAGAAATCCGGTGAATAATTTTTGTTTCATTTGGAACAGGTTTTAAAATGACGAATAAATGCAAGAGAAAAATGGGTTTCACTTTGTGGGAGCGGATGGATTCGCAGAATGAGAGGGAGCTGTTCTTGATGGAATAAATTCTCCTGCCTAACTAATTAATGTGGTTTGTTTATATGAAATATCCCGGAAACTGTTTGTGTTCCCGGGATATTAAATACTGTTCAGCGTGTAACAAAGGGAATGGAATTGATCTTTCCGTTTGTCGCTCTCAGAAGAATACGATAAATACCAGGGTTCAGTCCGGTCTTCTCCCAAATGAAGTTGCTGCCGATGTTTGACTGGCTGTACACAAGCTGAAGTGAGGTGTTATAGATTTCGACTTGTCCAATCGGCTGGCCGTCCGTTTTCCGAATGATAATCTGCTGTCCTTCATTGCGGAAATCAATCCCCGAAGCCGACAATTCATCGATGCCCACATTTGTCATGTTGTAAGCAGTTGACGTGGCAGTGCAGCTGTTGCTGTCAGTAACTGTAACGGTGTACAGTCCGTTTGCAACAGGTGTCCAGGATTGTCCGGTAGCATTCGTAATAGGGTTTCCGTTGAGGTTCCATTGGTAAAATGGTGCTGCAGGATAACAGGTGAGGATACCTCCTGAAGGGAAAATAATGGGAGTGGTAATCGATTGATTGAAAGGAACGGTAGTACTCCATACAGCTCCGGAAGTAGTACCGTTATTACCGCTTGTTGAAAGATCTGTAACGGTTGTTCCGGAACCATTATTGAATCGCCAATATCCGACTAAACCGGATTGTAAAGCGGGGTCAATATGTTTGTTATAACGGTTAAGGATTTCCGAAACCGGTAATGCCCGATCCCATACCCTTACTTCGTCAATGAGCCCGGTAAAATAACGTGTTTGCGACTGCCCCTGATCAGAGAGCCTTCCGATCCGGATAGGATAAGCAGTACCCGCAATCATTCCGTCAGGTAACGATGTTGCCGCTTTCTGAACGCCATTGATAAATACACGAACCGAATCTCCATCGTACGATCCTGCCACATGGTACCATGTATTGGTTGACATAGAAGCTGCAGGAGCAGTTGCACTTACCCAGGAGATAGAAGTGCCTGTATTATCCATACCACAAACTGTGAAATCGAGTTGACCATTATTTCCACACCGAAGTACATACCCTTGTTCTCCCTGGCTCCAGCTGTGCTTGCAAAGGATGGTGTTGTCATAATTATTAATTCCCCAACTGGTCGCTCTGATCCAGGCCTCAACTGTGATGGCTGTATCGGGGGCCAGATTTGTGTCACTCGTAAATTCAACTGAACTGGCACTAAAACTTAATGAGTTAGTGTTGGGAATGCATTGTGCATTGGCCATCAAGGTGGCTGCCATAAAGGCCATTAAGAGTCCGGATTTTCGCATGGTTTGTCAATTTTCCCCGAATTTAAACATTTTCAGATATTTACAGGGCATTTAACATTTTTTGCGATCGCGTGTTGTGAAAAAGGGCATCGTATCTTTGCCAAAACCATGGAAACAAAAACTTTAGACGGTTTATACTGTAATCACCTGACCCGGTATGAACGCCTGCGGACTCGTGAGGTGAAAATTGGTGACTTGGCGTTGGGCGGCCGGAATCCGATCCGTATCCAGAGTATGACCACTACGGATACGATGGATACACAGGCTACTGTGGAACAGTCGATCCGGATGATCGAAGCCGGTTGTGAGCTGGTGCGGATTACTGCACCCAGCATCAACGAGGCGAAAAACCTGGCAGCAATTAAAAAAGAGTTGCGCGCAAGAGGGTTCCAGACTCCACTGGTTGCCGACATCCATTTCACCCCCAATGCGGCAGAGGTAGCAGCGCGAATTGTGGAGAAGGTGCGGATCAATCCTGGAAATTTTGCGGATAAGAAGAAATTTGAAACCATTGATTATACCGATGCCGAGTACAACGAAGAGCTGGAGAGAATCCGTGAACGATTCATTCCGCTGCTGAAGATCTGCAAGGAGTATGGAACCGCTATGCGTATAGGTACTAATCATGGATCGCTAAGTGACCGGATCATGAGCCGTTATGGAGATACCGCTTTGGGAATGGTGGAGTCGGCACTGGAGTTTCTGAGGATCGCGGAGAGTGAAAATTTTCACAACATCGTGCTGAGCATGAAGTCGAGTAATCCGCAGGTGATGGTACAGGCGTATCGTTCACTCATCTTCCGGATGCAGCAGGAAGGAATGAATTATCCGTTGCACCTGGGAGTAACAGAAGCGGGAGAAGGAGAAGATGGACGAATCAAATCAGCTGCCGGTATCGGTACCTTGCTGGAAGATGGTATCGGTGATACGATCCGTGTATCTCTCACAGAAGATCCGGAGTTCGAGATTCCGGTTGCGAAAGCCCTGGTGGCGCGTTATGAGCGCCGTTCACACCATGCCCCTGTTCGGGAGTTGCCTCCGATGCAGATGGATGCGGAAGGCCGTGTCACCCTGGATAGCGGTGATGTGTTACTGTTCAACCCGCTGGTATACTCACGGCGAGGGAGTACCGAAATAAATCACCTGGGCGGACATCAGGTCCCACGGGTGATTGCGGATTATTCCGGCTTGGAAATCATGACGCCGGCTTCCTTATTTGCAGTGGGGTATCAGTATTCGGTACCATTGGATAAATGGAACCTGAGCGATCAGGCCTGTGATTATGTTTATACGGGATCCACACCGGTGTCATTTGAAATTCCCGGCACACTTGGTATCATCATGGATGCTGCTGCATGGGCTTCCTGCATGGATCGCAACCGGACTTACCCGTTGTTTAATGCAGATGAGATATTTACCGCAACAGCGATATCGCCGGTGATGAATTTCGTTTCTGTTACCGCGGAAGAGATCATTGACAGCCTTTTTGATGTTTCACGTTTACCGGCGACCGCTGTGATCCTGCTTTCCACAATTAACGAACATGCCATGCCGGTATTGAGACGGGCATTTCTGTCACTGGCAATGCAAAATCTGCAGATTCCGGTGGTGATCAGGAGGAGTTATCCGGATGCCGGTGAGGAAACGCTGCAGTTGTATGCTTCTACTGATCTGGGCGGATGCCTGCTCGATGGCTTCGGTGATGGCGTGATGATTGATGCTAACGGTAAGGTATCTCCGCAAAAAATAAACAGTCTTGCTTTTGGTATTCTTCAGGCTGCGCGTACGCGCATCTCCAAAACAGAGTACATTTCCTGCCCCAGTTGCGGACGCACTTTGTTTGATTTGCAGGAAACTACAGCTAAAATCCGTGCCGTAACAGATCATCTTAAAGGATTGAAGATTGGTATCATGGGTTGTATCGTGAATGGTCCGGGAGAAATGGCCGATGCGGATTACGGTTATGTTGGATCGGGTCCCGGAAAAATCACTCTGTATAAGGGGAAAGAAGTTGTGCGCAAAGCGATTGACGCGGAGCTGGCGGTTGACGCATTAATTGACCTTATTCGCGAACACGGGGATTGGGTGGAGAAAGGTTAGTTCTGCCATAGGCCTGACGAAACTGTTTTAAATGTTGTATTCAGCAGGTGCATATCTTTTGATTTTTCTGTTGTTTGATGTTAGAAGATTTATCTTTCATGAATCCGGTGGTTGAGCGGAGTGCGATAGCTACCGGGCGAAACCAACGGGTTCGAAACACGTGGAGTCGGATATTTATTTGACGAAATCAGCAGAGCAAAATCAGATATTAATTCTGCAATTCAAAGCAATGGTAGCTCATCATTTTCTCCGGCAATCATCGCGCATTGAAAAAGTTCCTGAAAGTGTATCAGCATCTTTCCTTTTACTTCTTCCAGGTTGATTTCGCGACCGAGTTCCTGCTGTAATGATGTCACGCCGCGGTCACTGATACCACAAGGGACAATGCGGTTGAAATAGGAGAGGTCAGTGTTGATGTTGAATGCCCAGCCATGCATCGTGACCCAACGACTGCAGCGCACACCAAAAGCACAGATTTTTCTTGCATGAGCACCGGCTTCCACATCCAGCCATACTCCGGTGAGACCTTCAATTCTGCCTGCCTGTAATCCGTAATCAGCACAGGTGCGAATCACCATCTCTTCCAGAAAACGCAGGTATTTATGAATATCGTTGAAGAATAAGTCGAGGTCAAGAATCGGATACCCTACGATCTGTCCCGGACCATGATAGGTGATATCTCCTCCACGGTTGATTTTATAGTACGTTGCACCGATTTCCTGCAGCTTTGTTTCATCTGCCAGAAGATGTGTCTCACTCCCGCTTTTTCCCAATGTAAAAACATGCGGGTGCTCACAAAATAATAGAAAGTGACGAGGTGGAAAATGCCGGTCGGCTGGCAGATTACGGTTCTCCATTTTCTGACGAACCGTCTCAGCCAGCAATCGTTCCTGTAAGTCCCATGCTTCCTTATAATCGATGGTACCAAGGTCGAAGAAACGCACCTGTTGCATGTAGCAAAGATAAGAGATAACGATGTAGCGGTTTTTCTAAAGATGATGATGTTTCAGCTTTCATTCATCCAACCCCAGCAGCCCCCGCATATGAACTTTGTCCTTCGGCATCTTTTTCAGGTTGCCAATCAGTAATAACGCCCTGTCTATCCGAAGTTGCGAACTCTTTACATTACTGATGTAGTAAATGATCGTGCGTTGTTTTCCGGGCGTTAACAATCGGAACCGTGCATCTCCCTCCGGATCCTGTTCGAGCAGCTCTTTTAATTCTTCACACATCGGCATACCAAATTCACTTTCATCCTTTACCAGCATCACCTTCACCATATCGCCCTCTTTCAATCCGAGCTTTTTCATCCGCGCCTTATTGATGGTGATGTAGGCCATTCCGGTTCCATAGGCCATAAGTCCGCAGGGAAACGATTCGGTATTGTTAACCGTACAGATAAAACGTTGCTTTCCCGGACCACCCGCCTTCTTAACAACCTCCGCAGGCACTTCAATAATGCTCACCCCCAGCAGATACTTGAGTTTCCCGATCCAGGCAGTAAAAGGTATTTTCTTAGAGGCCATGAAATGACGGTAAAGATAAGGATGCAAAACCCGGTAACTTGCATAAAAACAACGCGATTTTAATGACATTATCAATTTTTATAATATTGTAATACAGTAATATATATTATTTGATCGGAAAAATATGGAATCCAATTCCAAATTTTTCCGTAATATTGGTATATGTTAATCCGTGATTCAGCTCAACGACTTAAAGACCTTATGGGTCGTTTTAAAGCCGTAGCCGTGGTAGGACCGCGGCAATCGGGTAAAACAACGTTGGTGCGGAAAATATATAACCGTAAACCCTATGTTTCACTGGAGAATCCGGACAGCCGGAATTTTGCTACAGAAGATCCCCGCGGGTTTCTGAGTATGTATCCAAAGGGCGCAATACTGGACGAAATTCAGCGGGTGCCGCATCTCTTTTCCTACTTGCAGGAGATACTGGATAATTCAAAGGAGAAAGGTCTGTTTATTTTATCCGGCTCAAATAATTTCCTGTTGCAGGAAAATATTTCGCAGTCTCTGGCGGGAAGGGTTGGCTATCTGCAACTATTACCTTTTTCTATAGATGAGTTGCAGCAGCAAGCCTGGTTACCGGAAACCGATGATGCTCTCATGCTGAAAGGATTCTATCCTCCGGTGTATGATCAGGAAATACCGGCGCGTGATTGGTGTCCGAATTATATTGCTACCTATGTTGAGAAGGATGTTCGTCAGATAAAGAACGTAACGGATCTGATCGTGTTTGAGCGGTTTCTGCGCTTGCTGGCCGGTCGCAACGGTCAGGAACTGAACTTAAGTGCATTGGCTGTTGAAACCGGCATAGATGTTAAAACAGCACAATCGTGGATAGGAATTCTTGAAAGCAGTTTCATCATTTATCTGCTGCGCCCTCATCATCGTAATTTCAATAAAACGATTGTGAAGCGTCCAAAGCTGTATTTCTATGATTCCTCCATCGTCTGTAATCTGCTGGGCATTCGTACAGAGGATCAACTGGCTTTACATCCCTTACGTGGAGCGATCTTTGAAGGGATGGTGGTTACGGAGTTGGTGAAGATCCGCACCAATGATGGGCGCCCGGTGAATCTGTTTTACTGGCGTGATAAAACCGGCCGTGAAATAGATGTACTGGTGGAGGAAGGCGATGATCTCATGCCGGTGGAGATTAAAGCGGGTCATACCGTTTCATCGGAGTATTTTAAGAATCTCGATTACTGGAAATCATTAAGTGGTAACGGCAACGCCTATGTGCTATATGGCGGCGATCAGCAACAGAAGCGCAGCTCGGGGGCGCAGGTGATAAACTGGAGAACTGCTGTTAAAAAACGCCTGGTGTAAGATGATTCTGAAACAGGTCAATAAAAGAAAAGCCGTCCTGAAGGAACGGCTTTTCTTTTATTGAGTCTTTGCTTATTTTAATTTGAAGGTCTCGAGGAATTTCGTGGTGTAATTTCCTTTTCTGAAATCTTCGTTTTGCATGAGTTGCTGATGGAAAGGAATCGTGGTCTTTACACCTTCAATGACGAATTCACTCAATGCACGTTCCATGGTTTGAATTGCTTCTTCGCGTGTTTGTGCAATAGTGATGAGCTTGGCGATCATGGAATCATAATACGGCGGAATAGTATATCCTGCGTAAATGTGCGAATCTACACGAACACCGTGTCCGCCGGGCTGGTGGAGTACGGTAATTCTTCCCGGGCTCGGACGAAAATCGTTGTACGGATCTTCGGCGTTGATACGACATTCAATCGCATGCATACCCGGGAAGTGATTTTTTCCGCTGATCGGAACACCGGCTGCAATTTTTATCTGCTCTTTAATGAGGTCGTAGTTGATTACTTCTTCTGTAACAGGATGCTCTACCTGAATACGGGTATTCATCTCCATGAAATAGAAGTTGGAATATTTGTCAACGAGGAACTCAATGGTACCAACACCTTCATAACTGGACGCCAGCGTAGCTTTGATGGCAGCTTCCCCCATCTGTTCACGCAGTTTTTCTGTCATAAACGGACTCGGTGTTTCTTCCAGCAGCTTTTGGTGACGACGCTGAATGGAGCAGTCACGTTCACTCAGGTGACAGGCTTTTCCGTACTGATCACCGGCCACCTGAATTTCGATGTGACGCGGTTCCTCAATGTATTTCTCCATGTACAGACCATCGTTTCCGAAAGCAGCTCCGGCTTCCGCTTGTGCTGTTTCAATAGCCTTCTGTAAATCTTCTTCCTTCCACACGATACGCATTCCACGACCACCACCGCCGGCTGTTGCCTTAACGATAACAGGGTATCCGATTTCCTTCGCGACTTTCTTGCCTTGCTCTACATTCTCGAGGAGACCATCGGAACCCGGGATGGTTGGCACCCCGGCTTTCTTCATGGTGTCCTTCGCGTTGGCTTTGTCACCCATGGCATCAATCTGATCGGGCGTAGCGCCGATAAACTTAATACCATGCTGAGCGCAGATGGCCGAGAAACGTGAATTCTCAGAGAGAAAGCCGTACCCCGGATGAATGGCATCCGCATTGGTGATTTCGGCTGCGGCGATGATGCGCGGGATATTCAGATAAGAGTCGCGGCTGGGTGGAGGACCAATACAGACAGCTTCATCAGCGAAGCGCACATGCAGGCTCTCCTTATCGGCTGTGGAATATACTGCCACGGTACGAATACCCATTTCTTTACAGGTACGAATGATACGCAAGGCAATTTCGCCTCGGTTGGCGATCAGGATTTTCTTGAACATAATTTAAGTACGTAGAGGCGATACCGTTAGTCGATAACGTCCTGAGTAAATAAATGAAGAGAAACCGCCGGGTTAGCGGTCAGATGTTGTTAACCGCTCAGGACGGATCAACCAGGAAAAGCGGAGTATCGTATTCAACAGGTTTGGCGTTGTCAACGAGTACCTTTACAATTTTACCGGATACTTCCGATTCAATTTCGTTAAAGAGTTTCATCGCTTCGATGATGCAGAGTACCTGACCGGGTTTGATTTCATCACCTACATTCGCAAAAATCGGCTTATCGGGACCAGCAGCGCGGTAAAACGTGCCGATCATCGGGCTCTTGATCGTGATGTATTTAGATTCATCCGAAGCGGCTGCGGGAGTCGCCGGTGCAGCAGGTGCGGCCGGAGCGGGTGCAGCAGCAGGTGCTGCAGCAACCGGAGCAGCTACTGGTAATACTTGTGCCATCGGGGCTGCAACCGTCTGAACGATTTGTTCGATCTTGGGAGGATTATTTTTAATGGTAATCTTCAGGTCTTTTAGCTCGAGGTTGACTTCACTCACTCCGGCTTTCGCGACGAACTTTATCAGTTCTTCGATTTCCTTTTTGTTCATATCAAGGATGTTTAAGATGGTTCAAAAATAACTGAAATATTAAGAAATGGACTGGTTTTAATGGATTTTCGGGAAGTTTTCGACGAAAATTGTGCTGTTTTGGCTTTTTTCTGCTGGTATTACAGAAATTACCATTGTTGTTTACTACCAGACAGGAAATCTATTGAATAAAAAAAGCTGCTTCGGTTTGAAACAGCCATTTTTAATGTTAGATCATAACAAGGGTCAATAGGCCCATTTTATCCAAATGGCACCCCAGGTGAAGCCGCCTCCGAAAGCAGCTATGATAATGTTATCACCTTTTTTAAATTTCTTCTCCCATTCCCACAAACAGAGTGGAATGGTGCCATTCGTGGTGTTTCCGTAGCGGTCAATATTTAGCGTTACCTTTTCATCCGGAAGTCCCATGCGGCGGGCCGTAGCATCAATAATGCGTTTATTGGCCTGATGGGGTATCAGCCAGGCAATGTCATCCGACTGCAGATTATTTTTCTCCATGATTTCGGCACTCACATCTGCCATCTTGGTAACCGCGAATTTAAATACCGTTTGACCCTCCTGATATACATAATGTTCACGGGCGGCAACGGTTTCGGCTGTAGCAGGTTTCACACTACCACCTGCTTTCTGATGAAGAAACGCTCTGCCGGAACCATCTACACGAAGAATAGAATCCATGATGCCATTTCCTTCTTCATTCGGTTCTAACAGTACCGCACCTCCGCCATCTCCGAAAATTACGCAGGTAGCCCGGTCGGTATAATCGATGATACTCGACATCTTATCAACGCCTACTACCAGCACTTTTTTATGGGTGCCGGTTTCGATAAATTTTGTAGCCGTAGAGAGTGCAAAAATAAATCCGGAGCAGGCTGCGTTTACGTCATAACCCCATGCATTTACAGCGCCGATTTTATCAGCGATAATATTGGCTGTTGCAGGAAACTGCATATCGGGCGTGGTGGTAGCGCAAATGATCAGATCGATTTCTTCAGCAGGGATACCGCGTTTTTTCAGTAAGGGCAAAATGGCTTCAACGGCCATATCGGAACTGCCAAGTCCGGACTGTTTCAGAATATGACGTTCCTTAATCCCGGTCCGCGTTTCGATCCACTCCTCATTCGTATCCACCATTTTGGTAAGATCCGCATTGGTCAGCACATCCGGCGGAACCCATGCGTTCACGGCTGTAATTGCTGCTCTTACTTTGCTCATGTCAGTTGGAGATGCTTTCGTGTACAGCCTGTGCAATTTTTTCTGTAAGTCCGGCTGCTGTGACCTTACGTGTAATAAGCACCATGTTCTTTATAGCCCGTGCATTGGAGATACCGTGAGCGATGATTACAGGGGCATTAACGCCTAACACTGGCGAGCCTCCGTAAATCTCAAAATTAAAGCGATCGAAGTATTCGTCCTTGATTTTCCGGCGTCGGATAAGGCTGTAAAAAGATTCAGCCAGTTTTAAAATGACATTTCCTGTAAAGCCATCACAAACGATGACATCGGCTTTGTCATTGAACATGTCACGGCCTTCAATATTTCCCACGAAGTTGATGTCGCGGGTATTCTTCAGCAGCTGATGTGATGCAACGGAGACGATATTTCCTTTTTCAGGCTCTTCGCCCATGTTCATGAGTCCCACTTTTGGTTTGGGAACCCCATACACATGTTCAAGAAACAGGCTGCCCAAAATGGCAAATTGTTGCAAATGCTCAGGCTTACAATCAGCGTTCGCTCCTGCATCCAGAAAAACGCCCCAGCTGCCATCTTCCTTCGGTACCACCGAACAGATCGCAGGACGTTGAATCCCCGGAATAGTTTTTACGCTGAACATCGCGCCCACCATCATGGCACCACTGTTTCCGGCCGAAGCGAACGCATCAATCCGGCCATCTTTCAGGTGTTCAAATCCACGGGAGATGCTGGAATCAGGCTTTGAAGGAATAGCACGGGTAGCGTGCTCCTCCATACCGATTACCTGTGTGGTATGAACGATGTCAACGGCATTGATATCCGCATTTTCGCGGGAGAAAATATCACGAATAGCCACTTCGTCGCCGAAGAGGACTAGACGAGTATCTCCCGGTAATTCGGAAAGAGATTGAATTACACCCAGAACGATTTCGTTCGGAGCGTAATCACCACCCATAATATCTATCCCAATTTTCATCAAGGCTCGACTGAACTGGCTTGGTTAAAAGAGTAAAGAAACAAGAAATGAAGGGGCTTAAGCGCCACGCTCCATTACCACTTTTCCTTTGTACATCAATTTACCTTCGTGCCAGTACGCGCGGTGCCAGAGATGAGCCTCGCCAGTAGTCGGATCAATAGCCAGGGTAGGTGCAGTAGCCTTGTAGTGAGTACGACGCTTGTCCCTTCTCGACTTCGAGTGTTTGTGCTTAGGATTTGGCATGACTTAATATATAATAGTTATTAGACTCTTAATTTAATTTAATTTTCCGCAAGGCGGCCCAGCGATCATCGCCGGAATTCTCTTCATTCGGCGGTACATCATCTGCTGGTTTCTGCAGATGCTTCAATACTTCCGGATTACATCCCGCTTCGCCCTTTTCATTATCCGGATGTACCGGACTATACGGAACTTCCAGACTGATGAAGTCGTAGAGCGTCGTCGACAACTCAATATCGTGTGCATTTTTCGCTATGTGAATTGCATCGTCATCATCGTCTTCGTTTTCGGGATGATCGACCATCCGTACCAACAGATGTTTTTCGATAGCGATTGGCATGCTGAATGATTCCAGACAACGCACACAATCCACCTCCACTTCACCCGTAATTGACAAGGTCAGCTCCATGGAGCCGGCTCCTTTTGTTAGTACGGCATCTGCCTGAATATCAGCATTGTGGATAATAGAATTCTCTCTTTCCAGAAAGAATGACCCATCAATCCTGTAACTGAATTCATGCGTTCCAGCCGGTAACTGAATGAATCTGAGGAGATAAGGTGATTCAGCCATTACAGAACGTTTATACCTACAGCCTGGTTCGGCTGCAAGGGGTGCAAAGGTAAAGAAATTAACAATTCGATGGAAATAAGTATTTAGGAAGTTTTAAGGGTCTGGTAATCTGCCGTTTAATAAGATTTATGACCCTTAAAAAAAGCGCGTTCACGGAAATTCTCTGGTTTTTATTGCACCTGGAAGGTATCCCTCTTACATTTGATTCAACCTAAAGCCAAAACCTATGAAAATTTTTTCACTTTATCTGAGTCTGTTCTGTTGCCTTGTTCTTACGGCCACAAAAGCACAGAAATACGAAAACGCCTTTATCCTCCCGGGGACAGAGTCCGGTAAAGATGTAGCTGAATTATCCGATGGTTCAATTGTAACGGTTGGAATTTCCAATAGCTATGGCTCCGGCGGGAACGATATGTTCGTTATGAAAACGAATGTTTCCGGTGCCATCCTCTGGATCCGCTACTTTGGCGGTACGGGTGACGACGGCGGACTCACAGTGGCCGTTTCTCCGCAGGATGAAATTTATGCGGCCGGTTATAAAACGACCGGTACGAATAAGGATGGATTTATTGTAAAGCTGAATGCCGGCGGTGGCACCATCTGGACAAAAACCTATGGCACCGGTACAACGGATGAAATCCGCGACTGCGGTTTTAAGAGTAATCGATTGTATTTTGCTGGTACTACCAATGGGGCAGGTGCAGGTGGTTTGGATGTCTGGTTTTTAAAAACAGATACGGCCGGAACGATTATTCAGAATAAGACGCTTGGTACTACTGGCAATGAGGTGGCCAATACCTGTACGTTTACAGCAGATGGAAATTTCGCTATTGGCGGACAAACTTCCGGATACAATGACAGTACGGTGTATGTTGCCAAATTCAACCTTTCCGGTGATTCGATCTGGACCCGGCATTATGACCTGAGAGCTGCCAGTAACACAGCCACAGTTGCTGCAAGAGGTATTGCGGAACTTTCAACACAGGAGTTAATTGTAACCGGAATCGGCTGGGATGGTTCCGGTGGATATTCGAGTACCTTTCATCTTAAACTGAATTCGGGTGGTTCAACTGTATATCTGAGATGGACATCCCTGATCGCCGATGATGGAAGCGATGTGGTGGCCGGTAAAAATGGTGCGTATTATCTCTTTATAAATTATTGCAACTTCGGCTGCAGAGCCAATCTGTTGAAATTTGATAATGGCGGAAACCAGCTCCTGTCCGTACAGTACGGATATCCCGGAGGTTCGTCGTATGCTGCATTTACCGAAGCAGGCAGAATCAGAAGTATTTCCGGCGGAAAATTATTGCTGACAGGGACATCCAGCCTCTACAATTACAATAGTGATCTTTTTATGGCCAGAGTGGATTCTAACGGCGTGGCCTATACGACACCTGCACCTGTAATTGCTGCGGTAGGTTCAACCACTGTTTGTTCGGGCAACAGTGTGTTGCTGAAGGCACCTGCCGGTTACACCAATTACAGCTGGGCAAAGATGCTGCAGGGTAATATTGCTCATCTTAAAATTGATAATGATTCGATCTACGCAAATGCATCCGGTTCTTATTTCTGCGTATGCTGGACCGGTAACAGTTATAGGATTTCGAATTTAATTACCGTAACAGTAACGCCGGCACCGGTAACAACTGTTACAGCTTCCGGAGCTAAATCCTTTTGTGCTGCGGGCGGCGACTCCGTTATACTCAGTGTTCCTTCGGCGGCATCAACAACATATCAGTGGAGGTTAAATGATGCAGCCATCGCCGGTGCAACTACGAATTCGTATGTGGCGAAGACTTCCGGTTCATATACGGTGGCGGTGACCAATTCCTGTGGGACTTCTGTTAGTACCATAAGCGATATTAATGCCTCTTCTATACAGCCGTTTGCAGTTACTTGTGGTGGGAACTGCTTTTCAGGTCCCGGATCATGTGCAGGTGTAACTTCCGATTTGTCAGTTCCCAGCTATAATAACGCCAGCTATTACTGGAGTGTTAGCGGTAACCCATATTTTGCCGGCGGGCCATCGGTCACTCCTTCCATACCGGGCGATTATTTATGTACCATCACCAATGCCTGTGGCTCTTTTCCGGCAGGTGCAACATACCTCATCAACTCGTATTCACAAACTAATTTTATAGTAGGGGGAGGAATGGATTATTCGGGTCCCATCAACGGATGTGGAGTGGGTTCCAGTGTAACCTTGTATGCTCCTGTTGGTTCAACAGGTCCTTATGCCTGGTATTTTAATGGTGTTGTTATTCCTTCTGCAACAAACTCCGGACTAACAGCAACGCAAACCGGTGGTTATAGTGTTACTTTTTTCAATCCTACATGTGGAATGACCATGACCACTCCAGTCGAAATGGTAGTGTTGAATACACCTAATCCAACTGTTTCGGCACCTAACGGAAATACGGCTTGTGCAGGAACCGTTTTGCTGAGCGCAAGCCCAAGCGGAAATCCGGGTAACATGTATGAATGGTATAAAGATAATGTGATCATTGCAGGTGCAACAGCTGCAACCTACAACGCATCAGCAAGTGGCTGGTATAAATGCAGAGTGTATAATCCGAACTGTGGCTGGGATTATTCCAATGAGCAGATCGTGTCCATTGGTGCTCCTGCGCCTGTTATTTCTGCAACATCAAACGTAATCTGCTCACAAGGATCCTCAACTTTCAGTTGCAAACCGAATTCCACGCAGGCCTACTCCTATCAATGGTACCGGAATGGAGTACTTATCCCCAATGCGACAGCCCCTTATTATATTACCAGTGTCGGTGGCACGATTCACTGTAATCTGACCAACAGTTGCTCTACTACCTCGTCGAATTCACTTCCGCTGATTGTTAAACCTACGCCGACAGCAACGATTTATACGCCTGCATCTACGGTGATTTGTACCCCGCAAACCATTACATTAAAAGCAGCGAAAAATCCAGGGGCTACCTACTCCTGGTATAGGAATGGTGGATTGTGGTCGAGTGGAACGGATTCGGTTTGCGTTGCAACTATTGCCGGCAACTATAATGTACTTGTTACAGATACTTCCTGCATTGCATCAAGTTCAAGTGTTGCTTTGACATCCGCAACCGGTCCATCTGCTGCTGTTACAACGAGTGGTTATCCCCAGATCTGCTCAGGAGAGGTGTTCACCCTGAAAGCGTCTTCTAATGCCTCTTACACCTATCAATGGAGAAAGAACGGAGTCAATATTAACGGCGCAACAGATTCAATCTATTCAACTTCTTCCTCCGGAACGTACACTGTAGTGGTGACCAATTCATGCGGCTCGGTTACATCATTGAATTATCCATTGGTAGTGAAATCAAACCCGGCTGCTGTGCTGACCGCGGCAGGTCCTACAACATTTTGTTCCGGAGATAGTGTAAAACTACAGGCATCTACCGGTACCGGATATACGTATTTCTGGAAGCGAAACGGAAATCCTGTTGCGGGTGCTACGGCATCTTCATATACAGCAAAGCAACAAGGATTTTATAAGGCAGGAGTTTATTCACAATTCGGTTGTCTGAAAGAGTCTTCCGGTATTCAGGTTTTGGTACCTTGCCGTGAAGGAGATGAATTTGTTTCCAGTGCGTTCGGATTTGATATTTATCCGAATCCATCCTCCGGTAGTGCTGAAATGTATTTGTATGGTTTGAAAGAGGATGCTGATCTGGCATTTTATTTCACTGATCTGATGGGTCGCACGGTTGATCTGCATCCATCCTTCCAGAGCGACCGGGTAATGCTTACTCCGGATGCGCCCGGCATCTATCTGGTAACCGTTGTATCCGGTAATGCAGTTGAAACGAAACGGTTTGTCAGGGTTGACTGATCTTAAACAAATCGATTCCGCCAATGCTTGTAACCGGTGTTAACCCCGGATGGTTTGCTATGCCTTTGCCGGTAAGATAACCGGTTGGCATGTACACCCATTGAGCTCCTCTGCGTTTGTATTCGTCGAAAATTATTTCGCCTTGATCATTCTTAGTGGTGAAAAGTGTTTCGTCGGTATATGAGAATCCTTTTTTATGGAGGAAATACAACCAGATACAACCGGATTCATCCGGAATCGTTATGACTGACTCTTGATCAGGTACAGCATTGATCAGTTGTTGTCGATAGTTATTATCTGCAAAGGCTGCCGGAATACCAAGGTCGTCTTTCATCCATCTGGCTGGTAAAATTCTAATCATGGCCAGTACCGGCATCGCAGCAAATAAAATCCAGACAAAAGCAGTTCGTTTATTGTCCAGCATCCATTTAATCCCGTTCAGGAACGGAAATATGGCCAGCATCAGTAGCGGAAGCAGATAGTATTGATGTACTTTCATTTGCTCCAGCATCAACACATACCAGATGATGAAAAGGACAAAAGCAGGCAGCGCCACCCATTTCTTTCGGTTGTCTTTACGGAATAAACTGATCAGGCCGATTACCAGCAGAATTGTACCTGCGTAATTGAACAGCAGTTCGGGGAGATCACTGATGATGTTTTTTGATATGATCGCAATTGCTTCCTGCGTATTGGTAACGGGACGCCATTGCAGTACATAGTCATAGAGCCCGGAAGTTTGAATAAGCTTGTTGGCATAAAGGTACCAGCAGCATACGATGGCAAATGACGATAGGCCTGCGATGGTCCAATGAATAAAGTTTTTTTTACTCATCAGGTTCCTGTGATGTTGTTGTACGGCCAATGCCGCTATGATGCCTCCAAAAATTCCGTATTGGATTTTTACCAGGCCGGATAACGTGAGTAGTAATATCGTTACGCTGAATTGTAATGTTGTTTTTCTGTGCGTCCATCCGGCATAAACAGCCAGCGCACCCATTCCAGCACAAAAGGCAAGAAGATCAGGAAGAGCGTTGATGCTATGATAAAACCATTCAGACGACCAGCATAGAAACCAGGCAGCACATAAACCAAGAAACGGATCACCTCTGAACCGGTAAAAGAAAATAAACGTGAATACAATGGCTGCTGAAGAAATGAGTAATGAATATGCACGCTGAATAAAGAATTGTTCGCCGGTGACCCGGTAAACCTGCGCCAGTCCCCACTCGTACGCAGGAAACTGCATACCGGTGACCCCGTCTGAATCATAACGTCGGTCGACGCGGGGCTGTAAAATATTGTTGTCTTCTTCAAAAAAGTTTCGCGCAACGGCCAGCGTATTGCATTGCCGCCATACATGAATACTGCAAGGCGGGAGTGAAAGAAATGGAAGGTGAGTGAATATATGCAACAATAAAATACCCAACAGTACTTTCCGGTAATGGCGACGAAGAAGATCCGTCATGTACTTAATGCTGGACAATTATTTTAGCAGCGGACGAAATTCCGTTGATACGAACAGTGTACATTCCGTCAGCAAGTTCTGTTGCATGAAAGAACAGGTTTTTTTCACCGGCAGGAAGATAACCGCTGTGGAGGCGTGTAATTTCTGATCCCATCACATTTGTTAGTGTAATCTGATAATTTCCGGGCTGATTGATCATCACGGGAACACAGGTGATAGCTCTGCAGGGATTGGGGAATGAAGGTTTTATTTCCAGCGGTTGAACAGAAGACAGGCTAACGGGGCCTGTTACTGTAAATTTCCACCAGCCTTGTGGAGCAGGCATCGGTCTTACCTGCGACTTCCCACTGTTGGCTGTTGCGCCGATGTAATAGTAAACCGTGGTACCGGGCGATTGTGCCGGTATCGCACCGAAGAATTTATCAGGCACCGCTCCGGGCAGTAAAGCTGATGAATTCCATCCTGCGGTTGTATCGGTGGTCCAGAACACGGTAGCTGTATTGATACCGCTGCGGTGTTTGATATATGCACTTACCGTATAATCAATGATCGTGTCGGTGGTATTTTCAAGTGATTGATGTGAAATCAGTAATGGGTCAGTGGTTGCAATTTCCTTGGTGATGCAATGCAATGCTCCAAGCGATCCGATAATTGATGAGCAGTTGATCGGCGTCACTGTATAACCGGGCATTTTATCGCGATAAAGCTGGATGGCGATACTGTCTTCAGGAATTCCGTACACCGGAAGGATAATGGTATTATTGATGAAAGAACTGTTGGTGTAAGTCAGGTAATCACCGCCGTTACTGGGCCAGAGATTATTCTGGTCAGGCATAGGGACGCGGACAATTTTATACGGGGTGCCATATACAGAGGTGAAATTATTAAGTACGTAAAGCAGGTTGGCTTCAATCTGTGGTCCGTCGGAAATACCGGAGGGATATTCACCAAACAGAATCGTTTCTTCATCCAGCAGTTTCATGTGCATATCGATGTGGTGAATCACATCATAGGGCAACGTGGGCATCCGGATATACCGGGTAATTCCCATAAACTGACTCATGATCGAGTCCACTTCTGTAGCAGTATGGTTTACATTAAAGCCGCCGGCCAGCGAATTTTCATCGAGCACAAGGTCAGAAGAGAATCCGGTGCCGAAACCATCGGTCATGAAATTTCCGCCGGTATGCACCAGATCAAAAGGAGCAGTTGTGGTTTGATACAGCGGTGTATTTAAATGTGTAGCTATTGCAACCGGCACGGCATCATCAGCAGGTCGCGGACGATTATAAATCCAGTCGATGGTAATGAGTGTATCAACGTCGTTGGTGTATGCGCTCCAGGGACCATAATCTCTCGACCAGATTGTATTTACCGGGTTGTTAAGAAAAGTAACATTTACCGTATCTACTCCACCTGCAGCGAGATAGTTCATTAAAGAGGTCTGAGTGTCGGGCGAGGTATAGACAATAATTACCCGGGTCTCCTGTTTCGCGGCCCTTACAATTTCACGCAGTATACCCGGATAACTTTTCCATCCGATCATGAGTGACTGCAGTTCTTCCCATTCCGCGATGGTTCTCACACGTGAGGCCGGAGGCGTCACAGAAGATGTTCCGGAGACAGGATAAGCATTTCTGGCTGTTTGCATGTATTGGGGCAGCAATGCCCGTTCGTTGTCCGTCATCCGGTGATCACTTTGTGCAATGGCAATCACTGATTTAAACGAAAACAGAAAAATAAGGAAGTACTTGTTCATGGTTATGTCTTGAACCGACTAAAATACAAAATACTGCATTTTGGTCTGACCGCCACTGAATAAAATAAGAAAGCCGTCTTTAACAAGACGGCTTCCATGAGTGTGTAGGCTTTATTTTACGGATGATTTCCTAAAATGAATCATTTCTTCAAAGAGATCCACTTTCTTCCGGGCTTCAAACATATCGAGCGGCTTGTGTAAGATATCGACCGTGCCGGGCTCGAAACCTTCCAGCGATGGACTTTCTCTTTTTGACAAAGCGGTGACCAGAATTACCGGAATATGTTGAGTACTCTTGTCAGATCTCAATTCATTGATAACCTCTATGCCGGTCATGTCATCCAGTCTGTAGTCGAGGAGGATCAGGTCAATTTTTTCCATTTTGCACATCAGCAGGGCTTCAGCTCCGCTGGTGGCTGACAGGAAATGGCGATTGTCCTCTGATAAGATGCTCTCGAGTGTTAACAGGTTTTCAGGCAGGTCATCAACGAGGAGGATGGTTGTTTTTTGTTCCATATAAAGATAGACTACTTTAAAAAAAATTAGTATGCCACTTCATACGAAACCATCCGATAATAGTTGTGGGGTTACACTTATTTTTTCGGTGTAAAAGATCATTTGTACATCCATACCCTCATCAGCGAGAGCAACTGATCGGTTTGAATGGGCTTGGTCAGATAGTCAGATGCTCCTGCTTCCATACATTTTTCACGATCACCGCTCATGGCTTTGGCAGTAACAGCTATAATTGGAAGATGTTCCCAGTCGGGATTCTTGCGTATTTCCTGAATGGCTTCATACCCGTTCATATTCGGCATCATAATGTCCATCAGTACAAGATCCACATCATTATGTTCTTTCAGACGTTGCAGGGATTCGAGTCCGTCGTATGCCGGAATAACATTGATCCCTTCCTGTTCCAGAATATTGGTGATGGAATATATATTGCGCATATCATCGTCAACCAGCAGCACTTTTTTATCCTGCAGCATGTTTTCCATCCGTTCTTTCACGTCTGAATAATGTTCAGGATTTTTTTCGACGGTGTGCAGGAAGTTGTCAGCAGCATCGAGTACTCTTTGTTTTTCTCTGTCCGGATCAATAAACAGCATATCTTCAACCTCACGATAAGGGTTTTCACTGTCGGATTCAAATATGACAGTGGGAATATTGCGAAGGCTGTCCATGTTACGGGCCTTCGACAACCATTCATGATCAGTTTTACCGGAGCCGATGATGAATCCGTTGTAATGGGTATTGCTGGCGAGTTCAGCACATTGTTCGAGGCTTACAGCGTTGACAATTTCAATATTTTGTTCCCGTTCGCGCAGTTTATTCAGTATTTTATGAATCTCTTCTGTGTGTTCGCCGAGGTACAACACCTTTTTAATACTGTCATTTTGCAGATCATGGAACAGTGATTCCATCTCCTGTTTGCCTGCAGGCTTGCTGATGAAACTGGAAGCGCCCATATCCATGCCCAGCTGTCGTTTATCAACGGCAGAGACAATATGAACCGGTATCTTTTTAAGCTCAGGATGATCTTTCAGTTTTTTAAGAATGGTCCAGCCATCAATAACAGGGAGACGCATATCGAGGATGATCGCATGCGGTCTGTATTTTTCTGCGTATTGTAATCCATGATCTCCCTGCAGAGCAATGATCGCTTTATAACCGAAGCGATGACAATGGTTCATCAGCATTTTAGCGAAAACATAATCATCTTCAACAATCAGGATGGCTTTGTCTCTTGCTGTGATTTTATTTCTGTCGTCCTTGATTTCGTCGTTACTATATGAACTGAATGTTTCCGTGAAGGTATCCGCAATGGTTGGCTGGAATTGTTTTTGTTCTGGTTTTGAAACAGTTTCAGACACATCATTTACATTCATCATCGGCAGATAAACGGTGAATGTACTTCCTGCCCCTTCTATACTTTCGAGTTGAATTTCTCCACCCATCATATTCACCAGCTCCTTGCAGATCGCCAGACCAAGTCCGGTCCCACCGAATTTGCGACTGGTAGAACCATCCGCCTGCTGGAATACTTCAAACACCTGCTTCTGTTTATCTTCCGGGATTCCAATGCCCGTATCTTTTACCGAAATAGCAATCACGCCTTCAGACTGAAGGAGCGTTTTCTCCTTGAATTCGGTATCAGCGGCCGCCTGTTGAATATTGAACTCCACATGACCATTTACCGGAGTGAACTTAAAGGCATTGGACAGCAGATTTTTGATGACCTGTTCCAGGCGCACTTTGTCCGTGAAGAGATAAAGATCTTTTTCAGAGGTGTTGCAGTGGAAGTGTATTTGTTTTTCCTGTGCGAAATCGCGGAAGAGCAGATGAATGTCAGATGAGAGTTCCTTCAAAGAAATTTTCTCGTGCTGAAGCTCCACCTTTCCGGCTTCAATTTTTGAAAGATCAAGGATGTCATTGATCAGCGTGAGCAGATCACTGCCTGACTTATGTATGATGCGTGCATGCTCTGTCTGTTTATCATCCAGGTTTTTGTTCTTGTTGTCAGATAGTAGTTTTGCCAGAATGAGAATACTGTTGAGCGGTGTACGCAATTCATGACTCATATTTGCAAGGAAGGCCGATTTGTATTTATTGCTTTGTTCAAGCTGTTCGGCTTTGAATACAAGACTCTGGCGGGCATCTTCAATTTCAACGTTCTGCTGTTGCAGCAGTCTCGCTTTTTCCTGCAGTTCAATGTTTACCTGCTTCAACTCTTCCTGCTGCGATTTAAGTTCTTCTTCTGATTGTTGCAGCAGTTGTGACTGTTTGGTCAGCTCATTGTTAATCTTTCTGAGCTCTTGTTCCTGATAAGCAAGTTCGTCGGCTTGCTTACGGGATTCATCAAGAAGCTGTGTGGTAATAAGGTTGGCACGCACACTGAACAGACTGGCCGCAATTGGTTCAGCCATTTTTTCCAACATTTCTTTTTTCTCAGGCGTAAATGGGCGAACAGAGGCAACTTCGATGGCGCCAACTACTTTACCACTGGTGACCAGTGGAATGATCATAATACTGCATGCATTTGATTCGCCAAGACCCGTATCAATAGTAAAATAAGGATCATATACTTCATCCAGCGCAATAATTTTATTGGAAGCAATAGCCTGACCGATCAAACCTTCTTTCAACTCATATCTGCGTGAATTCAGAATCCGGTTATTTAAGGCGAAATAGGCTCCCAGCTGAATATGAAGATCATTCATATCCTCGTTGTGTAGCAGGAAAATGGCGGCCTGTTGTACTTCCAGTTTGGCAACGATATGATCAATGATTTTGTCAAGGAGTTCGCTGAATTCATCATTATTAGAACGCATCAGTTCGTTCAGTTGCGCAATTCCATCTGCAACCCACGTTCTCCGTGTATCAACATCAGCTGCCAGTTTCAGACGGTTACGCATCTGCAACAAGGCATGCCCCTGAACGTCGTTCGCACTAAGTGGTTTGTAAGGGTGTTCAAAATTTCCTTTCCCGATTTCTTCTGCAAACTTCGATGTTTCCCTGAATCCATCCACCATGAACCGAAGTGCCTGCATCATCTCACCCACCGCATTACGGGGGAATTTCATTTTTAATTCCGGCAGCTCTCCACGACCCATCTGCATGATGATTGCACGAACGGTCATGATAGGTACAATGATACTACGGCTGATGATAAATGCTGCGAAAAGAATGGATCCGATGATCAGCAAGGCAATACCAAGTACAATAACCAGCAGGAAGTTGAATCGGTACAACATGGTGTCCTGTTGCTGATTCGCCATTTCGGACCTTTTGGATGTGATCTCCTTGAGTTCATCAGTGATTTGTTCGGAGCGCGGGATGATTTCACGTTCCAGAATTTCTTCAGCCGCAAATCGTTTCATCGGATCCTGATAGTCTTCAAATGTCACCAGTAAACGCATGATCTGGGAATGATAGCCTGTCAGCTGATCATACTCTTTGAAAAGTCTTTCCATTTTCGCCACATGTGAAGTGTCTTTCCAGTGGTTCATCAGACCGATCATTCTGCCACGCAACTCAACATAACTGGAGTTGTTGAGGTAGCGCAGACTGTCTTTGTCAGCCTGATTGTTGGGAAGATATACCCAGTTAGTGACCAGCATCCGTGAACGGGTTACCAGCAAATTGAACTTGGTAATGGTGTTCAGCGAGGGATTGGTATTGTTGACCAGTTCGCTGGTAATGTTCTGACTTTTTTTAATCGTGTAAGTACTGATGACCGCGTTGATTATGGCGATCGCGATAACGACAAAAAAGACGATATATATCTTTTTGTCAATCTTTTTAAAAGCGCTGTTTTCTTTCATGGCTGTTATCGGCTGGAGATGGCTAAACTGATAAGTTGATTTGACACTTTAAGACCCGCTTTTCGTAATGCTGGTTCATTGATTTCGAAACGCAGATTGTCGCCTTTACGAATGAGATTGATACCGGTTCCTTTGGCATTTATTCCTCTTTCTTCGGAGATAATGAGGATACCTTTATCACCGTATTGCTGAACTATTTTTTCAATGGAAGAAGATTGTGATTTTCCAATATATAGAATCTGTGCACCGGCTATTTCATCAGTGCTGCTGACGGCTCTGATCTCAACATTTTTGTCGAACAGTTTCCGTCCTTTCAACACTCCGGCAAGCCGTTCCTTCACATCATTTTCTCCAAAGGTTACAATCGTGAAACGAGTAGTGTTCATCACCGCAGCCGGCCATTCGATATGTTTGGTGAAGTTGTAAATAAAAAGGGCTTTGATGGTACTTTCACTTGCTGCTTCTCCTTCCTGATTCAACGGACGCGACACACTGCAAAGAAGGATCATCACTCCCAGCAGGAAGCCGGGCAGTCTGATCGCTTTTATACTTTGCAGCAGGTTCATCACTCTTTTATCAGAAATTCTGGTAACTGATACGCAGCTGAAATTCACGACCCATTCCAGGCAGTGGTGCGTGATTGCTGTTGTAAGGTTGAACAAACCATTCCTGGTCGTCAAGTATATTCCGGATACTTAAACGCATGCTCAGTCCTTTTACTCTTTGTAAACGGTATTCGATATAAGCATTCAGGAGAATGAAGTTGTTAAGTTTTGTATAGACCGGTTCGCCGGTATTTTCATCAACGGAAGTGACAGCATAGCGCGATCCCAGCCAGTTCAGGTTGGTTCCTGCCAGCAGGCTCTGACTCAGATTGACCCGGATCGATGCATTCGTTTTGCATTGGGCCAGTCCGAGGTGTATGTTATTATTGTCAGGTACCGAGTATAAACTGAAATCTGATTTGTCGGATGACTGATAGAAGGAATTATTGAAATCAAATCCTCCCCACTTTTTTTTGAGCTGGAATACGATGTCCATGCCAATACTGCCTGTTGAGCTAAAATTGGTGTAAGCATCATTTCCTGATAATGTATCTACATAATAGACGATCGGATCAGTGGTCAGAATCTTGTACACATTGGCTGTCAGGTAAGCATCATTGGTGATTTTAATTCCGGCTTCAAGTTCATACACATCAGTAAATTCAGGCCGGATTTTTTCGGACAGGTCAATGTTCTGAATAGAAGGTGCCCTGAAAGCTCTGCTGTAAAGTGCTTTCAGGTGAAAGAATCCAAACTCTTTGGTTAGCCCAATACGGGGCACCAGTGCATCCTCGTAACGCTCATTGTGATTGTAACGGATGCCGGAAATGATATTCGCCCAGGGTGATTTGTATAAAACCTGAGCATACATTGCATAGTTGGAGTTGTCAAATGTGTTGGTTTGTGTGGTATTGAAGATATCGCCATCAATGTATTTTTTGGCTTCTTCCGATTGGGCAGATACGCCTGCGGACAGATTCAGTTTTTCATTGTAATCGAATGTGCCATTGATCACGCCGTTGTAAACGATCGTGTTGATGCGGAATGGTTCGGGATCTGTATCCAGTTTGTCTTTCGGGGAGCTCCATGAAGTCTCTCCTGAAACACGTAGTGAAGGTACGATGCTTAGTTTTTTACCGGCTTTAATGGCATAGTGCGTCTCAAGTACATTATTTGTAAATTCCATCTCGCCATTTGCAGTTCCTATTTCAACATATTCGTCGCGTGAGGTGATGAGATAATGGTCAGAAACTACCCGTACTGATAAGTTGCCGATGTTTCCACTTGCATTCAGAAACAGATTTTTCAATCCGCTGTTGGTGGTCATGTCGTATTCATCACCATAAACATCCATGTATTTACGATGGCTTCGTTGTGCATTGGCAGCATTCAGTGATACTGAAAATGAGCCCGTATTTCCTTTTTTCCCAAAATAAGAGTTGATTCCGGTTCTGGAAGGTGCGTCGCTGGTTGTTCCCTGATAAACTGTTGCGGAGGCTTCGGTTTTGTTTTTCGGAGCGCGGGTTATGATATTGATGACAGCATATGCTGCAAATCCTCCGTGCAGTGCAGATCCTGGCCCTCTGATAATCTCGATGCGTTCGATGTTTTCAACCGGATAGTGATTTCCAAACTGAGTGGTCGAGTAAAGTCGTTCATTCATTTCAATACCATCCACAAACAATACAACTTTTCCTTCGTGCGCCCAGTTCCCTCTGATTCCAAGCCCAACAACACCTTCTACATCTACTCCGAACTCAAACCCTGGTACATGACGAAGTACTTCCATTAAATCTCTTGCCCCAAGATTGCGGATGTCCTCAGCAGTGATATTGGTTATAATACCGGGTGATTGTCTAGGTGTTAATTCTTTGATTGACGCAACCGTGATTTTAATATTCATCAGATCCTCCAGACTCAATGAGTCGTAGGTGGATGACGGAATGGCCGGTGGTTGGGCAAGTGCCGGCCATCCTGTGCAGATAAGCAACAGGATAATCAATCGTTTGAATGAGTTCATGCTGAGTGATTTCAACGCATTTTATACGGGAATTCCACGGAAAGGTTTGGTGCAGGGTCAAAAAAAAAGGAGGCCAGGGGCCTCCTTATGTTGTTGATATGCAGGATGTTATTTGATCAAAGTAACCGATCCTTTCAGGGCGGCTTCCTTTACTTTCAGGACATAGAAATAGGTGCCTTCCGGACACGGATCTCCACTGCCGTTCTTTTTTCCGTTCCAGCAATGATCATTATTCGTGCTTTCGAACACAACTTCACCCCAGCGATTGAATATTTTCCACGTACTGCATTCAACAAAGTCAAGTCGTTTCCGGAGATCAAAGCAGTCATTGATGCCGTCGTTGTTCGGTGTGAAGGAGTTCGGTAATCCTTTCAGATAATCTTCCAGATTTCCAAAGTCAAGAGGCATTGACATCGTATCTGCGCAACCGCTATTCGTCGCGATGAGGATGATATTGACGCTGGCACCGAAAGGATACTGGTTTACCGGATTATCATTGGTGCTGAAGGTACCATCTCCTAAATTCCAGTTGTAGTCAACAGCATCTGTGCTTTGATTGATCAGCTTGATGTTAATTCCATCGCAATCAACCCGACGGGCAATGGTGTCTACTTCAAATCCTGCAACCGGTTGGGGATTGATGTCCACGAATACCTCTTCATCATCGGTGCAACCGTTCACATCCGTTACAACAACTGTGTAGGTGGTAGGGTCGGATGGTCCTGCTACAGGGTTCTGAATGTTCGGGTTATTTAATCCGGTAGTGGGTGACCATTGGTATTGTACACCACCCGAAGCAGTGAGTGTGATGGAGCTTCCGTTACAGAGAATGGTGTCATCAATGGCTATGGCCAACGGCAATAAATTTACAGTAACCATGATCTGTGCACTGTTACTGCAACCGTTCTGGTCAGTACCGGTTACTGTATAGGTGGTGGTTGATGTCGGATTCGCCTGCGGACTCGCAATCAGCGGATCACTGAGCCCGGACGAAGGACTCCATACATACGTTGTAGCTCCTGTCGCGTTCAGTGTTGTGGGTGTGCCAATACAGATGGCGGTATTGGTGCCTGCAGAAACAATCGGCAACGCATTCACAGCAATAGTAACGCTGGCGTTGTTTTCGCAACCGTTTCCATCGGTCACATAAACCGTGTAAGTGGTGGTGCTGGTCGGGAATGCGGATGGATTGGCTATGGTGGGATTATCTAGCCCGGCAGAGGGTGTCCAGTTGTATTGAATACCACCGCTGGCGTTCAGGCTTGTTGTGTCGCCAGTACAAATGGTGTCGTTCACACCAGCACTTACGATGGGCAGCGGATTCACTGTTACAGAGTAGGTAACAGGATCGCCGGTACAACCGAAACTGTTGGTTTCAGTTACAGAAACTACAGCAGTGCCTGCAGTTGACCAGATCGCCGTAATAGCATTGGTTGTGTTGCCACTCAGAACAGATCCTCCGGTGATCGTCCAGTTGTACGTTGAGCCGCCGGTATTGATAACGTTGAATGGAATTGTATCGTTGATACAGCTGGCATTGTTTCCGGTAATGGCACTGGTATTCGGCACAGGACTCAGTGTTACGTAAATGGTGTCTGAAATACCAAAGCAGACAGTATCAACTGTTACACTGGTTTCTTCATACCATAGGGCCACGGTTGCCGGTCCTGCAGTGGTCCAGTCTACCGTTACAGAAGATGTTCCGTTTCCACTGATGATTGTTCCCCCGGATGCAATCCAGTTATACGTAGATCCCGGAGTGCTCAGTGTGCTGTACACTTGTCCTTGCGCCTGATTGGCACAGAGTGTTGTTGGTCCTGTTGGCGCAGGAGGTGTCAGTATAACGTTTACGGTAGTGGGAAGTGTGATCGGGTCGGATGAACAGCCGAGGTCAGTGGTTTCAATGACGGTTACAGTGCCGGGTCCCGGTGTGCTGCTCCAGTTAACGAAGATGGTATCGTTGCCTTGTCCGCTGCTGATGGTACCATTGCTGATCGTCCATGCATAGGTGCTGGAAGCATTGGGGTTGTTGACCCAGTAAGGTACGCCTGCAACACCCGGACAAAGCGATAATGTTCCTGTTATACCGGAAACGGTAGCGGCAGGGTTGACCGCAATGGAAATAGTGTCGTTGTTGCTACAGTTGTTTACATCAGTACCACTCAATACATAGGTGGTGGCATTCGCCGGAGATACGAGGATGCTCGTACCGCTTCCGATCGTTCCACCGCCCAGAATATTCCAGGTATAGTTGGTCGCGCCGCTCGCATTTAACTGAATAGTATCGCCGGCGCAGATCGTGTCATGAGCAGCAGAAACTATAACAGTAGGAAGCGGATGAACAATCACCCGGATGGTGTCAATATTTTCACAGCCGGCACTGCTTGTTCCGGTTACAAGATATAATGTGCTGACCGAAGGAGACACTGAAACGGAGGCAGTTGAACCAATGGATGTACCGGGGGAGAAGAACAGAGCCCAGTTGTAGGTGCTTGCTCCACTGCCGGTAAGTACGGTGGATTGGCCAACGCAAATCGGATTCTGCGAAGCAGTACTGGTCACCACCGGTAGCGGGTTGATCGTAATGTTAGCACTGTCGCGGCTGGTACATCCGTTCCAGGTAGTAGTGACAGTGTAGTACTGTGATACTACGCCGGGTCCGGGATTGCTTACGGTGAGTAACGGACTTGATGAACTGGAAGAGTTCAATCCGGTTGATGGCGACCAGTTATACGTATAGCCTGCAGATGGAGAGGTTCCTAACGTCAGTGTATCACCGTGGCATAAGCTGGTATTGTTTCCGGCTTCAGATGCTGGCAGTGGTTTTACAATCGCCTGAACCGTGTCTCTGTCCAGACAGCCAAACCAGTTCGCAATTACAATATAAGTTGTTGTGTCAAATACCAATGTTGTATTGGTTAATGTAACAGTAGGTTGTGCATTGGTTGAGGAACTAAGACCAGCAGAGGGCGACCATGAATAGGTATATCCGCTGACTGCAGCCGTTCCGATTCCAGCCGATTGTCCTGAGCAGAAGGTCACATCAGCCCCGGCTGCCGCAGTCGGTACCGGACTAAGTACCACACGTACAGAGTCTGTTGTGGTACATCCATTCAGCGTGGTAACGACGGAATAGTATAACGTGTCGGGGCTGGTACTCCCTGGTGTAATGTTGAGTGTAAGTGTGGGATCCGAAATAGCGGAATTACTGAGACCATTCGCTGGTGTCCAGTTATAGACATAGCCTGATGTGGTTGTTGTGCCCAGATTAATTGTATTCCCGGTGCAAAGCAACTGGTCATTACCTGCATTCGATACCGGTAAGGGTTTTATAATGACTTCCACATAGTCAGTGTCGCGGCAACCGAACCAGGTAGCAATCACCGCATAGTTGATGGTGTCATTTACAGTGCCGGTATTGGTGGCACTGGTTATCGGATTAGCGATCTGTGTTGCACTGAGACCAAAAGCAGGCGTCCATTGATAAGTGTATCCGGAAGTGGAGGTTGATCCGAGCTGTGCACTCTGTCCGGAGCAGAAGATGGCATCAGCTCCAGCAGCAGCTGTAGGTACCGGACTTACAACCACCTGTACGGTGTCGGTGGTGATACAGCCATTCAATGTTGTGGTCACTACGTAGAGATTGGTATCCGGTGAGCTTGTTGAGTTGCTCAGCAAAATTGTCGGATTGGAAATGGTGGTTCCGCTAAGTCCGCTGCCAGGTGACCAGGAATAGATATATCCCGCAGTAGTGGAGGTGCCCAATTGTCCGGAAATACCAGAGCATAAGTTGAGATTTGCACCGGCATTGGAAACTGGATTTGGTTTAACGATTACATTGACCGTATCACGATCGGTACAACCGAATAAAGAGGTCAGTACAATGTATTGTATGGTGTCGTTTGTTGTCTGAGTTGTAGTGAGCGTAACAGTTGGATTGCTGATGCTGGTACTGCTGAGGCCCGAAGACGGACTCCAGGAATACGAATAATTTGGTACAGATACGCTACCCAGATTCGCTGTGCCACCACTGCAGAAGATGACATCGTTTCCTGCAACCGCGGAGGGAACTGGACGAACAATTACCTGAACCGTATCGGTATCCTTGCATCCGAAACCGTTTTCTACAATTACCGAATACTGGAAGGTGTCAGGTACCACATTGCTGGTCGTTAAGGTAATGGTAGGATTGGCAATGGCATCATTGCTGAGCCCTGTTGATGGAGCCCAGGAATAAATGTTACCGCTAACCGGTAATGAACCCAGTGGGGCCGTGAAACCTGAACAGAGAACCACATTATTTCCTGCATTAGCCAGCGATGTTGGATTCACAGTGACCACTACAGTGTCTGTATTCAAACAGCCGTTTTGTGAGGTCGTTAGAATATAAGTTGTTGTTGACGGGGATCCGCCACCGTTAGTAAGTGTAACGGTTGGATTGGATACCGTTGTGCTGTTCAGCCCGGTGGAAGGAGTCCAGGAGTAGGTTACACCTGCTGTGCTGCTGCCGCCAATGGTGACGGAAGCACCATTACAGATGGATACATTGGATCCGGCATTCGCTGCCGGCAGGGTCCTGATATAAACACTTTTAAATACAGTATCTGCCGGACATCCATAGGCATTGCTGGCAATTACTCCTACTGTAGCAGGCCCTGAGCCGGTGAACGTAATACCGGCCGTGTTGGTGGTTGTGCCACTCACCTGCGAACCATTTGTCACCAACCAGTTATACGTATATCCGGAAACGTTAGTAACGTTATAGCTGATGCCAGATGCTGCATTCAGGCAAAGCGTATCGGGTCCATTGATCGCAGTGGGTTGTACGGGAGGCTGAACCGTGATGGAATATACAATGTTGGTGGTTTTAGCCGGACAACCGTTGTCATTCACAATGGCTGAAAACTGATAGGGAGTGGAACGGGCCTGATGACAGGCAGTGGTCCAGCAAAACTGTGATGTAATGGTTCCCAGTCCGCTCACAGCACTGAGGGTTGCCGGTGGATTAACAATAAGGCTGTTAAACACATCTCCGGCAGGTGTCATAAATAAACTGTCACCGTTGGGATCGGTTAAAGCTACATTGAAACAAAGCGTTTGCCCGGCCTGAATGGTATAGCTGGTGGTTGTACTTCCGGGAGTGAGTACCGGTGAAGGATTGGCCGGACATGAAATAACAATCAGCTGAATATCCCGACGGGTAATCCCGATCAGCACACCGTTTCTGTACTCTTCAATTTCTACAGCTACAACAAAGAAACCTTGTGTGGTGGAGACATAGGAGGCAAGTCCGGAGGTAGGATCAATGCTCACATAACCTCCGGCTCCGAAGGGAGCGGCCACGGAATAAGTTGGTGCATATTGTACCGTAGGGATCGGCCAGGGATAGGATGCCGGCGATCCGGGGTTAGAATTCACAGCATCTGAAATACCCCAGTATGGAGTTACGAAACGATATACCAGTGAATCACCATTCGCATCAAAGGCCTGGTTTAATACACTTACCGTGTCATTTGCACAAATAAAAGGGACGGGCGCAACAGCGAAGGTAGGACTGTTATTGATTACAGAAGGTGCTGGTGCCTGGGCGAAATAGGCCTGACCGGTTCCTCCCGGATTATCAAGGTTGGCAATGTTATTATTGCGGCAACACCGGTCTGCAATAAAATAATAACCGGTTGAGTTAGCCGGAACACTGATGATCCCTGTATAAATACCTTCTTCTACACAAACAGATGGCAGAAACGTACAGCTATCATTCGCATTGGGAGGTGTAATAAACTGTTGAGTGATCAGAGGCAGTGAAATAGATGAAAGCAGATCCTTGTCACCTCCGGGGTTTAAAGCATTATCCTGGTAGGCGCCAAGTTCCATGGTGGCCGGTAACAGTGAGCTTCCTGGATCACATAAACGGTAAATCGTTAATGTAATCCTGTAGTCATACAATCCGGATGTACTGTTCAGTCCCAGATATTCATAGCTGAGGTTTCCTCCCATCAGGTGGGTAGCCTGTGTTTGAAAGCTAACCAATAGGGTGAGGAGTGCCAAAGCATAGCGGAATGCCATGCGATTAAGATGAAGCATAATTGTTAGGGTGTTTAGGGCGAGTGTAAAGTGATTTGTTCAATCAAAGGAAGTTATTAACAGCCAGATGTCAAAATTTCTGAATTGGATATTTTGATTCTGGGCTTTTACTTTTTCAGGAAGTTTCATTTGGTTAAAACACTAATTTTCAGCCGTGAATTATTCCCCTGTAATCATTCTGGGTGCTGGCCCTGCAGGTACAACAGCTGCTCTCGCTCTTTCGAAAAGAGGTGAAAAAGCACTATTGATCGATCAATCTACATTTCCAAGAGATAAAATTTGTGGAGATGCTTTGAGTGGCAAAGTGGTTTTAACCCTAAAAAGAATTGATCCAGAGCTTGTTATGGAGCTTGGCGGAAAGGCTACAAGTCTTGGATCACACGGTGTTGTCTTTATTGCCCCTAACGGAAAAGCGCTGAAAGTACCATTCCGACGAAACACCGACCTTGAAAACCCGCCGGGATATATCGTTCGCAGAATGGATTTTGATAACTGGATGTTCGGGAAAGCTGCATCAGCTCCGGGAATTACTGCGATAACCGGTTGTCGATTGGAGAAGTTTCATCGGGAAGGGAAGCAATGGGTGTTAAGTGACAAGGAAGGCAACACCGTTTTTCGTACGGATCTGGTGATCGTGGCAGATGGTGCCCATTCCCGTTTCGCAAAGGAGATAGGCGGCATACAGATGGAAGAGCAGCATTTTTGTGCCGGTTTGAGAGGTTATTATAAAAATGTCAGTGGGCTGGATACTCAGGGATATATTGAGTTGCACTTCGTGAAGGATTTTCTTCCGGGGTATTTCTGGATTTTTCCACTAACGAATGGTTATGCAAATGTAGGAGTAGGAATGCGGAGTGATGTGGCCGGAAGCCGGAAGATCAATCTGAAGGAAGCAATGGTGAATTTAATCAATACCTATGAGCCTTTGCGGAAGCGGTTTGAAGGCGCCAGCCTCGAGGGACCACTTCGCGGATATGGGTTGCCGTTAGGTTCGAAAAAACGTCGGATCAGCGGTGATGGCTATATGTTGTTGGGAGATGCGGGCTCGCTCATCGATCCTTTTACCGGTGAAGGAATCGGTAATGCCATGATTTGTGGTTTGAAAGCGGCAGAGGTGATGGAGCAATGCGCCGGTGATTACAGTGCTGAAAAACTGAAAGCTTATGATGATTCCGTCTATAAACGCTTATGGCCTGAATTGAGTCTGAGTAAGAAAATGCAGGAACTGGTCAAATATCCCTGGCTGTTCAATTTGGTAGTCAATAAAGCGGCACGCAGCGAAACATTACGTGAAACAATTTCCTGTATGTTTGAGGATATTGATTTGCGTGGACGTTTAAAGCAGCCTTCTTTTTATCTGAAGGTGCTGATGGAATAATCCTCCCTTTTTATCCGGCTAACTTCATGGCTCCTCGTACATAAATGGGATGGTCGATTAATGTACCATCCGCTGCCTGATCACGCTGATGCCCTAACCGTACCATAATAATGTTTCGACCCGGGATAACGGTGATGTATTGCCCCAGAATTCCACGGCAATAAAAAATCTTCTCGCCATCTACTTCTGAAATCCACCATTGATAACCGTATTCGGTATTGGGTTTTCCTTCATCCAGCAGTGGCGCAGGAACAATGCTTTCTTCAACGAATGAACTATCGAGCAGTTGCAGTCCATTGAAATTACCTTTGTGGAGATAAAGTGCTCCTATTCTGGCAAAATCACGTGCGTTGGAATAGATGCAACAGGAAGCTTTCTCCATTCCTCCTTCGTGGTCGATGGTCCATTCTGCAGCGTGCTCGGCGCCGATTCGTTTCCACAAAGCTTCCGAACAATAGTCAGCAAGATTTTTTTTCGTTGCGCGCATGATCACCATAGCAAGTAACTGTGTAGCGCCACCCTGATAATAGTAGTTCACCCCCGGTGTTCCGGTCACCTCTAAACGATCCATCAATCCTTTCAGATCTTTGCCATAGTAGGCTTCCGTAGTCACACTGAATAAACTGGCATATGCTTCATCCCAGCTCAACGCAGCCGACATAGTAATCAGATGACGTAATTTCAGTGCTCCTTTGCTGTTGTTCCTGTATTCAGGAATGAATTCTCCAACCGTCTGGTCGAGGTTTTTAATATATCCTTGTTTGATCGCAATACCGGTAAGTACTCCGATGACACTCTTCGACATAGAAAAAGAATTGGAAAGGGATGAGTCACTGTACTGATCCCAGTACGCTTCATAAAGCAATGAATCATTCTTAATAACCAGATAAGCAACGCTGCGCTGACGCTCCAGCTCATGTTGGGTTGCGGTGTCAAGTGTTATTTTATTGTAGTTTGACGATAACGGCCAGGGCGCAGGTTTGCCGTTCCGTACTTTGCGTTGAATGAAAATGTCATTGTCGTCAATATTGACGTAATTATAAACGAGTGCTTTGTAGATCCATGATTTTCCGCCCAATAATAACCAGAGGTTCACTACAATCAATGCTGCTAGAAGCAGGATGCCGGTAATGCGAAGTAGTTTTTTCATAGAGGGGTTATGGAATATTGACTCAGATAGCAGGCGAATGAAGATGCTGGCCGGAATGATCATTGAGCGTTGTTCGTCAGTTTGAAGTGACTCCGGGCTGTCCTTCTCTATGCAAATGTGTGAAATAAATCTGCAATAAGGGCATTTAAAAGCCTCAATTTAATGAATGTACCTGCTACATCCAGCGTTAGATGAAGATTAATGGTTCGTAATGGGTATTTTCTATTTTTACACCATGAAGTACACCTGTCAAACTACTATCCATCTCCCGCGGCAACGTGTCATTGAGTTATTTGATAATCCCGATCATCTGAAAGAATGGATGCCGGGCTTGGTCAGTTTTAGTGCGGTTAGCGGTGTGCCGGGTCAGCCGGGTGCGGTGTCGCGGCTTGAATTCCAGCTGGGAAAACGGAAGATGGTAATGACAGAGACCATAACCATACGTAACCTCCCGTTTGAATTTTCAGGGACCTACGAGATGAACAATGTGTACAATGAGGTGCGCAATTATTTTGAAGAAACACCGCAGGGACAAACAATCCACAGAACGGAAAATTATTTTCGTTTTTCAGGAGTTATGAAGATTTTTGCATGGATGATGGGCGGTACTTTCAGGAAAACATCGCAGGATTATCTCGAACGCTTCAAAGCATTCGCCGAAAGTAAAGGCTGAAAGTACGATTGAAAGAGTATTAACCGGTAAAACACAAACGCATGAACATCGATTTCAAATCCATTCTCTCCGTAACGATGATCCTCTTCGCCGTGATCGATATTATCGGTTCGTTGCCGGTAATTATCGAAACACGTAAGCGTGTTGGTTTTATTCATGCCGAAAAGGCGACCATTGCCTCACTTATCATCATGGTGTTGTTCCTGTTTTTAGGAGAGAGTATCCTGAAACTGATCGGTATTGATGTTTCTTCATTTGCTATCGCCGGTTCATTGGTAATCTTTTTTCTTGCGCTGGAAATGATATTGGGTATTCGCCTTTACCGGGATGAAGTTCCGGAGACGGCTTCTATCGTTCCCATCGCATTTCCACTGATTGCAGGTACCGGAACCATGACAACCCTTATTTCGATTCAGTCGCAGTATTCTACCGAAAATATTCTTGTTGGAATTACGTTGAATATGCTGATCGTTTATGTGGTGCTCCGCCTGGTGGAACCCATCGAGCGTTTGCTGGGAAAAGCCGGTATCAGCATTATCCGTAAGGTTTTTGGTATTGTGCTCATGGCGATCGCCATTAAATTGTTTCGTACCAATGCAGGTATCTGAAGGATGTCAAGATTGCTAAACAGTTTCAGGTATGCGTTCAGAGGGATTGGGTTATATCTCTCCTCCGGCAAAAATGTGAACATTCACCTTGCTGCAACGGTGGTAGTGGTCGCATTGGGACTTTATTTCCATATTAATCCACACGACTGGCTGATGCTGCTTGTTTTTATCACCATCGTTCATGTGACCGAAGCACTGAATACGGCTCTTGAAAGGCTGGTTGATCTCGTATCACCACAACAGCATCCGCTCGCCGGCAAAGTCAAGGATATGGCGGCAGGTGCTGTATTGATTTCTGCAATAGCTGCTGTGATTGCCGGAGCCATAATCTTCTGTCCGTACTTCACAGCATTGGCTTAGTGCCGGATCATCACCCGTCGTATTGCGGCAATGTTTCCGTTTTGACGGATCGTTAACAGATATAATCCATCACTGATGTGTTGAACAGGAAGCCGGTGTTGTCCATTCGTTATCTCTGTCGTCATGATCGATTTTCCGCTGATCTCCGACAGGCTAATGCTGCTTTCCTGATTATCGGCAAGGCCTGAAAGTTCAATCTGAAGGTTGTCACCGGCGGGATTCGGATACACCTGCATACTGATTTCTTCGCTGGATATAAATTCTCCTTCTCTGCAATTAACGATGGTGGTGATGGTATTGGAGGTCTTGCTGCATCCGCTGGCTGTTTGTACTACATAATAGGCACCCGCAGTTGTTGCGGTGTAGCTGGTACCACCGGCAGTGAGTACGTTGTTCTTGTACCACTGTGTTACAGCTCCGGTAAAAGTGGTGGAGGTGAGCAGTACATTTTGCCCGGCGCAGAAGGTGGTAGGTCCGCCGGCAGTAATGACCGGTGCTGCATTGTTGATGCGGGTTACATGGACAGAGTCCTTGGTACTAATCCCGCAGTTGCTGGTGGTCTTGATGGAGTACCAGGCGGTGGTAGTGGGGCTATAGCTGCTGTAGATGGCTCCGCCGATATTCACATTGTTCCGTTTCCACTGGAAGGTATAACCGGATAAACTATCAACCTTGAGGGTAATAGGACTTCCGAAGCAATAGGAAACAGAATCAGCCGAAGGCGTGAGATTGATTTGCGGCAGCCCGTTTACCGTCACTTTCTTCACCAGTGAACGCGCTGTACAACCCGAGGCAACGGTAAGCACCACATGGTAATCGCCTGCAGTCGTGGCGGTGTAATTTACGCCGGTAGCACCGCCGATGGCCACGCCGTTTTTATACCATTGATACGTATAGGCGCCAACGTTAGTGCTGAACTGCACACTGCCCCCGGTACAGAGGTTGGTCGGACCGGAAGCATTGATGTCGGCCGCATAATAGGTCACGGTCAGCTTCGGACGATACGATGGAGCGGAAGTGTCGGAGGAAGCAATGCTCAGCCATGTGTACTGGTAAGCAGGATCCACTTGTAAGTTTATGCCGTAACGATCAGTAGGTGCCCCTAACCAATTACGTGTAAAATCTGTAATGTTTGCAGTTAGAAAAGAAGACGAGGTAATGGTTGAGCATGGGATAGTCAGTGACTGGAAAACAGTTGTGGCGGGAACATTATCCCAACTGATAGTTGATTCATTCCATGATTGTATGTTGCGTTTGATATAGAGAAAATTGGGGGTATTGGCATTAACTCCTTTTTGAGCGAATGAATCAACATAGAGTTGGAGGGTAGCATTGCTGATGGCGGAAAAATCCGGAATCTGGCTGAAGTCAAATTGTAAACAACTTTGTTCAAGCAGCCAGCCTTTATACCAATTCGAAATTTCAAGTGTGCCGTTGTTTCCAAAGTTTGCATTCATATACCCTGACGCACTTGTGATATAACTATCTTTTGCCTCGGAGCCCGGCTGTAGCTGAATGGTTTTTTGTGGAAGTGCAGAGACCGGACTTGAAGTGATCTGTACAATGGAAGATGTTTTGGAACAGCCAATTTCATTGGTAACAACACATTTGTAAGTGCCGGTTTTGGTCGCAATGAACGATGCGGATGTTGCTCCCGGCATATTGGTGCTGTTGCGCTGCCATTGCCAGGACGTTATATTATTTCCGCTAATGCTGACAGGCGTAGCATTGCCATTGCAGAGTGAGTAGCTGCCGTTTGGTGTTAACGATAAACCAGAAGGAACCTGATATTTTGTGATGGTTTTCACCTGACTGACATTGCAGGTTATACCACTGGTGTTAACGGTGTAATTGCCCGTTGTCTTTACCCAGACACTTTGTGTAGTAGCACCTGGAATGTTCACTCCATTTTTCTTCCATTGATAGGATGAAGCGCTGGTGCAGGTGAGCTGTACAGAATCGGTACTGCAGAATTTTTCGGTTCCTGTAATAAAAGCTCCCGGATTTTGAGTTACACTTATCGTATTAGAGTTTAAATAACAGGTAGCACCATTGATGGTAGAGTGTCTCGTTGATGCAGTATATTGGCCGGTAGTTCCAACTTTAAGACTTGATTTTCCAAAACTGCCGGCAATAGGTGCCCCATCTTTATACCATTTGTCAATGCTGGTTGTAGCAAATAAATCAAGCGTAACAGAATCGCCGGTACAAAAAGTGGTAGGGCCCTGAGCCGTCAGAATCGGTGCAGATGGCTGCCATAAATAGTACAAGCCTGTTGAGAGTGTATCACCACAGGTAAGCCGTACTTTGTATTCGTACCAGGCTGAGTCAGTCAGTGGACCTTGTAAAACACTGGAAGTAACACCTGTTGGGATGCCGTTTTTGTACCACATCGTCCAACGGTGCGCAGAAAAGGGCGCCGTGCTGGTTGGGTCGAAGCAGGGTGGTACTGTCAGGCCGATACACCCGCCCAATATCAGGTCAGGATAAATTGGGATAGAGTGGTTTATTGAACTATTGGTGCTGACTAACATGGCGATACTATTGCTGTTGACGATGGAACCAAACGGATCCTTTTCAACCGCGCGAATGTATCCACCAGGGCATGTGAATCCCGGCGTTGCACTTACGTTCAATACAGTACCATATCCAATGACTGTATAAAATTCTTGCCCGTTTAAGCCAAAATTTGAATAATCCACAAATTGCCATTCAATACTGTTTCCGGGTGCAGGCGGATCAATTGTATAGGTCACAGGGTTGGCTGCACAGAAATCACTTTGATAGGGGATTGCATTTATTATTTGTGCCCGGGCACTACACAAAATAAATGTACATCCGATAAGCAGAAGCAGGCGAGTGATTTTCATGAAAAAGATGTTAGCAGGTTGTTCAGTTTACGGAATTATTGTTAATGGACTATCTGAATTTTTCCTTTTGCAATAGGTCTACCTTCTTGTTCGAGTTGCAGGAGATAGGTTCCGCTGGAAAGAGACTGAGTTGATAGCTGCATTTCGTCGTTAACAAGCTGTGCCGAATAAACGCTTCTGCCGGTTAAATCAAGTATCCTGATGGTTGCAGGTTGATCGTTTGTTTTACCTTCCACCAGAACGTTCACGATGTCACCGGCGGGATTCGGATACACCTGCATACTGATTTCTTCGCTGGATATAAATTCTCCTTCTCTGCAATTAACGATGGTGGTGATGGTATTGGAGGTCTTACTGCATCCGCTGGCTGTTTGTACTACATAATAGGCACCCGCAGTTGTTGCGGTGTAGCTGGTACCACCGGCAGTGAGTACGTTGTTCTTGTACCACTGTGTTACAGCTCCGGTAAAAGTGGTGGAGGTGAGCAGTACATTTTGCCCGGCGCAGAAGGTGGTAGGTCCGCCGGCGGTAATGACTGGTGCTGCATTGTTGATGCGGGTTACATGGACAGAGTCCTTGGTACTAATACCGCAGTTGCTGGTAGTCTTGATAGTGTACCAGGCGGTCGTAGTGGGACTATAGCTGCTGTAGATGGCTCCGCCGATATTCACATTGTTCCGTTTCCACTGGAAGGTATAGCCGGATAAACTATCTGCCTTGAGAGTAATGGAGCTTCCAAAGCAGAAAGAAACAGAATCAGCCGCAGGCGTGAGATTGATTTGCGGCAGCCCGTTAACAGTCACTTTCTTCACGAGCGAACGTGCAGTACAACCCGAATTTGCAGTGAGTACTACATGATAATCACCGGCAGCAGTGGCCGTGTAATTCACCCCGGTAGCCCCACTGATGGCCACTCCGTTTTTATACCATTGATACGTATAGGCACCGGCGTTAGTACTGAACTGCACACTACCTCCGGTGCAGAGGTTGGTCGGACCGGAAGCATTGATGTCGGCCGCATAATAGGTCACCGTTAACTTTGGACGGTAGTTGGGAGCAGCAGTATCTGAAGAAGCGATACTCAGCCAGGTCAGTTGTTCGATGGTTTCACCAAGTTGCATCGTGAGTCCGAATCGTTGGGTAGGGGTGCTGACCCAATAACGGACTAGATCGGTAACAGAGGTGCTCAGGAATGAAGAGGATGTAATGGTTGAACATGGAATCATTATGCTCTGGTAAACCGAATTGCCGGGTGCATAATTCCAATTGATGCCTGACTCAAGCCAGGATTGTGTGTTACGACGTATATGAAGGCTGTTGGGGTAAATGGTATTTACGTTTTTGAAGGCAATCGTATCCACAAATACACTTAAGTCGGCACTGCTGACTGCACTGTAATCAGGAATCTGACTGAGGTCAAACTGCAAGTAGCCTCGTTCAGCAGTTCTGAAATATTTGTACCAGTTGGAAACTTCGATGGTTCCTTTGTTACCATAGTTGGCTGAATAGTATCCCTGTGCACAAGTGATATAACTGTCAGTGCCTTCACTTCCCGGTTGGAGCTGAATAGTTTTCTGAGGAAGAGCAGATACAGCGTTAGAAGTTATCTGCACTGACGATGATGTTTTAGAACAGCCGATCTGGTTAGTGAGAATGCATCGGTACGTGCCCGTTTTGGTGGCGGTGAAGGAAGCGGATGTCGCACCCGGCATATTTACACCGTTGCGCTGCCATTGCCAGGTGGTAATGTTATTTCCACTGATGCTGATGTTGGTCACGTTCCCGTTGCAGAGGGCATAAGTGCCGGAGGGTGTTAATGTAAGGCCGGAAGGGACAGCGTATTTTGTAACGATTTTCACCGGACTTGTATTACAGTTTAAACCAGTGGTTTTCACTGTGTAATTACCCGTCGACTTCACCCATACACTTTGTGCTGTAGCACCTGCTATGTTCACTCCGTTTTTCTTCCATTGATACGAAGATGCGCTCGTGCAGGTGAGTTGAACGGAGTCGGTACTGCAGAATTTATCAGTACCGGTAATATATGCTCCCGGATTTACTGTGACGGCTATCGCATTGGAGGTTTGATAACAGTAAGTCCCTGAACCCATCGCCCGCTTTGTTTTAGCAGTGTACTGACCGGATTCTCCAACCTTCAGACTTGATTTTCCGAAAGATCCATTGATGGCCACTCCGTTTTTATACCAGGTATCGATCGTCTCAAAGGCAGCGAGCGATAATTCAACCGAGTCACCGGTGCAAATTGTTGTTGGACTAACGGCGGTGAGTATTGGATCTTTCGGCCCCTGGTAGAAAAATGCTCCTGTCGTCATCGTGTCACCACAATTCAACCTGACCTTGTATTCGTACCAGGCTGAATCAGCGGGAGCGTCAAGGTAATACCAGCTTATTCCGGTTGGAATTCCGTTTTTATACCACATGGCCCAGCGGTTAGGTACAGTTGAAGCCGCTTCCATTGGTGGTGGCACTTCAAAACCACCGCAACTGGAGTAGCTGGTATGGAATATATGTGGAAGGTTTCCGGCTGGTTGGTTACAGACAATTGTACGGTTGTCTGAAGATATAAATTGTCCTGTAAGGTCATCTACCATCAAGAGCCTTACCACGCAGGCATAGCCGATAGATCCTGTTGAAACCTGTAATGGAGTAAACGCTCCGAAATTGATTACATTGTTTGCGCCCCAGGGCGTCCATCCAAGCGTGTAGTCTTCGTATTGCCATTCATAGTGATACCCGCTAGGTGCAGGAGTAGTGTATGAAAAGGATACCGTTTGATTGGTGCAATAGTCCGTTTGTGAAGGTGTTTGAATGATTTGTGCATTCGAGTATTGCGTCCCCAGAAGAAGCAGGGCAATTGAAAACAGTTTATTCATTAGTTGGAGAGTTTAGGTTGTAATCATAAAGGAATGAAACATCTCCGTTTTATACAAGATCCTGCCACTGTTTTTTGTGAACGGCTTTTTTCTTTAGGCGAATCAGGTGATGATCACTTCCGAAGCATCAAGTAACGACTCATTTTTCAGCCGCAACAGTATCTGCATCACCGTCACTACATCTTTCTGGCAATAGGTGACAATCCGGTCCAGATTCTTTTCTTCCCAGTACACTTGCCCCACCTGCGAGCCATCAATATCATCTTTCGGACTCGGAATACCCAGTGAGTAAGCCAGTAGGTTCAAGGGCGTATAGTTCTTGAAATCACCAAATTTCCAGAGCTCCATCGTATCCAGATGTGGCACTTCCCAGGGTTTTTTGCCGAACAGATCGAGTTGAGGAGGAAGGGAGATGGAGTTGATGATCATCCGCCGGCTGATATACGGGAAGTCGAACTCGCGGGCGTTGTGTCCACAAAGGATCATGGGCGGGCGGCCGGAACCCATTCGGTTCGCCTGTATCTGCTGCAGTAAGGTTGAAAATTCTTCCAGCAATATAGCTTCGTTATCTCCGTAAAAAGACTTCAGCCGAAAGGACCTGTTTCCTTCCCGCATGGATAAAAAACCGGTGCTGATGCAGATGATTTTTCCAAATTCAGCATAAATACCCGCCCGGGGGTAAATACTGACTTCGTCTTCGTTTTCTTCTTTCTTGAGATTGCCGGCTTTCCGCAGCCAGAGCTTTTTCATCTCTTCAGGTACCTGTTGATAGTCGGAATACTGCGGTACTGTTTCAATATCGAGGCAAAGGATGTTGTCAAGAGCGGTTTGGTTGAACATTGGTTTTTGTTTTCAGCAAAGATAAAATCCGCCCGGGCTTGTAGCCGTTAATAAGCATTTAACTTTTCCGGTGATGGATTCTTTTCGGCGGTTCCCGGTAACAAATGTTGCTCAGCAGGCTACGGCCGGGCTGTATTTTTGCTTTTCTCCGTATTCATGGCCGAATTGACGGGAAAATGATAGTTTTATCAGCTGTCAGCATCAGACTATGATCAACAAGAAAAAAACATACAACGACGGACAATCACGCCGCGACTTTCTGAAGAAGTCAGCACTGCTGGGACTCACTGCAGGCATGGCTCCTTTGGCCTTTGCCAATGGGGATTCAAAGGATATGGCAGATTCCGGTCACGAAGCACATCTAACTCCCACGGATGTTCCGGTAAATACCATCACTATTCTCTATACTTCCGATATCCACGCGCAGCTGCATACCCATGATGAGTTTTTCTGGGAGGAAGGAAAGGCGGTGTATCGTAAGCGAGGTGGACTCGCTACACTGAAGTCAATGATCGATACGCTCAGGAAATCAAATCCCGTGGGTACGTTGCTGATTGATGGTGGAGATTATTATCATGGTCACGCTGTCGCCTCATTGACAGAAGGAGAAGCGATGATTCCGTTGTTTAACGCATTTCGTTACGACCTCATGCTTCCCGGCAACTGGGAGGTGGTGTACAAGAAAAAGAAAATGTTATTCGACCTGGGTCATTCAGAAGCGGCAAAGATTTGCGCGAATATGTGGCATCAGTCGAATGATGAATATAACGGCGATTTGATCTATCAGCCGTATTGGGTGAAAGTGATGAACGGCGTGAAAATGGGATTCATCGGATATACAGATCATCTGATTCCCAAACGTCAGTCGCCGGCTTACAGCGAAGGTATTCGCTTTGAGCATGCAGAGAAGTCGGTGGCGAAGTATGTGAAGTATCTCCGCGAGTATGAAGCATGTCAGCTGGTATTCCTTGTTACTCACATGGGACTCGCACAGCAGGTCGGACTCGGCAATAATCCCGTATGCGAAGGAGTGGATTTTATTCTCGGAGCAGATACGCATGAAAGAGTTCGGGAGCCGATTCAGTGCAAATACACCAAAGTAGTGGAATGTGGCGCCTTCGGGTCCTTTCTCGGAAAACTGGATATTACGCTGGAAAATGGCAAGATCCGTCAGACATCCTATACGTTGATGGACGTGGATCCGGTGAAGTTTGGTACAGATCCCTATGTACAGAAACTGGTGGATGAAGTTTCAAAACCACATGATGTAGAGCTGAAAAAGGTGCTGGGGTATTCGACTACTCCTCTGGTACGTTATTTTGTGCTTGAAACGCCCATGGATAATTTTCTTACTGATGCCATCATGTGGAAGTTTAAACCGGATGTGGCACTCAGCAATGGATTTCGTTTTTGTCAGCCGCTGAACGTGGATCCCGCAACAGGAAAGGCAGCCATTACGAAGGAGTTTTTATGGAATATGCTTCCGGTGAACAGCGAAGCGAAACGGGGAATCGTTACCGGACAACAAATTCTCGACTGGCTCGAGAAAGAACTGCAGAATGCTTTTGCCAAGGATCCTTCGAAACGTTTTGGTGGATGGTTTGTGCGTTATGCAGGGATGGAAGTGAATTTTACCATCAACAACGAATTCGGAAAACGTGTGAACAGCGTGAAGATAAAAGGAAAACCGCTGGTAAAGGAGAAAGAGTACAGCATCGTTGCCTGCGAACGTGAGGGTGATCCGGACGATACTTTGTGCAGGATGGAGAAAGTGAAGTCTCCTCAGAAAACAGGACTGCTGATGCATGCTGTCATTGAAGAATATCTCGCGGTAAAGAAAACCATCGCACCGAAAATTGAAGGACGTGCAACTGCAACAGATTTCCCTTCAACATTATTAACTCAATTGCAAGGAACTACCTATGAATTCAGATAGTACGAATAATCAACGTCATTTAGAAGAGGCATTACAACGTACAGCGAAAACGCTGGTACGTGTTGTAAGCGTATTTCTGGTTGCCGTTACGGTGGTTCTTCTTTCTGTTGCTTTCGACTGGGACGCGATGAACCTCTTCAGTTCATTCGGAAAGAAGGAGGAAGTGAATGCTCCTGCTGCGGCTGCTGCTGAAGTAAACAAACCAACGTTCTGGAAAGCGCCGGAGATGACCGGTGATGTGCCGGAGGAAGTGAAATACGGTCTCGAACTTGTTGCGCATACTTCCGAATACCTGGGACCTAATGGTAAAGTAGCAAAGCTGACCAATGGTATGAATTGTCAGAATTGTCACCTCGATGCGGGAACAAAAACGTTTGGAAATAATTACAGCGCAGTAGCTTCTACGTATCCGAAGTTTCGCGCCCGGTCAGGGTCTAATGAAACGATTGTGAAAAGGGTGTCAGATTGTTTTGAGCGCAGCCTCAACGGTACAGCCCCTGACAGCACTTCGAAAGAAATGATGGCAATCGTTGCATACATCAAATGGCTCGGGAAAGATGTGCCAAAGGGTGAGGCACCCAAAGGCGTCGGACTTGTTGAGTTGCCGTATATGGATCGTGCAGCGAATCCGGAGAATGGCCGGAAAGTGTTCGAAGCAAAATGTGTTTCATGCCATATGTCTAACGGTCAGGGACAGCTGAATACTGAGAATACAGCCTATACCTATCCTCCGCTTTGGGGTGAACATAGTTATAATTCAGGAGCGGGACTCTTCCGTCTCTCACGGTTCGCTGGTTATGTAAAAGCCAATATGCCCTTGGGTGCCTCCAGCGAAAACCCTCAGCTGACCGACGAAGAAGCCTGGGATCTTGCGGCTTTTGTGAATTCACAGCCCCGGCCGAAGAAAGATCTTTCCAAAGACTGGCCCGATATTTCTAAAAAACCGGTGGATCATCCCTTTGGTCCATATGTAGATGGATTCAGTGCAGAGCAACATAAATACGGCCCGTTTGCACCGATTAAGAAAGCTGCTGATGAACGGAAGAAAAAGCAGGAAGCAGAAAAATCATCCACCAAAATATCTTAACATGAAAAAACTTACACTCTTTTTCCTGCTCTTATTCGCTGTTACAGCGGTACAGGCGCAATCGGAAAAACCCGCAGCTCCCAGGCATCGTGTCATCATGCAATTATCGCAGAACAATCCTGATGCACATAAACAGCTCATGAACCAGCTCAACGCTTTGAAGCAAGCCTGGGGAGATGATGTGGTTGTTGAAGTATTGGCACATGGTCCGGGCATTGAATTGTTTCTGGCAGATAAATCAACCCAGAAAGAAATGATCGCGACGCTGAAAACAAAAGGAATTCACTTTGTGATGTGCGAGAATACAATGAAGAATAAGGGAATCACAAAAGAGATGTTGCTGCCCGATATGGAGTATGCTCCTTTTGGATTGGCGGAGATTATCATGAAACAGGAGGAAGGATGGATGTATATAAAAGCCGGTTTCTGACCGCGCTTGGAATAGTTTTATTGCCATTGCTGTCGTTAGCTCAGTCGCCGGCGACAAACGATTCAGTGAGTCTGGGCCGGAAGCTGAATACCCGTGGTGAGTTTCATGTGCATCTGCGAAGTTTCTTCATGGCGACCGATAACAATCGTCAGCTGAAAGATTATTATGCGTTGGCCGAAGGCGCAGGTCTGAGTTATTTCTCTCCCAAAATTTATGGATTTCAGGCGGGTGTTACCGGTTTTTTCATTTTCAATCTGATGTCGTCCGATTTCAGTATTCCTGATGTGACAACAAAAGGAGCCAACCGATACGAACTCGGACTCTTCGATATCAATAATCCGAAGAATACAAAGGATCTGGACCGTCTCGAAGATCTGTATCTCAAATACCATCTCCGGAAATCATGGGCGATGGCCGGACGCTTTGAATTGAATACGCCGTTCATCAATCGTCAGGACGGACGTATGCGCGGTACCATCGAAGAAGGGGCATGGATAGAGGTGAATGAAATTAATAATGTCAGACTGGAAGGTGGCTGGATCTGGATGATCTCTCCGCGTTCCACAATCAGCTGGTATCAGATCGAAAACAGTTATGGGGTATATCCAATGGGACTGAATCCGGATGGAACGAAGTCGAATTATAAAAACAATGTTTCATCGGAAGGAGTAGGACTACTTGGTGCAACATGGACGAAAGGAAAGTCCATAAAAGTGCAGGCCTGGAACATGTGGGCTGAGAATGTGTTCAATACTGCCATGCTGCAAACAGACGTCGAACTGAAGGCCGGAAATAAGATGATTCTGGCAGGAGTGCAGTATTTACGGCAGGATGCATTGAATGACGGCGGGAATTCGGATCAGTCAAAAGCATATTTCCCAAAAGGATCGCAAGCACAGGTTATAGGTGGTCGTGCCGGACTTCGCACCGGTAATAACGAGTTTACAGTGAATTATACCCGGATAACGGATGAAGGCCGGTTTCTGTTGCCACGCGAATGGGGACGTGAACCTTTCTATACGTTTCTGCCACGCGAACGAAATGAAGGAATTGCGGATATGCAGGCCGTTAATATCCGCTATGCCGGCAACTATGCAAATGGGAAACTGAAACCTTCTGTCGCTTGTGGTTATTACGCTCTTCCTGATGTAAAAGATCCCTCGCGGAATAAATACGGGTTGCCATCGTACACGCAGGTGAATGCTGAACTGAAATATGTTTTTGATAAACGTTGGAAAGGCTTGCAGGCACAATTGCTCGTTGTTCATAAATTCGGAGGCGGCGAAACCTATAACGACGACCGTTATGTGTTTAACAAGGTGGACATGACTAACTATAACCTCGTACTTGATTATACCTTCTGAAATGAAAAAGTATAAATTATTACTGATCGGCGTGGTGTTAGGCGCTGTTGCCGGTTATTTGTACTGGTACAAGGTGGGATGTGCTTCCGGGACCTGTATGATTACTTCTCGCCCGCTCAATAGTACGCTTTACGGCGCTTTGATGGGTGGGCTGCTGGGCGATATGTTCCGGAAGAGAGCGTCCTGAATCATATCTCGTTTTGTTTATTTTCGCAGTTCGAGCGTTGATACATGAAATATTTGACATTATTGATAGGGTTGTTTATAGGAGGTCTTGCTGTTGCACAGGATTCCGAGTACACCCGATTTGCAGATGAAGTGAAGTTTTACAATCTGTATGTAAGAGGGAAGATTGATACGGTTAAGTCGGATGCCGCCACTCATGAAAAGTACCGCGCACGACTGGATGATGTTTTTCGGGCCTTCGTCCTGCATCCGGAAAGTCAACGCTTCACTCGCTTTGTTCAGGCCAGAAACCAACCTTCATTGCGTTTTATCAATGGCAATAATATGTTTGAAATTGAAATCGATTCTCTCCACAGTGGTGACCGTTTTTGGCTGGTATACGGCTATTCATTTTCTGAGAAGAAGAACTATATGGTGAAAGATGCGTCCACGAATCAGATCGTATATGAAGGCAATAGCATGACGAATGATTTGCAGTTAATCGGACAACTGGATTCCTTGCAGTATGTGGTTGTAGAGGAGAACGGAGATGTGCATGCGGCACGGGAGGCCTTCGTGGTGAAAATGGAAAATGGAGAGTGGAAACGGGTGAAAGGCTTTGAAGGGAAAGCGCTTGGGCAAAATCCTGAAGACTTTTCTGCACTGGTGAATGTAAAACGCAGAGAACGTCTGCAGCTGGAATACAGGTTCGATCAGCTGATGTTGTATCCGTTGGATGTAAACGATCTTTTATTCGATCATAAAACGAAAACCCTTTCTTACCGCGTTTTGCTCGACAACCGGCAAACGAAACTGGTATCTGCCCAATGGAAAAACAATGTTTTTATCCTCGATGATTATCTTCCGGGTGTTTCAGGAGATGGAGTAGCGGTTCCCGATCGTTGATTCAGTTTCATTTTCCTGATCTTCCTCATCCTGCTTGCTTCAGGTTGTTACGTAGCTGTACCTTTGAAAACTTAGTTTGTTATTGCTAATCAGATATAATTATGGAGCATAAGATGAAACCAGAAAGCCTGATGATGTCGTATGGTTATAAACCGTCCTTATCAGAAGGTGCAATCAAATGTCCGATCTTCCAGACATCCACTTTTGTATTTAAGAATGCACAGGCTGGTAAAGACTTTTTTGCAGTAGCGTATGGTTTGCGCGAACAACGCAAGCATGAAAAGCTGGGACTCATTTATAGTCGACTGAATAATCCCGATCTGGAAATTCTTGAAAACCGTCTTACACTATGGGATGAAGCAGAAGAATGTGCGGTGTTTGAAAGCGGTATGGCGGCCATCACTACGGTGCTGCTCGAATTCCTCAAGCCTGGTGATGTGCTTCTTATGAGCAATCCGGTTTATGGTGGCACCGATCATTTTGTACGGAAGATCCTGCCAAAGTTTGGCATCGAAGTGATCTCCTTTAAAGTAGGCGACAGCAAGGAAAAAGTCATCGAGATGGTGAATGCTTCCGGTCATGGAGATCATCTTGCGCTGGTGTACATTGAAACACCGGCTAATCCCACCAATGATCTCATTGATATAAGTGCATCGAAAGAAATTGCAGCACATTTCTCAACAACTGAAAAGCAGATTCCATTGGTGGTGGATAATACATACATGGGACCACTCTGGCAACATCCTTTGAAGCATGGAGCGGATCTGGTGGTGTACTCTGCTACCAAGTATATCGGCGGACACAGCGATGTAATTGCCGGTGCTGTATTAGGTTCGCATGAGCTGATGCATCGGATAAGAGGATTGCGCACTTTTCTCGGAAATATGGCGAGTCCGAATACAGGCTGGCTGCTGATGCGGAGCCTGGAAACCTTGAAAGTGCGCATGGATATTCAGGCGTCAAATGCCAACATGGTAGCTGCCTTTCTAAACGATCATCCGAAAGTCGGTAAGGTATATTTTCCTGGAAATCTTACTGAGAAAGATGGAGAGCAATATGAAATCAGGAAACGGCAATGTCTCACGAATGGAGGAATGATTTCTTTTGATGTATTGCATACCGAAGACGAAGCATTTAAATTTCTCGACTCACTGAAGATGATTAAACTGGCCGTGAGTCTGGGAAGTACGGAAAGCCTCGCCGAACATCCCGCTACCATGACCCATGCTGATGTTGACGAAAACCTGCGTGCCGAACTCAATATCTCCGAACGCATGATCCGTCTTTCTGTGGGTGTGGAACATTACGAAGACATCATCCACGATATCCGGCAAGCCCTCGATAAAGTGTAGTTAGTAAGCAGCAGTCCCGTTGCAGGCGGCTGAAGCAGGCTGCAAGCTTCAGGCTACAGTCCCGTTGCAAGCAACGGGATCAGGCTTCAGGCTTCAAGCTTCATTCTCTTTATTACAGCCCTGGCCCGCCACTACCAATTCTGTACGGGCGGGTCGCGACCCGCCCTGATTAAAAAATAGCGTTAAAACGCTGAATGTACCCGCTCAGCGTATATTGATTTTCACAGATCAAATTTCGATTCAGGCCGGTCGCGACAACATGAGGCCTCACCCCGGCCCTCTCCAGAGGAGAGGGAGAATGATTTTATCTAGATATTTTGGCATTTGTTACCGATATTGATCGTGATCCGTGTGAAACTTGAAGGAGCGCAGAATTTATTTAATTCATGCGGGCGAAGACTGTCCACAAGCATTGCATCATTGCATCATTGCATCTTTGCGTCTCTACATATCTACATCTCTGCGTCTCTGAGTCTCTGTGTCTCTACATCTCAGTGTCTCTACATCTCTGCGAGAAACTTTGTTGGCTTTCTGTGAATTCGGATGAAACGGAACAGATTGCAATGGGTCAGGATCCTGAATCCCTGCTCATGTAACATCTTTTGTCCAATCAAGGTAGATTTCAGGCGAGCCACCATCGGTTACTAACATTACAATTCGCAGCCACGCAATTCCCCAATTTCGTAACTCCGGAACTTCGCAACTTCTCGACCCCGCAACCTAAAGGCTTCGCTCAGGGCGTAAGCGCTCTGTAACTCTGCAACTCTGTAACTCCGAAACTTCCATTTTATAACCATTTTCACTAATATTGAATAATATTCACATCTGTTCACCCCGACATGCCTGCTCCTGCAACCCGCACATTTTACGTGGAAGTGGCCGAAGCCTATCGCCTCCTGTTGGTGAATGGTTTTCCGGTGCGTGAACAGCTGGTGCATTGGGCTGATGATGAGTTGTCAAAAGCCTCTGAACCCGATTCCTTCCTCGCTGATCTCAGCACCTCCTCTTCCATGAATCTGAATGATCTGATCTCATTGCTGCAGCGTTTTGTTGGATATGAAAAACCACTCATCTCTTCAAGGGTCGTGATCGGTTACCTGGCAGATAATTTTGCAAAAGGATACTTACCACTGGAGAAAGTATGTGATTCACTGTGCCGGCTCGAACGACAGGGTGGACTTACCCACGAGGAGAAATCCATGATGGTTGGCCTCGATGATGAGTATGAACTCGCCAAAGATGGGATAAAAGGAACAGTGGAAGAGGTCGTCGCCTATGTACAGCGATTGATTCAATTTTACAGCGATTTTCGTTTACAACATCCGCGGACCTGGTCCGGAAGTAGTGATCGGCTGGAAGAAGAAGTCCGGCAACTGTTTCAGACTGTACGGGAAGAGCGAGCAGCCTTCATTCATCAAGAGAGAAGGGATAAACAGAAAAGGTGGTGGAAGTGGTGGTAGCGATGTAAATATTTTGAAAGTTGAATAAAAAGAGCTAAATTTGTGTAGACTAAATACTTTAATATGAAGACTCATCGTAGATTTATTGTCCTGTTTGTTGTTTTGAACCTATTGCACACAGTAGGATCACATGCTCAGTTTACATTGGAACGTAAGCATTATTTTACGATCGGTAATCTGTATCCATGTACGTATTATAACGGAACCTCCTACGATACCATTGTTCACTCGGGGCCAAATGCTGTATGGGATTTTTCTGGATTGCTAAGTGTTGATCATGAAGATTCTCTCTATAGTATACTACCCGATACCACGCCCTTTTTTAACGCACCAAATACCAACTATAATCTGGCTACTCTTGGACTTTGGGAGGTAAATGGTAGTATGCCTGGTTTTACAAATAGTTTTTATTCCTACCTGGTGGAAGATTCGGGTTTTGTCAGTTTTCTCGGTGATTGGGGTGCTGCAGGAAATTATGAGCTGGGTTATCATCATTATCCTGATCCAAAATTATATTTTCAATTTCCTTTTCAGTATGGGGATTCAGTAACGGATGCGTTTGATGGCTCTGGTTTTGATTTCTCCGGATCCGGATATCATCATTTTTATGGCGATCGTACTATCATTGCTGATGGATATGGCGATTTGATGATAAACGGAAATTTCCATGCAAACTGTTTACGTATTAAAGTAACTGCACAGAATAATGATTCTTCGATGTTTTGGATTTACAACAATACTTTTGTGGAGTATTATTGGTTTGATCCTTTACTTAATGGACCAATACTGGAAGTGGTTTTTCTTATGAATTCCGGAACAGGAAATCCAATTCACAGGAGCACGCGGTATTTCTATGCAAACCCACCAGTGGTTGGTTTTCAGGAATTAATTTCGACAGAGGATGTAAGTGTTTACCCGAATCCTTCAAGCAATGTTATTCATATCGATTTTAAATCATTTAAAAACATGATTACGGTTAATCTGATTGATATTTGTGGAAAAGAAGTGTTATGTAAAGAATTTGCTAATTCCCAACGGCTCACGTTGCCGGTTGATGGATTGACGAAAGGGGTTTATATGATAAAAGTCGGTGGGCCAAACGGATTTGTTACCCGTAAAGTAATTATTGAGTAGCATTATTGATTTGTTAAAACATCAATTCATTTTTTCACACAAGTCGTACACAAGTTCTTCACTGTGCATCGCCTATTCTTTAGGAGTTGGGTTGGTACACGGTAGGGCTCTTAAAATACGCGTTTGTAAGAAGTATGTAAGAATTTATGGGATTATCGATGTTTTTGTCGCCTCTTGCCATACCTTGTTTGGAACTATATTTGCAACAGATCCAACCAAAATTGCGTTTAAAAGATAAGGTAACGACCATGCTGAGGGATATACATAGGGTTGCAGTTGAGGACATTGCCATTGCCATTGTCCCCAAAGAAAAAAAGTCGGAAGAAGAAGAACTTTTATGGGAGGTTTATATCCTCAATCTGAAACAGGAACCGATTGAAAATGTCATTATCGCCAGCAAAGGATATGGTTCTTATAAGGGCGAAGATGTAAAAACATCCACCTTACGGCATTATCTCGGCACCATGGCTCCGCTCAGTTATATGCTCATCGAGCCAATTCAGGAGAATGTGTTCGGACTGAACAATGAATACTGGCTCAGCTTTTACATCGAGCGCGAAATTTTCGACAAGAAATACATCTTCCTCCCCGAATCTATCAACGAAAAGTATTTCACGACCATTCCTTTGTTAGGGAAGAAGGGTGTGATGATACGGTAAAAAGTTTACTCAGAACGCAGGTCAGGTGGCTTTCTGCACTACCGTAAAGCGTAGCGTACGGGATGTAACTCATCACCACTGTAGCCCTGTACCTCTGCACTCTGTATCCCACATTGCACAGCAATTGCGGGACGGGGCGCAAGCGCTTAGTAACTCATCACCTCACCACCACCTTTTTCGTTACCACACCTTCATTGGCATGAATGCGCAGAAAATAAATGCCGGTATTTACACTTTTGGGAAGCTCCACTTCAAACACATTTCCAAAACCTGATGCTTGTTGCAAGAGTTGTTGTCCTTGTACATTGAACAGCGTTATGATGGTACCACTGAGCGAACGCGAAGAACTGATTTGTATTCTATCAGTGGCGGGGTTGGGGTACAGGGAGATTTCCTGAGGCTGTAATTCATGAATGGACGTTAAACTATCACAGATGCTACCTGTTACCGGACCGAGGCGATAGTTGGGCATATGGGGTAAGGAGCTACTATGTGAAGTAGGTAATACAATAGTATTATACTCCATTTGGCATATAGTGTCCAGGCTATCCGGAAAATTTATTACGGATAAATTACAAGGGAAACAATGACCGAAATAAATCTTACCATCCGGCGCCAGTTTTGGAAAACAGGCAGAGTTACCCGATCCAATCGGATAGTTCGAACAGGAAAGGGTATCTACCACCGGATCTATGAGCAAACGGCTACCCAACACACCTCCCGGCTGATTCCATTTGGTTAAGTCGTATTGCGAAGTGTTGGTACTCATATTGCCTGCGGTTCTGTATAACACCTTCGAATTAGATGAAAAGGCTGAATAAAATTCGCCGGGCCAGGGGATGCGCAACGATATTGTATCCATAAACAAGCCGGTACATCTGTCGAATTTATATAAATAGGTAACGGTGTCGCTTACGATATTATACATGTAATTCCCGTCATTGGAGAAGCCACAATTTGCCCCATCGCCGGCGGTAATTACAGGTCCGACATATTGTTTTCCCTGAAACTGAAAACCAGCGGGGGTTAGCAATATCCGGTCAAAGGCATTGGTGCAGCGCTCCTTTGCAAAAATCCACCAGTCGCGGCCATTGGCATGCTTGCAGGCGGTCAATCCAAAAAAATGTGCCAGCGTATCGGTCACCGCAACATTAGAAGCAGTCACAATTCCACCCAATCCGCCATTCAGATTTTTATCCAGAATGGTATAATAAACATGGGTAGCTAACTGCCCCCAGCCACCGGAGCATGGCCCTGAATTTACGCTGGTGATTTCCGGTATTGAATACACCAATACATAGCGGTTGGTATCGTCAGGCCAGGGAAGAAAAAAGCTGGAATGTGTACGATTTAAGCCCATGTTTTGAAGCGGCTGGGTTTGTGGGGTCCAGATAATGGCACCGGTTATCTTCTGATACAATCTATCATATACATTCAGTCCATTGCTGCTGAACAGAAAATTTCCATGCTCATCTGAAATGCATGCGTTCGAATAATTGAAGCCAATATGTCCGGTGGTAATTGAAAACTGGGGAGCACCACCTCCGGGAGGAAAATGAACAAAGGTGTTGAAAGGCAAAGTGGAATCATGGCTGGAACTAATCAGCCAGTTTACATCATAATCCTGAGCCGTGCACAGACGGCTCAGGATTATAAACAATAGTAATACAAAGTACTTTTTCATCTGTTAATAATCAGCTTTTGTACATCCACTACACCGGCTGATTTCAAATGTACGAAATATATTCCGGAAGACAAACCTCCAACAAATATTTGTTTGCTTTGAGAATCAAATGCATCCGTCATTATTGGTCGCCCTTCCAGACTAACTATTCTGATATTGGTTAAACCATCCTCTGCGGAACTTCGGATAATCTCGAACTGCGTAGATGTTGGATTCGGTCGGATTTCAAACGATATTGGCAAATTTATTTTCTCCCCTTCTTGTGCAAATACTCTAAGGTTAGAATTGCAGCCTTCATCCTCTTCAATAATTGTATCAGCAAGTGCTTCGTAAAGTGATCGTATCAAACTGACAGAAGAACCATAATCTGACATACACAATCCGGAAATGTAACTCATTGAAATACTATCCTCTGTTGTTAATGATGGAATTGTACCAATACCATACTTAACCAGCAATAGCATAGCTTGCTGTTCAATTGTCCCTTCATCAGTATTCGGTTGGAATGCAGAATATAGATCCGTCAGGTATTCTTTTCTGATATTTTTTTCATCATTTAACAATCCTAATTGCACAACTAAGGAGTTCTGTTGTTCATGAATGAAGTTTAACAAGGTTTCGTTTGCTTCAATAAGTAACAAACTATCAACAGGATCAAGTCCGGTATAAAGCAAACTGTCATTCAGATAATATTGCATGAGGGCTGAGTCTATGTGATTGCTCAAATCACCTATCGCCGAAGAAAATTCTGATCCGACGGTGTCTGATTGCAAGTATTGTCGGAATAAAGAGGCCAAATGCAATTCATCCAGATCGGAATTATTCTCAACAAAATTCTCTATCGTTGAATCAGAAGAAATCATTTCAGGGAATGCTTCAATTTTATCAGCAAGCAGTCTCCTGAACTGCCATAGGGTTGATGCATCCATTTCAGGCCAGTTATTGGCATCTGCAACAAACCTATCGCCATCATTCACAACCGGAGGGGTATAACCACTACCATCGCAACCCGGATCGCTGGTTAATACTCCAATTGCAAATGTTAAATTTAGTCCATTAAAAGTTGAAGGAATAGTTGAACAACTACTTCCATTTGTCGCAGCATTTTGCGTCCATTGAGCTCCACTGAATCCAAGCGAATTAATCCCCCAACTTGAAAAACTTCCACACCACCAGTTCCACGGTTCATCACGTGATAAAACCGCATCTTTTAGGAGCAGTCCAACACCACCTCCATCCATTTTATTAAAGGCCCAGTCAACGGCAGTATTTACATCCTCTAAATAGAAATTCCTTTGAAAATTTGAAACCTCATTGCAGGTGACTGACGAGTAGAGATTCGACAAGGTGGATGTCCTAAATGTTTTTATTCCAATGGATGTTGAATTCGAAACAGTTGAGTTAACTGTATTTCTTGAGCACCAAAAATCAGCACAATTATTCATCACAATACCCAGTGCATCATTATTGGCCTTCAAGTTAAGAATTGAATTTTGCCAAACACCAATCTCATTGGTATTAAAGACGCGTATTCCATATGTAAATTCGTTGTCAATTTCAATCTCATTATTTGCGATGTGCAAAGCTTTTCCAAACAATAATGGGAAATCATTAACAAGGATACCGCCGCCGAACTGATATGTGGAAGCAATAGAGCTAATTGTATTACCATCAATTTCAGTGTGATGATCGTAATTGTGAAATGCCTTTAACCATACACCCATTTTCCCTGCTGTTATTGAATTAGTATCTATCACGCTTTTATAAAAGGGAGCTGTGGATGCCAATGGATCATCTAAAATAATTCCAGTATGTTGGCAATTTAAGATTTCGTTTCTCCGTGCTCTCAATACGGAAGCTTTGCAGTTTATACCCACACGACAATTTACAATCCGGCAATTACTAATATCAGCACGCCCCAAATCACCACTAACTAAAAATCCTGTACGGTTATCGGCACTCCAAGGAGCACAAGGCGCTGTAGCTAAATTCGTTATCAAAATGTTAGAAGCTTTTACAACTGTATTGGATGCTATCACCCCTATTGTAACGTCATCAATAGTTACAGGGAAAGGTCCATTTGCTGTGCCAATCTGAATAACCCCTGCATCAGATATATTTATACCACAATTGGGCACATCTGTTGCCCCGGAACAAGTAGCCGGTGATTGGCTATTAAAATCAACAAGACTACCATAACTATTAGTCTTAATATCCGTACCTATGAATATACGGGCCAAATAGCTATATGCATCAACATTTAATGAAATATAATTATTTATTAGCTCACAACCATTTGATACATTATATCCACCCAAATTCTTTGTATTAATTGCATATTGTGCCCCTTCAATTATTGAGTTGTCTAAAACAAGAAATCCATCGTCTATCGTTATTCCTTTCCAGAAATAGTCGCATGGATGAATTTCCGACCCCACCAATTTTAACGATTTCCATGGATCTATGTAAATCTCTGCTCCTGCATCCATAACCACATTCACATTTGTCCATGTCTCATACGTGTTTATTACATAACGGCCATGAATTTCAACTGTTGCACCTGAAGGTATGGGTCCGGTAACAGAGGACGAAGTATTAGTCCAACTATAATCATTTTCAGGATCGACACACATACAACCATTTATAGCTAACAAGCTTGTGCTTGTACAACCATTGGCATCCGTTGTGGTGACTTGTAGAATGTAATTTGAACTAGTCCCTGTAGTTACAGGATATGTAATAGTGGCTGTTGTTCCTGGAGTAGTTGATGATATTAAATTAGTTGTGGAAATAGTCAATGGGCTTTGAATATTCCAGCCAACAGGAGCTGCGATACTTGACCAACTGTAAGTGTAGCCAGAGTTCGGGTTGTTTATAGCATACGGTAAACTGACGCCACCATTCTCACAGGCTGAAGTCGACCCTGTAATTGATGCTGGAACAGGATTATTTGCTTTAGTGATTGTAATATTGGAACTGATACTGCATAAATTGGCATCAGTAACCGTTACAGTGTAAGTGCCATTAGTATTAACCACTAATGATGAAGAAGTAGTACCACTATTCCAGAGATATGAATAAGGAGCAGATCCGTTTGAAACATTTGCAGTAATTGTCGAATTTGAACCCGGACAGATTGCAGCTGGTGATGCAGATAAACTCAAACTTAACTGAGATACTGCCACCGTAACACTTGAAGTCGCAGTACATCCATTGGCATCTGTGACAATAACTGTATATAGACCTGGAGCCAGACTCGTGATTGAAAATGTAGTATTTGAAGTATTAAAATTCCCTGTTGCCGTTCCTCCTGAGGTCTGTTGCCAGTTAATATTGTAGGGCCCGGTACCATTACTTAAAAGACCGTTAATTGACCCGGTTGTAGAAGGAGGGCAAGTTATTTGAGAGTTTAAGGTCATTGAAATGGTACAGCAGGGCTCAATGGTTACTGTTATATCATCGGTTGAATTGCACCCACCAGGTGTTGAAATGGTAACTTGATACACAAGTTGAACAACACTAGCGCTGTTATTATTATACGTTAACGTTGGGTTAAGCACCGTCGTGGATGATAAGGATCCAAAACTTGAATTCCCACTCACTATGTTCCAAGTATAAGAAAATTGGCCATCATCTAGATCTGTTAAACATGTACGCCCTCCTAATTGAACAGTTCCTGAACAGTTAAGAGATAAATCCGTGCCAGCATTAACACTTAAAGGTACGAGTGAAACATCATCAATTAGATAATGTGATTCGAACCCAGCACAACCTGGAGAATTTATAGATATGGATTGAACATTACTATTCAAATCGTCGTGAAAATTGCCAATAGTCACATATTCTTCGCCTCCATTCGCTGAAAAACAACCACCTACAATTGTCCAGTCTGCATTAGTAGTAATATTTGCGCCTATATGCTCAACCTGGGGTGTACTTGATATTACATTCTGTCCGGCTTGAATTAGAGGATTACTGGTAATTGCCATACCAAGAGGGCGAATAGTTTTTGGCGAATTGTCCTTTCTGACCGTATAAAATTGCGCATAATATTTTGTGTTTGTGCTCAATGAACACGGTAGATGTTGTTGAATATATTCTCTTGCTAATCCAGATACATAAATACCAAGATAACCAATGGGTGCAGAAGTGTTGGTGTACTGGCCATTATCAGCCTGTGTATTACATACTGTTGCCGTGCCGATAGTTTGAGTTGGCACATTCATAATCGACGCCGCGTTTGAGGCATAATAATCAGGTGTAGCTATATTTGTGCTGTTGCCATTTACCCAATTTTGTACGGCAGTTGTCGAAGTTGAGTATTTTACCCCACCAGGTGCAGTCGGAATCCAATTCTGGTCATTAAATCCAGGGTTTAAAATAAAATTACAATTGGTTTGTGGACTACATGGCGGATAAACGACTCTGTTTCCGCATGATGAAAATGAACGCATTGCAAATTCAAATGCTCTATCATCGGCAATGCTTGAATTTATATTTAAATCGCCAGCCGCAAAAATATTATTCGAAGATGATACATTACCATTGATGTTTACATTCGACCTTGAAAGGATTCCATACCTATTCGCCAAGCTATTTCCAATTGAGATATTTGAAACAATAAATATCAATGATTGATTCTTACAGTTTTCAATAAATACACCACTTAAGTCATTAACAATAAGAGTATCTTTCACTTCCACAAAGAACCGCTTTGAAGTATCATGAATATCAATAAACGATTCAATTCTCATGTTTCCGTTAACCCTATAGTAACCGCTTGAAAGAGAATCAAACTCACTAAAATCATCATCTAAAACTAATGGGGAAATAGAACCTAGAGTAGAAAGTATATTTAACAACGAATTCCTTGCATTAGTAAATTCAGAATTCCCCTGTCCAAACAAATCATTGTTAGTCAATAGAACCGCATTTAAACTATCAGCAATAATTTTCCCAATTCCAGATAAAGGTAAATTTGAATTGATCTGTGACAATGAAAGAAGCCCTATACTGTCAAGTAAACCTATTTGTATTGAATCAATTGTTAAATTATTTGCTAATGTCCCAATAGTATACGCCTGGCAATTACCTGAAGATGCTGAAGTTATACTTCCGCTTACTATGTCGCCGCTTATATTTTGTCCTCCGCAATTAAACCAAGTAGATCCTGTCTTTCCCGATACTGTTAAAAATTGTGAAGCAGGAATATCATGACTCTCTGATCCCCAAGTAAGTGAAACCCTAATATTTGAAGCCCCGATATATCTTTTAACCTTTAAAATTTCGAATCTATTAATTTTTTCCAATGAAGCATCTAGTGAATCAGATGCAAACAAAATATCACTAGTCAACTCAATTTGAACATCATCCGTGTTGTTGGTCAGACTATCAATCGTTACCAATCTGATTGAGTTTTCAAAACCCAATGGTAGCATGAACTGAGTATTGCCAACTTTTCTTACCGGTCCAAGAATACACGATCCCGTTGAACCACCTGCTATGATTGAAACGCTTCGTTTCAAAACAAGGCAATTAATAGAATCAGTTTTTATGACTCCATTCTTCAAATTGAATATACTATCTACATTAACTTCAGAATTGCAAAATAATTTATTAGCTGCTTTATCAATAATGAGTTTTGCGAAAGCATATTTTACTCCACCATTCAGGTTCTGAACTGAGCTTCCAGTTAACCGAGTATAACCTGACCCGCTGTTAAAATTCGCCTTTGTGTTATTGATTGTAATATTTCCATAAATATCAGTGGTATCAGCATACGCAAGTTGAATATAGCCGGTTGTGGTATTACAAGTGATGTCCTTTTCAAAAATATCTCCATCAGTGGATGCCATCCTCATGGCTGCTGTATTGGTGGCATTGTTGGTAAAAGTTACATTCTCATAAAAGTGATTTCCTCCTGCTGAATAATCATTTGAATTCGCAGTCTTGGTAAACGTGCAAGAATTGTGAAATAAATTATCCGAGAGCAATAAATTTCCAGTAGTAGCAGTCAGTGTTCCTTCAAAATCAGAATTCTTAATATTTAATATGCCACTCAGACTCAACGACTGCGAAGTATTACCATCCTGATTGAAATTTCGTATCAATAAAGTTCCTGTGAATCCACCAGAACCAATAGAAATAGTTTTTCCATTTGCTAGATACGAGGCCCCATTGCCTGCACTGCTAAAACTAACACCATAAGAAACCGAAGAGCTCACTTCAATGTTTCCGTTGAAATAACTGGTTGCACCATGAGATAGCTGCATATACGCTGAGCCAGATGGAGATGCGTTTATTATATACACATCCCCATTAAATGTATCATTGTTTGATCCTGCCAGTTGAAACGTCGAAGTCCCTGCATTTTTGAAGGTGGTCGTTCCGTTAAATGTATTTCCACCTGAGCCAGTTCCGGCAGCTGAGCCTTTATGTTCAAAATAGGCCGTGGAGTTAAATGTACTTCCATTAAGCTTAATCTGTCCTTTAGCTTTTACTTCGGAACCAAAAGTGGTTCCTGCAAAACTTAATAGTCCAGTGGCTTGTGGATAACAGACACCATTGGTGATGAGTCCTCCATTAAACCCAGCAGTACCTGTAATTTCAAGTGTATCACCACCTAGGTTCAAAGTGTCATTGGTCATTGTTAAGCGCTTGACCGTTTTCTTCCCGGTTAACACCAAACTTGTTGTGGTGGTGTTAATCGTAATTGAATCTGAGGTTCCAGGAATCCCATTTGGGCTCCAATTCGTGCTTACAGTCCAACTAGAGTTGGTCGTGCCGGTCCAAGTGTAGTTTCCGGCGAAGGTTGTAGCAGACAATAACATGCATGCCACAAAAAATCTCATGAGATTTTTCATAGAAATAATAGGGTTAAAGACTGGTTGGTAGGTTAGTTGGAGATGAAGGAGAAATAGTCGGTATATTGCCCATTGGACAATTTAAGCCGTACACCTCCAAAATAAGTCGGAAGCTCGGAAATAGTACCTGCTTCTAAATACACGGAATTACCACTTCTGGTAAAGGCTAGCCCGTTAGAAAGACCAACGGTTTGATCAAATACAAATGAATGACTCAACACATCGGCAGCACCATCAGTTGTACCTACGCGAATTTCAATCTGATCAATTTGTGTAGAGTCGGTTAATTGAATAATGAAGCTACTCAAATTAACCCCAGGGGAGGCATCAGGTCTCGTCTTAAACGAGACATCTTGTACGGTCTGTCCGAATACAAGAGTAGTACACAGGAGAAAACCTGCAAGCGCAAAGATTTTTTTCATGGCATGTATGTTTAAAGGTTAGAAATCGCATTTACGCACTCTTTGAAACTAAACTACACATCGCACATAGAGGATAACAAGGAAACAATCACCTTATCAAAATCTATTTTTTTATATCATCAATAACCCAAAGATATACAGGTTTTGTAAATTCCAAATTATTTTTTCGGAAATTTGATTAACCTTCATGAAACATAGGTAAACGCACGAAAAATGATTTTAAATGCAGGAGCTGAAATCACAAAAGTGATTTTTGTCAGGATGTAGTGCCTGATAAAAATTTGCTGCTCTTGACATTCGTACCAAAGTGAAAGTGAGAAGGTAACTATCACTTCTCAAAATACGGAACATCCTTCGCCTCTGGATCTAGTCCCTTCCAGTAAGCAAGCGTAACAACGTGTCCTTCCTTCGTGCGTAACAATCGTCCGAAAATTGCATTGATGGTACTGTAGGTCATGTCCGTTACGCCAACGGTGAATTGGGTAGGTTCAGGTGCGGGTGCCGGTGCTTCTCCTTCTGCCGGAGGTGCAACCTTCGGTACGATGCCGCTGACTACTACCGTGTATCCGTTACCTTCCAACAGCGTTTTTAAAAAATTCGCCCGCTCTTTGGTAACTGCGCGTTCAACGATGCAGCATTTTACACCGTCCAGTTCTTCGAATTCGTGATTCTTGTTGATGGCCATGTTATATTCCGCTGCTGAGTGAATAAATATAACTGTGAAGGCTACCCGCAAATCCGGTGATGAGTACGCCGGCTATGCAGATCGCTAACGCAATGCCCGGTATCCATCCGGTAGGGATGTGCGCAATGGGTTGTTCGTTTTCGTCCATGAAAATGGCTTTTACAATCCGCAGGTAATAGTACATCGATACGATCATGTTGAGCGCTGCAAATCCTACGAGAATGTAATTGCCTTGTCCGGCGCCTGCCGTTAGCAGGAATAACTTGCCAAAGAATCCCGCCGTAGGCGGAACACCGGCTAGTGAGAACAACGAGATGGTAAGCACCCAACTGAGCAGGGGATTGGTTTTGTAAAATCCTTTCAGGTCGTCGATGTTTTCTTTTCCACTGGCCGAACTGATGATGTTGATGACACTGAATGCACCCAGGTTGGAGAAGAGGTAGATCATTAAGAAATACACTACCGATGCACTGCCGGATTGTGAGGCGCCGCTTAGGCCAATCAGAATGAATCCTACCTGAGATATGGAGGAGAAGGCGAGGAAGCGTTTGATGTTTTGCTGACGGATGGCGAAGAGGTTACCAATACCAATGGTGAGGATCGACAACAGAAAGATCATCGCGTACCAGGTGCTGAAGAGTCCGGAGAAGGCATTGTATAAGGTGGTCGTGAAGATGAAGGCTACCGCGCCCTTGGATACCACCGATAAATAGGCGGCAACCGGCACAGGCGATCCTTCATAAACATCCGCGGTCCAGAAATGAAAGGGAACAATGGAGAGCTTAAACGCGAAACCGGTGAAGAGGAGAATGAAGGCGAAAATCTGCATGGGATTGCCGTCGAGTTGTAAGGGAATCTCGTCGAGGGATAACGTTCCTGTGGTACCGTAAATGAGGGAGATACCCATCAGCAACAGCGCGGAACTGAAGGCACCGGAGAGAATCATTTTAACGCCGGCTTCTGAAGAAGATGCTTTGTTGAGGTTGAAATTCGCCAGCGCCGCCAATGGAATTGTTGCCAGTTCAAGACCAACGTAGAACATGAGTAAGTGTCCGCTGGAGATCATGAAGAACATGCCGATGAGCGTGGAGATGATCAGCATATAAAATTCCGGAAGATGCCGGTGCGTCTTGATGCAGGGATGCGCCATGAGTGATACAATGAGAATCCCCAGATTCAGCAGGTTCTTCTGCAGAATCAGTAAGTCGTCGTTGTGAAAGAGTCCGTTGAAGAGTTCGCCGGAGGAGTTACCAAAGAAACCCGCAACGAAGTTGAGAGCGAGCATAAAATTAACGGCAGTGGCCCAGGTGCTCTTGCTGTCTTCGTTTTCCCGGATCTTTAGGATAAGGGTAATGAACAGGATGCCGCAAAGGAGCAGCTCATGTTTCATCAGGGATAATATTTCGCTAAGCATAATCGGTTCAGGGGTGGAGACTGGCAATATTGGTCATGAGGTGTTGTACACCCGGACCAATGAGTTGATTTAAGAGGAAGGGCGCAACACCGATAATTACAACGCCGGCAAGTAATAAGATGGCGGCAAGTTTTTCGTTCCAGGTAGCATCGCTGAGCTGGAGATGGTGTTCGTCGGCTACGGGTCCCATGATGGCTTTACCTGCCGCTCTTAGGATATACACCGCCGTTATCACAATACTGGCACAGGAGGCAATGGTGGCAATACGGTACCAGGTTTCTGCATGCTGCCAGCTGCCCATGAAAATGGTCATCTCGGATACGAACCCGCTGAATCCGGGAAGTCCGAGGGAACATAAGCCGGCAATAACGAAAATAGAAGAGATGAAGGGCATGATCTTTAATAATCCGCCAAGCTGACTAAGCATCCTCGTATGTGTGCGTTCGTAGATCATCCCGATCGCGGCGAAGAAAAGAGCCGTCATAAGTCCGTGGGAGATCATCTGCATCACTGCTCCCAGTATCGCTGTTTCGTTCATCATGCCGATGCCGAGCAATACAAATCCGCAGTGACTCACCGATGAGTAAGCATTGATGTATTTGAGATCTGTTTGCATCATCGTAGCAAAGGCGCCGTAGAAGATGGCGATGGTGGAGAGCAAGATGATGTACGGTGCATATACGGCCGCCGCTTCCGGCATTAAGTAAGTGGCTACGCGGAGACAACCATAGCCACCCAGTTTCATCGAGATGCCGGCGAGGAACATCGACGCTGCCGTGGGCGCTGAACTATGTCCGTCCGGTACCCAGGTATGGAAGGGGAACAAAGCGCCGAAGATGCCAAATCCAATGAAGACAGGCAGGAAGAACGACATCTGTACCTGATGTGGCAACGGATGTTGGGCAATGCTCAATAAATCAAACGATGCGCCGCTTACCGGATCCGCAGCACCGAAATAGATGCCGAGTAAGCCTACAAATACCAGCGCCGATCCGCCCATCAGCATAAGCGCAAGTTTCATCGCGCTGTATTCTTTCTTTCCACTGCCCCAAACACCAATCAACAGGAACTTGGGAATCACTGCGATTTCAAGGAAGAAGAAGAGGGTGAAGAGATCGAGGGAGATAAAGAAGCCGAAGGCTCCGGCACTGAGAAGCAACAGGAGGAAGAAGAATTCTCTGGATAATTTTTTTACGTTCCACGAAACCAGTACACCGGCTAGTACTACTACGGCTGCCAGCAGAATCATCGCGACCGAAATACCATCTACGCCGGTTGAATAGCTGATGCCGAGTTGGGGGAACCATTCGTAAGAAGTGTAGAACAGCATGGAAGCAAGATTGCCGGCTGTGCGTTCGCACAGGAAAGCACTCAGCAGAACCAGACTCAGCACTAACTGTAAGGCAGATCCGCAAAAGGCGATCATCCGCACCACTTTCAGCTCCTTGCTGAATAGGGTCAGCAGGGCTGTAAGCAGCGGAATTATAACTAATAGCTGTAGGTTCATACGATCAGGAGTTGAGGTAATAAGCAAGGGCGGCAAGTCCGAAGATGCCGATAAAGAAGTACAGTGCATAGTCCTGTACTTTACCCGACTGCAGTGATTTATAGAGATTGGCTTTCCACAGTGTCAGCGTGGCCAGTCCGTTCATCGCACCGTCAATGATGTTGCGGTCGATCCAGGCAGCAGGTTGTCCGATAAATGGGAAGATGATTTTCTTCGTGATGAAGAGATAGATTTCGTCGATGTAGAATTTACGGTAAGCAGCCGTGTAAAGTCCACTGAGGGAAGCTGCGATGCGGTCCGGCTTTTCGTTGTGGCGGAAGTACAACGTATAGGCAAGTCCGATGCCGCTCAATGCAACAATCACCGGCAGAATCGCCGATTCCACATGGAAGGGCAGATGCAGGGCGTGTCCGTCAGAGCTGACAAATTCTCCGAAGGGAATAAATCCGGCACCAATGGCACCAATGCTGAGCAGCAGGAGCGGGAGTTTCATGGTCAGCGTTCCTTCGCCATGTCCGTGATCATCGTGACCGTGTGCATCATGTGCAGCCGGCTTCGACCAGAAGATGTTAAAGTACAGGCGGAACATATAAAATGCGGTAAGGCCGGCCGTTAGTAAGGCAATCCAGTACACGGCTTTGTTATGGTGTTCGGCGGCAGTGAGGATTTCTTCTTTACTGAAGAATCCGGCGAAAGGAGGAATTCCGGCAATGGCCAGACAGGCAATCAGGAAAGTGATATGCGTAACCGGCATCTTCTTTGCAAGTCCGCCCATGTCTTTCATCTCATTGCTGTGTACCATGTGAATCACCGCACCGGCACCAAGGAACAACAGCGCTTTAAAGAACGCATGCGTGAACAGATGGAACATCGATGCGGTGTAGCCGAGTCCTGCTTCTCCTCCGTAGGAGGCGAGTCCGAGTGCGAACATCATGTAACCGATCTGCGACATGGTTGAGTAGGCCAGTACCCGTTTGATATCGGTTTGTGTACAGGCAATCAACGCGGCGAAAACGGCAGAGATCACTCCCACCCATAACACCACTTCTAACGCTCCCGGACATCCGATACTGAACACGGGGAACAATCGCGCCACGAGATATACACCGGCAACTACCATCGTTGCAGCGTGGATCAACGCAGAAACCGGCGTTGGGCCTTCCATCGCATCAGGTAACCAGATATGCAGCGGGAACATCGCACTCTTACCTGCTCCACCCATAAATACGAGCATCAATCCCCAGGTCAATGCACTGAAGCCAAGAAAACCTGAAGTGATCGCACTTTGTTGCCAGGGTGAGCCGGTCTCGGTGAGCCGGTCGATCAGCGTGGTGAAGTCGAGGGTTTGTGCATGATAAGAAAGAGCGAGAATTCCGATCAGGAATCCCAGATCTGCGAAACGGGTAACGATGAATGCTTTTTTGGAAGCAGCTACGGCAGAAGGTTTGTTAAAGTAATAACCGATCAGCAGGAAGGATGAAACACCCACCAGTTCCCAGAACATATAAATCTGGAACAGATTAACGGAAATCACGAGTCCCAGCATGCTGAATGTAAAGAGCGATAAGAACGCATAGTACGTCGCGAAACGCTCTTCGCCCTTCATATAACCCAGACTGAAAATATGCACCATCAATGAAACAACGGTCACCACCACCAGCATCATCACCGAAATGGGATCAAGCAGAATACCTACATCGATACTTACTTCGGGAGTGAAAGAGAGCCAGGTCATCTTCCAGGCAGTGATGGCAGGATATACACCGTTGATGGGTGATGAGAAATAGGTAATGGCGGTTTTAACAGAGAGGATCGCAGAGATCAGCAGCGAAGTAGTGCCGATGAATCCGGAAACAGGGCTGAGGTATTTTCGTCCGAAGATGCCCAGCAACAGAAAACTGGCTAACGGCAGCAGCGGAATCAGAAGCAGATCGATAGGTAGGTTCATGATGTCGTGCGCTTAATACTTCAGTTTATCGGCATTCTCCGCATCGATGGTGCGGGTGTTGCGGTAGAGGTTAATGATAATCGCGATGGCTACGGCAGCTTCTGCCGCAGCAATGGCAATAATGAAGATGATATAAACTAGTCCGTCGAGGTTGTCGGGAAAGAGATATTTATTGAACGCGATGAAGTTGATGTTGACACTGTTCAGCATCAGTTCCAGACTCATCAGCATGGCGATCATGTTTCTTCTGGAGAGGAAACCATAAGCGCCTATAGAAAACAGCAACGTGCTGAGAGTAATAATATGGGAGAGCGGGATATTGTTCATTTTTCTTCGGGACGTGATTTAATAGCAATGACGATACAGCCAATCATCGCTGCCAGTAAGAGGATACTCACTACTTCGAACGGAAGGACATAGCTGTCAGGAGTGTTTCCCACCAGCAGTCGTCCAATATGGGGTACCGAAGGATCGAAGCTTTCTTCGGTGCCTCTGGCCATCCAGGTATGATTGTTCAAGAGTGTAACCAACCAGGCGCCACCGCATACCGTTGCCAGGGCGGCAAATATTTTTCGTTTCACCAGTGGCGATGCCATGTGAATCCCTTCCTGTTGGGTCAGGAAAATGGAGAAAATGATCAGAACCACTATACCACCAACATAAACGATAATCTGAACTGCCGCCGCGAAATCGACTTCCATCATGAAGTACAGGGCAGCAATGCCGATCAGGGTAAACAGCAGCCAGATGGCTGCACGGAAAAGACGGTGAGTCGTTACCGTGAGTACGCCCATGGTGAGGATAAACGCAGCGATGAGATAGAAGGGAAGTGTTGATAGATCCATTATTCTACGCCCTCCATAATTTTTGATCCCGGTTTATTGAGGACCTTGGTGAGTTGTCGGCGGTCATATACACTGTGTTCAAAGGCATTCGACATAATGATGGCATCGGAAGGACAGGCCTGTATGCATAAATTACACATCGTGCATAATTCAAGGCGATAAACAAAGGTGTCGATCGCTTTTTTCTTTTTCCCTTCCGGAGTAATATCGTTCTTGGTAACAATCTTGATGGTGCCGTTCGGACAAGCCAGTTCGCAGGCGGTACAGCCGGTGCAACGGTGTTCGTTGTTCTCGTTGTGAGGCATGATCACTTCACCACGGAACCTCTCCGCCAGCACCGGTTTCACTTCGGGATATTCCTCCGTGATGACCTCTTTTTTATGCGTAAAGTAATATCCGGTTAGTTTCATCCCTTTCGCCAGTGATGAAATGGTGCCGAATATTGTGCTGATATAATCTTTAAGAAACATCGCTTTTCTTTTCAGTTAGAAGTGCCATCCCATGATGGCGATAAGTGTAATCACTAAGAGATTAACCATGCTGATTGGCAGCAGGTATTTCCATTCGAGGTTGAGCAGCTGATCCACACGGAGACGAGGAAAGGTCCACCGGAACCACATGATCAGGAAGATCAGAAAGATTGTCTTGGAGATGAACCAGAGAGAGGACGGGATATAATCCATCACATGGTTGAAGGCTTCCCAGTTCCCGATATGGAAGGGCATCCATCCACCGAGAAAGAGTGTCGCACCGATGGCGCAGCCAATGAAGATATTGATGTATTCAGCGAGGAAGAAGAGCGCAAATTTCATCCCGGAGTATTCGGTATGGAATCCGGCTGTTAATTCCGATTCTGCTTCTGCCAGATCGAATGGTGCGCGGTTGGTTTCTGCTGTTACGGCAATGATAAATACGATGAAAGCAACGATAGCCGGAATATGTCCTTTGAACAACCACCAGCCATCGGATTGTGAAAGAATGATGTCGCTGATTTTTAAACTTCCGCTCAATACAACAATCGCCAGAATGGAAAGTCCGGCCGATAACTCATAACTTACAATCTGCGCTGCACTCCGCATCGCTCCCAACAGCGAATATTTATTGTTGCTTGACCAGCCGGCCATCAGAATTCCGATGACAGCTACTGAAGAAACGGCTGCAATGTATAATACACCAATGCTTAAATCCCAGATCTGAAAATTCTTCGCAAACGCAATCGGAGCCAGAATCAGCATGGCGGCAATCATCACCATGAAGGGTGCAAGGTTAAAAAGAAATTTATCAGCTCCATCCGGCGTGAGCCCTTCTTTCATGATCAGCTTCAATGTGTCGGCGCTGGTCTGGAAAATTCCTTTAGGTCCAACACGATTCGGGCCCATACGGATCTGCATCAGCGCAGCCACTTTACGTTCCATATACACCAATGCCAGACCCAGCACAGCAAAGAGTGTAATTGCACCAATGCCGATCAGCACACAAGTAGCTACATACGACCATGTGTCGCCCAGTGCTCCCTGCATCCATGATTGCAATGCTGCTGTTATTCCTTCAAGACTTATCATTATCGATATTCTTTTTCGTTTCTTTTTATTCTACATCATCCGGTGGCTTCGGCTCCGCTCAGCCACCGGACGCGAAGTTTTTTTAATTACACCATCTGGGGCTTCGGTTCCGCTCAGCCACCAGGCGCGGAGTTTTTATTATTACACCATCCGGGGCTTCGGTTCCGCTCAGCCACCGGACGCGGAGTTTTTATTATTACACCATCCGGTGGCTGAGCGGAGCCGAAGCCACCGGGAACTTACCGGTCAATATCCGGTATCACCAGATCCAATGTTCCCATGGTGGCCATGAGATCGCCTAGTTTTCCACCTTTCGCCATATGATCGAGGGCGCTGAGGTTGGAGAATCCTGGAGAGCGATACTTGATACGGTAGGGTGTAGTACCACCTTCACTGATGATATACACACCCAGTTCTCCACGTGCAGTTTCGACACGTGTATAGAAATCTCCTTTTGGTAATTTCAATACTGCTTTTGTTTTCGCTTGAATATCTCCCTCCGGAATTTCATCTATCAGTTGTTCAATGATGCGCATACTCTGCATCATCTCACCGATTCGTACTTTATATCTGGCCCATGAATCGCCCCCTTCTTCAATGATCTCATCGAACTGAAGCTTGTCATAGATTTCATAGGGCGCAATTTTGCGTATGTCGCAGGAGATGCCGCTGCCGCGTCCTGTCGGACCCGTACAACCAAAAGAGATCGCATCTTCTTTCGAGATATATCCAACGCCTTTGGTTCGGCTCTGAAATATCACATTGCCAGTTACCAGGTCGTTGTATTCGTGAATCTTTTCCTTGAATTGTGCCAGGAACACTTTCACCTTGCGTTGAAAATCGGGGTGCAGATCGAACATCACTCCTCCTGGTACAATGTAATTCATCGTAAGACGAGCGCCGCAGGTTTCTTCCATGATTTCGTTCACCATCTCGCGTTCGCGGAAGGAGTGGAAGAACGGAGTGAAGGCTCCGAGGTCCATCGCCAAGGCTCCCCACCAGAGCTGATGCGAGGCGAGGCGCGTAAGTTCATCCATTAATACACGAATCACCTGTGCACGGGGTGGAATCTCCAGCTGCAAACCTTTCTCTACGCAGAGCGCGCAGGCGTGATTGTTGATGTGAGAGGAGAGATAGTCCATCCGGCTGGTGGCATATATGAACTGACGGTACGTCAGACTCTCGCTCATTTTTTCAATGGAACGGTGGATATAACCGAGGTGAGGTTCTACTTTTTTAATGGTTTCTCCATGCAGGGTAATGATCAGATGGAGTACACCGTGTGTCGACGGGTGTTGAGGCCCGACGTTGATGATCATGTCGCCCTGATCGTTGGTTCCGATTTCTTCGCGCATACGTCAGAGTTTAATCATGTTTACAGGATCTTCGTAATCTTTCCGGAGCGGGAAACCAACATGATCGTCGGTCAGGAAAAGGCGCCGCAGGTCGGGGTGACCGGTGAAGGAGATGCCCATCAGGTCATATGCTTCACGTTCGTGAAATTCGGCGGTGCGCCAGATGTCGCAAACGGTATCGATGGCCGGATCGTTTTTATCGAGCTTTGCTTTAATCACCAGCGTATGTCGGTACTGCGTTGACGTTAGATGGTAAACCACTGTGAAATGGGTTTTCCAGTCAACAGCAGTCAGGCAGAAGAGGTAGTCGAAGAGGAGATCGCTTTCGTTGCGCAGTTTTTCCATCAGCGGATGGAATCCCTCCGGGCCTGTATTCAGCGTGAGCCATTCCGTGCCTTCTTCAAAAGCGGCTTCCGGAATCATGCCGGTGAGTTTTTCTTTGAGTGCTTCGTTTGTCATCGTAGTCGCTTATTCCGGTCGTGCTTCTCTGATTTGTTCGCGGGTCATGCCGCTCTTGATTTTCTCCTGTAAAGTAAGCAGTGCGTGGAGCAGTGCTTCAGGCCGTGGCGGACATCCGGGAATGTACACATCTACCGGAATCACATGGTCAGCACCTTTCACCACCGAGTATGTATTGTAGAAGAAAGGTCCACCGCTGATCGCACAGGCACCCATCGCAATTACATATTTCGGATCTGCCATCTGGTCGTAGAGGCGTTTCAGTACCGGCGCCATCTTGTTCACAATCGTACCGGCAATGATGATCACATCTGCCTGACGTGGCGTTGCTCTTGCTACTTCAAACCCGAAGCGTGAGAAATCGTATTTGGCACCTGCCACCGACATCATCTCAATACCGCAACAACTCGTAGCGAACGTTAGCGGCCAGAGTGAATTCGAGCGAGCCCAGTTGATCACATCGTCAAGCTTACTCAGCATAACTCCACCGCCCGGTACTTCATGTACGGTGCCGGGGAATAATGTTTTGTTTTGATTTACATCCATTTCAACGCGCCTTTCTTATGGGCATAGAGGAAGCCCAGGAATAGAATAAAGAAGAAGATCAGAATATCCACAAAGGCCATCCACCCGATTTCTTTCACCACTGTTGCCCAGGGATACAGGAACACCAGTTCGACATCGAAAATCAGGAATACCAGTGCGAAGAGGTAATAGCCCACCTGAAATTGCAGCCAGGTTTGGCCAATGGTCGGAATGCCGCATTCGTACGGCTCACCTTTTCTTGGATTGAAGGAGCCTTTTACGAATAGTTTAGAAACCAATATGCCGCCAGCAGAAAATACGATGGCGGCCAGGGTCAGGATCAGTAAGGAGATAGGTCCCATAGTGCGTCAAATTTAGTTGGAAATCAGATTTGAGAGGCGGAGGCCTGAAAAGTTCCTCTGCCCATAATGTTGTTTAGGTTGATACTATTAATAGGGTCATGAAGCTGAATTACAATAGGTTGGCAAAAGCAGAGAACAAGTGCACTTCCCGAAGGCTTTGAAAAGTTTCCAATCGCTGTGATCAAAGTCAATTCTCAATGGATCTTCCAACTGCTAAATTTTGCAACTAAATACTAATTTACAGTGGATATTACTGGGTGGCTAAGTACATTTACGGATTCGGGAGAAGTGCATCCAAATGGAGTTTGAAAAACTGATACGTTACCGGAATATAGCTAGCCTGTTTCTGACGGGTTTATTTCTGCTGCCTTTTCAGTTGTTGGCACAGTCCGGTGCTTTTCGTGATTCATTGTTAAGGTTGATTCATTCGGATTCCGGCGACAGCCTCCGGTCGAGGGCCATGGCAGATATCAGTTTTTATTACCGGAATTTGGATGTTGATTCAGGCATTTATTGGGGAAAGCAGGGATTCCAGCTGGCCAAGCAGGTTGGACTGTTTAATAATGCAGCACGTTCATTAAACAGCACTGGAAATAATTTTGTGAATAAAGGTGAGTACGATTCTGCGCTTTATTATTTCAATCAGTCGGAGAAATTTTATTTGATGAACAATGATTCCGTTTCGCTGTCGGCTACCTTTAATAATAAAGCGATTGTTTATGATCGTCAGGGAAATCCAGAGATGGCATTGACACAGTATCAGCTGGCTGCGGATGTAAATGAAAAATTTAAAAACTATAAATCACTTGCCAATACGCTGGAAAATATTGGAAATCTGTACCGGCGCAGCCTGAAAAGATATGATGATGCCCTGCTGTACACCTATCGCTCACTGAATATTCGTAAACAAACCGGAGATTCAGTTAGCCTGGGTAGTGCGTACTCGAAGCTGGCAGATATTTATTTCGACAACCGGCAACTCGATTCGGCCATTTATTTCTATCATATCTCTCTGGAATATGACCGGCGTTTTAACGTATCCATTCGCCAGATTACATCGCTGATATCGCTGGGATGTGTTTACATGGATCTGCATCAACTGGATTCTGCTGAAACCTGTCTGAAGCAGGCGGTTTCTTTAAGTGAAAAAACAAGTTTCCGTACCTGGTATGCCCGGGCTTTACTGAACTATGGACTTCTGCTTGGCTATAAACAGGATAAGGTAAATGGTCTGGCAGCTATTAACAAAGGAATTTCCATCGCTACTGAACTAAAAGAACCCGGCCGGCTGAAAGAAGGGTATCGGGTATTGAAGGAGTTCTGGGAGTTTTATGGCGATTCGGCAAAAGCATATGGCAGTTTTATTCAGTATTATCAGTTGAATGATTCACTGGAGAGTCTGCAACGGATTGAAACATTAAATAACCTGAAAGAGAAGTACGAAACCGCAAAAAAGGAAACAGAAATAAAACAGTTGCTCGCTGATAAGCAGATTGCACAGCTTGATCTGGAACGGAAAAATGCATTGATTGCCGGTAAATATCAGGAGGTGAAAGTGAAGGAGTCGCAGATAGAAATCCTGCAGCAGGAAAAGCGGATCCGTGATCTGGAGCTCAAGGAGCAGAAAGCGTTGCTTGAAAAAAGTATGCTTGAACAAATCAATCAGCAAAAGGAAATGGAGTTGTTGCGGTTAAACGAACAGGTCCGAAAGGGTGAACTCGACCGCCAGCGTGCGGAGAAAGCAGCGATCCTGATTATTTCTTTTGTGGTGATTTCTCTGATTGTTTTTTCATTTATTCAGTTTCGTATCAGTCAGCGGAGGAAGATGGACAATGAAAAACACCGTTTGCTTCATCAGTTGAGTGAGATGAAAATGGAAGCTCTGCGGGCACAGATGAATCCGCATTTTATCTTCAATGCCCTGAATTCCATCAATCGTTATATCATCCGCAGCGACAAGGAAACAGCCAGCGATTATCTGGTGAAGTTTTCCAAACTGATGCGTTTGATTCTGGAAAATTCTAAATCTTCTGCAGTGCCCCTGTCGAATGAACTGGAATCCCTGCGACTATATGTTGAACTGGAGATGTTGCGGTTTGATCATAAGTTTGATTTTCGCCTGGATGTATCGTCAGGGATAGATCTTTCCGGCATCTCCATTCCTCCGATGATTTTCCAGCCGTATATCGAGAATTCAATCTGGCACGGGTTGATGAACAAGGAAGGTAAAGGGGTTGTGTCGCTCAGCATCCGGCAGGAGGAACAGCTGGTGTTGCATTGTGTGATTGAAGATAACGGTATCGGCAGGGAGAAGGCGGCAACGCTGCGGAGCCAGACGCATGGATCCCGGAAATCATTCGGGACGCAGATCACGCGCGACAGAATCCATCTCCTGGAGGGTAAACAGAACAGATTACAAATTACCGACCTTTACGATGAACAGCATGCTCCGGCAGGAACACGTGTGGAGCTGTGGCTGAATGTTCAAAAGGCGGCTTAAAAAAATTTCAATATGAAAGCTATTCTTGTGGATGACGAAATTTCCTGTACGGATATCCTGCACTGGCAGGTAGAAACCTATTGCCCGGAGGTGCAGGTTACGGCCATCTGTAATTCATCGGCGGATGCACTCGTGAAAATCCAGGCGCTGCAACCCGACCTCGTCTTTATGGATATTGAAATGCCCGGCATGAACGCTTTTGAATTACTGAGCCGGCTGAAGCCCGTTTCTTTCGCTGTCATTTTCGTTACGGCCTATAATCAGTTTGCCTTACAGGCTTTCAAGGAAAACGCGGTAGATTATCTGCTGAAGCCGATCGAAAAGTTCGATCTGGTCAATGCTGTGGAGAAAGCCCGCCAACGGTTTGGGAAAGAAGATTCAGAGAAGATGGACCGGCTGATCAGCCTGTTCAGCGAGCAGATGACAAGTACACGAAAAATCGCATTACCCACCAATGAAGGAATTTCTTTTGTGAATGTAGATCAGATTGTACGCTGCGAAAGCGACAGTAATTACACGTATATCTTTTTACAGTCGGGAGAAAAAATTGTAATCACAAAAACGCTGAAGCAGATCGAGGAGTCGCTGGCGGAGTATCCGTTTTACCGCGTGCATCAGTCGCATCTGGTGAACCTGAATCATATCGTAAAATATGCCAAGGACAGCGGAGGCTATCTGATCATGTCCGATAAAAGCAATATAACGGTGGCGCGGCAACGAAAAGAGGGGCTGATGGAGTTGTTCTCGAGACTATAATCAGGCAACAGCTTTCTCAACAAAATACATATCGATTTCACCTTTGTTCTTGGCCTGGATCTTACCACGGTGTGTACAAACAAAATTCTCTTTGATCAGCTCGTACGTAGTGCCGCTGATATTTACTTTCCCGATTTCACCGCTGCTTTCCATCCGGGACGCCGTGTTCACTGTATCTCCCCAGATATCATAAGCGAACTTTTTAATCCCTACGATACCGGCTACAACGGGACCTGTGTGAATCCCGAGGCGTAAATCGAAATAGGGGAGATCCTCCTTGAGACGTTCTTCTTTGTGTTTGATAATAAAGGCCTGCATTTCCAACCCGGCCTTGATGATATCAACCGTATGGGTGTTATTGGGGACGGGAAGTCCGCCGGCACACATGTAACTGTCGCCGATGGTTTTAATTTTTTCGAGACCGTACTTCGTGATGATTTTATCGAATTCAGAATAACAGTAATTGATTTCATCAACCAGTTGTTCCGCACTGAGTTTTTCGCTGGCCTGTGTGAAATTCTTGAAATCGGTAAACATCACCGACACCATGTCGAAGCTCTTCGCTTTGGCTGTACCAGTAGCTTTCAACTCTTCGGCTGTTTCTTCTGGAAGGATGTTTAGCAATAATTCTTCGCTGCGTTTTTTCTCTTTGTTGATACGGTTTCGTTGCTTGAGGAAGACAGCCGCGAAGATGAGTACGATGGTAAATCCACCAATGAAGCTGTTGCGCACGATTTTCTGTCGCCTGATTTCCTGCTCCTGTATTTCTTTGTCCTTAGTAAGAAGGTTAATCTGCGATTCTTTCTTGCCGATATCGAAAGTGAATTGAAGAACGCCGAGTTTCTTCTCAATGTCAAGGTTGTAAAGTGTGTCCTTAATACTCAAAAGCAGATCCTGATACTTATATGCTTTGCCGAAGTCATTGAGTTTTGCGTACGATTCACTCAAGCCCTGATAGGCGTCTTTGAGCTGATAACTGGCCCCGATTTCTACCGATAGTTTCTCTGCTTCCAGGAAGTTGTCCTTGGCTGCGGAGTAATTTCCCTGTGCAATTTTTGTTTTACCCAGTCCAATCAATGCCAAAGCCATGTCGTTTTTTGAGTCGATGCCCTTGGCATAATCGTAGGCGCGTTGCTGGTATTCGACGGCTTTGTCATAGTTCCCTCTCTTCAGGTACACTTTTCCAAGATTGATGAGTGTGTATGGAATGTTCTCCGACCCTTCGAATGCCTTGAGTGATTTCTCGAAATAAAGTTGTGCCGTGTCGAGATCGTTGTTCTCGAGATAGATTTCTCCCAGGTTGACGGTCACCGTTCCGATCGCGTCCTGATCATCGATGATTTCGCTGAGCGGAAGCGCACGCAGATAGAATTCCTTCGCCTTACCATAAGTTGCCTTCTTGTTGAAGTACACTGCGCCAATGTTGATACAGGTGGTTACGATCCGAAGTGTGTCGTGGATTTCTTCGGCCTGCTTCAGCGATTTCAGATAGTAATCAAGGGCGTTCGCATCGTCGCCCTGGTTGAAGAACACTGCACCGAGATTACTGAGGAGATTGGCTACTCCGCCTTTGTCTCCGATAGAATCAAAAACAGCGATTGATTGGTTCCAGAAATCAAGTGTTTGAATGTAGTCGCCCTTGGTGTAATAGGAGCGACCGATGTTTTTCAGAGAAAGCGCAATGCCTCGTTTGTAGTTCAGTTGTTCAGAAAGAGCCTTGGCTTTTTGAGCGTATTTGATGGCTTCGTCGGGCGCATCACTGAAATTGGCCTTACTGAGTTCAAGCAGGAGGTTGACTTTGTTGGTGTCTTCGGGCGCTTTCGATAGAAGACGCTGCAAACTATCCATCGTGCTTTGGGCTGATCCAATGCCAGCGCAAAACACAACCAGCCATAAAATCAGCAGGACGCGTTTCATCGTAAGAGTTCCCTCCGCAGGGTTTGATGCGGATGGATAAAGATAATTGTTTTTTATACGAGACTGCAGACCATGGCCGGATAAAAGCCTGCAGCTGTTTATATTATGTGTAAGCTGCTGTAAAACAGGGTTGTTCGATGCGGTTTCATGTGTCATCTGGTTCTTTTTGTCAATAAAATCCGGTTGGTTGTCAAGTAATGCGGTGATTCAGTTTTCTATTTCTACCTTAGTTTTTCTAAACCCACATTATGAAATCAATGAAATGTACGTTTGTACTTATTCTGATCAGTTTGTTTGCTGAAGCACAATGGAATATGCAATGGCGCAAACACTACGATGATTCCGGGCATAGCAACGACATCAGTTCATTACTGGTGCCGGATCCCGCAGGTGGTGTGTTTACAATCGGTTATACCTTTAATCCTTCCTTCCAGCGTTCCGATATGCTGATTCTGAAATACGATGATGCCGGTCAGTTGATGTGGAGTGAATTATTTGCGCGTTCTGGTGATCGTACAGAGAAGCCCCATGGTGCTGTACTGGATCATGCCGGAAATCTGATTGTGACCGGAGAAGGTTTCAATACGAACAATGTGGCCGATATTCTGATCTTGAAGTATTCGTCTTCCGGCTCGTTATTGTGGGAGGATTCTATTGACGGCACTTCCAATATGTATGATCGCGGTATTTCTGTTTGTGTGGACGATTCCGATAATATTTACATGACAGGATATATTTACAATGGGGCATTCAAAGGCTTTCTGACAAAGTACACGCCTTCCGGCAATCAGGTGTTTCATCAGATTATAACCGGTTTACAACAGGGTCAGGTGGTGCATTATGAAAATGGTACTTTATTGTTGCATGGTATCACAGGGGCATCCGGATTTCCTGCGCATACTGCCATTTACCGGTATGATCTGAATGGGAACAGCATGGGTTCGTATGTGATCAATGATGCAAATGATAACCGGATTGTAAAAGCAGTGTCTTCCGGCAATCGGATTTATTTATTGGATGCTCGTGGCGGAGGTACCTCAGGGGTCAGTTCGTATGGTGTGCATTGTATTGATTCGTCCTTTAATCAGTTGTGGTTCGTTTATCAGACAATAGCTAACGATTTATACCCGGTGAGTATGTCGGTTCATGATACTTCAATTATTGTTTCTGCCAATGAATGGAGCGGTGGGATGAATGGGCAATACAGCGGTGAACTTCGCAGATTCAGAACGGTCGACGGATCTTTATCGGCACAGGCAGCAGTAAATGCAAGTCCGGTGATGTTTGGTAATATATCGTCGCAGGTAATGGACAGTAGCGGTATGGTGTCGTTAGGTTATGTGACCAACGGAAATGCTTCCGGGAATTATGTTAAACATCTCTTACGATTTAATTCCCAATTGCAACAAACAGCATTGCTGGCTTTACCGGATTCTATGACTTTTGATGATATTGATCTCGTTCAGAAAGACAATCACACGATCTATTATGCATCGGCAGCTTATGATACCATCGGTTTGAACCGCGATTTTCTGCTATATAAATTGTCTGACATTACGGTGGGTGTTGATGAACAGGCAGCACCAGCCCTTGTGTCTGTTTATCCGAATCCGGTAAAGGATCTGGTAACAATCACAGCGTACACCTCATCAGAAATGTTATGGTCGTTGTTTGATTTACAAGGCCGGGAAATTTACAAAGGTTCTTTTTCTTATCGTCACGAATTCGCTGTTTCCAGACTCTCCGCCGGGATGTATGTTTTACAAGTGACCGACGGAAAACAGACTACCACCATGAAAATCCAAAAGCCGGAGTAATGGATACCGGCAGGAAAGGAAAAGTGTTGGTATTTCTTCAGTTTTCAGCGATTGCCGGTCTGCTGAAAGTGGGCGTTGATGTTGGTATTTCTTTAACTGGCTGGATACTGATCGGTTTATCTGCTCTGTGTGGATTTGCTGCTCTGATGGCGATGCGAAAAAGCCGATTCAGTATTTTTCCGGTACCTCATCAGGAATCGGTATTGATTTCTTCCGGTGTGTATGCAGTTCTTCGTCATCCGATGTACACGGCTGTGTTGTTGTTTTGCCTGGGTTGCATCATCCAAACGCCGCAATTATGGCTGTTTATTATCTGGATAGGATTGCTGATGGTATTGGTATTAAAAATTCAGCTGGAGGAAAAATTGCTGATTGCAAAGTTTTCCGGCTATGCTGAATATTCAAAAAGGACCTACCGGCTGCTTCCGTTTATCTGGTAAAAAAAGAGGCTGCCCTTTTGAGACAGCCTCTTTTGTCAGATGTATTTTGTTTATTCTTTGATGAAACGGATTACCTCAGTTTTGTCTTCGAAGTACAGCGTGATGAAGTACATTCCGTTTGGAAGTGCTGCGGAGTTAAACTCCATAGAGTTGTAATGCGTGCTGTGGCTGATTTCAAACTGACGACCTGTCACATCGGTTAACTGAACAGAAGTAGGTAAAGAAGTACCTGCCGGTACACGGATACTGAATTGCTGTCCCGCAGGATTCGGGAACAACTCTGTTTCAACGGAGCGTTCTTCAAGCATCCTGGCTGATACATTGCATGATGAAGAAGAGGAACTTGCGGAAGCCGTAACGGTAGAAAGTGTACTGCCGTAGTAACTTTTCACTGTCCAGGTAATCTGCTGGCCATTGAAGTAAACATAGAAGTAGCCTGATCCCGGATTAAATACCATCGGAGGAATTCCGGAGAAGCTGCCTGCGGATGTCACCTGGTTGCTGGATCCTACCGGAATATAAACAGCAGTTGAGTTGCTGTTGGTGTACTTGAATTTAGCTTTGTATGTGAATCCGGAAGGATCTCCACTGAGTAGCTCAACGCATTCAAGGGATGGGACAATTTTCTTCGCACCTGTACCCTTGGGATTTACGTAGAGGACTCCGGTGTTGTAGGTGATGCTATAGTTGCTCTTGTTCGGGAAGTTCAGACAACAAACGCCAATCGTATATACACCTGCATTCAGGTTGCAACTGTTCGGGAATGAATAAGTCGGGCCGGATGTAATCGTGTTCTGATCATTGTTTTTCCAGCCGGTTATGGTACTTGTTCCGGCAGGAATCGACTGTCCTTTGAAAATGTATTTCAGATCAGCTGTCACATTCAGGTTTGCTTTTGTAATGCAGAGGGTTCCGTTTTGCAATACAAAGTCGTAGTTGTTTGAACTTCCTCCGCTGAGGGTAATCGGATAGTTGCCAACCGGACTGCTCACTGTTGCAGTGGTGCTGGCAACAGGAGGAGTGATGGAAGATGCATCATCATTGTATTTGAATCCGGTATATGTAATAGTGAAGGCCGGATTCGGATCACCGTACGCACGTGTTTGGTTATCTGCTTTTGCAGTCAATGTGGCTTTGCTTACACTCAGGTTGCCGGAAACATAATTCACTACATAATCCGCAGGAGCAATCAACTGAAGATTGCCCGGTTGAATAGTAAAGTTTCCTGCCGGTGCATTTCCGCTCACCGGTGATCCGTTTTGCAGAATGCTATAGGAAGGTCCGGATGCAACTACACTGGCTTGCGTATCATCATACTGGAATCCGGTGATGGAAGAGGTATATGTAACAGGTGTTCCATACGTTCCGGTTTTGTTATCAGCTGTCACAGTAAGAGTAGCCGGTAAAATGGTAAGATTACCGATTCCGTAGCTGATCTCATAGTTGTTGCTGAGAAAGGCTGCCGGTACAATAGCATGTGTGCCAACCCAGGTTCCGGTAATCATATTGATACCTTTGAATTCGTAGAGTGTATCATTGGCAGGAGCATCTACATCGTCTTCGTCGATGATGACAGCTACATTCGAGTTGCTGGTGCTGCTATCACCGGTATTGGAACTGTTCACGAGGGATGAACCATTTACCAGTGCGCGTCCGTTTACCAATGCTCTTGCATTTACCAGCGCTCTTGCATTCACCAGTGCACGGGCATTTACGAGGGCTCTCGCACTCACCAGCGCCGCAGTATCAGGATCGTCTTGGTAGTTGAAGATGGAAGCAGTAGCTACATCGACCAGTAAGGTGGTGTCGTATTCGGTAGTGCCGTTTACAAGTGCACGGGCATTCACCAATGCTCTTGCATTTACCAGGGCTCGGGCACTGACAAGAGCGCTCAGGTTGGTAAGATCACTGTTCACGAGTGCTCTTCCGTTCACGAGAGCACGTGCATTGATCAATGCCAGCTGATCAGCAATGTTTTGCTGGTGATCGGCTGAAATTCCGCTAAGGATAACAGGCAGATCTCCCGGGTTTACATTCGTCTGGTCAATCTGATAGCTGAACGTGTTGATTTCAATTTTATCACCATAGGTAAGTGTGGTATCATTTGGAGTAATCACCAGCGGCATCTTTTCAATCGTGAGGATGCCATTCACATATTCATAGTTGAAGAAGGTTTCATAACCGGGATCAACAACAGATGATTGTGGCTGGATGAAATAGAAGCCGGCATTGGAGAGCGCATTTGCAGAGGAGTTGAACGTGATCGGATTCAAACCGAGATCAGCGAAGGTGAGACCAGAACTGTCCAGGGGAACATCATCTACATATATCTGATAAGTGAATGCAGGCATCGCTTCACCATAGCGCTTGGTTTTGTTGTCGGCTACAATCTTCACTTCTTTCTTTACAGTGGAGAAGAAGTATAACGTATCCGAATTACCGCCATCGTTGAGGAAGGGTACAATCGGAGGTGTATAGATGTAAAGCGGATAGTTTCCGAAGAAGGGCGGAATAAGCGCCGAGATCTGCGAAGAGTTGATGAAGTTGGTCGGTAACGTATCGCCGTTGAAGATCACAACGGATTGTGTGGTGAAGAAATTACCTGCAACAGTACTGGTGAAAGTGATGGTTCCCGGAGTAATGGTAGTGTCCCATCCCAGACTTGTAATCTGCGGCGTAGGAGCAGCAAAAGTGAGCATGGAGGCATAAGGCTGAATGTATCCGTTACCGGTGTTGAAGTCGAAACCGGGAGCATCGATGTCAAGGGCGGTGGAAGTCATGAGTTGTTTGAGTCCTGCCGGATCCAGATCGTCCCCGTAGAATTTCTGTTTGGCATTGATGAGCAGAGCACCAACACCTGCAGCATGTGGAGCCGCAGCGGATGTTCCGAAGAAGTTCGGGAAGAGGTCTCCGTCCACATTGGGTCCGCCCATTTGTACTGTTGTGTTTCCGCCGTTGGGTGCAATGATGTCTGGCTTGTTACGAACGATGCCGTTAACCGGCGTACCACCGCGTGAGGAGAAGTCTTGCACAACAGGAGGGTTAACTCCATAGGCTGGTGTATTGAAGTAGTTCACTGCACCTACCGTAATTGCGTTTTCTGCGTTTGCTTGTCCAACGATGGTGGATTTACCGTTTGCATGCTCGTTGAAGCTGAGTTCACCGCGGAATACCAGCAGTTTGATGTTGGCATTTACTGAACCGGCAGCTCGGATCACAGCGATGTTGGCCTGAACAGGAATGGTGCCCGGTACAATGAAGGGAAGCACTTCGATCGGATCACCGCCCATATTGTTGCGGTTGAATCCGAAGTATTGTGTTCCGTATTGGTTGGTGAGATAGATGTCGTAGTCGGTAAGTGATCCGGTGGATGTTTGTCCGAGTGAGTAAATGGAGTCCTGCCATTGCAGAACGATGGTGTAGCTGCCTGGAGCAAGTGTAACGCTGAGCAGATTATCTCCACCACCGAAATCATGCGCTGTTCCTGCCATACCGAAGGGTGCAGTTGTAGGCACGTATTGGTGCTGATAGGATTTAGAATCGAAGTTGCCCGCAGCTACGAAGTAGGATACCCCCATAGCGGTAACGGAGTCGATGGCTTTAGCCAATACACCGTCCTGGAAGAAGGGGGAAGTGAGCCAGGTGATGTCGTCTGCAATCACATCACAACCGCTTTGTGCACATTCGATGATACCTTGCGCCATATCGCCTTCGCTGATGGTTCCTGTGCGGAAGCCGAGTGATGCTCCCGGAGCCACATCGTGAACGATCTGTAACATCGCGCGACCTTCGTCACTTCGTTGTCCGTAGGGATATTCTTTGATGATATCTACCGGAGTAGTATGTCCTTCAGGATTGCCTGCTCCGGGAAGATCGCCGTTTACGATATCAGTAGATGCAGGACTTCCGAGAATGCTGTTGTAGCTGTCAGAGAGTACGCAAACTTTTACACCGTTACCATCTACGTTGAAGCCTTCGCGAACGGTATTGGTGCCTTGGGCTATATCGCCCTGTGTTTCGGTAATACCGCTGTTCTGAATAGAAGGGTAAACAGGACGTACATAATTGATCATGTTCACTGCCGGTGCTACAGAGAGTGCCCCAAGATTAGCAATCGGGTACTTCCCGGTGAGGATAAGGGGATTCAATCCGTTCGGAATCGTATCGGTTAAACCATATCCTGCTGTATTGTAAACCAGATTAAATACGTTTTGTGTTTGCCCTTCGATGGTGATGATTTCAATGTATACGCTGTCACCCTGGAAAAAATAAACATCGTTGATAGTGTCGGAACCAACGACATAGTTTTGGAAGAGTGAGCTGAGTTCGCAGCCCAGTACATCGCTGATTTTTCCTCCCGGACATGGAGTATAATAAGGAAGGATGCATGGGCCTTCTTCAATCACCACGGAGTCCGTAGCTGTACATCCGCTGGTGGGATGAGTTACTGTGAGATAGTAGGTTCCTAATCCGTTAATAAGTGGGGTGGCGGTATTGGCGCCGCTTACAATATTTCCGGTTCCTGAAGTTGCCCATGTGAACTCAGCATCTGGAGTTGAGGATGATCCGCTGAGGGAAACTTCGGTAATGGTACACGTTAGTGCATTGGCAGGACCTGCATCTGCATCCGGAGCAGCGAAGTTGCTGTTAACGCTTACAGATGCAGTAGATGTACATCCGTTTACTGGATTGGTAACAGTTACTGTGTAGTTTCCTGTTGCGTTAGAAGTTGCATTGGCAGTATTCCCGCCTGATACAACGCCCGGCCCGGCCCAGCTGTAGTTCACTCCTGCTGTTGCAGAAGATCCCTGAAGTTGAACGGTTGAACTCGAACAGGTAATATCTCCGGAAACAGATGCGCCTGCTCCGGGAGCAGTTGTGTTAACGGTTACTACAGCCTGATCAGATGCAGTACAACCGTTGCTGTTTACTGTAACGGTGTATGTCCCTGCAGCGTTAACAACAGGAGTTGCAGTTGTTGCGCCGGAAACGATTCCGGGGCCTGTCCAGCTGTAAGTAACACCGGCCGTAGAACCTGAAGCATTCAACTGAACAGTAGAAGACAAACAGTTGATCACCTGATCAGCACCTGCGTTGGCAGTAGGCGTCGTGCATTGTGGTGCAGGTGCAATATAGTTTATGGTAACACCACTGCAGATATTTACCTGTGTGCCGCTCCACAAAGAACCGTATAGTGCAGTACAGCCGGTACCGGAACCGATATTGATGGCACCATATGGAGCATACACGTTTCCATCGAGGCGGGAAGGCGCAGAAGTAGATCCGTTAGCGATTGAAAAGGCGATGGCAGCAGTACTTTTTGTCTCATAGAAGATACGGGAAGCGCTTCCTCCATTGATCATGGTTGATCCGCTCTTGCCCAGATTTGCTGTGCCGTAGATATAGATTTTGAATACACCAGTGGTGCTGTTCTGGAAATTGAACTTGAAAGTGTTGCAGCTACCTGAGTTGTTGATGGAGTTGAATACATAAACTCCGGGACCATTGAACGTAACTGTTTTGTTACCGGTCAGCGACATGTTGTTGTATGCGCCCGGAGAAATTGTTGTGGTTGAAGTTACGTTGGTAGAACCTGCAGCCGGAAATACAGACGGAGTAGGTAAGGCAGGAAGCGAAGGACTGGCAGGCGTTCCGTACACGATTCCGCCAACAGGTGTTGGACCCGTATAAGTTTTTCCTGTAGGAATGGTTACTTGTCCACTTACAGTACCGCTGGTGACGGAAACGCTACCATTACCATCGATATTACCGCCCAGGTTCGCACTGGAGCCAATCTGAATTGCTTTTGTTGCGGCTGCAGAATTGCCTGCGATGATCACTCCGGTTACTTTGTTGCTGTTGCTCAGCACCACTTTCCCATTGGTACGGATGGACCCGGTAATCTGAGCGCTACCTGTTGTCTGAACCAGATTGGTAGCACCAACAATTCCGCCATTGATTTTGGCAGAAGATCCAAGTTGTGTGGCATAGCCCGGCGATGCCGGAGTTCCTGAGGTTGCACCGGGAACAGTTCCATTGCCGGAAAACAGCACGTAGTCGGTTATTGAAGTTTGTGCCAGTGACGATAAAGGCAACAAGCAGATCAATAAAAACCGGATGACGTGAAGCAGGGTTGGGGTTGCTTTCATGTTGATTATTAAGATGTTTATTGTTTCAATTTCAGCGCGTTCCGGGTTGAACCGGGACATCATCGCAAGGTATGCAAAACTAAAATACTGTGCAATAGTACGGTAGTCTGATTTATCCCCTATGCGGGTGGAATTGAATCTTTAATCAATGGAATTTGTACCCTTTTTCGGGCATTTTTAAGAGTAAATTAACCAAAAATGGGGAAAGATGATAGTTTTTTCATTTTCCCGGGTGTGAATTTTCTAATGTAGAAACCCAGATTATTTTATAGTTAAGAATGCGATCATGATCAGAACAGATAATTTACCATTTAATTAGTGAAATGCAGCCTGTTTGCTTTAATCGTACAAACATTACGGGTATGACAGGAATCCGGGCTATCAAAGTGAATGATTACAATAGGGATGATAAATCCTTCATGAGGACTATTAACAAGATTTACTACAGCATATTATCGTAGTAACAAACCTCTGGTTTGAATTCGAAAAAAAAACGGATTACCTGTAGTCAGGTAATCCGTTTTTACATTGAAATTTTAGCTGGCCAGATTTAATATGGATGGTATGAACTTACAAAATTGAATACGTTATTATCCAATATGATCTGATCCACGAAATCACTAACACCATCACCATTCAGATCTGTGGGAATATATCCAAAGTTGAATTGCACTACATCATTATCCAGCATGATTTGATCGATAAAATCAACAACTTCATCTTGTGGAGCCATATCACCACTGAACAAGGCCCATACACCTGGCTCAACTTCTGTCAGATTATTTGCATAGGCCTGCGTACTCGCCGTAGTGAAATCATAAATCATGGAAGAAGTAAGGTTGACCGGATTTGACCAGGTTTGAATTGCGTTACGGTGTTTGATGACTATGTAACCTTGTTGTTCAAAGAGGGTCTGCGGAATAGTTATGCTGGCTTCTCCCGTAGTACTGAGGATCGTATTCTCCGAATACAGAATTGTTGATGGAGAAAGTACGTCGTGTATCTCGACCTGAATAGAGTCACAAACCATGATATCACTTCCGATGCCAGAATTCAACAAAGCAGGTGCAAGTTGTCCGCCACCCCAGTAGAATCCCTGAATAAAGGCGTTCAACTGTAAGGTGCCTCCTGTTGAACATTCGCTGATCGAAACGGCTACGCTGTCCACCTGAAGTCCGATGGACTCATTGAACCAGTTGTCCATTGAATTAAAATTCCATTTTAAAGTGATATCATTCCCTGCGTATGGCTGGAGGTTAATGACTGAGCGCAACCATGCATTACCATAGGAGCCGGTAGTACTCAATGATTGTAATTCCGAGTAGCTTCCGCCGTTCACACTAATCTGTACAGAAGCATTGTCAAATCCGTTGGGTGTAGTACCACCTTCTCCTCCGTACAGGTAGGAGAAAATCAGCTCGGCTGATTGCGGATTCGACGGTATGTGAATTACCGGTGAAATGAGATCACCAGAAACCGTTGAGCCGTTGTTAAAGTTGCACGTGTTATCCTGTCCGAAGTATGCCCAGTTTCCGGGGTCAACCGGTGTTCCGGCGGTACAGGCAGAGGAAACATGCCACAATCCGGTTGCCGTCCATCCTGAGGGGAGTGTTCCGGATTCGAAGTTCTCAAACAGGGGAGTGTTGGTGACAAAGATGCCACTGCAACAGTCTTCGTCTATCTGCCCGTTGCAGTTATCATCTATTCCGTTTCCACAGTTTTCTGTAGCATCAGGATGGACGGTAGCTTGTGAATCATCGCAATCTGTATTGTTCAATACCCATCCCTCACCGCATGATGTCGTACTGCTGTTTCCGGGATCTCCATACCCGTCACCATCTGCATCTGCATAAAGTGTACGGTCAGTACCTACAACGTTGGAAGTGGTGTTACCGTCACTAAGGTTGAAGTCATGCAGCTGAAGCGGATTCATGTTGGAAGCATCAGCAATCTGGTTTATTGAAGTGTTATTGCCGGAGGGTAAGCCGATATCCATTTTATACATGGCGACAAGGCCCGGACTAGCCATATTAACTCCACCTGATCCTGCAATAATTTCCTGCTGAGTCCGTACAGTGTTCCAGATCCTGACTTCATCTATGGTGCCGATGAAGTACTCTCCGTCTTCAGGTACTGCTCTTCTGCCAATTCGCAACGTTGTGCCGGTAGTGGAAAGGTTTTTATTGGTAGTGAAATCAAGTACGCCATCTACATAACCGGTCAGCATGTTTCCATCGAAGGTTAATGCCAGATGATGCCATTGTCCGTCGTTTACATAAATATTACCGATAGCATCGTTGTTCTCGCCTACAAAGTATAAACGACCACCTATCACCAACATACCTGAACGCTGGTTTGTACTGATAGTGCCCCAGTTGAATACGACTCCATCACTTGTAGTTTTAACCCAGGCTTCGAGTGTGCGGGAATCATTTCCCTGTGGAAGGGAGCTGATTTCACCTTCAAGATAATCATTGCCGTCGAATGCCAGTGCATTGTTTTCATCAGTCAGGGCATTGCAATTATCGTCAATGCCGTTGCCGCAGATTTCCGGTAACTCCGGATGAATAGCAGGATCGGAATCATTGCAATCCGTTCCATAAGCGGAGTATCCAGCAGTGGCGCACCAGCTTTCTATAAAGTTACCTGCCACTCCATATCCGTCGTTATCGGAATCGAGGTAGAGTTTGCGTGTAGCGCCGTTGGTCCAGTTGGATGTTGATCCATTTAAACTGAAACCGGAGAGAATGCCATGATATCTGTTGGGTGAGGCATCGTATACAATCGTGTCGTTGGGGTTGTTTCCGCCTGCAGTACCGTTGTCGAGTTTATAGTATGCGCTCAGGCCGGCTGCAGATGAAACGTCTTCGTACATGGAAGCCGAAATTTCACTTTGTGTTCGTACGGTATTCCATACTCTGACTTCATCGAGACTGCCGTCAAAGAGATAACCGGTGTAAGGCGGTAATGCCAGACTGGAAACACCGATGTTGAACGTTGTTGGTGTAATCGTATTGGTGTTTGTACCAGTGTTGTCCGCTTGTCCGTTAATGTATAAACGTACATCGTTCCCGTCTTTCACCACAGCTACGTGTGTCCATTCGCCTGTATTTACATAAGCTGAGCTGTTTATTGCCTGCCAGGAGGTTCCATCCCAGATTCCAAATTGGAGTTGTCCATTGCTCACTCTGAATTCCACAGAGTGGCCTTGATTGGTATCCGTCCAGCCAACAATTTCACGATCTCCGCTGGTTGTGGTCGTCTTGATCCAGGATTCGATCGTCATCGAGCCATTGTAAGGAGGATATGTATTGTTGAATGAGACATAGTCATCATCCATGCTGAAATGGAGTCCATTGTTCTCGTCAATCTGACCGCTGCAATTATCATCAATTCCATTGCCGCATATTTCAGGAAGATTGGGGTTTGCAGCGGCATTGTTATCATCACAGTCGGTTTTTATAAACACATAACCCGGTGTCAGATTACAGGTAATAATACTGTCGTTGGGGTTGCCGTCTCCATCACCATCGTTGTCTGCAAAAAGCGTGAAGAAGTTGGCATCTGTATCAATGATGCCGTTACAGTTATCATCAATATCATTGGTGCAGTTTTCTGTTGCTCCCGGATTGATACCTGAGTTGCCGTCGTCGCAGTCGGTATTGTTGTTTACGAAGTTGGCTCCGGGTGAGGCGCAGGAGGTCTGATAAACAGTTCCGAATCCATAGCTATCACCATCCTGATCTACATACCAGTCAAGCGGTGCTGGTATAACAGTAATGTTGATGGGAGGACTGGTTGACTGGCAACCATTGACGGTGGCAGTTACACTGTAAGTACCGGTGGCGCCTACATAAATAGATGAAGTCGTTTCGCCGGTTGACCAGAGGTAAGATGGAAGAGTGCCAATCGCGACAGCATCCAGTTCATTCCAGTCGGGAACAGCTCCGGAGTTCAGCGCGATGCGAATTTCGGATACATTGAAGCTTGTTGTAGGGAACGTGACATGCAGAATACTGGATGCAGGAGCTTGTGGCGCAGCAGTTGTAGTGTATACAATTTCATACAAACCGGTATTCGGGTTTTTAACATATACTGTGTCAATAGCTCCGGGATTATATGTCTGGTAAATGTCAATGAAATTTATAGGTTGAGGATCATTGAATCCAACGGTAATGTGTTCCCTGCTGTTGTCGGGGTCTAGGCTGGCCCATGCAGATGGAATATCACCATGCGATGGATATACGTTAGGTGCCCCCAGAATCTGTGCAGCATTCCAGAGATCAATACTGTATTCTGAACTGAAATCTACTACGCTGGTAGCATATCGTTTAGGAGGCTCCGGGAACACCGACTGAAGAGTGACAGTGTCATAAATACAGATAGTGGCATTCCCTTGAAGCTGTATATATAAATCTCCTGCTTCATCGATCTCGCCATTGCAGTTGTCATCAATACCATTGCTGCAGACTTCAGCTTGCAGCGGGTGGATAGCTGCATTATTTTCGTCACAGTCTGTATTGTCTGAAACAAATCCGGAAGGTTGGTAACATGCGATTACTGATGTTGCACCGCTTCCGAAACCATCGTTGTCCAGATCAGCATACCAGGTTGGTGCTCCCTGCACTTCCGGGTCGTCAGAGTCGGTAAATCCGTTGCAGTTGTCATCAATTGAATTACATACTTCAGTGGCGGATGGATTAATAGTTATGTCGTTGTCGTTGCAATCGGAGTTGTCAAGTACATAACCCGCTTCCATGGTGCATGAAATCAGCAGATTCCACGGGTCGCCGAAACCATCGCCGTCCATATCCGGATATAAACCGTAAGCACCCATTACGTTTGCGTCATTAGCATCTATGGCTCCGTTACAGTTATCATCGATATTATTGCAGATTTCGTCCATTGATGGGTTTATATAACCGTTGTTGTCATCGCAATCATCATTATTTGCTACATAACCCGGAGGCGCTGTGCATTTGAAGACATAGCTTCCATATTCACCGAAACTGTCACCGTCTGTATCTGGTGACCATCTGAGTGTCATATAAACATTGATGTCCTGATCATCTATAAGTGAGTCGCAGTCATCATCAATGCTATTGCAAACTTCTGCTGCAATCGGGTTGATTAACGGATTGCCATCGTCGCAATCGGTATCGAACAATGAATAACCTACCGGAGTTGCGCAGTAATTGATAATGGCATTTCTTGTTCCGTAACCGTCTCCGTCATTGTCGATATAGTAATCGTTAAATGTGAGTCCGTTGTCCGTTAAACCGTCGCAGTCATTATCAATATTGTCACATATTTCCGGATGGTTGGGGTGGATGTCTGCGTTGGTATCATCACAGTCGTTGCTCTGACCGGCATAACCCGGCGGCTGATGGCAGGACACAGTGGTGACAGCGGTATTGCCGTATCCGTCCGCATCATTATCAGCATACCATACCGTGTTGACTGAGTTTAAAGTGACTGTAGCTGGATCACTAACGCTGCTCAGGCCATATGTATTTGCGGCTGCTACTGTATAGACACCTGGTGTGGTTACTGTAATAGAGGGGCTTGTGGAACCGTTGGACCAAAGCACGCTGGTATACCTTTCACCGATGGCAACAGCGTCAATCTGATTGCTGCCGGCTACAGCCGCTGAGTTGAGCGCAATACGGATCTGTGATACAGGGAATGTGGTGGCCGTAAAGAGTGCATGAAGAATCCGCGCAGTGGCTGGTTGTGCTGAAGCTGTAGCAGAATATACTGCCTGCCATGCTCCATTGTTTGGGTTTTTCACGAAGATCGTGTCCACTGCTCCCGGCGCATTGGTTTCATATACATCAACAAAGTTAATGGTGGATGGCTGGTCAAAACTTAGTTCCAGATATTCCCGACCACCATCATCAGTGAGCGATGACCAGGCGTTTGCATTTGAACCGTAGGAAGGATAAACGTCCGGCGCACCTGTTGCCTGTACTGCAGTAGCTGATTGTTGTGAGCTAAATCCCGAAGCCGTTACTGCATACCGGCGGGTGATGCAGGTGTCAAGATTCAGAATGACGGAGTCACCCGGACATATGCCCGTTGATCCGCTGGCGACAATTACCGGTTGACGAATGTCGTCGGTGAGAATGGTGGCCATGCTGAAGAGTTGTGATCCCAGATAGTAATCACCGCCTTCCAGTACAGAAATACTTACCGTTTCATCAGGTTCAGAAAGTGTATCCGCTGTTGGGTCGATCTGAATAGTTGCTGTGGTTGCACCTACCGGTATGATCACGTAGCCCTGCGTTCCAATCATACGACCGGCAGCCGTAGAATCGATGCTGTAATCTTCGTTGTAGGTAGCAGTACCGCCCAGACTAAAATTGATTCTGGTATTAACGGTTGCGGCTGCATTTAATGCAAATGTAGCTACCATATTTCCGCTTGCGTTTTCAAATTTCGGGCTGAAGGCCAGCGTTAGGTTGACAGCTTTTGGTCCTGTATTCGGGATGAATGGAGCTACGCGGAAGTATACCGTATCAGCCGTATTCTTTGTATTGCCGTGTTGATCCTGCACATTCGATAGCACAACTCTGATGCTGTCACCCTGAAATGGAAGGATGTTAATCAATGGCGTGATGGCAATTGTATTGTTGTAACCGGAGATGGTTACCGGAAGTGAACTGTTGTCTGACAGTCGGGTCATAGAGACCATCGACGTTGAGAGGTTGGTATTGTTGATGTCTTCGGTGTAACTGAATGAGATAATATCTCCGTTATGATAAACAGCATCCGACGGCTGCGGAACTCCAAATAACTGTGGAGCACTGCGATCGATGATGCCTGTTATACGTTCCGAATAAATTGTTCCGGAAGCGCAGGTGAGTTTTAATCGAAGATTGTATTCACCATCCGGTAATTGACTGATGTCCCAGTTAACAGAAGTGCCGTTAATACTATTGTTGATCTGACTTTGTGCACGCTGAAATCCAATGTTCCAGTTACTGGTGCCCGTAGTTGAATATTCAAGAGTGATATTGGTGAGGTTGGCGTGCGTGTAACCGTCAAATTGAACGAGCAGACTGTTGTTGTTTGCCGAACTGGCTACCCAGTTGTTTTCCGGTGTGACTAGGTTAATCGGACTGCAGGGAGATACGAAGTGGGCAGAGATTGTTCCGGTTTTCGAAATTGAACCATCGCAGGCATCTGATAGAGTAAACCGCAATCCTTCGTAGGAGTAAATAGTATTGGCAATGTTTTTCCTTACAACCACCGTAACATTTACGGATCCCTGGGAACTGATGGTATAAGGAATCGGAATACCACCGATCACCGGACTTCCTCCAATTAATACAGTCGCGGCGTACGGATTACTGCTTTGATCAAAAGTAAGATGATAAGTCCGGGGTGAAGGATCCTGACTCAGATTGCCTAACGACATCGTGAATATTGCATCACCGTTCACGGGAACACCACTCACATTATCAACCGGAATAATGAACTGCATGTTATCCCGATGGTAAGTGTTGTCTTCCGGCGGACAACTGGATTGCCCGGCCACTGTTTCAAACACCGGCGTATTGTACACCGGATCTTTTTTCACGTTCACGGTGAAATTGTCTGAAGCTTCGTTATCATCCAGAGTATATCCGATCGTAGTAGATTCGGTGGTGGTATTGGTGGTACTTACACCGGTTTCCAGTTTAAACCGTACGGTAACTCCTCCATTAACACCGGAACCTGCCACTTCAAGTCCAAGTTCGACAGCAACAGACTCTTCAATTTCCAGATTGAAATCAAAGTTGCTCGTCTTTGTTGAAGTAGAAGTAGTAGAGAAATTCAAAGGTCCGCTGCTGCCAAAGAATGAAATATTCTGATCGAAAGCTGCTCTGGCCTTGTTCATGGCATTGTTAGCCAGAATTTGTTGCCAGAGACTGATCTGGTTGCTGTAGTTTTCATTTTGTGACTGTGTATTTCCCGGGTTGCCAACAAAGGTTTGTAGCGTAGGTATAACGGTGTTACGAATAGCATCGTCGGTATAATAATAGGTTGTGGCAAAACCGTTAGGAGCAATCAGTAGTTTACGTGATTTCCCAATCAGACAGGTGCTGGAATCAGCAATTTCAGTAGCAATGGAGTAGAGCAGATTTACAGCTCCTCCCATATAGATATCACTGGCACCACCGTTTAACTCTTCGTCAGAGGAGGTGTTTATGGTTTGGGTAGTGGTAGTGGATAGTATGCTCTCTTCTCCACCTGCAAATCTGGTGTTTACATTCAGGGTGTTATTAACGCTGCCCCAGAATTTTGCATCTGTAGATATGCCAAGTCCGGTTTCAAGCTGTGTGCCCAGTTTAACGGTGGCAAAACGTTCCAGACCAAGATTGGTTCCTACATTCCAGCGTAATGCAGTTTCGTTTGTTTCACTCGTTGTCCAGGAACTATAACTTAAGTCGCCGGGAGGATCATGCACCACCATCAAGGGAAGTTCGGGAGATACGGTAGTGAAAAATCCTACATCAGATTTTACTCCGGTCACAACAATGTTCTTGTTGATCTGTGCAGCTGCGCGGCCATACTGATCATGATATTGAACATTGAACACCTTATGGTATGGAGGAAGTACATTAGGAGATCCTCCCTTCAGAGTGATTTTTGCGGTGTCATTCACTACTTTAATGTTGAACTCTTCATTCACATCTTCAACATGAATGTTGGTGCTTAAACGGACGGAGTCAACAGAGAGCGGGCAGGATTTTGCAGGGCTTCCCTGATAAACTACAAAACCGATATTTTTTGTCTCTGCCTGTTTCCATCGGTAGTGGTAGGGTGTTCCTGAGGTTTGACCGCAGGCGTCTGCCAATCCATACATACTAACCGAAGGAGGTCGTTGATAGATGAGGTTTAATGTGGCATTTCCGGATCGGATATCACGGATGAGAGAATCGGTTGGTACAGCCGCCATGGAAAGGGTAGTGTCGTAATTGGTATTGAAGAAAGCTTTTATGTCAGTTTCGTGAATAAAATCCGGATCTAAATTGTTAGGTATATTCGAAGTATAGGAGATCATTTTTACTTTGTATTTTCTCGCCGGTAAGCGTATACTGTAATAACCGGATGTCAGATTGGTAGTGACCCGTTTTCTGAATTCAGGCGGACGCGGTTGACCATTGATATCCAGTCCCGGTATATCTGCAAATTCCAACACTGCAGTACCGATATAATCGCTGCAGCCGGCGAGAAAATATCCGGAGATTTCCTTCGTGGTCGTGTCTTTAAAGTTAACATTTGAAACGTTGTCCTGCACGTTTACGATAGTAGATGCAGGAACAAACTGATGACCCAAATGATTTGGCTGAATGGTGTAGTTGCCCGGATTTTCAACGGTGATGGCATAACGTCCGTATTCACCCGGAGGGTTTACATAAGCACTGGTGGTGATATAGTTTCCGTTTCGATGAATCAGTACGCTGTCCAGAGTAGCGGTATCCTGTGCTATGGCAACACCATTCTGATCACAGCAGGTGGTGCACACCTGATATGTTTTTCCGGTAATCGCATACACGGTGCTGTCGGTAAAGTTCTGATTCACTCTGACAGGGTTTGTGTTGGAAAGCGAGGTTGTGCGAACCGGACTGAAGGTATGATTGAGTTTATAAGGTGTGATTTTGAAGGCTACCTGACTGGAATCACCATTGTTCAGGTCACCATAGAAAACATTCTGAATTTCATAATAGCCATCAAGATCCGTTGTAGTCACATAGGTTTTTGAAGCCGGACTTCCTTTCAGGTCATTGTATTTCTGAGCGGTAATCTGGATACCTGATACCCCGGTTCCGTTCAAGCTGGTTACCCGGCCGTTGATCGTACCATTCAACTTTCCATTCGCTTGCGAGAAAACTTTTATCAGCACTTCATTCGATGTGTTGGGTCCACATGAGTTTGTTCGCCGTCTGAAGTAAGTGTCTTCAGTTAATTGAGGTATTGCGTAGGTTGAGCTATTGGAAGACCCGGGTGCAGTTGACCAATTCGTCTGACTAACCCGACGCCATTCCCAATAATAAGTGATGCCTGAAGAAGGATATGGGAGTGCAACATTCGTGATGTAATCCGGGTTTTTTTCGATCGGATTCGGTACAGTATGTGGATTTCCAATCGTTCCTGCGTTTCCATTGCATTGGTAAAAGATTCTTACAAGACCATTTGCCCCAGGTGGATATGCCGGCATAAAGGCGGAATTTCCTCCTCCGCCCCCACCTGGAAAGTTTCCTGGATAACCACCATTTCCACCAAATCCAGTACCAGCACCTCCATATCCATCATAAATAAAGGCATCTTGTCCGTTTGTCCCATTCGACCCAGTTTCGGCCGAACCTCCACCACCGCCTCCCATTGACCAAGAAAAGTTAGAAGTATTATACCCGCCCTCTCCTCCTTTATGAGTCACTACCATCTCATAAACGGGCGGATAACTGATTTGTGACTGGCAGTTGCCTCTTCCTCCATAAGCTCTTGCTCCACGAAAAGAGCTTTCACCGCCATTGCCGCCAATTGTACCACCTGCGCCAACAGTTATTGGACAAGACCCAAAATAATCCTGGTATTCTATGCTTTGGGAGAAACTTCCTCCCCCTCCGCCACAGTCAAATCCCCCTCCGGCGCCGGCACCCCAAACTTGTGCAAAGTATTTTGTGCATCCGGGCGGTGGGGTCCAGGTGTAGTTTCCGGGAGTTGTAAAGTCCACCAGAGTCCAGGACTGGGCAAATCCATAACCGGAGATCAGTAGCCCTGCAAAGAGTACTGAAAGCTGTCTGTAAAATTTTGAATACATGATATAAGAGTGTTGGTTTATTCGGTTAGATAGTTCTTGAATGATCAGCGCTCAATTTTCTGTGAGAAGATGGTTGTCTTATTCCTTGTTCCCGACGGCAGTACAATTGCAGCTGTTGGCAAATCCCATTGCAATGGTAATAAGACACATTTCATTCAAGCATTTCAAATGTATTTTATAACCGTATTCGTGTAACATTCGCTCCTGTGAAATCAATGGAATATAGGAGGCGGCCGGAAATAACGGAGGGCAATATCATATGAATATATGATCACCATTTCATGCGGATTTGGCACGATGGTTCATTTCAATCCGAAAGCCAAGCGTTCAGTAAGAAACCGAAGCTTCCTCACCTATTTCGGTAGGTACAGGAATAACAATGGTAGTGGCCGGTCGCGACCGGCCATGATTGAAATGAAAAACATGATGAAATGAAAATTATAATTGAAATGAAAACATAGATATCTGTACACCTCCCCTTTCATAGTGCTGGAGCGAGTTTATACGCCCCTTTCTACGGGTTGCGAAACCTCGCCAGGGGTCGGGCTTTATACGCTGGCGGGAGGAGGTCGCGAGCAGAGTGCCCTGCCACAAAGCGTCCCCTTCCCGCTCCCGCTCTCTTTCTCTTTCTCTTTCTGTTTCCCGCTCTCGCTCTGTTTCTCTTTCTCTTTCTCTTTCTCTTTCTCTTTCTCGCTCCCGCTCTTGCTCCCGCTCTGTTTCTCTTTCTCTTTCTCTTTCTCGCTCTGTTTCATCGGGGCGATCGAAGGGCGATCAACAGCAATCCATCCCTGGCACCCAATCACTGTTTCTGTTTCTCTTTCTCTTTCTGTTTCTGTTTCCCGCTCCCGCTCTGTTTCTTAATACCTCAAGCAAGCTTGGGTATAAACTAAAATGTTTCTCCCTCTCCTCTGGAGAGGGCCGGGGTGAGGCTTGAATGGTCGCGAGCAGATTACCTCGCCCACAAGTGGTCTCGGTGATCTGCGAGAAGGGGGAGATCCAAAGACAAACCTCTTCCACCTGCGGTTTTTTCTCGCTCTGTTTCTCTTTCACGTTCTGGTCGCTCGCAGAGTGCCCCGATAAAATTTAACCGGAGGTTAAATTTCATCGGGGCGATAGAAGGGCGATCAACCGCAATCCATCGCTGGCACCTGCGGTGCCTGTGATTTTGAAGTCGCTCGCAGATTACCTCGCCCACAAGTGGTCTCGGTGATCTGCGAGTAGGGTGGAATCAAAGACAAACCCCTTCCACCTGCGGTGGCGGGAGTTTTGCGTTTTAATACCTCAAGCAAGCTTGGGTATTAAAACGACAAAACCCCCGCTTCAACTTCGTTGAAGAAGGGGTTTGTCTTTGAGGTCGCGAGCAGATTCGAACTGCTGTACAAGGTTTTGCAGACCTCTGCCTAACCGCTCGGCCACGCGACCAATTGCGGGTGCAAACATAGTAAATTCTGTTTTCCCCGCGATTAATAATTCGCTTCGGGTATCGTAACGGGTGTATTTTTCTAATGTTTCGGGTCAGACTGATATTTGTTCGTTTGGGGCTGATCTTCAACAGAAAATCTTGTTTTTAGTTGGTTTAACATCGGATCATTCCTTAACTTAGCTTCGTTATTCTTGTTATACAATCATGAACAAAGCAATCGCCGGATACCATCTTTTGATGATCTTATCGGCTGTGGATGAGAAGTTTAACGGAAAGGAAGATCGGATTATCAAAAATTATCTCATCGAAAATTTTCCTCTCGATGCAGAACTGGATGATGAAATGGATGTCCTTGCCAGCCTCGATCCGATAGATTATCCCGTGCATTTCAATAATGCCATGAATTCCTTTTATATGGATTCAACCCCTGACGAACGAGCTCATTTTCTGGATTTTGCAGTGAAACTTGTGGTGGCTGATAAAAATATTACACCCAAGGAAAACCTCTTCCTGAATGAGCTTTTTAATGCCTGGGAAGAGAATTATTCGCTGTAAACACTTCCTGTCGATAAACGAAAAACCCCGGACTGATCTGCTCAATCCGGGGTTTTTGCTTTGTTGGTTTCGCTTACAGAAATGCGTTAAATCCGGTAACGTCCATGCCGGTAATCAGGAGGTGGATATCGTGGGTTCCTTCGTATGTAATTACGCTTTCCAGGTTCATCATGTGGCGCATGATCGGGTATTCGCCGGTAATGCCCATGCCTCCCAGCATCTGACGTGCTTCGCGCGCAATCTGAATGGCCATGTTTACATTGTTTCGTTTCGCCATCGAAATCTGTGCAGGTGTTGCACGGTTTTCATTTTTCAGCACTCCTAAGCGCCAGGTAAGCAGCTGTGCTTTGGTAATCTCAGTAATCATCTCTGCCAGTTTTTTCTGCTGCAGCTGGAATCCGCCGATAGGCTTACCAAACTGAATGCGCTCCTTGCTGTAACGAAGTGCGGTATCATAGCAGTCCATGGCCGCACCAATCGCACCCCAGGCAATGCCGTAACGGGCAGAGTTCAGGCAGCCTAATGGCCCTTTGATGCCTTTAACGTTGGGAAAAATATGCGATTTCGGAACTTTTACATTGTCGAATACGAGTTCGCCGGTTGCACTGGCACGCAACGACCATTTGTTGTGCGTTTCAGGTGTAGAAAAGCCTTCCATGCCACGCTCTACAACCAACCCGCGAATTACACCTTCTTCGTCCTTCGCCCAAACAACTGCGATATCCGCAAACGGGGCATTGCTGATCCACATCTTTGAACCGTTCAGGATCACATGATCACCTGCATCCTTGATATTGGTGAGCATTCCCGACGGATTAGAACCGTGGTTAGGCTCGGTCAGACCAAAACAGCCCATCATTTCGCCGGTTGCCAGCTTGGGAAGATATTTTTTGCGCTGCTCCTCTGATCCATAGGTGTATATCGGATACATCACCAATGAACTCTGCACTGATGCGGTAGAGCGAACACCTGAATCGCCGCGTTCCACTTCCTGCATGATCAGGCCGTAGGAGATCTGGTCGAGTCCGCCGCCACCGTATTCAGTAGGGATGTACGGACCGAAAGCGCCAATGCCGGCCAGACCTTTGATGATCTGTGTCGGGAAGGCGGCCCGCTGAGCGTAATCTTCGATAATCGGTGATACATCGCGCTTTACCCATTCGCGAACAGAATCACGAATCAAGCGGTGTTCTTCGGTCAGGAGTTCATCCATGAGATAGTAATCATGGCCCTGGAAACGATCTTGTGACATAACTTTTTATTGCTGGCACCAGTACGGTGCATTTTTTTAACGGCGCAAAGATACGGCATTCAGACGGATCGACCACCTTGTATGTGGTCTTTATGATCTGCTGATATTCAGCAGTTTAATGCAATGGCTGAGGTGGGTCAGTGAAAGTTAGAATGACACCGGCAGATGGATGATTGTAAGTTGGATTTTGAAGTTTATTCTCCCGCTATATACTGGTCGGTGTTTACATAGAGTATCCGCCAGGGTAGGTGGGACTTATTGAGATTTTCTTTTACCAACCGGTGTAAACGCTTCGATTCGCGGAAGTTCCATCTACACCAGTAGAAAACAGCAGTATAGGGTTCCTCCTGCCCCGACTTAAGCACCTTGGTTCCGTTGTATGGTTTGATGTTTTTCATCAGCGTTTCGAATGTGAAAATTGTATCTACAGGAGATCCCATGAGTGGAGGAAATGTGTTGAAGCGCCCACCCTTATTCCAGTTCAGTTTAGGGAATCCCCCTGCATAGCAGTTGATCATCGAAAAAGATGGAAGCGATGAATGGCCAAAGTAAAGTACCTGTATAGGCTGATAATGGTTTTTCAGCTGACGGTGCTGAGAACTGTCAGGGTATAATTTTATCAGCGCGGAGAGATAATTGCTGTCCGCAGAATAAGTCAGGTCTGAGGCAGCGCCTAGTTTTTTGAGAAACCGTTGATGTTCTTTCTCGGTCAACGGACGCGCACTACGAATACCCATCATCTTTTCAACCACGAAGCTGCAGGAACTGGAAAAAATGCAGAGTATTAGCAGACAGGATACCGTGAACGGATTTAATATTTTGCCGGACATCATAACGCGAGGGACTTTTTTACAGGTCTATAACAGGAAGAGATCTTGCTTGGTTTAACCGTTAGCCGGATTTTATTACCGTGATATGTTTACAGGATCCATCGTTACTTTGAAGTAGTGGATTTTGCAGTCCTTTTGCTCTTTCAGAAGACGTTCGAATGTTCGGGCGTTTTTCTTGTTGAAAATCCCCATAAACCGGGCCCAATTAATGACTATTGTGTAATCATAGTCGTTGTAATTGAATGACGCCGCTGCTGTATTGTTTTTAAACGGTGTCAGTGTTTTCATTTTGTCGTTCAGATGCAAATCCTTGTGAGATTCGGGTGTTTCGGCGCAGATCGTTTGCAGATAGCGGCTTAATGGTGCGGGGCAATCAGCGGTGTCGTATTGGGGCAATAGAAAACCATCCCTATTATAAACTTCAAGATAGGTTATACTGTCCGATAAAATCTTGTTCAGGTTGTCAGCAAAGACGGCAGAGTCGCATATATAATAATTATTGTCGGTTTGTAGTCCCTTTCTTTTTTCATAACGAAGTAGCTGTTCTTCTGTTTTTTCTTTCGCGTCTCTGAAGCCCAGCAATGTGTTTCTAATCAGCTGGCAGCCGGAGGTGGTTAAGAGTGTGATCAAAGAAAAAATAAGCATAGATGTGTTCTTCATAAGTTTAACTGGAATGTGAATTGCCGGCAGAAGTTCTGCCGGCAATCCGGGTGAGTTGTTGTTGGGTCGGTCAGGTTATTCGATGGGAACGCTGACAATATAATAGTCAGCAGTAGTTTGAATTTTATAATTACCAGGCCTCAGGGTACGCTCACTGCGCTGTCCAAGCTTTGACCATACTTCAGTGCTCAGCGTGGAGGTTTCGTCAATCGGGAAGTAGACGTTTTTCCTGAACTCTGCAGCTGCAATTTCACCCATGGAAGAACGATTGAAGTAGAAAGTAAGCACTCCGTTTTCAAGGTTCAGTCCGGTATTCACCATACGGCCCGGAGTAACTGATAAATGACAGATGCCGAATCCGCTCTGGCAGTCTTTCTTTGGAGCCGCTATTTCGCAGTTGAGGGTGAGTTTGATTTTGATCGGCTTTTCATTTTGTGCCTGTGCATGCATGCCGGTACCAATGATGGAAATAAAGAGAGATAAAAGGATTTTTTTCATAAGATGTGTTTTTTTAGATGTTTGTTTTAAGAGGGTTGTGTAACGTTGAGGCAGTTACGTTGCCGTTGCAGTATGCACCATTGTGCAGGTTGCAGCAGGTTGTCTGTTCAGGTGCTGTGCACCGTTCGTAGAGTGTGTGTCATGGTGTTTGATTATTGATATTCGAATTTTGCGGGAATCAGTATGCAGTTTTCTTCGAGACGAATAGGATAATTGCCACGGAGAATGATAATACTGCCTTTGTAGGTTGCACTTTGCAGCTGACCCGGTGTGAGTGTAATGTCATCGTCGATTGGAAATGTTCTTGCCGTTTCAAATTGTGAAATGGATTCGTCGTCGAGTCCTTCACGGGCGATAATCAGGTAGTCTTTGCCTTCAAAAGTGGTGATCCCTGTAATGGGTCCGCTGATTTTGTTGTTGATGATAAGTTCCGTACATAGTCCTAATCCGGCATAACATTGCCGATGAAAATTAAAGTGAACGTGGAATTTAATTTTAATGGATTTTGAGAGCGGGTCAGACTGTGCCTGACAAATACTCAACATGCCGGTCCCGATGATCATCAGGAGTGTAAGAATTGGTTTTTTCATAGTGTTTGTTTTTAAAGTGGTTTGTTAGAATTATTATACGTTCAGGCCATACTGCAGTTCAGTAGAGCGCATGATGTAAGCACGCAAATGCGAATCAGTCTTCGTGATGGTGTGAAGGCGAATTCACAGTAAGGGTTCTGTTGTTGTCGCCTGTTGGTAAGTAAAAACCGGACAAATCCTCTGCACAAATCGTTGATGTCCGGATGCAAATGTAATAGCGCTTTTATTCATTCGCAATTATTTTTCCTGATAAAATTAACAGCTAATTGTTGAAGCCGCCGGATGTAACATATAAATAAAGAAGAAGGGCAACAGTTGAATCTCTGTTGCCCTTTCAGGATGGTTTTGATTTGCTTATTTCAGCTTGACTTCTTCTACCTGTATGATTTCTTTGGTGGTTTCGTTCATCAGAACCGCTACCAGATGCACATGTTCTGCAACAGCATCTGCCGGTGCCAGTGTGCCTGTATAGGTTCGTGTAATTTCTGTACCTGCCGCCTGCGCTCCCAGACTTTCTCCGTACACTCCGTTCAGTGATCCGCGCAACACATGGTTGTGTATGTAGTTCTGCACATTGGTTGATCCGTCTTTCTGCCATTGCAGAATACTGTCTTCTGAAAAATAAACAGCCAGACTTACCGGATCTGTCAGTTCGTTGATCACTTTTACATTCACCTCTGCGGTGATTTCACGATTGACGTTATCATATGCCGGCGTAATTTCCAAACCGGCGTCGGCAGGAATAGCCAGCCATTCACTCACCTTCGGGTCCCAGTTGCCCCAGTCAAGTATCAGTTGTGAGCTGGTGGAGGTGTTGAGCATTCTGTTTACCATGCCTTTTGGGAACGGCTGCCCGATGACATTAAAGTCAGTGGCGATTTGTGTAGATACCGCGTTTCGGAAATCATAGGTGAAATAGGGTGCGCCTGCAGGATAAGGATCCGCCCAGAAATCAGCATGAATGGCCAGTACAACCAGCTGTTCGCCCAGCAGATTGTGAAGACGAGTGGCTTCGCGGTGTGCATTGGGACAAGCCTGGCAGGTATGGCCGGTGAAATCTTCTATCAGAACTTTCCGCACAACATCTTCGGTTGTGTCGATGCCGCCACCAGAACTAACACCGTAGGGTCCTTCGATTTTATCGCAGGAGGCGGTGAGCAGCAATGAAAGACTAAGCAGGATATGTTGGATTTTCATTTTCATGAGATGCTTTGATCAAAGGTACAATGGAAGGAGTGTAATTTGCAAGTTAGAATCGGCTGCTGACAGTTAAAGCAATGCCATTGCTGGCCGGAACGAAACGGCATACGCCACCTACACAGAGTAGGCCGGCACGCTGACGGGCCCAGGAGATACCAACACGGGTACCACCATCTACATAGTTGATGCTGCCGTTGAAATAATGGAACCGTTTGTCTGGATCATCATTCCCATAGTTCCATTCGTCAAAGGCGGTTATCGTCCAGTGGGGCGCGAAGTTCACTTCAACCAATGCCATGGCCCAGTTGCCACGATCCTGCTCTGTATAGAGATGTTCGATATCGAAGCGCACACTTTTGGTGGATGTAAACTTGTAGGTGTATTCAACGACTCCCAGATGTGAAGTAACTTCTTTCTCTCCGATCTTCCCTTCAATTTTATTACGGTCGTAAATCTGGTACAGATAGCTGGCGATGATTTTACTTTTCTTGCTCAGCTTTTTAGTGACTTCAATGGTGACTTCCTGATAGAAACGATCTTTTCCTACTCCAAAGAAATCACTCTTGTAGCCAAGTGTGTCGTCTAATGCATGACGTTCAATATCACTTACTGCTGCATAGTTGGCCATCAGTGTAGTACCGTATTCGCCACCCAGTTTGGTTTTCGGTTTGAAGTTGTAGTAGATCTCTGCTGATCCGCCCATCTCTCCCAAAGGCTGTGTAGCATACGGGTATAAAGTGGCCAGACGATAGGTTTGCTGACGGTTCACTGCCGGAAGATAATTAACCAGCAACCGGTTGCCTGTTACACCCCGGTCGGAGCGGAAATCCATATTGCTCACCCGTTTACCGCTGAGCCGTACACCCAGCCCTTTTTTGGTGTAGGTGAGATTGGTAAACAGCGCTTCACCGTAATTGTAGGTGTACAGGTTGGCTTGTGTCGGATCATTGATCTTATAGGCGTATTCAGCATCGAAAGCGACCTTGCCGTATTTCAGGCTGAGGCGTCCGGCATAGGCTCCAACATTTTCAGGAAGAATACGTGAGGTGCTGGCGTCTTTCTGATACCGGCTCACGAAACTACCGCCAAGGCCTATCCGAAGTTTCATGTTCGCAAACATTTTCACGGCATCATTCAGCTGTATATCCGCATCTACCCCTCTCACAATATTGTCAGGATAGGTAAAGAAGTCGCGCTGACGGCCAATGACCCCTTTCAGTGTGATACCTTGAACAGGTGTGAAAACCGCGCGTAAGCCGTCCAGACTGTTGTCTAGTCCCAGATTGGGTTCCCAGTAGGTACGGAAAACCAGCCCGCTGCCGAATTGATCGTAGAAATTACCTGCTGTTACACTCAGCTTATCGTTGGTGTAGGTGATGAAGCGGTTGGTAAACCCGTTGCCTTTGTAGCTCGGGTCAAATCCTAACAACGTATTCAGATAGCTTTCGTACCGGATGCCGGCTGTGAGTCCACCGTAATTATAGGTCAGACTCATAAAACCATTGTTAAGCCACTTTTCGTTTACTTCAGGAGCAGAAATGGCAGAGTCTTTCTGATAATACTGACCGTTAACTTCGAAGTAGCCGGAGAAGTTTCCGGGACTAAGCACATTTTGAGCCTGCAGGATGGAGGATGATCCGCAGAGCAGCAGAGCCGAAAGCAATCCTCGGCAGGATGTGAATCGCATAGGGGTTAGGTTTTCGTTTAGGGAGAGCTAAGGTACTGCAAATAGAAATACAGGAAAACAGGAAATGTTGTCGGTTAGCGGAAAATGAAAAAAGGCCTCCATGACTGGAAGCCTTTCAGGTGCTGAATACGGTTATTTACTGGTGAGCTTTTTCAGTTCTTCATACATCTTTTCGTCATCGCCGGGTGTATAGGTATTTCGCTGCATGACAATCTTTCCGTTTCCATCGAGCAGGAAAGTATGGGGGACGTTGTTTACACTCATAGCGCGACGAAAGTCAGAGTTGGGATCCAGCAGTACCACGAAATCCCATCCTTTACCCGCCACAAATGGTGCCACTGAACTCATCGTCCGTGTATCATCAATGGATACCGCGTAAATTTTTACTCCGGTCTCCTCTTGCCATTTAGCATATTCTTCACTCATGGCATTGAGCGAAGCTACACACGGCTTACACCAGGTCGCCCAGAAATCAATGATGATTGGTTTGCCGTCATTGGAGATGGTGCCGGTACTCATGGGCTTACCGTCAATGTCTTTTACGTTTACGGTCGGAATGTCTGATTTCTTGTTATCCTGTGCTTGTAAGCCTGCAGATAAAAACAGGGCGGTCAGGAGTAAGAGGATTTTTTTCATAGGATGAAGGAGTGATTTTAATCTTTTCAAAAATAAATAATCCTGCCAAATAATCTGTACTCCGTAGTGGCTTCATCAAATGATCACTACAGGGCGTAAAAAAAGGCTGACAATACTGCCAGCCTTTTTTATGAATGTGTTTTGCTAATTACTTGTTCAGGATCACCTTTTTAGAGATCCGCTGTCCATCAGCATCGATCTGAATAAAGTAAGTGCCGGCCTGAAGATTACCCAGACTTACGACTGCCTGGTTGCTCTTCGCTTCAGTGTATTTCTGAACAACTTTTCCTGCCAGATCAGAAACGGTGATCTGAACAGTGTTGTTTTTAATTGCACTCAGGTCAACGAATACGTCGCCGGTTGTTGGTGTCGGGAACATGCTGATTTGTTGCTCCAGCGCATTTTCTCCAACTCCGGTTAATATAGTAATGTTGATATCATCGATGTATGCGTTGTTACCATAACCTGAAACAGCTCTGAAAGCCAGAAGGACACTTCCCTGGCCAGCAAGTGTATTCAGATTCACAGTATCGGTACGCCAGTTTCCGATTGCTGTAGTTGCTGTATAGGAACTGGAAGAAGCAGCAACAGTTGACAGTGTTGGGTCGGATTTGGTCCAGATGGTGCTCCAGTTGGTTCCGCAATCCGTTGAAGAAACAACTCTCAGAACATCAGTATATCCTGTGTAAGGAGCTTTGTTGATCTTAAAGGTAAGGTAAGCGCTGGTTACAGAAGTCATATCAACAGCAGGGAGGTAAAGATCATCTACACTTCCGGCAACACTGTTGTAATAATCCATTTTCATCGAACCATTGTTTGCGCCGGCACCAACATTTGAACGGGCCCAGGTTACAGCATCACCATCCGTGTCAAAGTATCCCCAGCCTGCAGGTGGGAACGCCACCACAGCGAAAGTTTCAGATACCGGAGGAACAGTTGCAGTCAGGTTAGCGGTGAATGCAAGATTGGTACGGGTGTCAAAGCAATTCGGGACAATTTCTCCATTAGCCGCACTGAGATTGATGGAAATCGTGTGGTAGCCATTACCGGTGAAGTTGATCGAAGGCAGTGTAACGGTTGTAGCGGCACCAGTGGCAATGCTGCCGGTCCAGTTATAGGTAGAAGGAGCGCCTCCGTCAACAGAGTAAGTGATGTCAGCAGCGGTGAGGGTGTTGCTGCCGATGTTCGTGATAGTGGCTGTAAGACCAGTTACCGGGCTGGTGCAGGTAAGCGGAGAAGGAGGAAGAGCAGCACAATCTTTCAGAATGGCATAGTCTGTCATCGGGATCGGCTCGCTGATTGCAGTTTGAAGCACTTCTTTGTTGCCATCGTTTTGAACGAATGCAACTACAGCCAGATTCTGGAATCCATAGATGTATGAAGGTACCGCTTCTGCTACAGTAATGGTCTGTGTGTCGCCAATGTTCCAGGAAGCAGGAAGGGCTGTTCCTGCAGCATTAGGATACATCTTACGCATTACACCATAGAAATCTTCTTCACCATTAGTGCCGGGAGCACTGCAGAAGAGAATTTCCTTCTCTACCAGAGCAATGTGACCTTTTAATGTACCTGAAGTGGCCTGTGTACAGGTGATTTCAAGAGAAATGAAGATAGAATCCCAGTCTTCAGAAAAACTATGTGTCAGGTTGAAGCTGAACGGAGATGTAACTGCATAACGGTTGTTGATAGCCGTTTGTGTAAGCGCACTAGGAGCAGCTTTTTGCAATACGTTACCGTCGAAGCAGATATTGGGTACACCCGTAATACCATAGTAAGATACGCGTGAACCTACCCATGACTGAGTCTGTACGTTCATCGGATCAAATCCAGGCCAGTTCGTCTGGTATTTGATCGAAGCAACCTTAACAGTGTTGTTCGCCAATATTGCATTGAGTGCAGGATTCTGTGCAGCGCAAGGAGGGCAGGATGCCTGCGTGAATTCCTCTAACAAGCACAGACGCTGTGTTTGTCCGAATGCTGCAGATACAGCAAACAGCGCAACAGCCAGTGTGTAAAGTTTTTTCATAGTGTATTGATTGTTTTTTGCTTAGTTTTGTTTATTCAGGTTCCAAATATAATGATTTAACCCGTTTATTCGTTAAAACAACTATTGGCCTGCAAAAATTAGTGATATCAATTATTGGTTAATTACAAGTGGCTTCTAATTATCTGAAAACCTGCTGGTTGCAAATTTGCGGGTGGTGCATATTTCTGATAGTAAGCAGTTTGCATACCGTTGGTCAGGTTCCTTTTTTTGAAAAACAATTTACTTCGCCAGGGGTAGATATTTGTTTTTCTGTTTGTCAGCTGCCTGATAGCTCGGTCTATTTATTTGGTTACGCCGAAAATGGAACCCAGGGGTCGTATGATATGGCGTTAACCAAGGTTACGGCCCGGGGAGATTTTTGCTGGACCAGATACTATGGCACTACCCAGCTGGATGTGGGTACCTTTATGAATGTGGCAGATGGGAATAACCTGATTTTGCTGGGTGTTACGCAGAGTACGGTGACCAGTCAGGGGGAGGATATTTTGTTGGTGAAGGTGGATAGTTCCGGTAATGAAATATGGC